>Ga0209066_10001175_pt1 | contig 35519 bp, 34 predicted proteins | sample All_14_2_FD_187198 | JGI IMG/M metagenome (GOLD analysis project Ga0209066, IMG submission 187198) | Freshwater microbial communities in response to fracking from Pennsylvania, USA - Allegheny Zone_MetaG_DW_15 (SPAdes) (version 2) ... | reverse complement strand
ATTCAGGTGGTTGACCCCTTCCTTGACCAGCACCCCGTTCAGCAGGGTCGTCAGATCGCTGTACTCGGCCGTCCTCCCCTCGAACTTTTTGATATCGACCGTGTCGAGCAGGGTCGAAAAGAGGACCTTGAGGATACCCTGCTGGGTCACCCGGCCGATCAGGCCGCCCTGGTCGTCGACGATCATCAGCTCGCTGAACCCGCAGGGGCCGGTGCTGCCGAGCGGGCAGAACGACCGCAACTGACGGATCGCCTCCTGTACCGTCCCGCTTTCCTTCATGCTGGGAAAGCCGGAGAGGGGGAGCATGATGTCACGTACCGTCTGAATTTCCGTGCTCACAATTTTTCTCCTTCTATGGATTTGTTGCTCTATCTTGTGATCCGCTGGCCGCCAGGACCGGAATCTCTACGTGCTTTCTACCAACCCTTTGTATGGAGGATCTTCTCGATCTCGGCGATGCTCTTCGTTTCCAGCATCAGCATCCGTTTTTCCTTGGCCTCGCCGATCTTGCTCATCAGTTCGTTGATATCCACCGGCTTCTGCAGGAAATCGCAGGCCCCCAGTTTCATCGCCTCGATACTGGTCCGGATCGAGCCCTGGCCGGAGAGCATGATGATCTCGGCATCCGGCTGCCTGGCCTTGATCCGTTTCAGGGTCTCTATGCCATCAAATCCCGGCATCGCCAGATCGAGGACGATCAGGTCATACTCGTGCCCCTCGACGCTGGCCAGCGCACTCTCGCCACTGGTGGCGGTGGTGACTTTCAATCCCCGGCTCTCCAGCCTCTCGGCCAACATCTTGAGAAAATCCTCCTCGTCATCCACCAGCAGCACCCTGGCCTTCAGTTCTTCCGCCATCTCGTCTCCTCTCTTGATTCAATTATTCTCGCTGCCATGACGAAACCCGCCGGACTCCGCCGGACTCGCCATGGCATAGTATTCCATTTCGTCAAACCGATCTCAGCCGTGCATCAGCTTGTACTGGACAATGTACACGATGATTCCGGAGAAATAGCCGAGGGCCGCCAAGGCCCCGATCTTGCGGGCGTACCAGAAGAAGTGGATCTTCTCGAGCCCCATCGCGGCGACGCCGGCCGCCGAGCCGATGATCAGCATCGAGCCGCCGGTCCCGGCGCAGTAGGCCATGAACTCCCACAGGAAACTGTCCTGCGGGTAGACGGCCAGGTCGTACATCCCCATCGAGGCAGCAACCAGCGGCACGTTGTCGACGATGGCGCTGAGGATACCGATCAGGGTGACGATGACATCCTGCCGCCCGACTGCCATGTCGAGCCAGCCGGCCAGGGCGGTGAGGATGTGGGTGTGCTCGAGGACAGCGACCGCCAGCAGGATGCCGATGAAGAAGACGATGCTGGCCATGTCGATGCGGCTCAGGGCCGAAACCAGCCGCAGGTGCCTTCTTTTGTCTTCATGGGTGTTGCGATGGAGGATGTTGCCGACCAGCCAGATGATGCCGAGGCCGAAGAGAATGCCCATGAACGGCGGCAGATGGGTGATGGTCTTGAAGATCGGGACGTTGATCAGGGCGCCGACCCCCATGCAGAACATCAGGTTCTGCTCGAAACTGGTGGTCTCGACCCCGTGAGCACAGGTTGACTGTTTCGGGGCGATAACCTGTTTACCGCGCAGAGTGAAGGTCAGGAAAATCAGGGGCACGACCAGGCAGGTCAGCGAGGCCAGGAACACGCCCTTGATGATCGCCATCGTGGTGATCTGGCCGCCGATCCACAGCATCGTCGTCGTGACGTCGCCGATCGGCGACCAGGCCCCGCCGGCATTGGCGGCGATGACGATGACGCCGGCAAAGAACAGCCGGTCTTCATGACGATCGAGCAGTTTCTTCATCAGCGACACCATGACGATCGTCGTCGTCAGATTGTCGAGGGTCGCACTGAGGAAGAAGGTCACGAAACCGACCAGCCATAAGAGCGAGGTGATCTTGGTGGTCTTGATCCGCGAGGTGATGACCTGGAAACCGTTGTGGGCGTCGACGACCTCGACGATGGTCATCGCCCCCATCAGAAAGAAGATGATCTGGGCCGTCGAAGCCAGCGATTCATGGAGGTTTTCGGTGACCTTGTGGGAGTCGCCGCTCATCAGGGCATAGACCGTCCACAGCAGACCGGCGCCAACCAGGGCCGAGGCCGATTTATTGACCTTGATCGGGTGCTCGAGGGCGATGCAGGCGTAGGCCAGCACAAAAATTAGGACGAGGGCGGTTAACATGTTTACTCCTTTTCGTTGATGAATCGTTTGTCTCTCTATCTATAAGCTCCAAAAAACCATGAACATATTCGCAGAATCGTATTGAACCATAACCAAACAGGGCAAAGTCTAGCAATCGCCATGCCACCCCTTTGAATTCATTATTTATCTAACAACATCTTATTTTTACGCATATATTTATCAGAAGGACGGATATCCGCGAATCCCCGGCACCTGCCGGCCAAAGGGTATGGTTCCATTTCGTTTCATTACGTCGCCTTCGTTGTCCCGGCTGTTTTTTCGATCATACCAGAACCAATCGCCTGCCATCCTCATTGAGCCCTCCACCTCTATGTGACATAACATTTTATTATTATGTTATTTTTACAAAACTATCCATCCGCTGGACGCCGCACGGCCGCCCCGGCGCCCCAGGGTCGACTGCAGGCGGCAAACATCTCGAAACACCACCCTTCACGGGCAACTAATCATTATGAAACATATCGATACATAACGTCAGAAATCGTTCCGCTTCTTGTCGGTACCTCCCCGTCGCCCTGACATGCTGCAACTTCGAGCCAGGCTCTTGTCATCGGCCCCTTTTTCCTGTACATCGTACAGTCTCGGCAGCCTGTCGACGCCGCCTTCGCCGCCCGGTGTGAGGATATGCAAGCGCCGCTGCGGCTGTTCAACCTGTTGGAGTTCACTCATGGCGTATACCTACCTCTTTGGCCCGGTCCCATCGCGACGTCTGGGGATGTCCCTGGGCGTTGACCTCGTGCCCCGAAAAGTGTGCACGCTTGATTGCGTCTACTGTGAAGTCGGCAGAACGACGACATTGACCAGCGAAAGAAAAGAGTACATCCCGGCAGCGGCGATCATCGCGGAGCTGGGCCGTTTTTTCGCTACCAATACGACGGCAATAGACTATATCACCATTTCCGGCTCCGGCGAACCGACGCTCAACAGCGGCATCGGCGATATTGTCCGCTCTATCAAAGACAACATCGACGATATCCCTCTGGCTGTTCTTACCAACGGCACCCTGCTTTATGATAAAAACGTGCGGGACGCCCTGCTGGCGGCGGACGTCGTCCTTCCCTCACTCGATGCGGCGACCGCGACGGGATTTGCCAGGATCAACCGGCACCACCGATCGATCACTGTCGACCGCTACATTGAAGGGCTGGTCACCTTCAGACAGGAATATCACGGCAAGATCTGGTTGGAGATCTTCATCCTGCCGGGCTACAACGACAGCGATGCAGAGCTGCAGGCGCTTCGCCAGGCGATACTAAAAATTCAACCTGATTCCGTACAGTTGAATACATTGGACCGCCCCGGAACGGTGGCCGGCCTGAGAGGGGCGACGCTGGTGGAACTGGAGAGAATCGCGGTAGTGCTTCATCTCGAAGGTGTCGAAATCATCGCCGCCGCCCCCGACATCGGTGGTGCGCCGTCATGCCGGAAGGAGGCTGAATCGGTTCTCCTGGAAATGATCGCGAGAAGGCCGTGCACCCTCGACGATCTGGTCACGACGCTGGGGATGCCGGCTCCTGCCATAGAAAAGATTGTCGCTGCGCTGGCAACAGCGGAGAAAATTGAAGCGGTACAACTGGACCGGGGCTTGTTTTATCAACTGAAGAATAAATGAAGCATCTTGCCGCCACTACCAAATTAACGACGGGAAAAGCGGGGATAGCCGGCATCGTCCGGCTGCGGGTGGTCGCCCTGCTGCTGGTCGCCCTGTTCGTCATCGTGGTTGCCCTGCCGCCGGATCTGACCTTGTTGATGGTGGTCGAGAATGGCCCGGTGGAGATGCTGTCGGCGATCGGCCTGCTGGCTGCCGCCTTCTGGCTGTTCTGCCGGGCCGGTCGCGATCCTTCCGGCCAACCCGTCGCCGCCGGATTCCTGGTGCTGCTCCTGGGGTTGCGGGAGCTCGATTTCCATGCCCGCTTTACCACCATGGGGGTCTTCAAGACCAAATACTACCTCAGTCCCCTGGTGCCGGCAGGCGAGAAGATCATCGTTTCGTTGTTGATGGCGGTGATCGTCTTCATCGCGATCCGCTTCGTCATCGGCAATTTTCGCCGCTTCACCCTGGCCCTGCGCCAACGGCGACCGGCGGCTCTGGCGCTCCTCGCCGCCTTCGGCTACGGACTTCTCGGCAAAGGGCTGGACAGCCTGGCCACCCCGCTCGAACCCCCGATCGCCTGGTTCTCCGCCGACCCCAAGCTGGTTCTGCGGACGATGGAAGAGTTCACGGAGCTTGGGGTTCCCCTCTGCATCCTGCTGGCCGTATGGTATACCTCCTCCCTGGCCGGAATGAACGATCGGGACAGGGAAGGCGGACGGAATGGCGGCGGCGATTTCTCACCGGTCGATTCCAGTGAATAGTGCAGTTCCGGACTGGGCCGAACCGCGGCTCAAGGTAAAATTCATGCACCGCGGCCTCGGCCGGGGAAGATCGGCCGATTACTTTCTCCGCCAGTTTCCCGGCAACCGGCCGCAGTGGGAAGAGTGTGCCTTTGATTTCGATCTCGACTGCCGGGAGTACGACTGGCTGGTGGTGTATCACGACCTGCCGCCCGGGCCAACCCTGTTCACGGAGGAAAGGCTCGCCTGCCCCCGCGAACGGACCTTGCTGATCACCGGCGAGCCGTCGACGATCACCGTGTTCGGCCGGGATTATCTGCGCCAGTACGGCACCATTCTGACCTTTCAGGAACCGTGGGCGATGCGGCACCCGAACGTCGTCTTTCATCATCCCGGCCTGATGTGGCATTACGGGATGCCCTTTGACAGAAAGGGCTACATCACCTGGGACCGGATGGCATCAACCCCGCCGCCGGCAAAGACCAGGACCATCTCTACCGTCTGTTCCGAGCGGACGGGCAACGTCACCCTGCACTCGACCCGGGTCGCCTTTACCTGGCGGCTCAAGGACGAGCTGCCGGAACTCGAGATCTTTGGCCATGGGGTCAGACCGATGAACGACAAGGCCGAGGCCCTCGACCCCTATATGTTCCATATCGCGGTGGAAAATCACGTCTACCGCCATCATCTGACGGAGAAACTGCCCGACGCCTTCCTGGGCTACACCCTGCCGTTCTATCACGGCGCCCCCAATGCGGCGGACTATTTTCCCAAAGACAGTTTCATCCCCATCGATATCAACGATTATCGGCGCTCAAGGGACATTATCCGCCACCACCTCGCCAACAACGAGTATCGGGATCGATTGCCGCATATCATCGAGGCGCGACGCCGGGTCCTGCAGGAACAGAATCTGTTCGCGATCGTCACCCGCACGATCTGCGCCCAGGAGGGAAGGATCACCGCCACGACCCCGGGCAAGGTCATCCGCAACCGTTCGACCATGCGCCTGAAAAATCCGCTCGCCGGACTGCGCAGTCTCATCGAGAAGGCGATGACCAAGACCTATCACCGGCTGACCTTCAAGGCCCGCAACAAACCCCTGGGGCTCCAGCACCCACCCCACGCCTGACCGCCGCTGCTACTTCTGCGGTTTGTAGAGCAGGGCCGCACACCCCGCCCGCTTGACGACGCGCTCGGCGACACTCCCCAGCAGGATCTTCTCGAGCCCCTTGGCCCCGTGGGTCCCGATGATGATCAGATCGGCCCCCTCTGCCCTGGCAAAATCGACAACGGTGTCGACGACGTCGCCGCTCTTCACCTGTCCGGAGCAGCCCATCCAGATTTTGGAATTTTTCTCCACCAGCTCGCTCATCCTCCTTTCGGCATGGGCGATGGTTTCGTCATCCTTCACCGGCATATAGGTCGGAACGAAATCCGAATAAAATATTGCCGTCTCGACAACATGGAAGAAAACGACCTTTGCCGCCAGTTTGTTGGCCATCGCCGTGGCGAACTCGGCAATCTCGTCTGTATACTGCTGGAAATCGACCGGAACGATGATCTTTCGAATCTCTTGCATGGCAGTCCTCCTTCGGTGGTGAACGGCAGTCCGCTATTCGCCCCTGCCTACATCCTGATCTTTGCCTCCGTTTTCTTCAGATTTTTGGCAAGATGGAGGTGGCGATGGGCCGCCGTTTCAGATAAACTGTTCATGATATTGGGAAGATCCGAGTTATTCCAGACCGAACTGAAGGCCTCTTCGGCCTGGATCTCCGGGCTGATCGCGAAAGGAGGCCGGTTGTCGGGCACCAGCTTGACGTCTTCGATACCGACCACGATTTTCTCGGCAAAAATTTGACGAAACAGTTCCTGCATGCTGTAGCTGAAGACGTTCTTCAGGTCCTCGGTCGATTCAGCCTCGCTGATCTGTTTTCTGAATTTCGGCAGAATTCCGTTTTCGATCCTGGAGTACGATACCGATTGATCCATAATTCCTCCTGTTGGCGTGGAATACTGCGGCAATCGACAGCTTGTCGTCCCTGAACGCGAAAAGAACCCGGCCGGAACAAACCGGTAAGACCGTTGCCCATTCCGGCTATTCAAGCCTCTGTTGTATTTTCCCGCTTTCAAGCGGAAGATATCAAGGGAAAATTGTCAATCGGCAGAACGTGGGTGAACGAACTCAAGCGGCTTGACTCGGATCTTGCCGGTGGCCGGGGACCGCATGGACGGTGTCGATGGAGCAGAGACCAGGGTGATTTCGACCGGCATTCCAGTGTGTTCCCTGATGGCTCGATCCAGTCTGCGGCGGTCAACCCGGCCGGCAAGGCCTTTGTCGATCAGCAAGGTCTGGCTGTAACGCCGAAGGTCACCCTTCTTTCCATAGACGTCATGATGGACCTCGATATGGATCCTGCCGTCGATCACCGCCACCTTCACCGGCTGATAGACCAGCTGGATCCTGGTGCCGGGCTGGACGATCGGGAAGAATCTCTCCATGTCCTCGGGATACATCCTGATGCAGCCATGCGTGGCCATTCGGCCGACCGACCAGGGGAAATTGGTGCTGTGGATGCCATACATCGAATCGCCCAACCGCATCCAGTAATCCCCCAGTGGATTGTTCGGGCCGGGGGGAACAGACGTGATCCCCCGGTACTTGGCCTGCAGCGACGGGGGAATGAACCATGTCGGATGCACTCGCTTCGAGGTGACCGCAAAGGAACCGACCGGGGTGGGGAAATCGGTGGCGCCGATGCCGATGGGAAAAGTCATCAGCATCGGTCGGTCGCCGATAAAATCATAGTAGTATAACCGCATCTCGGGGACGTTGATGACAATCCCGCGCACCACCGGATCGGGAAGGATCTTCCGGGCAGGAATGGTCATCTCCGCCCCCTCCGGAAGTCTCCAGGGGTCGACCGCAGGATAGAGGTCCTCCAGTTCGTTGTAGCCCAGATCGTAAAGCCGGGCGATATCGAGCAGGGTCTCCCCGGTGGCGACCTTGTGTCGCTGCCGTGTGCCGATTATCGCGGTGAGCGGCTGCCAGGGAAGCGGGGAACCGCCGCTCGCCTCCTCCCTGGTCTCTGTTTGCCCGGCATTTCCGGCCGGCAGGGTGGGATGCGTCGCGCGTTCGGCGGCGGACAAGCTGCTGTGATAGGATGAAACACAGAAGACAACGGCGAGAATGACCACGGTGGCGCGGGAGACGGGACTGTGCTTGACACGCATTGTTACGAAGGCTCCTTCCGAGGCGAAGAAGGGGATCATCTCCCCGGCAACAGGAAGGAGAGACAATCATCACCGGCTGGTCCCGCAGCGGTTGGTCTCTCCTTCATCACGCTCACTTCTGCATCTTGTGCATGAACTTATCTTCCATTTTCGCCGCTATCGCCTCCGCCTTGTCTGCCGCCTGCTCGGCCCGCACTGCGGCATTCTCGGCTCGATCCGCCCTCACTTGCGACTCCTGCGCCATCTGCAGAGCGCGATCGGCCTTGGCCTCGACATCGGCAAGCTGTCTGGTGGTGGCGCAACCGGCCAGAGCCCACACCATCGCTGCCGCCATCATGACGCCGGCAACCTTTGACCACGTATTTCGCTGTCTTGCAATCATGTTTTCCTCCCTTTGCAACTGGGGGCGGCACAGTTCCCGTTGCCGAAGTCATTGACGGGAACCGGTACGCCTTTTATGGATCCTGATGAATCGTATGGAAAACGCGTACAAGTAATCAATCGCCTCGATTCACGAAAAAATATCCCGTTGCCGACTCGACACTATTTGATCGCAATCTGCGCCGCTTTCTTTTTGGACTCCTTGGCCTTGGGCAGCGTGACGGTCAGGACGCCATTGTTGAATTCAGCCTCGATCTTTTCACTGTCGATCTCGACCGGCAGCCGGAGAGCGCGATAAAACGATCCGCTGCTGCGCTCGATGGTGTGGTACTGCTTGCCTTTTTCTTCCTTCTCTTCCTTTCTCTCACCTTTGATGGTCAAGAGGTCATCCTCAAGGGTCACGGTGATATCTTTTTTCTCCATCCCCGGCAGATCCGCCTTGATTTCCAGGGCACCGTCGGTTTCGCTGACATCGAGTCGCGGGCTCCAGCCTATATCAAGGTCTTCCTGCAGATTGTGAAAAGGGAAGCCGTACCACATCCGCTTGACCAATCCATCCATCTCCGCGAACACATTCGGTACTTCCCCGCGACGCTTAAACGGCAATAAATCGAACATGATCAATCCTCCTCTGGAAAATGGTTATCGCCAGCCCGCCACAACCGGGACCTCAATCCACCATTATTCACCGTTGCTCCGGTGCGCGAAATTCCTGACCGCCATGGATGAAACATCGTTTCATCCTGTGGCCCAACTTCAGCCGGATTTGAATGCATCTCATAATGTCAATCAAATTCTCTCTCCGTCTCTCTCAAATTACAAGGTCTAAAACAGAAAAGCGGTCAAACGACAGGAAACAGCGCCTCCTCCATTTTTTTTACCCACCAACAATCTTGATATTTCGCAAGAGGACCAACCGATTCTGATTCCTCCCCGTGTGAGGAGTGGAGTAGTATACTGCAGATTTGTTTGCCGGCCGCACCGGCCTGTCCTTGGGTCTAAGAAGCGGCACAACGGGAAGGACAAGAGACTGAAAACCGCCGCAACCACTCGACAGGAGCACGATCATGGCATTCACCCTGTTTCCCAGACAGATCCGTTTCTTCGAACTGCTGATCCGGCAGAATCAGATACTCAAGGATGTCGCCGCCGACCTTGAACGGATCTTTCAGGACTTCACCTCGGTGGACGAGGCCTGCAAGCGAATCAATGTCAAGGAAGTTGAAGCGGACGAACTCTGCCGCGAAATCGCCCGCCAGCTCTCCTTGTCCTTCATCACTCCCATCGATCGGGAAGACATCTACCGGCTCAATCTGGCCCAGGAAGATTCCATCAATTTCATCAAAAGCATCGCCGCCCGCACCCGGGTCTCCGGCATTTCCCATATCCGTTTTCCCGCCAAGAAAATGATCAGCGATGTCAACGCGATGGTGATCCATACCGGTGAGATGATCAGCGCCCTCAGCGCCAAACAGGAGGTGGGGCGGATCGTCCGCGAAATAAAGAACCTCAAGGGTGAATGCGAGATGCTCCTCAGCACCGGCCTCTCCGAACTGCAGGACGTCGAGGTCACCCAGTTCAAGGACGTGGTCGATATCATCAAATGGATCCAGGTCTACGACCGTATCGAACAGGTGATTGAGCGCGTCGATGACCTGTCGGACGCGATTGAGGAAGTGGTGCTGAAAAATGCTTGATATTCCAGTCCTGCTGGTGATCATCGTCATTGTCGCGCTGATCTTCGATTTCACCAACGGCGCCCATGACTGCGCCAATGCCATCGCCACGGTGGTGTCGACCAAGGTGCTCTCACCGCGCACGGCTGTTGTGATGGCCGCCGTGCTCAATCTGGTCGGGGCCCTGCTCGGCAATGAGGTAGCGAACACCCTGGGCAAGGGCATTGTCAATACCGAGGTGGTCATGGGCAGCCAGATCCTGGTGCTGGCGGCCCTCCTCGGCGCCATCGCCTGGAATCTGATCACCTGGTACTACGGTTTTCCCTCTTCATCTTCGCATGCCCTCATCGGCGGGTTGATCGGTGCGGCGGTTACCCATGCCGGCTATACAAGCCTCAACGGCGTCAGTATCTTCCAAAAGGTCATTCTGCCCCTGATCTTGTCGCCCCTGGCCGGCTTTTTTGTCAGCTACATCATGACGTTTCTCCTGATGCTCCTCTTCTATCGCGCCAATCGGCGCACAGTGAACAGGAATATCAAGCACCTGCGTATCCTCTCGTCCGCGTTCATGGCCATAAGCCATGGACTGAACGACGCCCAGAAAACGATGGGGGTTATCGCCCTGGCTCTCTTTCTCTTCCACCGGATCGATTCGATATATGTCCCGTTCTGGGTCAAACTTTCCTGTGCCCTGGCCATGGCTCTCGGCACCGCCCTTGGCGGGTGGAAGATTATCAAGACGATGGGGCAACGCATCTTCAAACTTGAAATGGTGCACGGACTGGCCGCCGAGACATCGTCGGCCCTGGTCATCACCGGCGCCTCTCTCATCGGCGCCCCCATATCGACCACACACACCATCACCGCCTGCATCTTCGGGGTCGGGTCAACCAAGCGCCTATCGGCCGTACGTTGGGAACTGGCCGCCAATCTGGTGGTGGCCTGGGTCATCACCATCCCGGCAGCCGGCATCATTGCCGCCCTGAGCTATCTGCTGCTGCATCTCATCGGCCTGTCCGGCTGAAACGGACTGCTGCCATGTTGACCAGATGAAAAACCTCAACATGCAGGCTGATCAGCCCTGAAAGACGCCGCGCAGCAGCGCTATTTCTTCGGCGTAGCCCGGCAGTTCGTTCGGCGTTTCCAACAGGAACGGGAGATGGCGCAGGAGCCTGTGGTTGATGATCCGGGTAATCGCCTCGACACCGATGTGGCCATGGCCGATCCGGGCGTGGCGGTCCTTGCGGCTGCCGCGCGGGTTGAGGCTGTCGTTGAGATGAACGGCGCGCAGCCGCCCCAGGCCGATGACCGCGTCGAACTCGGCCAACACCCCGTCGAGATCGTTGATGATGTCGTACCCGGCATCATGGACGTGGCAGGTGTCGAGACAGACCCCCATCTTGTCCTGAAGGACGACCCCATCGAGGATGCGGCGCAGTTCCTGAAAGCTGCGGCCGACCTCGCTGCCCTTGCCGGCCATGGTTTCGAGCAGGACGGTCGTCGTCTGGTGCGGCGTCAGCACGGCGTTGAGCTGGGCGGTGATCAGCGCGATGCCGGCGGCCTCGCCCTGGCCGACGTGGCTGCCGGGGTGGAAGTTGTAGAGGTTGCCCGGCAACAGTTCCAGGCGCGCCAGGTCGTCCTGCATCGTCGCCAGTGCGAATTCCCGGGTCTTCGGGTCGGCCGAGCAGGGGTTGAGGGTGTAGGGCGCATGCGCCAGCAGCGGCGCGAAGCGATGTTCGGCGGCAAACTGAAGAAAGGCGGCGATATCGGCGTGATCGATGTCCTTGGCCTTGCTGCCGCGCGGGTTGCGGGTGAAAAACTGGAAGGTGTTGGCAGCGATCGCCAGCGCATCGCGACCCATGGCCATGAAGCCCTTGGAAACGGACAGGTGACAGCCGATGCTGATCATGGCTTTCCCCTTCATCGGCTCGCCGCGACGTCGCCGCCGTATCTGGCCCGCAGTTTCGGCTTCTCGATCTTGCCGGTGGGATTGCGCGGCACCGCATCGAAGATGATCCGGCGCGGACGTTTGTAACGCGGCAGGGATGCGCAGAATGCCAGGATCTCCTCGGCCGTGCAGCGGCGATCCGGTTTGAGTTCGACCACCGCCGCCGCGATCTCGCCGAGGCGCTGATCGGGGATGCCGATGACCGCCGCATCCTTGATCGCCTCATGTTCGCGAAGAAAATTCTCGATCTGGACCGGATAGATGTTCTCCCCACCGGTGATGATCACATCTTTCTTGCGGTCGACCAGATGAATGAACCCGTCCTCGTCCATGCGGGCCATGTCCCCGGTCAACAGCCACCGATCCTTGAGGACGGCCGCCGTCGCCTCCGGGTCGTTAAAGTAGCATTTCATTATGCCCGGTCCCTTGACGACCAGTTCGCCGACCTCTCCCGGCCGGACGGGACACCCCGCCTCGTCGGCGATCATCGCCTCCCAGCCATGTCCGGGCCTGCCGATCGCCCCGACTTTGTGAACATTGTCGACGCCGAGATGGACACAACCGGGGCCGCTCGACTCCGTCAGGCCGTAGTTGGTATCGTAAAGGTGGTTGGGAAAATATTTTTTCCAGCGGTGAATCAGGCTGGGAGGCACCGGCTGGGCCCCGATATGCATCAGCCGCCACTGGTGCAGGGCATACGCTACCAGCTTGATCTCGCCGCTTTCAATCGCGTCGAGAATGTCCTGGGCCCAGGGGACGAGCAGCCAGACGATCGTGACCTGTTCCTCGGAAACCGTCTCCAGTATCCATCTGGGGCTGACGCCCCGCAGCAGCACCGTCCGGCTCCCCGCCAGCAGGCTGCCGAACCAGTGCATCTTGGCGCCGGTATGGTACAGCGGCGGGATGCAGAGGAAATTGTCGTCCCGCGTCTGCCCGTGATGATTCTGCTCCGTGATGCATGACGCGGTCAGGCTGCGGTGGCTATGGAGAATGGCCTTGGGAAAACCGGTGGTGCCGGAGGAGAAGTACAGCGCCGCCTCGTCCGCATCGGTGATCATGACAGGGGGAGCCGTTGCGCCGCAATCGGCCTCCAGTTGGTCATAGCTTTCGGCAAAGGAGGGGCAGTCGGCGCCGACAAAGATGCGCTCTCTGACCCGGGGAACCTGATCGCAGATCGTTTCCACCCGGCCGATGAATTCGGGTCCGAAGATCAGCATGTCGGCCTCGGACAATTGCAGACAGTATTTGATCTCCTCGGCGGTATAGCGATAGTTCAACGGTACCGCCACCGCCCCGGCGCGGAGGATGCCGAAATACAACGGCAGCCACTCCAGGCAGTTCATCAGCAGCAGCGCAACCTTGTCACCTTTTTTGATATCCTTGCCGAGCAGCAGATTGGCAAACCGGGAGGCCTTGTCGTCGAACTGGCGCCAGGTCATCTCGCGGCGGTGGGTGGCTGACGCCTTGGTTTCCACCAGCTCGAATTCGCGCCATGTAACTTCTCGTTTTTCCTTGATTTCAGGATTGACTTCAATCAGGCTGGGCTCATCGGCGTAGAGCCTGGCATTACGGGCAAGCAATTCAGTGATCGGCATTCTTTTTCATCTCTCCTTCAAGTTTTATATATCGATAACATGTAGATGACATGGCAAACCCCGGCCCCGGACGGCGACGTCTGCAGCTTCCTCCCGGGGAAAGTACATCCCCCATACACCATTATGCGCTATCCGGCAACAGAGGCGACGCACGGCACGTATGCAGAGGGAAAAGATCCCGCTATGGCGCCTGTTGCCTATGACAAGGTCGGGGGTGGGCAAAACCGCCGGAGACGGTGTATGCTGTCATTCGCCTCTGGCTGAGACGGGAGGGGAAGCCGCGATGACACTCTTCTCCTTGTCAAATAAAGGCATTTCGACCATCCCCCGCTGTCATTTCGACCTGCCCCCGCTGTCATATCGAGCGAAGCGAGAAATCTCGTTGTTCCCGTCAGGGCGAAGGCCATAATCCCGCCCCCGCTGTCATTTCGAAGCGAAGCGAGAAATCTCGTGTTGCCGAGGGAGGATGCCTTTCTTGGAGCGGAGAATGCTGCATGAGATCTCTCCCTGGCGGTCGAGATGACAGCGGGGGGAGGTCGAAGCGCCAGAACATGAAAGGGACGAAATGGCAGGACGCAGGTCGAGACGCCTCCCCCTCTCTCATTTCGAGCGCATGCGAGAAATCTCGTTGTTCCCGTCAGGGCGAAGGCCATGATCCCGCCCCCGCTGTCATATCGACTTTCCCCCCGCTGTCATTTCGAAGCGAAGCGAGAAATCTCGTGATGCCGAGGAAGCCTTTCTCAGAGCGGATAATGGCTGCATGAGATCTCTCCCTGGCGGTCGAGACACCCGACAATGAAGAGCCTGGTCACGCGTCGCACCCGTATCCCTGGTTTTCGGCCACCGCGTATTTCCATTGTCTCCCGGCGCCCGACACGATATGGTTCAGCGGTATCCTGCCAGGAAATCCGGTGCACTACGTTGCCGTTCACATCTGCATCGGGAAACCCGTATCAACACTTCACCCGCCAGCAGCCTCATGACTCCCGAAAAATTCATCGCCACCTGGCAGAACAACCCTCTCACCGAGCGGGCCGGCGCCCAGGCCCATTTCGACGACCTCTGCGATCTCCTCGGAGTCGAAAAGCCGCGCGACCCGGAGAAATACTGCTTCGAACGCGGGGCCAAGAAGGCCGGCGGCGGCGACGGCTGGGCCGATGTCTGAAAGCGGGGCTGTTTCGGCTGGGAGAACAAGAAGCCCGGCCGGGATCTCGACGCCGCCCTCAAGCAACTCACCGACTACTCCCTCCATCTCGACAACCCGCCGCTGCTGGTCGTCAGCGACCGCGAGCGCATCATCATCCATACCGCCTTTACCGGCTATCCCGATCAACCACGGGAGATACGGATACAGGATCTCCAGGAGGAGCGTGTCAGGGAGCAACTCCGCTGGGTGTTCGAAGACCCGGCACGGCTGCGGCCCGAGCAATCGACGGCGGCGATCACCGGCGAAGCCGCCGGAAAATTCGCCGAACTGGCCGAGGCCATGCGCAACCGCGGCACGGACGGCCAGCAGACGGCGCACTTTCTGGTCCAATGCCTGTTCTGCATGTTCGCCGAGGACGAAGGACTGCTGCCGGGCGAGGTGTTCACCTCCATTCTCGAAAACTGCGCTCATGACCCGGCCAAGGCCGCCCGGCGCATCACCACGCTGTTTGCGGCCATGGCCCGCCCTGACGGCGAATACGGCGATCACGACATCCCCTGGTTCAACGGCGGACTGTTCGCCACGATCGCGATACCGGCCCTGACCGCCAGTGACCTGCAATCGTTACAACGCGCCTCGCAGATGGACTGGCGGGCCATCGACCCCACGATCTTCGGCACCCTGTTCGAGCGCAGCCTCGATCCAGCGGCCAGGGCGCCACTCGGGGCCCATTACACCGATACCGCCACGATCCGCAAGCTCATCACACCGTTGATCACCGAGCCGTTGCTGGCGCAATGGGAACAGGCCGGAAAGATCATCGCCAAAGGGGCCGGCAAGGGACCGAAGACCAAGGCCAGAAAAGATGGCGACGCGGCCTGGCAGGAATTTACTGCAAAACTCCAGTCGTTCCGGGTCCTGGACCCAGCCTGCGGCTCCGGCAATTTCCTGTACCTGGCGCTCGAGGCCCTGCGCGACGTCGAACGCCGCGTCTTCCGGGAAGCGCGCGAACTGGCCGGATATCAAGCCGACCTGTGGCTGCAGACCGGCCCCCACAACATCCTCGGCATCGAGATCAACGAATACGCCGCCGAGCTGGCCCGGACAACCGTGTGGATCGGCGATCTCCAGTGGCGGCGGCGCAACGGCCGGCCGACCAACAACAGACCGATCCTCAGCCCCCTCGACGGCATCGAACATCGCGACGCCCTGCTTGATCCCGATGGCGGAGAAGCAGCGTGGCCGCCCGCCGACGTCATTGTCGGCAATCCGCCGTTTCTGGGCGGATCGATGATGCGGCCGGCCCTGAAGGACCAGTACGTCGAGGTCCTGCGCCGCTGTTACAACGGCCGGGTTCCCGGCGGCGCCGATCTGGTGACCTACTGGTTCGAGAAGGCCCGGGCCCAGATTGAAAGCGGCAAGGCCGAGCGGGCCGGACTGGTTGCCACCAACTCCATTCGCGGCGGCGCCAACCGCAAGGTACTGGAGCGGATCGCCGCCAGCACCCGGATCTTCAATGCCTGGAGTGACGAGGAGTGGGTCAATGAAGGGGCGGCGGTGCGGGTGAGCCTGGTGTGTTTTGGTAAAGGCCAGGGCGCTACCCTTGATGGACTTCCGATTGATGAGATCAACGCCGATTTGACGGGCGACACCGGCATAGACGTGACAAAAGCGAGACCGCTCGAGGAAAACCGGGGCGCCAGCTTCCAAGGGTCGCAAAAAATCGGGCCGTTTGATATCTCCGGCGAACTCGCCCGCTCGTGGCTGTCGTTGCCGAATCCGAATGGAAGGCCGAACAACGATGTTCTCAGAGTAAGTTGGAATGGGCTCGATCTTACTCGTCGCCCAAGAAACTGGTGGATCATCGACTTCGGCACGAGGATGACGGAACAGGATGCGGCTCTCTATGAGACACCCTTCGATTACGTGAAGTCTCATGTCAAACCGGTGCGGAACGGAAACAACAGAGAAGCGTATCGTCGATACTGGTGGAGGCATGGCGAACCTCGGATCGCCATGCGTGCTGCGATATCAAAATTCTCTCGATATATTGCCACACCAGAAGTTTCAAAACATAGAATCTTTGTCTGGTTGGATAATTCGATACTTCCAGACAAGAAGCTGATCGTTATCGCCCGTCAGGATGATGCCACTTTCGGTATCCTGCATTCACGATTCCATGAAATCTGGGCATTGAATCTGTGCACATGGCATGGAGTAGGCAACGACCCCCGCTACACCCCAACGACAACCTTTGAGACCTTTCCCTTCCCACCCGGTCTGTCCCCGCGAGACACCGCCCAGGGACAGCCGGACACCCCAGCCGCCATTGGGATCGCTGCCGTCGCCCGCCGTCTCGACGAACTGCGCTCGACCTGGCTCAATCCACCGGAGTGGGTCGACTGGGTCTGCACCCCGGAAGAAGAACGAGCCGGATTTCCCCCGCGACCGGTGGCCAAACCAGGCTTTGCATCCGAACTGAAAAAGCGGACCCTCACCAACCTCTACAACCAGCGCCCAGCCTGGCTCGCCAACATCCACCGGGACCTCGACGCGGCCGTGGCCATCGCCTACGGCTGGCAAGATTACTCGGCTGCAACACCGGACGAAGAAATCCTAGCCTTTCTACTCCACAGCAACCTGACCGCGTAATTGCGAACGGAGTATTTGGCCTTCCATTCCCGTGTCCCGAAAAACTGGAGCCGCTCTACTCCATAGCGGTAGTGAAGCGTGGGCGGACGCCATCATCGATCCCGGCCAAAGAGGTTGACGATTCACCGATAATATTGAAGACTGGCACCAATCGGTGAACCTGGAATCGACCACCAACCAACAGGGAGATCAGCGCATGGAATCGAAAATTGCCACCGCCGTCAGGCTCAAACATGCTCCGGTTGCGGTCATGCTGGCGGACGATAAGCCGGCGGACGCCGTCCAGTTCACCTCGGGGAAATGGGGTTGCGTCATGTTCATGTTCGCCAACGCGGTGAAAGGCCGAACCGCCGTATTCGACAAGGAAACCTACGGCTGCTGGGGCGGCGGGGTCGGGCTGGGATTTGGCAATGCCTATCTCGAGTTTCCGGGCGGGGTCGACTGTTTCGCCCACTTTCTGTCGTCCGGCAACAAGCAGTGGGAAAAGGGTCGGGAGGTCGGCAAGGCTGTGGCAGGGGCCGCCGGCAAGGAGTTCGCCGACAACTTTCTCAACGGAGAAGGGTATATGAAAGGCCCGGATCTCGTGCACCAATGGCTGGGGGAGATCCCGATGACGGAGAATCGGGCCCCCTATGTCGTGTTCAAACCCCTGGCCGGGGTCGACACTGCTGTGGAACTCCCGCAGACCGTGGTTTTCCTGGCCAATGCCGACCAGTTGTCGGCGCTGGTGATCCTGGCCAACTATGGCCGGGAAGGCATGGAGAACGTCATCATCCCCTGGGCCGCCGGCTGCCAGACCATCGGCATCCTCCCCGGGCGCGAGGCGGCAGCGGAGAAGCCGAGAGCCGTCGTCGGCCTGACCGACATCTCGGCGCGAAAATACGTCCGCAAACACCTCGGCGCGGAGTACCTGACATTTGCCATGCCGTGGCAGCTGTTCGTGGAGATGGAGAACAATGTCGACGGCAGCTTTCTCCAGCGGCACACCTGGCAGTCGCTGCTGGAATGAGCCGGGACGGCGATGCCGCCACCGGCCATGTGCGGCCGGCAGGGGCCGGTGGCGATCTCCCGATACGAAGAGCCTATTTCAGCCGCGGGTTGATCCCGGTGAAGCCGCATTCCGGGGTGTAGCAGGTGACATTGAGAAACTCGCATTTCTCATGACAGGCCGGGCACTCTTCCGGCGGCAGCGCCACCTGGATCGTGTTGCCACAGTTTTTACACTTCCAGTAGGGATCGGGGATTGTCTGGTTGTTGTCGGTCATGTTGTTCCTCCTTGCCGTTCGAGCTTTCCATGCCCCTCTTCTGCCGGGTGAACCTGATTCTTTTTAGATTCTACTTCGGTGCCGCACTCAGGCAGGGTCGTGGAGAACGTGTGCCGCTCGGGTGCGGGCGGATATGCCGAAACACACTATCGATGGATCGGTTTTGCCTCAAGCCGTACGCCAAGCGCCGCACACACTTTGTTGATAGTGTCAAAGCGTGGGCTGGCGTTGGGGCGTAGTGCCTTGTAAAGCGCCTCCCTGGTGATACCGGCCTTCTTCGCAACCTCGGTCATGCCGCGCGCTTTGGCGATGTCGCCCAGGGCCGCGGCCAGGAACGCAGGGTCGTTGTCTTCGATCACGACCGTCAGGTACTCGGCGATGGCCTGTTCGCTGTCCAGATATCGGGTAACGTCGAACTCGGGCAGCTCGGAAATCTTGATCTTCTTTTCCATTATTCATTCCTCCATGGCCGCGGCCATCTTCACGGCGCGGGAGATGTCGGCGGATTGGCTGGATTTATCGCCACCACCCAGCATGAGCACCACAACTTCCCCGCGCTTCGCATAATACATCCGCCATCCTGGCCCGAAGTGCTCGCGCATCTCGAACACTTCCTCCCCAACCGGTTTGACATCGCCGAGATTGCCCATCTGGGCCTTGCGCAAGCGCGCCGCCAGGCGCCGCCTGGTCAGGCCGCCCCTCATGCCGGCAAGCCAGGCGTCAAACTCCGGGGTGGTTTTTATCGCTTACATGTTACATGTGTAATCGTTCGACTACGGGGTGTCAATCCCTCTTCCTCTTCTCCACCACCACAGCGTTCAGTTGAAGATATAGTGTACTTCATCTGCACTTAACACGAAAAAAGGGCTACAGCAAAAGCTGTAACCCTTTGATATCTGGTCGGGGCGGAGTGATTCGAACACTCGATCAACTAACGATTATATTCTTTTGTTAAAAGTATCGAACAGAACTGTAGTTATTCCGGTAGCAAAGGATCGTTGATAGTTACGAGTAAATATATGCTGAGTAGCGTCAGATTAAAGTCCGATATAGTAAATTTAACTCAGTACCATTGGTAAAAATAGGCAGGATGGATCTAAATATTCGAGAGAGCCTGCTCCCTTTAATATAGCAAGCTCTCTGGAAGCATGTTCTGTCTGATCCCATGACGTAAATCTTACTAATTTTGATCAGATACAGAGATTTATTCAAATTCTAGCGTCCGATTTACATTAAATGGATATGTGGACGTATTTCAGTCAGGGTAAACATCATCAGCCCCTACACTTGAGGTATGCCCCGGTAGTCCAGAATTTTTCCATCCTTCAATTGTTCTGTAACCGTCAGAATCTTTACCCTCACCCTCAAAACCTTCCAGCATATTAGATACATTTGTGTATCCAGCCGCTTCTAAAGCTGCCGCAGCCGCAAGGCTTCTTACACCGGAACGACACATAACTATGATATGAGTATCTTTTACATCTTCAAAAATATCGTTCACATCTGAAACAAACGAAGGATTATTTATAAAAATTCCCTTTTGCTCTATTTTATAAGAAATATTTACGACATTTGGAACATTCGGATGGCCGACCCAAATGAATTCTGCATCAGTGCGAACATCTAGAATGTATGCTCCGTTAGAGACTACTTCATCATATGCTTGCTGTGGATAAAGATTATCGTAAGCAAATGATACCGAGGCAAAAAGAAAGAGACATGCATTAATTGTAATAACGAATACATTTTTCATATCCTCACCTCAATTGTTTTTTGAAATGAATTTGCCCAGACCAAAGAAAAATTAGCATATAAGGATATTTGATAATCACCTCCCTCATCATGTGCCGCCGGTTATCTTTATTGTTCTGACATATTCATAATTTTGTAACATTACACTTGACATTTTTCAACTATATATTCCGTAATTTTTCTAGGCTATTTTCATGGCCTACAGAGTGGTATTCAACGAAGCCAGATAAAACTAATCTTACCGTTCTTTCCTTATATCACTGTCCATCAAATTCTGAGGTTCTTCCGGTTTTTGCGTACCTAGCCTCCACTCCAACATAAGATTCCATCCTGATATCAGCCTGATATCAGATTGACGATTTAACAAAGTCGGCAATTTGATCATCAGAGAGGACCTGTTCTCTGCGAAAACGCATAACGATATCACGATACAGGTGTGTCTAGACGCTGACAGGCTGGATTTGGGGCGAGTCCGCATTATGCCAAATGCTCATTTCCTCTCTACTCCATTAGCCAAACGACCTGAAACAATAAAGTGGATTCTCAGGAAATTCCAAAGGTTTGAACTACCGGATTCAGCCTTCCTTTGACTTGACTGGAATCAGGGAAAAAATCTGAAAAGGCCACATCCCACCTCACCCATCAGAAATGGGGATGAGTGATCAACAATTTCGATGAAAATTTTGCCAATCTGAGTTGATTTTCGAGAGCAATCCACCTTGCTGTTGATTCTCACGAATAAATCCCGAAATTTTCTCAAGCACGTCTACGACCAATCAATCCCGAAAACTGCTGGCGAGAGTTGGGACGCCCTTCAGGACAATATCTGTGAAAAGTCATAAGCGATGAATGATTTATCCAGGAAGAAAGTGGTAGAGAAATTGCGGGAATATGGGGTACATGTATGTACAGTCTGAATAATTCAGTTACTCACTCATTTCCTTTGCATACGAATAAATGTCACATAACGCCTTTAAAAATATTGAACAGATCGAATCCAGTCTCTGGGAGGCAGCCGACCAGCTTCGGGCCAACTCCAAACTGACTTCCAGCGAGTACTGCATGCCGGTACTCGGTGTCATCTTCCTCCGTCACGCCGGCAACCGCTATGAGAAGGCCCTGGCGCAGATCAAGACTGACCAGGCTTCCGGCAAGATGCCCAATCGTCCGCTGGTTAAGGGTGATTTTATCAAGCGCCGCTCCCTGCTGCTGCCGGAAAATGCCCGGTACGACTATCTGCTCAAGCTCCCCACTGGCACCAGTCTCGGCACCGCTCTGATTGAGGCAATGAATGCCATCGAGGAAGAGTTTGAACCCCTTCGAGGACAACTCCCTAAGGAATATGGCCAGTTTGACGACACGCTGCTGGAAAATCTCCTGCGCACCTTCGATTTGGAGGTGATACGCACCGCCAGCGGCGATCTCTTCGGTCGCATCTATGAATACTTCCTGATGAAGTTCGCCATGCAGGGAGCGCAAGACAACGGCGAATTCTTCACCCCGCCGTCCCTGGTGCAGACCATCGTCAATGTTATCGAACCAGATCATGGGGTGGTCTTTGACCCCGCCTGCGGCTCCGGCGGCATGTTCGTGCAGAGCAGTCACTTCATTGAGCGGAAAGGCCTGGATACCAGCCACAAGGTCACCTTCTACGGCCAGGAAAAGACCGGCACCACCATCCGCCTGGCGAAGATGAATCTGGCGGTGCACGGGCTGGAAGGCGACATCCGCGAGGCCAACACCTTTTATGAGGATGTGCATCCGATCTTCGGCCAGTGCGACTTTGTCATGGCCAATCCTCCCTTCAACGTCGATATGGTCGATGCCGAAAAGGTCAAAGATGATCGTCGCCTCCCCTTCGGGCTGCCGGGGGTCAACAAGGCCAAGAAGGTCAGCAACGGCAATTACCTGTGGATCTCCTTTTTTCACAGCTACCTGAGCGACAAAGGCCGGGCCGGGTTCGTCATGTCCTCCCAGGCGTCCAGCGGCGGGCATGGCGAGGCCGAGGTGCGCCGGAAGGTCGTCGAGACCGGCGATGTCGACGTGATGATCTCCATCCGCTCCAATTTTTTCTATACCCGCACCGTGCCGTGCGAGTTGTGGCATTTCGACAAGGGCAAACCGGAAGAGCGGCGCGACCAGGTACTGATGCTCGACGCCCGCAATATCTACCGCAAGGTCACCCGCAAGATTTATGACTTCAGCCTGGAGCAGCTCGCTAACCTGACCGCCATCGTCTGGCTCTACCGGGGCGAGAAAGCCAGGTTCCTCAGCCTGGTTGAGGAGTACTTTCGCCGCCTTTGTGCCGAGATAGCCGCCATCCCTCTCGAGTTGGAGGTGTTCGAGGCGACACTCGCCGCCCTGCGGAAGAAGTTCGCCGCCTTTGCCGACAGCGTCAAGGATCTGGATGTAATTACGGATGGGCAACGGCAGCCCCTGGGCTGATGCCTTGGCGGAACTGACCGAGGCAATCGGAGCATATCAGGCTGACCGGACTGGTCTGCTGTCGGACCTGACATCCTTCCTGAAACAGCATGGAGCCACCCCACCGGCAACCAACGCCGCCCAGCATAAAGCCAGACAGGTTTTTGCACCGCTGGCGGATCGGGTCAGGGGCTTGGTGAAACAGGTTGATCTGCTCTATAAGCTCTCAGCCCGTGTCGGGCAGTTGGCACAAGAGCTGGTCGGAGTTGAGAAGGAGGCTGCCGAATTTTATGACCGTCGTGCCGTCAACAAGCTGATCAAGCAGTTGGAAGAAGAGCGGAAGCAGGCGGTGGAACAACTCAAACAGGCTGCATATTTCTATCGACAGATTTATTGGCTGCAGGACCGATTCCCCGAGGCCGAGATGGTGGCCGTGCCCGGCTTATGTAAGGTAGTCGGTCGTGGCGAGATCGAGGCGGCGGATTGGAGCCTTACCCCTGGCCGATATGTGGGAGTCGCCCCGGCAGAGGTGGATGAGGATTTCGACTTTGAGCAGACGCTGAAGGATATCCATCTGGAGTTGGCTGACCTGAACAGGGAAGCGGTGGATCTGGCGGCACGGATTCAGGAGAATTTTGAGGAGTTGGGGGTATGAATTGGCGGACCTGCCTAATTGGTGAGTTTGTTGATTCAAAGTCAGTGGATATTCAAACGGGGCCATTCGGAACTCAGCTGAAGGCCAGTGACTACGTGGCAGATGGCACTCCAGTGATCAACGTTCGCAATATCGGATACGCCAATCTCCGCCCTGAAAAGCTCGAATTTGTTGGAGAACAAGTTGCCAATCGCCTTCACGTGCACCTTCTACGCGAAAATGATATTGTTTTTGGTAGAAAAGGCGCGGTTGACCGGCACTTATTTGTTACTTCAGAGCAAGAAAAATGGATGCAGGGATCGGACTGCATCCGAATGAGGATTGAAAATAAAGAGATACTTCCACTATTCGTCTCGTATGCTTTTCTTCTCCCAAGCCACCAGCAATGGATGCTCACTCAATCCGGAAACAAAGCAACAATGGCATCCCTGAATCAGGATATCATTAAGCGTATTCCCTTGAAACTCCCGCCTCTCCAAGTCCAAACAAGTATTGTCCAAACCCTCTCCACCTACGACGACCTGATCGAAAACAACCGGCGGCGGATGGGGCTGCTGGAAGATGCGGCGCGGCAGGTGTACCAGGAGTGGTTTGTGCGTCTGCGCTTTCCCGGTTGTGAGCATACCCATATCGTGGACGGCGTGCCGGAAGGATGGAAAAAAGGAATTGTGTCGGATTTCTATGAAACATCATCTGGTGGTACTCCTAGTCGTAAAAGGCCAGAATACTTCACAGGTGAAATTCTTTGGGTAAAAACACAAGAGCTGCATGATGGGTTTATTATTGATACCGACGAAAAAATAACAGAAGCTGCGCTAAAAAATTCTTCAGCGAAGCTATTTTCGGATAAAACTATTTTGGTTGCTCTTTACGGAGCTACTATTGGTAAAATTGGTATCCTGGCAGTACCAGCAACTACCAACCAAGCTTGTTGTGCGATCATTCCTAAAGATAAAAGGTCACATTACATCCATGCATTTTTATTTTTCCGCGAAAACAAAGAGAGATTAATAGGTTTGTCGGCTGGAGCCGCGCAGAACAATATAAGCCAACAGATCATTAAAGGATTTGAGATGATAACACCGACTCCATCTTTAATGAAATCATTTACTGGAAGCTTGGAACCAGTCTTTGAACAATGGCTTAATTTACACCGACAAAACCAGAAACTCCGCACCGCCCGCGACCTGCTATTGCCAAAACTGATGAGCGGAGAGATAAGCGTATGAGCCTCGAAGGCCAGATAAGCGACAACAAATCTCTTCGAAAAGTGACCGGCAAAACCGCCGACTTTCCCGAACTGGCCAAAGACTGCGTCGCCTTTGCCAATGCCCAAGGGGGACGGCTGTTGATCGGCATTGAGGACAAGGCCGTGCTGCCACCTGCCGGGCAGCGAATCAAGCCGGAACTGTTGGATACCCTCCGCAAGCGGATTGCCGAACTGACGATCAATGTTGTTGTTCTACCGAGTATCGTCCGGGCCGACAACGGCGGCGAATATATCGATCTCTTCGTGCAGCGCAGTCAGAGCGTGGCCTCCACCTCCGATGGCCGTTACTTTATCCGCGTAGGCGATAGCTGCCAGCCGGTACTCGGCGACGATGTGATGCGATTGGCCGATGAACGGCCGGGCCGACCATGGGAGACCATGGACAGCCGGGTGCCGCGTGGCGAGGTCGATCCTGCCAAATTCAGTGCATTCGTAGCGGCAATCCGCGCCTCGGACCGGGTAAAGGATTCGGTGAAAGAGAAGAGCCCGGACGAACTGCTCACCCATTATGCTCTGGCAAGTGGTGAAACGCTCACCCATCTCGGCGTGCTGCTGCTCGGTACCTCGGTCCAGCGGCGCAACCTCGGCACGGCTCCGCTGGTTCAGGCCATCAAGTACGACGAACTGCGGCAGAAGATCAATAAGTGGCTCTGGGACGACTATTCCCTCTCGCCCATCGAACTGGTGGATGAGGTGTGGCGTACAGTGCAGGACTTCCGGGAGAGCTACGAAGTTGCCGAAGGACTCTATCGCCGCAAGGTTCCCGCCTTTGACGAAAAGGTCGTCCGCGAATTGCTGGTCAACGCCCTGGTGCATCGGCCCTATACCCAGCGTGGCGATATCTTTCTCAACCTGCACCCCGATCATCTGGAAGTGGTCAATCCCGGCCGCCTGCCGCTTGGCGTCACACCGCAGAATATCCTTCATGCCAGCCGGCGGCGCAATGAAGGGCTGGCCTGTGTGTTTCATGACCTTGGTTTGATGGAAAAGGAAGGCAGCGGATTCGATATGCTCTATGACCGGCTCCTCTCCTCCGGTCGCCCTGCCCCGGTGCCGGAAGAAGGGCCGGACTGGGTGAAGATAACAATCAAACGGCGCATCATGAAGCCGGAGGTTATCCAGCTGATCACCCAGGCGGATGCGCGCTACCAATTGGCGCAACGGGAACGAATCACCCTGGCGGCCCTGGCCCAATCCGAAGGCATGACGGCACGGGAACTGGCAACCCTTCTCGATGTCGGCAATACCACCGAGCTGGCGTCATGGTTCGGCAGGCTGCTGAAGGTTCATCTGGTACAAAGCACCGGTCGGACCCAGGCAACCCGCTATTTCGTTGATCCTGAACTCCTCCGTGATTCCGGCATCACCTTACCGACAACCCTGAAACGCATCGAACCGCATCGGCTGCAGGAGCTGGTCCGTGAAGATCTGCGCCGCTACCCTCAGTCCAAAATTGGCGAAATCAGCAAGAGGATCGGCCCGGAAGTGAATAGGGCGCAACTGAAAAGAACTCTGGCGGATCTGGTAAAACTGGGTGTGGTGTTCATGGAGGGTGCCCGAAACGGTGCCCGCTATCGCTTGTCGGTTGGGTAAAACCCTATTTGGCTCAAAACCCGGCAAATATTGGCGGATGTCCTTTAGACAATTAGCCAATAGCAGCATGTTTTATCATATCATTTTGTTTTTATAGGGTTATTTTTATGTTGCAATATTAACCAATGAGCCAAATATGAGCCAATTGTTCTCATCAATTGGAGCTTGCGGCACCTTGGAGGGGTAGATGATCACCGACATCAACAACGAAGACCGGCTGGTACAGGCGACTTTTGCCGAGCATCTGGAGCAGAAACTCGGCTGGGAAAGCGTCTACGCCTGGAACCAGGAGACCTTCGGCCCGGAAAGTCTTTTAGGGCGAGCCGACACCCGAGAGGTGGTCTTGAAGCGGGATCTGCGGGCGGCTGTCATCCGACTCAATCCGCTACTGCCGGAGATGGCGGTCGAAGAGGCGATAACCAAGCTCACCCACCATGATTTTTCCCGCGCCCTGGGGCAGCACAATCAAGCCTTCCATAAGATGATCCGCGACGGAGTCCCGGTCAGCTACCGCGATGCGCACAACACCCTGCACCATGCCCTGGCACGGGTAATCGACTTCAGGAAAGAAAAGAACAACCGCTTCCTCGCCGTAAGGGAGCTGAAAATAACCGGGCTTCGCTCGCCCAATTATAACCGCAGAGCCGACCTGCTCTGTTTTGTCAACGGCCTGCCGCTGGTATTCATTGAGCTGAAGGCCGTTTATAAGAACATTCGTGGCGGGTTTGAAGGCAACCTGAAAGACTATCTGGATGAGCACGTTATCGCCCATGCCTTCCACCACAACACCTTTCTGATTGTCAGCAATGGTCACCGGGCAAGATACGGCTCCATTACCAGCGAGTGGGAGCATTTTGGTGAATGGAAACGCCTTGATGAACAGGACACGGGAAGTGTCGAAGCAGAAGTGCTGCTGAATGGCATGCTGGATAAGAAAAGGCTCCTGGACATCGTCGAGAATTTCATTCTGTTCGACGCCAGCAAACCGGGTGCAGTGCGCAAGGTGGTGGCCCGAAATCATCAAGTGCTGGGAGTGAATCGTGCTGTGGCTTCTGTGCTCCATCAGGAAGTACTGAAAGAGCGGTTCCCGCCGGAACAGCGCCTCACCTACCGGGTTATCGAGTTCCCTTGCGTACAGACGGCTGAAGGCAATTTGATGTCGCTCGCGCAATCCAACGAATCTCACTTCCTCAACCTGCCCGAGCAAGCTCATGTTGATCTGGGTAAGTTGGGGGTTTTCTGGCATACCCAGGGCAGCGGCAAGTCGTATTCCATGGCCTTTTTCTCAGAAAAGGTGCGCCGGATTGTCCCCGGCAATTTCACCTTCGTGCTGATGACCGACCGGAACGATTTAGACAGCCAGATCTACCGAACCTTTGTCGGCTGTGGCGTGGTGGACGAACAAACCCCTCGGGCAAGCTCCGGAAAGGAACTCGAACAAGTCCTCAAGCAGAATCACCGCTATGTCTTCAGCCTGATCCACAAGTTCAACCAGGATGTGAATCCGGATGAACCTTACAGCCGTCGGGACGACATCATCGTCATCTCAGATGAGGCGCACCGAACCCAAGCTGGGAAGATGGCCCGCAATATGCGACTGGCACTGCCAAATGCTTCTTTTATTGGTTTTACCGGCACACCGCTCTTCAAGCATGACAACCTGACTAAGCGAATATTTGGCGATTATGTCTCCTGCTATAACTTCAAGCGCTCCGAAGAAGACGGTGCAACAGTCAAGCTGGTCTACGAGAATCGGGGAGAGAAACTCGGCCTCACCCGGCTAGACCTGAACGACCGCATCGCTGATGCCATTGCCAGGGCTGAGCTGGACCCAGATCAAGAAGCCTTGTTGGAAAGGTTGCTCGGCAAAGATTATGAGGTGATAACCGCAGACGACCGTCTGGAGAAGATTGCCGCCGACTTTGTGGAACATGCGGCCACCCGCTGGGAGTCAGGAAAGTCGATGCTGGTCTGTGTGGACAAGATTACCTGTGCCCGGATGCATAAATTGATCATGCCTTTATGGCAGAAAAAACTCAATGCGATGCGACTGGAAATTGCCCTCAGAGTGGCAAAACTGGTGAATGAAAAGGACGATGAGATCCGGCAAAAACTCAAAGACCAACGGGATCAGCTCCTGGCCCAGGCAGCCTGGCTAGAAAGCACCATCATCGAAATAATCATCAGTGAGGCCCAGAACGAGGTTGCCGATTTCAAAAAGTGGGACTTCGACATTATCCCCCATCGTCTGACAATGAAGCAGGGGTTTGAGACCGCCGACGGTAAAAAGATTGATGTGGAATCGGCCTTCAAGAATCCGGAGCACCCGTTCCGTATCGCTATTGTCTGTGCTATGTGGCTGACCGGCTTCGACGTGGAGTGCCTTTCAACTCTCTATATCGACAAACCGATGAAGGCACACACCCTGATGCAGGCTATCGCCCGTGCTAATCGGCGCTATCCCGGCAAGGATTTCGGTCTGATTGTTGACTATAACGGTATGCTCAAAAGTCTACGTGAGGCTCTGGCGCAGTATGCCCTTGGCAATGAAGGTGGAGAAGAAGAGATAGTTGCTCCTATCGAAGAACGGGTCAAGGCACTTTTGGATGCCATTCTGGAAACAGAGAACCACCTTCAAGGACTCGCCTTTGATTCGCAGCGTCTTATCGGTGCCAAGGGCTTTACCCGTATTCAGGCTCTAGCCGATGCGGTGGAGGCTGTCTACACCAGTGATGAAGCCAAGCGGCGCTTTGAAATCCTTGCTCGACAGGTATTTATCCGCTTCAAAGGACTCCTCATGGAGCCGTCGGCTCTGCTCTATGCCGAACGTCACGATAATATCGAGGCTATATACAAGAAACTGACCGAACGCAGGGACACAGCTGACGTTACCGCCCTTCTCAAGGAATTACACCGTATTGTCAACGAGGCAATCCGCGCCCAAACACCGGTAGCTCCTAATACAGATTCCAGATTTTATGACCTAAGCATCATCGATTTAGAGAAACTACGGGACGAATTTGCCAGTAAGGTACGCCGCAAGGCTACCGTTCTGCAGGATATCCGCGAGGTAGTGGAAGCGAAGCTGGCGGAGATGTTGGCGCGTAATCCAATGAGGATGGACTATTACAAAAAGTATCAGGAAATAATCGCCGACTATAATCGAGAAAAGGACCGTGTCTCTATCGAGGAGACCTTTGCAAAAGTGATTGACCTGATGGCCAGCCTGGATGACGAACAGCGCAAAGCCATAGAGGAAGGACTCAGCGAAGAGGAATATGCTCTGTTCTGTCTCCTGCAGCGTGATGATCTCAGCAAGGCTGATCGAGAGCGGGTAAAGCAGGTCAGTCAGAAAATGCTGAAAGCCCTGCATGATCTCCTTGCCCCACTTGAACAATGGACCCAAAAGGAGCAGACCCAGGCAGAAGTTGAGATCTTCATCCTTGACCAGATGTACCAGGAACTTCCAAGCCCACCCTTTACCGAGGACGACAAACAGGCTGCGGCGAAGGAAATCTACAGCTTTATTTGGAATACCAGTGCAGCGTCATCGCATCTTGGTGCGGCTGTTATTTAATACACTACTTGTCCATTTTTTTACCGATCTTAGCTTCTGAGAAAACCAATCTTTCGGACCAACCAGGGAGTGTTATGGCAATATTCCGTTCTATTAAAGATGAAGACGTGGCAAAAAGTATCGGCGACGCTTCAGACCGCTTAGTCTATATAGCACCAGGAGTATCTGCCGAGGTCTCTTCCCCAAAACCCAAAATGTTAAACGGGATCGAACCTTGAAAGGTAGGTACCGTAAATACACAAGGCATTCGCCAATTTTTTGCACCCACAGCACTTCATCTGCACTTCACACGAAAAAAGGGCTACAGCAAAAGCTGTAACCCTTTGATATTTGGTCGGGGCGGAGTGATTCGAACACTCGACCTCCTGCTCCCAAGGCAGGCGCGCTAACCAGGCTGCGCTACGCCCCGACTGTCAAAAGAAAGGCCCGATTGAAAAATCGGGCCTTGTGAAATTCTGGCTCCCCGGGACGGATTCGAACCGCCGACAAGGTGGTTAACAGCCACCCGCTCTACCGACTGAGCTACCGAGGATTATGGACACCCTTGCGATACTGCTGAATTTTTCGGCAGATTTTGTTGTTTCTGTCGTTCGAGCCGTTGCTCGATCATCAGCGAGGCGTCATTTGTGGAGGCGACTGTACACCAGTAGCGGCGGGGCTGTCAACGGTTTTTTCGCTTTCGGCCGGGCCTCGAACGCCGCCCTGTCCTGCGGTTTCCTTGACTGTTACAATCCCCGGGTCTTCTCCCAGTATTGAGCTTCAAACGGCCACTCCTGCCGGCAGTACAGCATCAGTTGCCGCATCCTTTCCTTGAACTGGGCCTTGCGCTCCGCGATCTCGGGCGCGATACTGTGATTCTGCCAGTCATGGACCAGTTTGCGCCCGAGGGACCGGGCATTCTCCACTATTTCCGGGGTGAATTCATAGTTGGGCAACTCTCCCATGTTGGCCCAGACCGAACCGACCGGGGTAATGCCGGTGGCGATCAGGAACTGGTTCATGTACTCGGCGACAGGCTGTTCGTCGCCGCCTCCCGATGTCACCACCGCAGCACCGTACCTGCCTTCGAAGCCAAGGCAGTGGACGACGCCGCAGCACCGATCCATCAAGGCCTTCAACTGGGCGCTGACGCTGAAAATGTAGTTGGGACTGGCGAGGACGACACCGTCGCTGGCGATGATTCTCGCCTTGAGGTCTTCAAAATCATCCTTTTGCGGGCAGTTCCTTTCTTGTGGCAGACATCACAGGCCTTGCATGGCTTGACGGTCCCGCCCGGAAGGGCAACCGTTTCATACGTGGCGCCTTCCGCCTCCGCTCCCTTCAATACCTCCAGCAGCAAACGACCGGTATTTCCCTTTATCTTTCGAGGACTTCCAACGATGCCGATTATTTTCATGCCTTGCAAACCTCCTATTTTGATTTCGAGCCCAACGATCGCTCGGATTCCATTAGCTATATTGTAGCAGCAACCGCTGCCGGGTTCACGCGATTTTCATCAGCGCCTCGTTTTCAGGCAGCGGACGACCGCGACCATCGAATCGATGCGGCCATCGAGTCGACCTCCCTGCTCTATGAACAGTTCCGGCAAAGATCGTGGCCCTCCTGGGGATGGCACGGAATAGGGTAAAAATTGTCTTGAGGGCCTGGAGATGAATCGAGTAGTATCAATAAATGGTTAAGAAGCCGAACAAATCTCAAATTGGATGAGGATCGAACCTATGCGACAGACTGCACGAGATATCATGGTTACAGAATTCAGCACAATCAACCATCATGCATCGGTAACCGAGGCCGTCAGATTGATATACAACGGCAAGATCAGGAAAACCGGCTATAAAACGATCTGTGTCATGGTGACCAATGATTTCGGCGATCTTGTCGGTGTCCTCTCAATGTTCGATATTCTTTACCATATACGACCGCCTTTTTTGAATTACCTGGGAGACAGCGTCCAGATCGGGATACAGGAACTCGAGTCCTATGTAAACCGGTTCAAGGGACTGACTGTTGAGCAGGTGATGAATACCCCGGTCAAGTATGTCTCACCGGATACCGATATCATGAAGGTCGTCGACCGGATGGTCAAAGACAAATGTCGCCGACTGCCCGTCGTCGCAGGCAGCAAGGTCATCGGCATCGTCTATCTCTCTGAAGTGTACTGTCATATATGCAAAAATTGGCTGGATATCGACCTTACCGCATAGCCGGCCGATCCCTTCTGATTGCACGCAATCTGCGTTGATGCAGCGATAAAAAGCTGCAACATTCCCGGGAGAAACCATGTACGGCATTCAATCCGATAATGGCTATGTTGAAGTTCTCGAAGGCATCAGGATTAAGACAATCAATTACGGCAAGAATATGCTGATGACGGAATTCCTACTGCAAAAAGATGCGCTGCTGATCGAACATGCCCATCCTTTCGAACAGACGGGATATCTGGTCAAAGGTGCGATCAGGCTCTTTATCGATGGCTCAGAAAGGGTATTAAAGCCGGGTGACAGCTGGAATATTCCCTCCGATGTCAGACATAAGGCGGAAGTACTGGAGGATTCCATCGCCATCGAGGTGTTCAATCCGTGCCGGGAAGATTATCTGAAGTTTGTCAATGCAACAGATATTTCCTGATACATGCGGTGGGAGAATCCCGGGAGATGACATCATGATAATAGCTCTGGGCTCAGATCATGCCGGATATGTGCTGAAGGAGAAACTGAAAAAATTTCTCATCGTCAGGGGTTGGGAGGTATTGGATTTCGGGACCGATTCCGAGCAAGCCGTTGACTATCCAGATTATATCCTTCCTGCGGCGGAAGCGGTGGCCGATGGAAGGGCACACTGCGGAATTGTCCTTGGCGGGAGCGGCAATGGCGAAGCCATTGCCGCCAACAAGGTCACCGGGATCCGCTGCGCTTTATGCTGGAACCGGGATGCGGCGAGACTGGCGAAGCAGCATAACGATGCCAATATGATCGCCATAGGCGCACGGATGATCGCCGCCGATATGGAAATCGAGATTGTCAGCACATGGCTGGATTCTCAGTTCGAGGCCGGAAGACATGTGACCAGGATCGAAAAGATTGCCCGCTATGAACGCCGGTACGGGGCCTGACAGCGATCACCGTCCCCACTCCCCCGCGGCGGAGTCGCAGCCAGCCGTCATCTCCGTGCTAATACGGTGCATCTTCTTCTCCCTCAATCCGGGAGCAGCGCCACGATGGTGACGGCCGCGCCCGGATCAGTGCGGTACATCATTCGCCGCGCATGCCCTTCATGATCTCTCCGGCCTGATCCATCATCTCCTGGTCCGCCTCGGTGCCTTGTCCCGCCCCCATCCCGGGCATCATCGCCCCCGGCTGCATGTTCTTCATGCCGCCGGGATCCTTGAGCATGGCCATCGTCTGGGTTGCCATGGTCCTCGCCATCTCGTCGGCCTCCCGGTCGTGGACAGCCTTGATTCCCGCCGGATGCTGAAAGAATCGGTCATCCACATTCCCCTCGTCGAACGAGGTGGCGACACTGGCCATCTTCATCCCGGCCATTGCCGTCTCGGTTTTCAACGGGATCGCCGTACCGTGAATCATATAGACCGTGGTACCCATCATTGAGGTCCGGTCGCAACTCTGGCCGAGGATCGTGGTGACATTCTCCTCCACCTTGCCGTTCATGCCCTGCATGAAGCTCGCCCCCATGGACTCGGCATTCCTGCGCACCTGCTCCCTCTCGGCCGCCGTCAGTTTGTTGTATTCTTCCGTCATGTACTTCAGGGGATTGGTCGTTTTGGTCCCGGTCTTCCCCTGCAGATCGTAGGTGTAGGTCCAGTCCGCATCCTGGATCTCGACCGTATCGTGGACGACCTTCATCCCCATCATCACCGTGACGGCCTTGCGATAGGTCGCCGTTTCCCGCCCATGATCCCTGAAATACCGGTCCTCGGTCCCTTCCTGGCTGCCGCTCAACTGGTAATGGATGGAGGCGCCGGCAAACGGCAGCTTCTTCTCCCACGGATTTTCCGCCGCCGCGGCGAGGGACGGCCAGATCGATACCATGCAGCAGAGCGCTGCCAGACATAATCGCTTCATCTCTTCTTTTCTCCTGTTTTATTGAAATATTTGATTACTTCGGCTGCCGATCGATGGCGAACGGGCTCCAGCTCTGGCAGACCGGCATGACCTCGACCCGGTTGATGTTGACATGGGCCGGCCGACAGGCGACCCAGTGGATGATCTCGGCGATATCGACGGCGGTCAGAGATTGGATGCCGGCATAGACCGCATCGGCCTTGCCCTTGTCGCCACCGAAGCGGACCATCGAGAATTCGGTCTCGGCCAGCCCCGGCTCGATATTGGTGACCCTGACGCCGGTGCCATGGAGGTCGCAACGCAGGTTGTTCGAAAACTGGCCGACGAAGGCCTTGGTCGCCCCGTAGGCGTTGCCGCCGGGATACGGCCAGGTCCCGGCAATCGAGCCGATATTGATGATATGCCCCCTTTTCCGCTCCACCATTCCCGGCAGGAGGAGGCGGGTCATGTACAGCAGCCCCTTGATATTGGTGTCGATCATGACCTCCCAGTCGCCGAGTTCAGCCGACTGGACCGGATCGAGGCCGAGGGCCAGGCCGGCGTTGTTGACCAGGACATCGACGGCCCGGAAATTCTCGGGCAGTCCCGCCACCATGTTCTTCACCTCGGCCAGCTGCCGCACGTCGAAACAGGCGCAATGGACCGGAACAGCGCTCAGCTGCTGCGCCAGTTCCCGCAGCCGCTCCTCTCTCCTGCCGCAGATCACCAGCTGCCAGCCGCCGGCGGCGAACAGCTCGGCGCAGGCACGGCCGAAACCGGAGGTCGCCCCGGTAATGACGATCGTTTTTGCCATCGGTTTTCTCCCTGTTATGATTGTTCGGCACAGATCCGGTTGACGATCGCCGCCGCCCCGATCATCTGCCGATCCTGTTGATAGAAATGGGGCGCCAGCCGCAGGTAGCCGGCCGGCCCGGTCATCACCACTCCGGCGGCAGCGAGCCGCGCCATGATGGTCCCGATCTCGCCGCCGACATCCAACGCGACGATGCCCGAACGGTTGGCTTCGGCAAACCGCAGCGGCCGGACCAGATCCGGGTCGCAGTGGGCGAGGAAGACCTCCTGCAACCGAAAGACCTCATCGCGGATCGCCGCGCCGTCGTAGCGCAGGAAGACCTCCTCCAGCACGGCGTTGAGGCCGGCGGCATGATCCCAGGCCACGGTCGAATATTCAAACAGCCGCCCATCGTCGTAAGGGTTCCAGCGGTGGTCGAGGTAGTCGAGACCCTGGCGCATCATCCCGGGACCGGTCATGATCGGCTGCAGCTTGCGGCGAAATTCAGAGCTGGTGTAGAGCAGGCCGCTGGCCCATGGCCCCATCAGCCACTTCCAGCCGGAGGCCGCGAGGGCGGCGATATCGCATTGCTCCGGGTCGATCGGCAGGCAGCCGAGGCTCTGGGCGCAGTCGACCACCAGATCGATTCCCCGCTCCCGACAGAAACTCCCGAGAAGCCGGAGATCGGCGGCATAGCCGGACGCGAACTGGACGTGGCTGATGGCGACGACCCGGGTTCGCGCCGTCACCCGTCGTTGCAGCTCATCCAGCGACCAGCCCACCGGCCGGTGGCTGGCGCCGCGGCTGCCGACCGGATCGTGGTCGGCGAGAAGGATCAGCTCGACCCCGCGCCGCCCCTGCAGGACCCAGGGGTAGTGATTGCTCGGGTATTCAT
>Ga0209066_10001174_pt1 | contig 35547 bp, 29 predicted proteins | sample All_14_2_FD_187198 | JGI IMG/M metagenome (GOLD analysis project Ga0209066, IMG submission 187198) | Freshwater microbial communities in response to fracking from Pennsylvania, USA - Allegheny Zone_MetaG_DW_15 (SPAdes) (version 2) ... | reverse complement strand
GGCCTGGCCCTGTACCTGGCCGGCCGCTACACGCGTGCCCACAAAACCTGCCAGAAGGCCATCGCCATCCAGGCCGACACCCCTGAGCTGGCCCTGGATGCCGAATTCACCGCGCTGGCGCACATGCTCTCGGCCGGCAGCCTGCACCGCCTTCAAGACCGCACCCGCCGCGACGAGCACCTGCAACGCGCATTGGAAATGGCACGGATGACGCGCAAGCCCCGCGCCACCGAAGAGGGCGCCCGCCTGATGTCGGCGGAAAGCGCGCTGGAAGACCGTGATGCCGCCCGCGCCCTGCGTGAACTGTCCGAACTGCCGCCGGGTGTGGCACGCCGCACCCAGGCCCTGCGCCTGAAGCTGCAATCGGCCCGACTGGCCCGCCAGCCCATGGAAGCCCTGCGCACCGCGCGCCTGCTGGCCAAGCACCAGGGCTTCACCCCCTCGGCGGCCGAAGGCCTGCTGCGCACCCTGGCCAGCGAAACCCTGGAAGGCGCCCGCGATGCCGACCAGATGCGCGCCCTGTGGGTGAACCTGGACATGCAGGACAAGCGCGACCCGCTCCTGGTTGCCAACGCCGCCCGCCGCATGTCGAACCTGGGCGCGCCTCACGAAGCCCGACAGTGGCTGGCGCCGCTGTGGGACCAGATCCACAAGCAGTCCCCCGAAGCGATCGAGGCTCTGGCCGCTGCCCTGCGTGAAAGCCTGACCGGCCTGGAGGCCGAATGGCTGCCGCGCCTCGATGCCACCACGCCCGCTGCGCTGCGCAACCCATCCCTGGCGCTGACCCTGGGTCTGGCCCTGGCCGAACGCCAACTGTGGGGAAAGGCGCGCGGCATGCTGCTATCGGCGGCCAACGACCTGCAACTCAACGTCAACGACCGTCGCACCGCGTGGGCGCAACTGGGCCTGATGGCCGAGCGAGAAAGCCGCCCCGAAGAGGCCGCCCGCTTCTACCGACTGGCCGCGTTGCCGGAGCACAACTGACGGCAGCGCCGCCGCAAAACTGGCAGAAAAAACGACACCCCGTTTACAAGAGGGCTGAAATCCTGCTATAGTTTCACTTCTCGGCGGCTGTAGCTCAGTTGGATAGAGTACTTGGCTACGAACCAAGGGGTCGTGGGTTCGAATCCTGCCAGCCGCACCAAATCGCAAGACAAGGTGAACCGAGAACATTTTCAGCGGCTGTAGCTCAGTTGGATAGAGTACTTGGCTACGAACCAAGGGGTCGTGGGTTCGAATCCTGCCAGCCGCACCAGACAAAGCCCTCAGGCGCAAGCTTGAGGGCTTTCGTCATTTCAGGTTTTCGTCATTTCTGGCCCCGCAGCAACTGCCGCAGCCACCACAACGCGCCTCCCACCAGCAGCACCCCGCCCCACAGCGCCAGCCAGGCCTCGGGCGTGGCCGTGCGCACCGCCTGATGCACCTGACGCATGAACAGGGAAATCAGGACCGTACTGGGCAGCAGCCCCAGGACCGTGCCCAGCACATAGTCGCGCCAGCGCACGCGCAACGCCCCCGCCCCCAGGTTCACGACGATGAAGGGCATCCCGGGCAGCACCCTCAGCAACACGACCGCCCACAGACCGCGTCGGTGCAAATGGGTCGACATCAGCTGCAATCGCCCCTTCAGCAACCGATCCAGCGCCTGTGCGCCCGTGAGGCGCCCCACGCCGTATGTCACCACCGCACCAGCCACCATGCCCGCCAGCGCGTAAGCCATGCCCGGCCAAGGCCCAAAGATGAGCACCCCCAGCGTGATCAAGGCCAGCACCGGCATGCCCAGCACCACCGCCACCACATAGGCCAGCAACACCCACACCGGCCCCAGCGGCCAGGCGAGGACCTCCCGCCCAACCTGCGCCAGCACCACTGGACTCAACAAGACCCGCCAGGTCGGATCGCGCCACGCCATCCAGACCAGACCGAGCACGGCCAGGTACAACAGCAAGAGCGCCAAGCGTCCCCAAGGCCACCGCTGCTGTCCCATGCTTGATGCCTGCACTGCCACCCCTGCGTGAACGAAAACGCCATCTTGGCGCAGCTTCCCCTGGTGCGTGCGGCGGGATGCGCGATCAGCGGGTTCACACCCCTCCCTGTTCAGGGGGAGGCGGGCACGCGGCACAATCACGCCATGAGCAAAGCCTTCACCAAGGAATCCGACGGCGACGATGACGACGAGCTGTCGCCGCCGCCCCTGCCAGCGGGGACGAAGAACTACATCACCCCGCAGGGCTATCAGCGCCTGCGCGCCGAGTTGCTGCACCTGATCGACACCGAGCGCCCCAAGATCGTCGAGATCGTGCACTGGGCCGCCTCCAACGGCGACCGCTCCGAGAATGGCGACTACCTCTACGGCAAGAAACGCCTGCGCGAGATCGACCGCCGCATCCGCTTTCTGACCAAGCGGCTGGACATCGCCGAGGTGGCCGACCCCAGCCTGCACCACGGCAACGATCAGGTGTTCTTCGGCGCCACCGTGACCTATGAAAACCAGGCCGGCGTGGAACGCACCATCACCATCAAGGGCATCGACGAGGTCGACAACCTGCAAGGCGAGGTGAGCTGGATCTCCCCGATCGGACGGGCCTTGCTCAAGTCACGCGTGGGCGACGAGGTGCAACTGATGACCCCAGGCGGCCTGGAGCGGCTGGAGATCCTTGAGGTGCATTACCCCGCGCCAGAGACGGCGCACTGACACCTGCTCGCGCCCCTGCGGTCGCTGATCAGGCGCTCATGCGCTCCGCATTGAGCACCACCGGGCAACGCTTGAGCGAGCGGATCACTTCGGCCAGGTGGTCGGTGTCCCGCACTTCCAGCGTCAGCTTGAGCTCGGCGGTTTCGCCCAAGCGCTCGTTGCCCATCTCGATGTGGGTGATGTCGGTCTCGGCGTGGCTGATGGCCCCGGCCACCTGCGCCAGCACCCCCTTGCCATTGGCCACCAGGACCTTCAGCACGGTCTCGAACATGCGCGTGGGCTCGTCGGACCAGTTCACCTCGATCCAGCGCTCGCCATCGCGCTCGAACAGGCGGCGTCCCACCGCGCAGGTCTGCGTGTGCACCACCAGGCCCTCGCCCCGGCCCAGATAGCCCTTGATGCGGTCACCCGGCACGGGGCAGCAGCACGGCGCCAGACGCACGGTGGCGCCCTCGCTGCCGTCGATCACCACCGAACTGTGCGTCGGCGTCTCGTCGGCAAAGCGGCCCAGCGTCAGCGTCAAGGCATCCGGGCGCTGCCCGGATTCGGCCATCAGGTGCGCCATGCGCTTGGCGGCCATGCTGGCCACCTTGCGGCCCAGGCCAATGTCGATCAGCAACTCGTCGCGGCTGCGATTGCCGCCCAGACGGATGAGTTCCTGCCACAGCGCCCCGGCGGCCCCCTCGCTGGTCTCATCGCCCACCGGCAGCTTGAGTCCCTCGGCGCGCAGGGCCTGCGTCAGCAGCTTGGTGCCCAGCGCCAGCGACTCTTCCGCCTCCATGTTCTTGAGGTAGGCGCGGATCTTGGAGCGCGCGCGCCCCGTGCGCACGAAGGTCAGCCAACCCGGATTCGGGCGCGCCCCCGCCGCGGTGATGATCTCGACCACGTCCCCACTGCGCAACTCGGTGCGCAGGGCCACCGGCTCGCCATTGACCTTGGCCGAGGCGCACTTGTCGCCCACTCCGGAGTGGATGGCATAGGCAAAGTCCACCGGCGTCGCCCCCTTGGGAAGCGCCACGATGCGCGACTTGGGCGTCAGCACATAGACGGCCTCGGGGAACAGGTCGATCTTCAGGTGCTCCAGGAACTCGGCCGAATCGCGCGTTTCCTGCTGGATGTCGATGAGCGATTGCAGCCACACCGCCGCCTGCTGCGGGCTGGCGTCGCCGGCCTCGGCCTGCTCCTTGTACATCCAGTGCGCGGCAATGCCCTTCTCGGCCACGTCGTGCATCATCTGCGAGCGGATCTGGAACTCGACAGCCGTGCCCACCGGGTTGACCAGGGTGGTGTGCAGCGACTGGTAGCCGTTCGGCTTGGGGATGGCGATGTAGTCCTTGAAGCGCCCTGGCAGCGGCTTGTAGAGCTGATGCAGCACGCCCAGGGCCCGGTAGCAGTCCAGCAGCTCGTGCGTGACGATGCGAAAGCCGAAGATGTCACTGACCTGCGCGAAGCTCAGGCCCTTTTCGATCATCTTGTTGTAGATCGAGAAAATGGTCTTCTCCCGACCATAGACCTCGATCTCCATCCCGGCGGCCTTGAAGGACTCTTGCACCTCGCTCTGGATGCGATCGACCAGGTTGCGGCGGTTGCCGCGCGTGCGCTTGACCGCTTTCGACAGCACGGCGTGGCGCCACGGGTTGATGTACTGAAAGGACAGCTCCTGCAGCTCGCGGTAGGTCTGGTTCAGCCCCAGACGGTGGGCGATCGGCACATAAATGTCCAGCGTCTCGCGGGCGATGCGCGCGCGCTTGTGCGCGACCATCGCATCCATCGTGCGCATGTTGTGCAGGCGGTCGGCCAGCTTGATCAAAATGACGCGCACATCGCGCGCCATCGCCAGCAGCATCTTGCGGAAGGACTCGGCCTGCGAGTCCTCCTTGGTCGAGAAATGCAGCTTGTCGAGCTTGGTCAGGCCATCGACGATCTCGGCCGTGGGCGCCCCGAAGCGCTCGATCAGCTCGATCTTGGTGACGCCACAGTCCTCCATGGCGTCGTGCATGAGCGCGGCCATGATGGCCTGCGCATCGAGCTTCATGTCGGCACACAGGCCCGCCACCGCAATCGGGTGCGTGATGTAGGGCTCACCACTGGCGCGGAACTGCCCCAGATGCGCCTCGTCGGCGAAGCGGTAGGCGTCGCGCACGCGGCGGATGTCCGCCTCGTCGAGGTAATCGAGCTTGTGGGTCAGGGCCGCGAAAGAAGCTGCGGCTGCGTCGGTGGCCAGGGTCATCCTCAGACTTTAGCGCGGATACGGGCACCCTTGGATGGGCAATGTTGATCGGACAAATAGAAAAAGGCCCGCTTGCGCCGGGCCTTTTCAGGTGAACAGACCCTGACGGCAGCGCCAGGGTCGGTCAGCGTGCGCTCAGTGCACGCGATCAGGTCGGCACCTTGCGCAGCATCTCGGTCCCAACCTGACCGGCGGCGATTTCGCGCAGCGCGGTCACGCTGGGCTTGTTGCGCGACTCGATCTTGGGGGTGTGACCCTGGCTCAGCATGCGGGCACGGTAGGTTGCGCACAGCACCAGCTGAAAGCGGTTCGGGATCTTTTGCAGGCAATCTTCAACGGTGATGCGGGCCATGTGGGTGCTCCGGTAAGGTCTGAATCAGACTCAGATCAAATTGAGCGCACGAAACACACTGGACTTGTTCCGACGCTGAGCCGAGTATTTTAACCGCTGCGCGTGAACAATGCTCTTCAAATCGAACAAAGCCGATTCGAACAGGGCATTGATCACCACAAAGTCGAAGTACTGCGCCTGGGCCACCTCGATGCGGGCGTTGGCCATGCGCGTCTCGATCACCTCGGGGGTGTCCTCGCCGCGACGGTTCAGACGCTGCAGCAACTCCTCATAGCTGGGCGGCATGATGAAGATGAGGATGGCGTTGGGGAAGATGCGCTTGATCTGCAGCGCGCCCTGCCAGTCGATCTCCAGCACGATGTCCTCGCCGCTCTGGATGCGGTCTTCGATGGCCTTGCGCGAGGTGCCGTAGTGGTTGCCGTGCACATGGGCGTGCTCGAAGAACTCACCGCGGTCGATCATGGCCTGGAAGTCCTCTTTCGAGGTGAACCAGTACTCGCGACCGTGCTGCTCCTGCCCACGCGGGGCCCGGGTGGTGTGCGACACCGACACTTGCAAGTGCGAGTCCACCTCCAGCAAGGCGTTGACCAGGCTGGATTTGCCCGTGCCGCTGGGGGCCGACACCACATACAGGTTGCCGGGATAGTCTGCCTCGGCGACGGCCGGGGAATTCGAAAGGGGAGTTTGAGCGGTGGTCATTCGATGTTCTGCACTTGTTCACGCATTTGTTCGATGAGCACCTTCATGTCCACCGAAATCTGGGTCAGCTCCAGCGCGGCCGCTTTGGAGCCCAGTGTATTGGCTTCACGGTGTAACTCCTGAATCAAGAAGTCCAGCCGCTTGCCCACTTCGCCGCCCTTTTTCAGCAGGCGACCGATTTCGTCGAGGTGGGCCTGGAGGCGCTGCAACTCTTCGTCCACGTCGATGCGCAAGGCATAGGCGGCCGCTTCACTGAGGGCGCGCTCCTGGGCCGCTTCCGGCGTCACCGCACCGCCCACGGCCTGCAAGGCATCCTGGTACTTCTGAACAAAGCGCTCTTGCTGACGCTGCACCGCTTGCGGCACCAGTGGCCCGGCCTGCTCGGCCAGGGCCTTGAGGCCCTTGAGCTTGTCGTGCAGCACGGCCACCAGGCGGGCGCCCTCGCGTTCACGCGCCTCTTTCAAGGCCTCGACGCATTGGCGTGCGGCTTCCAGCGCGGCTTCCTCCAACCGAACGGTGGGGGCGGCAGCGCGGCACCAGGTCAGCACCTCGTTGACCGACAGGGGCGCGGCCTTGGGCAGCCAGTTCTGCACCGTGCCCTCCAGGCGGGCCAGGGTGTGCAATTGCTCGGTCTGGGGCTGCGGCCAGCCGCTGTCGGCCGATCGCTGGGGCTGCAGGCGGAACTCGATCTTCCCGCGTTTGAAGCCTGCCGTCAGCAGCTCGCGCAGGGCGGGTTCGAGCCCACGAAACTCGTCGGCCAGCTTGAAGCTGAGGTCGAGAAAACGGCTGTTGACCGAACGCAGTTCGGCCCCCACCGCCCCTGTGGCGCTTTTGCGTGACGCAATTGGCGCATCGCCCTCATCGGTGTTTTCACTGACGTGGTCGGGAGCCGACGACACCGCGCTTGCGAAGCCGGTCATGGAGTAGACTGACATGGTTACTTGACACCAGACAAAACTCGATTATGTCAAAGCCGAAACCTGCCCCGTTGCCCCCGGGCACCGTCGTGGGCGGCTACCAGATTGTCAAGAAGCTCGCTGCGGGCGGTTTTGGCGTGGTTTACCTGGCTGAAGATCCAGACAAACGGCTGGTGGCGCTCAAGGAATACCTGCCTGCTTCGCTGGCAGAGCGCTCCGCCGGCGAGCTCATCCCCCGCGTCAAACCTGACAAGCAGCCACTGTACCGCCTGGGGCTGAAAAGTTTTTTTGAAGAAGGCCGCTCGCTGGCCCAGATCGCCCACCCCAGCGTGGTGTCGGTCTACAACTTCTTCCGTGAAAACGAAACCGTTTACATGGTGATGAACTATCTGCAGGGCGACACCCTGCAGGACTTCATTGTCACCGCCCGTGAACTCAAGCGCGACAAGGTGTTCCGCGAGTCCACCATCCGCTCGCTGTTCGACGAGATCCTGCGCGGCTTGCGCATCGTCCATCAGTACAAGATGCTGCACCTGGACATCAAGCCGGCCAACATCTTCATCACCAACGACAACAAGGCGGTGCTGCTGGACTTTGGCGCCGCACGCGAAGTGCTCTCCAAAGAGGGCAACTTCATCCGCCCGATGTACACGCCCGGCTTTGCCGCGCCCGAGATGTACCGCCGCGATGGCTCGCTGGGCCCCTGGACCGACATCTACGCCATCGGCGCCTGCATCTACGCCTGCATGCAGGGCTACCCGCCCAACGACGCGCCGCAGCGCATCGAAAAAGACCGCCTGGGCCTGTCCCTGTCGCGACTGCGCAATGTCTACTCCGACAACCTCATCGAGGTGACCGAGTGGTGCATGTCGCTCGACCCCCTGGCGCGTCCCCAGAGCGTCTTTGCCCTGCAAAAAGAACTGGCACGTGAAACCGAGCGCCGCTATTCCAAGCTCACCTTCGCCGAGCGGGTCAAGTTGCAACTTGAAAACTTGAAAACCGGTGCCAAATCATGAGGTTCTCCGTCTACCAGATCAGCCGCAAAGGCGGCCGTGAGAAGAACGAAGACCGCATGGGCTACTGCTACACGCGCGATGCCGGGCTGTTTGCCCTGGCCGACGGCATGGGCGGGCACCCCGAGGGCGAAGTGGCTTCGCAACTGGCGCTGCAGACCATGGCCGCGATGTTCCAGCGCGACGCCAAGCCGGTGCTGGACGATCCCCTGCGCTTTCTGCAGGACGCCATCATGGCGGGGCACCACCAGTTGCTGCGCTATGCCAGCGAAAAGGGCCTGATCGACAACCCGCGCACCACCCTCGTCGCCTGCATCCTGCAAGGCAACATGGCTTACTGGGCCCACTGCGGGGATTCGCGCCTGTACTTCGTGCGTGGCAACAAGCTGATCGCCCGCACCCGCGACCACTCCTACTCCGAGTTGCAGCAAACCCTGGGGCACAGCGCCTTGCCCAACGACCGTTTCAACCGCAACGTGCTGTTCACCTGCCTGGGCAGCCCCGGCAAGCCGGTGGTCGACACGTCCGGCCCCTTGCTGCTGCAAGAGGGTGACCGCATCCTGCTGTGCTCCGACGGCCTGTGGGGCACGGTCGAAGACGACATCATCACCGACCATCTGGCCGCCAGACCCATCGCCGAATCCGTGCCCGAACTGGTGGAGGTCGCGCTGCGCAACGGCGGCGCCAAGTGCGACAACGTCACCATCATCGCCATGGAATGGGAGTCGGCGACCGACGAAGACACGCCCGGCGTGTCCACCGACGAGCTCGGCGACGAAGTCTTTGCCTCCACCATCCAGGCCAGCCTGGGCAGCCATGGCGGCCCGGGCGACAATGTCGAAGACGACGACCTGGACGAAGCGGCCATCGAACGTTCGATCCGAGAGATCAACGAAGCCATCCGCCGCTCCGCCAACGGAACCCGCAAAGTCTGATCGGACACGCCATCGCAACGCCAGCATGGCGGTCGGCCCGATCGGGACCTGCCACCAGCTGCTGACACCCCGATGAGCAAACAATTGATTCTGGCGTCCAACAACGCCAAAAAACTGCGCGAACTGCAAGCCCTGATCACCCCGCTGGGGGTGGAGCTGGTCACGCAAGGCGCACTCGGCATTCCCGAAGCCGAAGAGCCCCACATCACCTTTGTCGAGAATGCCCTGGCCAAGGCACGTCACGCGGCACGCCTGGGCGGCGGCCCCGCGCTGGCCGACGACTCCGGCCTGTGCGTCAACGCCCTGGGCGGGGCCCCGGGTGTGCGCTCGGCGCGCTATGCGGTCGATGCCGGGCGCGTGGCCGAAGAGGCTGGCCGCGAGCACATCGACCCGGCGAACAATGCATGGCTGCTGGAGCAGATGACCGCTCACACCGACCGCCAGGCGCACTTCACCTGCCTGCTGGTGGCCGTGCGCCACGCCGAAGACCCAGAACCGCTGATCGCCGAAGGCCACTGGTGTGGTCAGCTGCTGCACGCCCCGCAAGGCGAACACGGCTTTGGCTATGACCCGCTGTTGTGGCTGCCCGAACACCAGCTCAGCGCCGCCCAACTGCCGCCCGAGATCAAGAACGCGGTCAGCCACCGTGCGCTGGCCTGCCAGCAACTGCTGCAACTCATCACCGCCCGCTGGGGCATCGCCACCGACGGTTCGGCAGGCGCTCACTGGCCCTGGCAATCCGCATGATCCCCCTCCAACGCCCGGGTGCCCTGAGCGCCCTGCCCCCGCTGTCGCTGTACGTGCATCTGCCCTGGTGCCTGCGCAAGTGCCCCTATTGCGACTTCAATTCGCACGAACCAAGCGCGGCCCAGAGCGCAGGCTCGGCCGGCACCGGCCACCTGTCCGCGCAGACCGAAGCCCGCTACCTCGATGCGCTGCGCGCCGACCTCGAATCGGCGTTGCCCCAGATCTGGGGGCGCCGCGTCTACACCGTCTTCATCGGTGGCGGCACGCCCAGCCTGTTCTCGCCGGACAGCATCGACCGCCTGTTGTCCGACATCCGTGCCCGCCTGCCGCTGGAGGCCGACGCCGAGATCACGCTGGAGGCCAACCCTGGCACCTTTGAAACCGACCGTTTCAAGGCCTTCCATCAGGCCGGCATCAACCGCCTGTCCATTGGCGTGCAGAGCTTTGACGACGCCAAACTGCGGGCGCTGGGGCGCGTACACAACCGCGCCCAAGCCATCGCGGCGGTCGAGGAGGCGCAGCGCAACTTCGAGACCTTCAACCTCGACCTGATGTACGCGCTGCCGGGCCAGTCGGCTGACGACCTGGAGGGCGACATCCAGCAGGCCCTGGCCTTCGAGCCCCCGCACCTGTCGCTCTACCACCTCACGCTCGAGCCCAACACGCGCTTTGCCACCCAGCCCCCCAAAGGCCTGCCCGACGAGGACACCGCCTTCGACATGCTGGACCACCTGATCGAGCGCACCACGGCCGCCGGCCTGCAGCGCTACGAGGTGTCGGCCTATGCCCGCCCCGGCCACGCCAGCGCGCACAACCTGAACTACTGGCAGTTTGGCGACTACCTGGGCATCGGCGCCGGGGCCCACAGCAAGATCAGCTTCCCTGACCGCATCGTGCGTCAGGTGCGCTGGCGCGAGCCGGCCGCCTACATGGACAAGGCCATGCAGGGCCTGGCCTGCTCCAACGAGCAGGACGTGCCATTGAAATCACGGGCGTTCGAGTTCATGATGAACGCCCTGCGGCTGAAGGACGGCTTCGAGTTGCTGCGCTTTGCAGAGCGCACGGGCCTGACCCTGGCCAGCATCCAGCAACCGCTGGCCCAGGCCGAGGCCAAAGGCCTGCTGGCTCGGGACCTGGTCCGCGCCTGGCCGACCGAGAAGGGCTTTGATTTCCTGAGCGACCTGCAGGCGCTGTTTCTGCAGGACTGAATCGCAAAAAAGCCGCCGCCCCTTGCGGGACAGCGGCCTTCTGCTTGTCTCCTCGGTCACCAGCCAGAGCGAAGCCCCGGCCGGACGCCTCGGTTATTTCTTTTCGTCGCGCAGTTCGCGACGCAGGATCTTGCCCACGTTGGTCTTGGGCAGGTCGGTGCGGAACTCGATGTACTTGGGGCACTTGTAGCCGGTCAGCTGCTCGTGGCAATAGGCCTTGAGCGCCTCTTCGGTCAGCGTCGTGTCCTTGCGCACCACGAACAGCTTCACCGCCTCGCCAGCCTTGGCATCGGGCACGCCCACGGCCGCGCATTCCAGCACGCCGGGATGCAGGTTGACCACCTGCTCGACCTCGTTGGGGTACACGTTGAAGCCCGACACCAGGATCATGTCCTTCTTGCGGTCCACGATGCGAACCTGACCGCGCTCGTCCATGATGCCGATGTCGCCGGTACGGAAGAAGCCGTCGGCCGTCATGACCTTCGCCGTCTCGTCGTCACGCTGCCAGTAGCCAGCCATCACCTGAGGACCACGGATGGAGATTTCGCCCACGCCGCCAATGGGCAGGTGGTTGCCGTCGTCATCCAGGATCGCCACTTCGGTCGAGGGCAAGGGGTAGCCGATGGAGCCGTTGAACTCGGTGTTGTCCAGGCGGTTGGCCGTGGCCACCGGCGAGGTCTCCGACAGGCCGTAGCCTTCGACGATGGCGCAACCTGTGATCTTCTTCCAGGCTTCGGCCGTGGCCTGTTGCACGGCCATGCCGCCACCCATCGACACCTTCAGGCCCGAGAAGTCGAGCTTGGCGAAGTCAGGGGTGTTGGCCAGCGCGTTGAACAGCGTGTTCACAGCCGGGAACTGGTTGACCTTGTAGCCACTGAGGGTCTTGATCACGGCCGGCAGGTCGCGCGGGTTCGGGATCAGGATGTTCATCGAACCCAGGCGCGCGCCCATGAAGTAGCACACCGTCAGCGAGAAGATGTGATACAGCGGCAGGGCACACACGGCCACCAGCGGGGCGCTGCCCAGCTTGTTCAGCTCAGGCTTGAACCAGGCTTCGTTTTGCAGGATGTTGGCCACCACGTTGCGGTGCAGCAGCGTGGCGCCCTTGGACACACCCGTGGTGCCACCGGTGTACTGCAGGAAGGCCACATCGGTGGGCTTGAGCGCCGGGCGGGCGTACTTGAGGGTACGACCCTTGGACACGACGTCCTTGAAGCTGGTCAGCGTGCACTTGGCATTGTTGGGCAAGCTGTAAGCCGGCACCATCTTCTTGACGTTGCGCACCACGAAGTTGACCAGCGTGCCCTTCAGGAAAGGCAGCATGTCACCCATGGAGGCCAGCACGATGCGCTTGATCGGCGTGCGAGCGACGACTTCCTGCAGCGTGGTGGCGAAGTTCTCGAGGATGACGATGGCCTCGGCGCCCGAATCCTTGAGCTGGTGTTCCAGCTCGCGCGGGGTGTAGAGCGGGTTGACGTTGACGACCACGTAACCGGCGCGCAGCACGGCGGCAATGGCCACCACGTACTGAGGCACGTTGGGCATCATCAGCGCCACGCGTGCGCCCTTGGCCAGGCCTTGCGCCTGCAGCCAGGCGGCCATGGCGTTGGACATCTCATCAATCTGACTGAACGTCCAATGCACGCCCATGAAGGAGGCCATGTCGCGCTGTGCGAACTGCTTGAACGACTGGTCCAGCAGGTCAGCCAACGATGAATACTCTTCGGGATTGATTTCGGCGGGCACGCCTGGTTCGTAGTGGGCAAGCCAGGGTTTGGTACTCGTCATCGTCGTCCTCTTGTCTGATCGGTTACGGCTCAATTCAATGCCAATGCAGCAGCGAGAGCAGCGGCTCCAGTGCTGCATGAATTCTGCAACACTCGCCCCCCCGGGTTCCCCCTCGAATCGCCTCACTGGGGCTGCTTTTTTGCTGTACACCACCTGAACAGGTGACTTTTCAGCCCCTACATGCACGGGTTTACGCCAAGTCACCGCAACGCACGTCAACATCAATTTGACTCACAATGTTTCCTATTTGAAAACTCCGCAAGGAAATCCACCTCATGGTTGACCGCGCCATAGACCACCCCCTGATGCCCAAGCGGCGCTGGTTTCTGAAGACCGCCTTGGCCATTGGCGCGGTGGGCGCCACCTTGGGCGGCCTGGTGTTCTGGCACCGTGGCCTGCGAGACGGCAAGCTCACGGCGCACGGCCGGGACGTGTGCCACGGCCTTGCCCGCGGCATCCTCGGCCCCATGCTGCCCAAGGATGCGGCCCAGCGCGCCAAGGTGCTGGAAGCACACCTCGACAACATGGAAGACTTCATCCGCGGCACCCCCGCCGTGATGCAGATTCAGATCAACGCTGTCCTCGGATTGCTGGGCAACGCCCCCACCCGCTACCTGCTGACCGACCTGGGGAACTCCTGGCGCGAGGCCAGCGATGTCCAGATCGAGCGTGCCCTCGACACCATGCGGCTCAACCCCCTGCCCACGAATCGTCTGACCTACCAGGTCGTGCGGGGCCTGACCTGCATGAGCTTTTTCTCCAACAGCGCCAACTGGCCCCTGACCGGCTACACCGGCCCCCTCGACATATGAGCAAGCTCCCCGACCCCTTCCGCGAAGGCCTGGCCCGAGGCTGGAAAGCCACCCACGGCGAACAAGGCCTGCCCTCACAGATTGAATGCGATGTGGCGATCGTCGGCACGGGCGCCGGCGCCGGCATCACGGCCGAGTTGCTCACCCGCGCCGGGCTGGACGTGGTCCTGATCGAAGAAGGTCCGCTGCGCACCAGCTCCGACTTCAACCAGAAAGAGTCCGAGGCTTACCGCACCCTCTACCAGGAGTCGGCCGCGCGTCGCACCCTGGATGGCGCCATCAGCATCATGCAAGGGCGCTGCGTGGGTGGCACCACCGTGATCAACTGGACGAGCTCCTTCCGCACCCCGGACAGCACGCTGCGCCATTGGCAAGAGGTGTTTGGCCTGCGCGACTTCACCACCGAGGCGATGGCCCCCTGGTTCGAACAGGCCGAACGCCGCCTGAACATGGTGCCCTGGACCATTCCGCCCAACCTCAACAACGAGGTGCTGCGCACCGGCGCGACCAAGCTGGGCATCTCCTCGGCGGTGATTCCCCGCAACGTGAAGGGGTGCTGGAACCTGGGCTCCTGCGGCCTGGGCTGCCCCACGAACGCCAAGCAGTCCATGCTGGTGACGTCCATCCCCGCCGCGCTCAACGCGGGCGCCCGACTGTTCTACCAGACCCGCGCCCACAAGCTCGACATCCAGAACGGGCAGGTCAAGGGCCTGCTGTGCGTGCCGATCCGCCTCAATGGCGACAAGGTGTCCGATCAGACCATGCGCGTGGTCGCCAAGCACTACGTCGTGGCCGGAGGGGCCATCAACTCCCCCGCCCTCCTGCGTCGCTCCGACGCTCCCGATCCGCACGGCTTGCTGGGCGGCCGCACCTTCTTGCATCCGGTGAGTTTTTCGGCCGGCATCTTCGACGAGCGGATCGAGGGCTGGCAAGGCGCCCCGCAATCGCTGTACTCAGACCACTTCGTCCACGATGCGCCGCTGCAAGGCCCGATCGGCTTCAAGGTGGAGGCTGCCCCCCTGCATCCTGGCATGGCCTCCATCCTCATGGGCGGGCACGGTCAGCGTCTGATGACGCGCTTCCAGCAGTATCCGCACACGCAGATGATGTTGTCGCTGATGCGCGATGGCTTCCATCCCGAGTCGGTGGGTGGCAAGGTGCGCATGCACCTCGACGGCTCCGCCGTGCTGGACTACCCCTTGACCGACTATGTGCTCGACGGCTTCCGTCGCTCGCTGCTGGCCATGGCCGAGATCCAGTTTGCGGCGGGGGCGAAGGTGGTGCGCCCCTTCCACGAGCAGAGCGATGACTACAGCACCTGGGCTGCCGCCAAGGCCGCCATCGCCACCTTCGACATGAAACCCCTGCTGACGGGCGCTGGCAGTGCCCACGTCATGGGTGGCTGCGGCATGGCGAGCACCGAAGCCTTGGGCGTGGTGCGACCCGACGGCGTGCACTGGCAAGTCGACAACCTGTCGGTGCACGACGGCTCGGTCTTCCCGACCAGCATCGGCGCCAACCCGCAGCTGTCGATCTATGGCATGACCAACCTGCTGGCCACCCAACTGGTCAAGCGACTGAACGGCAAAGACGTGGTGCTGGCCTGAGCCCCACGCTGATCAGACGGCCATGAAAAAACCCCGCCAAGGCGGGGTTTTTGTTTGCGTCAGGGTGGCCTGGAAGGGCCACCCAAGCAGCGCAGCAATTACTTGGCGCGGGTGCCGACGACTTCGATTTCCACGCGACGGTTCTGGGCGCGGCCGTCGGCAGACTTGTTGTCAGCCACGGGTTGCTTCTCGCCCTTGCCTTCGGTGTAGATCTTGGAGGCGTCGATGCCCTTGTCAGCCAGATAGGCCTTGACGGCTTCCGAACGCTTGACCGACAGCTTCTCGTTGTAAGCGTCAGAGCCGACGGAGTCGGTGTGACCCACAGCGATCACGACTTCCAGGTTCAGACCCTTGACCTTGTCGGCCAGGTCGTCCAGCTTGGCCTTGCCTTCAGGCTTCAGGGCAGTCTTGTTGAAGTCGAAGAAGGCGTCAGCAGCGAAGCTCACCTTTTCGGTGGCAGGCGCAGCAGGAGCGGCGGGAGCAGCCACCGGAGCCGGAGCAGCGGCAGGAGCCGGGGCGGCAACAGGAGCAGGAGCCACGGGAGCGGGCACGCCATCGCAGCCTTGGACGCCGGTCGCCGGGGTCCAGTTGGCGTCACGCCAGCAGTACTCGTTCGTGCCGTTCTTCCACACGGTGCCGTCGGTACCACGCCAGTTGTCCACGGTTTGGGCAAAAGCACCACCGGCCAGAGCAGCGGTAGCAAACAGAGCAGCGACTTGATTGAGCTTGATCATGCGAGTCCTCACGTATATAGACGCAGCATTTCACTGCGAAGCACCCTTAACGGGCAACAGACCGAACCGAAATGGTGCCGGACGCCCAAGGCCTAGACCAAGGGCACATTACGAAATCATTGTGCCATAGTGACTTTGACTGATGAAGCGAGAACATGAGGGAAGTCTCCGCACCCCTGGATTGTTGCGCGACGGCGACATGATCGGCCAATTACAATGATCCTTTCCGTGCTGCCCAGACAGCCCGTCCGGTCGGCACCCGTAGAAGTCCATGACGACCCGATGGCCACCTCCGTCCGGATGTCCCTTCTCACCGTGAAGCACGCATGACGCAATTCGCCAAGGAAACCCTGCCCATCAGCCTCGAAGAGGAGATGCGGCGTTCTTACCTCGATTACGCGATGAGCGTGATCGTGGGCCGGGCCCTGCCCGATGCCCGAGATGGCCTCAAGCCCGTTCACCGTCGCGTGCTGTTCGCGATGCACGAACTCAACAACGACTGGAACCGCCCTTACAAGAAGTCGGCCCGTATCGTTGGTGACGTCATTGGTAAATATCACCCGCACGGCGACTCGGCGGTGTACGACACCATCGTGCGCATGGCCCAAGACTTTTCGCTGCGCCACATGCTGGTCGACGGCCAGGGCAACTTCGGCTCGGTCGACGGCGACAGCGCCGCCGCCATGCGATATACCGAAATCCGCCTGTCCAAAATCGCCCACGAAATGCTGGCCGATATCGACAAGGAAACGGTCAATTTCGGCCCGAACTACGACGGCTCCGAAAAAGAGCCGCTGGTATTGCCGGCCCGCCTGCCCAATCTGCTGATCAACGGCTCGGCCGGCATCGCGGTGGGCATGGCCACCAATATCCCGCCGCACAACCTCAACGAGGTCGTTGACGCCTGCCTGCACTCGCTCAAGAACCCGGACTGCTCGATCGACGAGTTGATGGAGATCATCCCGGCGCCCGACTTCCCGACTGCCGGCATCATCTACGGCATGTCGGGCGTGCGCGATGGCTACCGCACCGGCCGTGGCCGCGTCGTCATGCGTGCCCGCGTCCACTTCGAGGACATCGGCAAGGGCGATCGCCAAGCCATCATCGTTGACGAGATCCCTTACCAGGTCAACAAGAAGACCCTGCTCGAGCGCATCGCCGAGCTGGTCAACGAAAAGAAGATCGAAGGCATCAGCCACATCCAGGACGAGTCCGACAAGTCCGGCATGCGCGTGGTGATCGAGCTCAAGCGTGGCGAAGTGCCCGAGGTCATCCTCAACAATCTGTACAAGCAGACCCAGTTGCAGGACACCTTCGGCATCAACATGGTGGCCCTGATCGACGGCCAGCCCAAGCTGTGTAACCTCAAAGACCTGATCACGGTCTTCCTGGAGCACCGTCGCGAGGTCATCACCCGCCGCACCGTGTTTGAGCTGCGCAAGGCGCGCGAGCGCGGTCACGTGCTGGAAGGCCTGGCCGTCGCACTGGCCAACATCGACGAGTTCATCGAGACCATCAAGACCTCGCCCACCCCGCCGGTGGCCAAGGCCGCGCTGATGAGCAAGAGCTGGGACTCGGGCCTGGTGCGCGAGATGCTCAGCCGCACCGAGGGCGATGCCCAGCTGTACCGCCCGGACGGTCTGCCGCTGAGCTTTGGCATGCAGCCCGACGGCCTGTACCGCCTGTCCGAAGACCAGGCGGGTGAGATCTTGCAGATGCGTCTGCAACGCCTGACCGGTCTGGAGCAGGACAAGATCATTGGCGAGTACAAGGACGTGATGGCCCAGATCGCCGATCTGCTGGACATCCTGGCCAAGCCTGAGCGCGTGTCGGTCATCATCGGCGACGAGCTGGCGGCCATCCGCCAGGAATTCGGCCAGACCAAGCTGGGCGCACGCCGTTCGGCCATCGAGCACAACGCGCAAGAGCTGGGCACCGAAGACCTGATCACCCCGACCGACATGGTGGTGACGATCTCGCACACCGGCTACATCAAGAGCCAACCTTTGAGCGAGTACCGCTCGCAAAAGCGTGGCGGTCGCGGCAAGCAGGCCACGGCGACCAAGGAAGACGACTGGATCGACCAGCTCTTCATCGCCAACACGCACGACTACATCCTGTGCTTCAGCAACCGTGGTCGCGTCTACTGGATCAAGGTCTGGGAAGTGCCACAGGGTTCGCGCAACTCGCGCGGCAAGCCCATGGTCAACATGTTCCCGCTGGACAAGGACGAGAAGATCAACGTGGTGCTGCCGCTGACCGGCGAGTTCCGCAGCTTCCCTGAAGACCACTACGTGTTCATGTCCACGCGCCTGGGCACGGTCAAGAAGACGCCGCTGACCGACTTCAGCAACCCCCGCAAGGCCGGCATCATCGCCGTGGGTCTGGACGAGGGCGATGTGCTGGTGGGCGCGGCCCTGACCGACGGCAAGCACGATGTGATGCTGTTCTCTGACGGCGGCAAGGCTGTGCGCTTTGACGAAGACGATGTGCGCCCAATGGGCCGCAGCGCCCGCGGCGTGCGCGGCATGATGCTGGAAGAAGGCCAATCGGTCATCGCCATGCTGGTGGCCGAAGACGAAACCCAGAGCGTGCTGACCGCCACCGAAAACGGCTTTGGCAAGCGCACCTCCATCGTCGAGTACACCCGCCACGGCCGTGGCACCAAGGGCATGATCGCCATCCAGCAGTCCGAGCGCAACGGCAAGGTGGTTGCGGCCACCCTGGTGCGTCCGGAAGACGAGATCATGCTGATCACCGACAAGGGTGTGCTGGTGCGCACCCGTGTTGCCGAGATCCGCGAGCTGGGCCGTGCCACGCAAGGCGTGACCCTGATCGCCCTGGATGAAGGCGCCAAGCTGATCGGCCTGCAACGCATCGTTGAAAACGACGCGCAAGCCAGTGCCAGCGACGCCGACGACACGGACATCATCGACGCGGACACCACCGGTGACACGGTGGACGGAACCGAAAGCTGATCGGACCACACCAAGTCTGGCATCCCCTCGAACGACGAGGGGTTTCATACCTCTACAGGATCGCAAGGACACACGATGACACTGATGAAAACCGCATGGGCGGTGGCCGTGGCCACCACACTGGCCGCCACCTCCCTGTCCGCCCACGCTGACAAGAAGGAAGTTGTCCAGAAGATCCTGAGCTCGCAGCAGGGCGCACTGGACGACATGTCCCGCAACGTGGCCGAGCAGCCTGCCCGCCAGTTGGCCATGGGCGCGCGCCAGATCCTGGTCCAGGGCGTGCCCGAAGACAAGCGTGAAGCCACAGCCAAGCTGGTCGATGCCGAGATCAAGAAGTACCTGGACGGCGCCGTTCCGGCCGTGCGCGCCAGCGCTGGCAAGCTGAGCACCAGCGTGCTGGGCCCCATCTACGAAGAGAAGTTCAGCGAAGACGAGCTCAAGCAGCTGCAAGCCATGCTGGAGTCGCCCGTCCTCAAGCGCTACCAGAGCCTGCTGCCCGAAATGAGCAACGCCCTGCTGGAGAAGGTTGTCGCTGATGCCCGCCCTCAGGTCACACCCAAGCTGCAAACGGCTGAAAAGAACATCCGCGCCATCCTGGACAAGGCCACTGGCGGCAAGCTGAGCCAGAGTGAGGGCAAACCGGCTGCCAAGCCTGCTGCCAAGAAGTAAACCCGAGACGACGCCGGACTGGCCTGCCTGCCGCCGGCGTCCTGAATTCCCGCCTGACGCACCGTTTGTGCCTGGATTGCGCCCATGACCCGCCCTTTCAATTTTTCAGCCGGCCCGGCCGCCCTGCCTGAAGAAGTCCTGCAGCAGGCCGCCAGCGAGATGCTGGACTGGCATGGCTCGGGCATGGGCGTGATGGAGATGAGCCACCGCGGCAAGGAGTTCACCGCCATCGCGCATCAGGCCGAAGCCGATCTGCGCGCAATCCTCGCGGTGCCGGCCACGCACAAGATCCTGTTCATGCAGGGGGGCGCCATCGCCGAAAACGCGATCGTGCCGATGAACCTGTCGCGCGGCGGCCGGGCCGATTACGTGATCACGGGTTCGTGGTCGCAAAAGTCGGCCAAGGAAGCACACAAGTATTGTGAAGTGCACCTTGCCGCCAGCAACGCGGCCGACCACCACACCACCCTGCCCGACTACGGCAGCTGGCAGATCAGCGACAACGCGGCCTACGTGCATGTGTGCAGCAACGAGACCATCCACGGCGTCGAGATGCACGAGCTGCCTGACTTGGCTGCGCTGGGCACCCAGGCCCCGCTGGTGATCGACTGCTCTTCGCACATCGTCTCGCGCCCCATCGACTGGTCGCGCGTGGGCTTGGCCTATGCCGGCGCCCAAAAGAACATCGGCCCTGCCGGCCTGACCCTGGTCATCGTGCGCGAAGACCTGATTGGTCACGCCTTGCCGATCACGCCCTCGGCGTTCGACTACCAGATCGTGGCCGACAACGGCTCCATGTACAACACGCCGCCCACCTACCCCTGGTACCTGGCCGGCCTGGTGTTCCAGTGGATCCAGCGCCAGCGCGAGGGCGAGCTCACCGGCCTGGCGGCCATCGAGGCCCGCAACGTCGCCAAAGCCAAGCTGTTCTACGATTACGTCGATGCCTCGGGCTTCTACGTCAACAAGGTGGCCGGCAACTGCCGCTCGCGCATGAACATCCCCTTCTTCCTGCCTTCGGATGACCTGAACGACGCTTTCCTGAGCGGCGCCAAGGACGCCGGGCTGCTGCAGCTCAAGGGCCACAAGAGCGTGGGCGGGATGCGCGCCTCCATCTACAACGCCATGCCGCTGGCCGGCGTTCAAGCCCTGGTGGACTACATGAAGACCTTTGCCGCACGCCATGGTTGATTCCGCGCATTTCCAGCCCGACGATCGCCCGGTCGACGACCAACTCGCCGACCTGCGCGTGCGCATCGATGCAGTCGATCAGCAACTGATTGCCCTGATCAACCAGCGCGCCCGCCTGGCGCAGGCGGTGGGCGAGGTCAAGAAGCTCGATGGCTCGCCGGTGTTCCGTCCCGATCGCGAGGCGCAGGTCATCGACCGCGTCAAGGCCCAGAACCCCGGCCCGGTGCGCGAAGACAGCCTGGCGCCCATCTGGCGCGAGATCATGTCGGCCTGCCGCGCCCTGGAGGCGCAACAGCGTGTGGCCTTTCTGGGCCCCATTGGCACGTTCAGCGAGCAGGCCACGCTCAACTACTTCGGCTCCTCCATCGACGCGCTGGCCTGCCCATCGGTCGATGAGGTGTTCCGCGCCACCATCTCGGGTTCGGCCGACTACGGCGTGGTCCCGGTCGAGAACTCGACCGAAGGCGTGGTGGCCCGCTCGCTCGACCTGCTGCTGGCCTCGCCGCTGACCATCGTGGGCGAAACCAGTCTGCTGGTGACGCACAACCTGCTGCGCAAAGAGCCTTCGCGCGAGGGCATCACCGTGGTGTGCGCCCACCCGCAGGCGCTGGCGCAGTGCCACAACTGGCTGAGCCAGAACCTGCCGGATGCCGAACGCCGCCCGGTGTCCAGCAATGCCGAAGGCGCACGCCTGGCCGGCCAGGACCCCACCATCGCGGCGCTGGCCAGTGAGCGTGCCGCCAGCCAGTACGGTCTGCATGTCGTGCAGCCGGCCGTGCAGGACGAGGCCCACAACCGCACCCGTTTCGTGATCGTCACCCGGCCCGGCCCGCACGTGGGCGTGGCCCCGACCGGCCACGACTGCACCAGCCTGATCGTGGCTGTGGACAATCGCCCCGGCGCCGTGCACGACATGCTCGTGCCGCTCAAGCGCCACGGGGTGTCCATGACCCGTTTCGAATCGCGCCCCGCGCGCTCGGGCAGTTGGGACTACGTGTTCTTCATCGACCTGGCCGGCCATCCGGCGCAGGACAATGTGGCCGCTGCCCTGCAGGAGTTGCGCGCCCAGTGTTCATTCTTCAAGGTGCTCGGCAGCTTCCCGCTGGACGTGCACTGAATTCCAAGGATCTTGCAGCATGTTCAACCAACTTGGCCTGATCGGCTGTGGCCTCATGGGGGGCTCGTTCGCCCTGGCCCTGAAAAAGGCCGGCCTGGTCAAGCGGGTCGTCGGCTACAGCAAATCGCCCTCGACCGTTGAAAAAGCGCGCCGCCTGGGCGTGATCGACGTCGCGGCCGAGTCGGCCTTGCTGGCGGTATCGGGCTCGGACATCGTGCTGATCGCCGTGCCGGTGGCCGCCAGCGAAGGCACTTTCAAGTCGATCCGCCACCTGGTCAACCCCGGCGTGCTGTTCATGGACGTGGGCTCGACCAAGCGCGATGTGGTGGACGCGGCCCGCCGCGTGCTCAAGGAGCGCCTGCCCTCTTTCGTGCCAGCCCACCCGATTGCCGGGCGTGAGGTCGCGGGCATCGAACATGCCGACGCAACGCTGTACCAGGGGCGCAAGGTCATCCTGACGCCGCTGCACCAGACCGACCCGGTGCTGGTGCAAAAGGCCACCGATGTGTGGGCGGCCGTGGGCTGCCAGGTGCTCAAGATGAGCCCCGAGCACCACGACGCGGCCTTTGCCGCCGTGAGCCACCTGCCCCACCTGCTGGCCTTCGCCTACATGAACGCCATGGCCGAGCAGCCCGCCGGGCAAGAGTACCTGTCGCTGGCCGGCCCCGGTTTCCGCGACTTCAGCCGTATCGCGGCGAGCGACCCCACCATCTGGCGTGACATCCTGCTGTCCAACCGCGAGGAAATCCTGCGGCAATCCGCAGCCTTCCGCGGCGCCTTGGAAGAGTTGGAGCGCCAGATGCGCGACTGGAACGGCCCGGCCCTGGAAGCCTTGATCGACGCCGCGTCGACCTCGCGTAGCCAGTGGCAACTGAATCCCAAATCCACGTTCTCGCGCCTCTGAGACCGGGCCCCATCTCCTGACGGGCCACACGAGTTCCCTTTCGCATGTACACCACCGCCTTCCTTGACCTCCCTCCGCTGCTGTCTGCTGGCGGTACCGTGCGCCTGCCCGGCTCCAAAAGCATCTCCAACCGGGTGCTGCTGCTGGCCGGCTTGAGCGAAGGCACGACCGTGGTCCACGACCTGCTGGCCTCGGACGACACCCATGTGATGCTCGAAGCGCTGCGCACGCTGGGCTGTGACCTGCAGCAAGACGGTGACACCGTGCACATCACCGGTCTGGGCGGCAAACTCGCTGTGAAAGAAGCCGACCTGTTCCTGGGCAATGCCGGCACGGCCATGCGCCCGCTGACCGCCGCCCTGGCCCTGCTGTCGGCCACGCAAGGCGGCGTGTTCACGCTGTCGGGTGTGCCACGCATGCACGAACGCCCCATTGGCGATCTGGTCGATGCCCTACGTCCGCTGGGCTGCACCATTGAGTGCACCGGCACCGAAGGCTACCCGCCGCTGCGCTTGGCCGGTGGTCAACTGGCATTGTCGGCGCCCATCAAGGTGCGCGGCGACGTGTCCAGCCAGTTCCTCACGGCCTTGCTGCTGGCCCTGCCGCTGGTGTCGCAGCAACAAGCCCTGACCATTGAGGTGGTCGGTGAGCTGATTTCCAAGCCTTACATCGAGATCACGCTGAACCTGCTGGCGCGCTTTGGCATCCAGGTCGAGCGCCAGGGCTGGGAGCGTTTCGTCATCCCTCAGGGCAGCCGCTACCAGTCGCCCGGCGAGATCCACGTCGAGGCCGATGCCTCGTCCGCGTCTTACTTCATCGCCGCCGGCGCCATCGCCGGCATCGACACGCCGGTGCGCGTCGAAGGTGTGGGCGCCGCCTCCATCCAGGGTGACATCCGCTTTGTCGAGGCCGCTCAGGCCATGGGCGCCCAGGTCACGTCCGGTCCGAACTGGCTGGAGATCCGCCGCGGCACCTGGCCCCTGACCGCCGTGGACATGGACTGCAACCATATCCCCGATGCGGCGATGACCCTGGCCGTGATGGCGCTGTACGCCCAAGGCACGACCCGCCTGCGCAACATCGCCAGCTGGCGCGTGAAGGAAACCGACCGCATCGCCGCCATGGCCTGCGAGCTGCGCAAGCTCGGCGCCACCGTGGTGGAGGGTGAAGACTTCATCGAAGTGACCCCACCGGCCACCGGCGCCTGGCAGCACGGCAGCATCCACACCTACGACGACCACCGCATGGCCATGTGCTTTTCGCTGGCCGCCTTCAACCCGCTGGCGCCCACGGCGGTGGCCGGCAAGCCCATTTCGGTGCGCATTGACGATCCGCGCTGCGTGGGCAAGACCTTCCCCGACTACTTCGAGTCGATGTTCCAGGTCGCCCAGACCGATCCGGACCTGATCCCCGTGATCACGGTCGACGGGCCCACGGCCTCGGGCAAGGGCACGCTGGCCAGCGCGCTGGCGCATCGTCTGGGCTACCAGTTCCTGGACTCGGGCTCGCTGTATCGCATCACCGCCTTGCTGGCGATCGAACAAGGCGTGGATCTGGACGATGCCGTGGCGCTGGAAGCCCTGGCCCGCCAGGTCGGCAAGGACATCAGCCTGCGTTTTGACGGCGAGCACATCTGGGTGGCCGAACGCGACGTCAGCGATGACCTGCGTCGCGAGGACGTCGGGCAAACGGCCTCTCGCATCTCGGCAGTGCCCGGTTTGCGCCAGGCCCTGGTCGAGCTGCAAAAAGCCTTCCGCGGCCTGCCGGGCCTGGTGGCCGATGGCCGCGACATGGGCACGGTGATTTTTCCGGACGCCGCGCTGAAGGTGTTCCTGACCGCCACAGCCGCCGAGCGTGCCGAGCGCCGGCACAAGCAATTGATCCAAAAAGGTTTTTCTGCTAACCTAGAAGAGATTTGCGCAGATTTGGAGGCGCGCGACCTGCGGGATCGTACCCGCGCGGTGTCGCCTCTGGTGCCTGCAGCAGATGCCCGCAAGCTCGACAATTCCGCCCTCACCATCGAAGAATCGATGGACACGGTGCTGGGTTGGTGGGTGGAAGGCTGGCCTCACGTGATCGCCGGACATTGAGTTCGCGACGCGAAGCAGGCAATTACAAGGCTGTGACAGCCGGCCCTGACCGCCAGGCCAGGGCATGAGCAATCTGGGTCGACCCCTCGTTGACCTGACTGTCATGTTCTTCAACCCAACCCGCTCTGGTCGTTCCTGTCGACCTGAGCGTTACCGCTGGTTCACGCCAGCACAGGAAATTCAATGTCTGAATCTTTTGCCGCCCTTTTTGAAGAGTCGTTGCAACGTGCCAACATGCGCACCGGCGAAGTCATCACTGCTGAAGTGGTCGCCGTCGAACACAACTTCGTCGTGGTCAACGCCGGCCTGAAGTCCGAAGCGTATGTGCCCATCGACGAGTTCCGCAACGACACGGGCGAGATCGAAGTCCAAGTTGGCGACTTCGTGTCGGTGGCGGTTGACGCCATCGAAAACGGCTACGGCGACACCATCCTGTCGCGCGACAAGGCCAAGCGTCTGGCTTCGTGGCTGTCCCTGGAAACCGCACTGGAGTCTGGCGACTTCGTGACCGGTACCGTCAATGGCAAGGTCAAGGGCGGCCTGACCGTTCTGGTCAACGGCATCCGTGCCTTCCTGCCGGGTTCTTTGCTCGATACGCGCCCTGTCAAGGACATGTCGCCGTTCGAAGGCAAGACCATGGAATTCAAGGTCATCAAGCTCGACCGCAAGCGCAACAACGTTGTGCTGTCGCGTCGTGCCGTGGTCGAAGCCTCGATGGGCGAAGAGCGCGCCAAGCTGATGGAAACGCTGCGCGAAGGCGCGATCGTCAACGGCGTGGTCAAGAACATCACCGAATACGGTGCGTTCGTGGACCTCGGCGGCATCGACGGCCTGCTGCACATCACCGACATGGCATGGCGCCGTGTCCGTCACCCGTCCGAAGTGGTGACCGTGGGTCAAGAGCTGACCGCCAAGGTCCTGAAGTTCGACGCAGAAAAGAACCGCGTCTCGCTGGGCCTGAAGCAAATGGGCGACGATCCTTGGGTTGGCGTGTCGCGTCGTTACCCTGCCTCCACCCGTCTGTTCGGCAAGGTCACCAACATTGCTGACTACGGTGCTTTCGTTGAGATCGAACCCGGCATCGAAGGCCTGGTGCACGTCTCCGAAATGGACTGGACCAACAAGAACATCGCTCCCAACAAGATCGTCAACCTGGGCGACGAAGTAGAAGTCATGGTCCTGGAAATCGACGAAGACAAGCGTCGCATCTCCCTGGGCATGAAGCAGTGCAAGCCGAACCCATGGGACGACTTCGCTCAGAGCTTCAACCGCGGTGACCGCGTCAAGGGCCCTGTCAAGTCGATCACCGACTTCGGCGTGTTCGTGGGTCTGGCTGCCGGCATCGACGGTCTGGTTCACCTGTCCGACCTGTCGTGGAACGAGCCTGGCGAAGCCGCCGTGCGCAACTACAAGAAGGGCCAGGAAGTCGAAGCGATCGTTCTGGCCATCGACGTCGAGCGCGAGCGCATCTCCCTGGGCATCAAGCAGCTGGACAGCGATCCGTTCACCAACTTCACGACCCTGAACGACCGCGGCGCCACCGTCGCTGGCACCGTCAAGACCGTGGATGCCAAGGGTGCCGAGATCAACCTGGGTGACGACATCCTGGGTTACCTGCGCGCTTCCGAAATCAGCCGTGACCGCGTCGAAGACGCACGCAACGTGCTGAAGGAAGGTGAAGAGATCACCGCCGTGATCATCAACATCGACCGCAAGACCCGCAACATCCAGCTGTCGATCAAGGCGAAGGACAGCGTTGAAGAGCAACAAGCTCTGCAACGTCTGAGCTCCGAGACCACCAAGGAAGGCTCCGGCACCACCAGCCTGGGCGCCCTGCTGAAGGCCAAGCTCGACCAGAACAACGGTTGATCCGTCTTCTGCGCACCACATCCCTGCCGGCTTCGGCCGACGGGGGTTGTGATGAGCGTGGTACAAAGCCCCAGGTCCTGGCCTTGCCAGGTCCGTGGGGCTTTTTGCTGATGCTCATCACAACCTCCCATCCTTCGCCTTCCTGACATGACCCGTTCCGACCTCGTGGCCCGCCTGGCCGAACGCTTTGGCCAGCTCACCCAGCGCGACGCCGAATTCGCCGTCAAGACCATCCTGGACGCCATGTCCGAGGCGCTCGCCAAGGGGCATCGCATCGAGATCCGCGGTTTTGGCAGCTTTTCGATCAGCCGCCGCCCGCCTCGCATGGGCCGCAACCCGCGCACCGGCGAGCAGGTGCTGATTCCGGAAAAGCTGGTGCCGCACTTCAAGCCGGGCAAGGCGCTGCGCGAAGGCGTCGACAGGGTGGATACTGTCACCGATGCCCCCTTGGCGGCAGCCCCCTCCCCTGACACCTCACACAGCTGACTCCCATGCGTACCTTGAACTGGTTGTGGCGCGGCCTCCTGTTCTTCGTTCTGTTCGCCTTTGCGCTGAACAACCAGCACACGGTGGACCTCAAGTGGTTCCTGGGCTACCAGTGGCAGGCGCCGATGGTGTTCATCGTGCTGGCAGCCTTTGCCTTGGGCTGTGCCACCGGCGTGCTGGCCATGGTGCCCAGCTGGTGGCGCCAACGCCGGGAAGCCCGCCATCGTCTGCTGCTGCGGCCTTCGCCAGCACAAAGCGAGGCCGGCACGGCCCCCGTCGTGATCCCGAACAACGGGGCCGCCTCGGAGCTGACGCTGCCGCCTGAGCTGCCCTTCCCGCCCGACATGCCCGCGCCCCGCAAGCCGGCCAAGTAAGCCCCTCTCCTTCTGCCCATGGAATTCGATCTGTACTGGCTGCTTCTGGCCGCCCCGGTGGTGTTTTTGCTGGGCTGGATGGCGTCCCGCCTGGACCTGCGTCAGCTCAAGCGCGAAGACCAGGCCTCGCCCCAGGCTTACTTCAAGGGGCTGAACCTGCTGCTCAACGAACAGCAGGACAAGGCCATCGATGCCTTCATCGAAGCCGTTCAGCACGACCCCGACACCACCGACCTGCACTTCGCACTGGGCAATCTGTTTCGTCGTCGCGGGGAGTACGAGCGCGCCATCCGCATCCACCAGCATCTGCTGTCACGCGGCGACCTCAAGCGCGAAGAGCGCGAGCGCGCCCAGCACGCCCTGGCGCACGATTTCATGAAGGCCGGACTGTTTGACCGTGCCGAAGAGGCGTTCAAGGCCCTGGAGGGTACTGCCTTCAGCACCGATGCCCGACTGGCCTTGTTGTCGCTGTACGAGCGCTCACGCAACTGGCACCCGGCCATCGAGGTGGCCCGTCAACTGGAAGCCACCGGCACCGGATCGTTCTCGCAACGCAGCGCACACCACTGGTGCGAGGTGGCGCAGGAAGCCGATGCCCGTGGCCGGGCCGACGAAGCCGAACAGGCGCTGGCCCGCGCCCGCGAAGCCGCCCCCCAGGCCGCGCGGCCCCTGGTGTTGCAAGGCCAGCGTCTGGTGCGACAGGGTCGGCATGCCGAGGCCCTGCGGGCCTGGGATGAGCTGATGTTCAAGCAGCCCCAGTCCTTTGCCCTGATTGCCATGGACTACGCGCGCAGTGCGCAGGCCTGCGGCGAGACCGCAGAGGCGCTCAGCAAACTGCAATCGGTGTACAGCCAGGCACCGACCATGGACGTGTTGACGGCCATCGGCACCCTGCAGCCGGATGCGGCGGATCGACGCGATGCGATCATGGCGCACCTGCGCCAGCAGCCCTCGCTGTCGGCGGCCCAGAGCCTGATCCGTGAGCGTCTGGTCAGCCATGTGCCGCTGGACGAGCCCGAGGTGGAGGTGCTGCAAAAGGCCCTGACCAGCGCGGCCAAGCCGCTGCAACGCTACCGTTGCGCGGCCTGTGGCTTTGAGAGCCAGCATTACTTCTGGCAATGCCCGGGCTGCCAGGCCTGGGACAGTTACCCGCCCCGGCGCCTGGAAGATCAGTGAGCCATGCCGTGGTGGTGATGCCCACCCGCGCCGGGCATCATCGGCGCTGAGGCACCGGCACCACCACCGGCTGCAGGCATCATCATGTGTGCCTGAACGGGCACGCTGACGGTTTGGGTCACGGCCTTGCCGTCGGCTGTGCGCAGTTTCAGCGTCAGCGAGAGCGCATCCCCCGCTTTCAAGGTGTCCTGGAGTTGGGTCAGCATCAGGTGATGCCCGCCCGGACGCAGCACCACCGCCTGACCGGCCGGCAGCGCCAGCGAAGGAATCGCCCGCATGCGCATGACATGGCCGTCCATGGTCATCTCGTGCAACTCCGGCACGCCCGCGCGCGACATGCTGAACCCTTCGAGGGTGAGTGCCTGGCGCGCGGTGAGCACCATGAAGCCGCCGGTGGCCGTTTGTCCCGGAACCATGGGGCGCACCCAGGCCGAGTCCACCTGCACCCAGGGCGCCGCCGGTGCGGAGGTCGCCGCCTTGCCCATCACCTCAGACGGACCCGCCGCGCGTGCCACGCCGCCAGCGATGGAGAGGGACAGCGCCAGCGTGGTGAGGGCGGCGCGAGACAGCAGACGAGTGGAACGAGACATGCAGATTTCTCCAGCGTGTTGGAATGATCTTGAAGTCTAGCCCTGAACCCCAGGACGTGTCTTGATCGGTCGCAGGCTTCAGGTCGACGACAGGGCGCGACGGTACTGGATGGCCTCGGCCATGTGGGCAGAGGTGATGTGATCGGCTTCGGCCAGATCGGCGATGGTGCGCGCCAGCTTGAGCACGCGATGGTAGGCGCGCCCGGACCACCCCAGGCGCGCACAGGCAGACTGCAGGAAGGCCTGCGCGGCGGGCTCTGCTGTCGCATGCTGGTCCAGGGCCGCCCCTTCCAGCTCGGCATTGAGTCGCCCTTGGCGTGCCCGTTGCCGCGCCCGGGCGGCGACCACACGCTGGGCCACCTCGTCGGACGACGCCCCCTCGGGACTGCGCGACAGCACCTCCGGCGCCACGGCGGGCACCTCGACCTGCACATCGATGCGATCGAGCAGCGGGCCACTGAGCCGGCCTTGGTAGCGGGCCACCTGATCGGGCGTGCAACGGCAGGCCTTGAGCGGGTTGCCGAAATGGCCACAGGGACAGGGGTTCATCGCCGCGATGAGCTGAAAGCGCGCCGGGAAGTCATGGCGGCGGGCGGCACGGGAGATGGTGATCTGGCCGGTTTCAAGGGGCTCGCGCAGGGCTTCCAGGGCAGCGCGGGGAAACTCGGGCAACTCGTCGAGAAACAGCACCCCATGGTGCGCCAGCGAGATTTCGCCAGGACGCGGGGGCGAGCCACCCCCGACCAGGGCGACCGGCGAGGCCGTGTGGTGCGGGCTGCGCACCGTGCGGCGGCGCCACAGCCTGGCATCGAAATGCCCCGCCAGGCTGAGCACGGCGGCCGACTCGAGGGCTTCCGCTGGGGCGAGTTCGGGGAGCAGGCCGGCAAAGCGCTGCGCGAGCATCGACTTGCCACTGCCTGGGGGCCCCATCATCAGCACCGAATGTGCGCCGGCCGCCGCGATTTCGAGCGCGCGCTTGGCGGCGGACTGCCCCTTGACCTCGCGCAGGTCAGGCAGCCCCCAACGGGCGCGCGCCGGCTCATCAGGCACCGACTGGGTGCGCACCAAGGTGGCGCCTGTTCCCTGTCCCGCTGGGCGCAAGGCCTCCACGACGTCCATGAGGTGGCGGGCCCCGTACAAGCGCGCGCCCTCGACCAGGGCGGCTTCGTCGGCGCTGGCTTGCGGCATGACCAGGCCCCGCGCCCGCCCGCCTTCGGCCGCCCGCAACAGGGCCAGGGCCATGGGCAAGGCGCCCCGCACGGGTCGCAGCTCACCCCCCAGCGACAGCTCGCCGGCAAACTCCAGGTCGACCAGGCGTTCGGGGTCGATGTGCCCCATGGCCGCCAGGATGCCAAGCGCAATCGGCAGGTCAAAGCGTCCGGATTCCTTGGGCAGGTCGGCGGGAGCGAGGTTGACGGTGATGCGCTTGTTAAAGGGAAAGTCGAGCCCGCTGTTGCTCAGGGCGGCACGCACCCGTTCGCGGGCCTCTTTGACCTCGGTGTCGGCCAAGCCCACCAGGGTGAACGAGGGCAGGCCATTGGCCAGGTGAACCTCGACGGTGACCTCCGGGGCCTTGAGGCCATCGAGAGCGCGACTGTGAACGATGGCAAGCGACATGGGCAGGCGGCGAGGCACGGGGCCAGGGCAAAGGAGCGATTGTGGCGACGTCAGGTCTGCACGGCACTCCCTCTGAGGGGCGAGCGGCCACCATCTGGAAACAGCACCGTTTTGGTGGATGGACAGGCGCTCGCGGCAGGGTTCATCCTGTCACGCACCAGTTAGGGGCAATCACCTCTGTCCCATCCTGGGACCCGCACGCCCCAGCCCCGCACCAGGGCTCCGGTCGGTCCAGCTCATGAGTTGGCACAGTTCATGCGGATGGGTGGGAGACAACCATCTTTTACCAACCTCACCGGAGTACCAACATGAAAATGGTGACCGCCATCGTCAAGCCCTTCAAGCTTGACGAAGTCCGTGAGGCTCTGTCCGCCATCGGCGTTCAGGGCATCACGGTGACCGAAGTCAAGGGCTTTGGCCGTCAGAAGGGCCACACCGAGCTGTACCGCGGCGCGGAATACGTGGTCGATTTTCTGCCCAAAGTGAAGATCGAAGCGGCCGTGGATGACGCCATCCTCGATCGCGTGATCGAGGCCATCGAAACATCGGCCCGCACCGGCAAGATCGGGGACGGCAAGATTTTCGTCACGCCGCTGGAGCAGGTGATCCGCATCCGCACCGGCGAGATGGACAAGGACGCCCTGTGATCGGGTCGCAAGCCTGATCCCCCTTTCGCAATTTGTGGCCGACACCCCCGGGTGGACTCGTGCCGTCACACCATTTGTTCTATCAAGAGGCATTTCATGAGAAAGCTCATTGCGTCATTCGCGCTGGGGCTCGCGGCCTTGGGTCTGCTGGGCGTCGCCCACGCCCAGGAAGTTGCGGCATCCGCCCCTGAGATCGCGTCCGCTGTCGAAGCCGTTGTGGCCCCCGCCGTGGCGGCCGCCCCGGAAGCTGCATCGGCCGCTGAGGCTGCGCCCACCCCGACCATCAACAAGGGCGATACCGCCTGGATGATGACCGCCACCATCCTGGTGATCCTGATGGTCGTGCCCGGCCTGGCCCTGTTCTACGGTGGCCTGGTCCGCAGCAAGAACATGCTGTCGGTGCTGATGCAGGTGCTGATGGTCTTCTCGCTGGTGGCCGTGCTGTGGGCTGCGTATGGCTACAGCCTGGCGTTCGGTGGCGCTGGCACCATCATCGGCGACCTGTCCAAGGCCTTCCTGAGCGGCATCACGCCCGCTTCGATGGCGGACACGTTCACCGCAGATGTCAAGATCCCCGAGCTGATCTTTGTGGCCTTCCAGTGCACCTTCGCTGGCATCACCTGCGCCCTGATCGTCGGCGCGTTTGCCGAGCGCATCAAGTTCGGTGCCGTGCTGCTGTTCACCGCCCTGTGGTTCACCTTCAGCTACCTGCCAATCGCCCACATGGTGTGGGGTGCCGGCGGCTACCTGCTGAGCAAGGGTGCCCTGGACTTCGCGGGTGGCACGGTCGTGCACATCAACTCGGCCATCGCGGGTCTGGTGGGTGCGTACATGATCGGCAAGCGCATTGGCTACGGTCGTGAGTCCTTCACCCCGCACTCGCTGACGCTGACCATGGTGGGCGCCTCGCTGCTGTGGGTGGGTTGGTTCGGCTTCAACGCCGGCTCCGCCCTCGAAGCCAACGGCAGCGCCGCGCTGGCCTTCATCAACACCTTGATGGCCACGGCCGCTGCGGTGCTGGCCTGGTGTGTGGGTGAAGCCCTGTTCAAGGGCAAGGCCTCGATGCTGGGTGCCGCCTCGGGTGCGGTCGCCGGTCTGGTGGTCATCACCCCGGCTTGCGGCTCCGTGGGTCCGATGGGCGCCATCGTGATGGGCCTGATCGCCGGCTTCGTCTGCCTGTGGGGTGTGAGCGGCCTGAAGAAGATGCTCGGCGCTGACGACGCGCTGGACGTGTTCGGCATCCACGGCGTGGGCGGCATCGTCGGCGCGCTGCTGACCGGTGTGTTCACCGCCCCCAGCCTGGGTGGCACGGGTGCCGAGGACTTCTCGATCGCCCACCAACTGCTGGTGCAAGCTGAAGGCGTGGTCATCACCATCGTCTGGTCGGGCATCGTCGCCGCGATCTGCTACAAGATCGTGGACCTGGTGATCGGCCTGCGCGTCCCCGAAGAGGAAGAGCGCGAAGGTCTGGACATCACTTCGCACGGCGAAACCGCTTATCACAAGTGAATGCGGTGATCGGCTGAGAGGGTTGGGCGTCGCGACGCCCCCCTCCACCATGAAAAGAGGGCTTCCTGCGGGAGGCCCTCTTTGTTTTTTTGCATCACTGCATTGCATGGGACTGAATGCCAAGTGGCCCCGATCTTCCTAAAATAGGTCTCCCACCCTCTGACCTGACAAGGCGCTCCCTCCCATGGTTCCTCACCTGATCACCGCGCTGACCGGCCCCATCAACGAGCTTGAGCAACGGATGCTGGAGTCGGTGCCCGCCATCGAGCGCTGGTTCCGTCTGGAGTGGATGGAGCACACGCCGCCCTTCTACACCTCGGTGGACCTGCGCAATGCGGGTTTCAAGCTGGCCCCGGTGGACACCAACCTGTTTCCGGGCGGCTTCAACAACCTGACGCCCGAGATGCTGCCGCTGGCGGTACAGGCGGCCATGGCGGCCATCGAGAAGATCTGCCCCGAAGCCAAGAACCTGCTGCTGATTCCGGAAAAGCACACGCGCAACACCTTCTACCTGTCGAACGTGGCGCGCCTGATCCAGATCTTCACGCTGGCCGGATTGAATGTGCGCCTGGGCTCGCTCGATGAGACCGTCACCGAGCCCACGGACATTGCCCTGCCCGATGGCAGCCACCTGACGCTGGAGCCGCTGGTGCGCACGCGCCACCGCCTGGGCCTCAAGCACTTCGACCCCTGCACCATCTTGCTCAACAACGACCTGTCGGCGGGCATCCCTGACATCTTGCAAGGGCTGCACGAGCAGTACCTGCTGCCGCCGCTGCACGCGGGCTGGGCGGTGCGCCGCAAGAGCCAGCACTTTGCAGCTTATGAAGAGGTGGCCAAGAAGTTCTCCAAGCTGCTGGGCATGGACCCGTGGCTGATCAACCCGATGTACTCGGTCTGCGACGAGGTGAATTTTCAGGAGGGCACGGGCCTGGAATGCCTGGAAACGCAGGTGGACGCCATGCTGAACAAGGTGCGCCGCAAGTACAAGGAATACGGCATCAACGAAAAGCCCTTCGTGGTCGTCAAGCCCGACAACGGCACCTATGGCATGGGCATCATGACGGTGCGCGATGCCAAGGAGGTGGTCGACCTCAACCGCCGCACGCGCAACAAGATGTCGGTGGTGAAGGACGGACAGGCCGTCAACCGCGTGCTGATTCAGGAAGGCGTGGCCACCTACGAGCAGATCAATGACGCCGTGGCCGAGCCCGTGGTCTACATGATTGACCGCTATGTGGTGGGCGGCTTCTACCGCGTGCATGCCGAGCGAGGCGTGGATGAAAATCTGAACGCACCCGGCTCGCATTTTGTTCCCCTTGGCTTCCCGGAACCGACGCAACTGCCTCGTCCGGGGGTCAAGCCCGGCGCCAGCGCCCCCAATCGCTTCTACATGTACGGGGTGGTGGCGCGACTGGCCATGCTGGCGGCCAGTTACGAGCTGGAAGCCCATGACCCGAACGCCGAGGTGTACACCTGAGAACCATGCACTGTTGCGGTGCAACAAAATGTCTGTGAACGCAGGCAGAATGGCAACTTCGCTCTTTTGTGAAACGCCCTCATCGTGCAGCACGCTCCTCACGCCAAACCCAACGCCAAAGAACTGGCCGCCCTGACCCTGGGCGCCATTGGCATCGTTTATGGCGACATTGGCACCAGCCCCCTGTACGCGCTCAAGGAGGTGTTCAATCACAACCACCTGCCCCTGACGCCCGAGAACATCTACGGCATCCTGTCGATGATCTTCTGGACGCTGACGGTGATCGTGTCGCTGAAGTACGTGACGCTGATCCTGCGGGCCGACAACAACGGCGAAGGCGGCCTGGTGGCGATGCTCACGCTGGCGTCCACGGCCGTGAAGGACCGACCTGCCTTGCGGGGCAAGTTGCTGGCCCTGGGGATTTTTGGCACCGCGATCTTCTTTGGGGACGGGGTGATCACGCCGGCCATTTCGGTGCTGTCGGCCGTGGAGGGGATGGAGGTGGCGGCCCCCGGCCTGGAGCGCTATGTGGTGCCCATCACGCTGGTGGTGCTGACCCTGCTCTTCATGGTGCAAAAGCATGGCACGACGGGCATCGGCAGGTTCTTTGGGCCCATCACGGCGCTGTGGTTCGTGGTGCTGGCGGTGCTGGGCCTGTACCACGTGGCTCAGAACCCGGCGGTGCTGGTGGCCATGAGCCCGCATTACGCGTTGAACTTCATCATTGAGCACCCCATGCTGGCCTTCATTGCGCTGGGGGCTGTCATCCTGTGCGCCACCGGGGCTGAGGCGCTGTACGCCGACATGGGGCACTTTGGCAAGCTGCCCATCCGCCTGGCCTGGTTCAGCCTGGTCATGCCCGCGCTGGTGCTCAACTACTTTGGCCAGGGCGCGATGCTCTTGGCCCACCCCGAAAACGTCGCCAACCCCTTCTTCGAGATGGCGCCGCACTGGGCGCTGTACCCGCTGGTGGGGCTGGCCACCTGCGCCACGGTGATCGCCTCGCAGGCCCTGATCACGGCGGCGTTCTCGGTCACCAAGCAGGCGGTTCAACTGGGCATCCTGCCGCGCATGGTGATCAAGCACACCTCCGTGCGCGACACCGGCCAGATC
>Ga0209066_10001173_pt1 | contig 35576 bp, 27 predicted proteins | sample All_14_2_FD_187198 | JGI IMG/M metagenome (GOLD analysis project Ga0209066, IMG submission 187198) | Freshwater microbial communities in response to fracking from Pennsylvania, USA - Allegheny Zone_MetaG_DW_15 (SPAdes) (version 2) ... | reverse complement strand
GCCGCGGCCTCCACGCCCGCCGCCCATGCCGCCCCAGCTCGGGCGACCGGTCTCATCGGTGCTGACACGCTCGGTAAGGCGCTCGGACATCCGGTCGTACATCAGATCGGCCTGCTCCTGCGTGAGCGTGCCATCGGCGACCCGCTCATCGAGGAGCGTCTTGCGCGTTTCGAGAGCCGCGCTCACGACCTCCTCGGCCGAGGAGCCGTTGGCTTCGGCGATGTCGGCGGCCGACTTGCCGGCCGCGCGCTCCGCCTGTACCTCGTCCGCGGACAGCCCGGTGAGCTCGGCGACGATGTCCACGAGCCTGCCGCCCGCGTCACGGATCGACTGGCCCATCTTCGCGCCCGCACACACGACGGGATTCGTGCTTGTGGTCTCGGTGGCGGCGAACGAAACGCCCACGCTACCGAGCACCAGTCCGGCGGTGAGGCCGAGCGCGACCAAAGCGATCGACTTGCTGCTCTTCACGGTGCACACCTCCTGGGTGTCAACTTCGATGCGGTGTCGCATCACTGATTGCCGTACAGTGATGAGTATCGCCACGGCGTATGAAGAACCTGTGAACGCGGAGTGCCGCTCCCGTGAACGAGGCAGCGTGCTGGGGCGCGACACACACATACGCGCTTGCTGGATACCACGAGTACGTTTCGTGCGGGTGCTGTGATGTGAGGGGGCTCGTGGCGCATAATCTTGGTGTCGTTCCGCATAACGATTGGAGCCGATATGTCCGAAAGACGCATCGTCATCATGGGGGCCGCGGGACGCGACTTCCACGACTTCCTCGTCCGCTACCGCGATGACGAGTCCGTGAGGGTCGTGGCCTTCACCGCAACCCAGATCCCCGGTATCGACTCGCGCACCTTCCCCGCGGAGCTGGCGGGACCCCGCTACCCCGAGGGCATCCCGATCGTTCCCGAGAGCCGGCTGCTCGAGCTGATCGCGGAAGAGAAGATCGACGAAGTCGTTTTCGCGTACAGCGATGTGAGCCATGAATACGTCATGCATCACGCCCAGTCCGTCATCGCCGCCGGCGCTGACTTCACGCTGCTCGGCGCCGAGCCCACGATGATCATGTCGACGAAACCCGTGATCTCGGTGTGCGCTGTCCGCACCGGCGTCGGCAAGAGCGGCATCAGCCGCCACCTGTTCAAGTTGCTGCGCGAACGGGGCATCAAGGCCGTGGACATCCGCCATCCCATGCCGTACCGCGACCTGAACGCGATGGCCGTGGAGCGCTACGCGTCGCTCGAGGACCTCGATCGCCTCGGCTGCACGATAGAGGAACGCGAGGAGTACGAACCGCTCATCGAAGAAGGCGCCGTGGTGATGGCCGGTGTGGACTACGAGCGCATCCTGCGTGAAGCCGAGAAGGAGGCCGACGTCATAGTGTGGGACGGCGGGAACAACGACCTGCCGTTCTTCCGGTCGAACCTGGAGATCGTAGCGCTCGACCCCCACCGCGCTGGCCATGAGCGGTTGTACCATCCCGGCGAGGCCAACTTCCTGCGTGCCGACATCCTGGTCATCAACAAGGCCGACAGCGCCGACCCCGAGGACATCGCCGCCCTTCGGGCCGCGGCGCTCGAACACAACCCGTCCGCCCTCGTGATCCAGACCGATTCGGCGATCGATGTGGACGAGTCCGCACTTGCCGGCAAGCGCGTCCTGGTCATCGAGGATGGTCCCACCGTGACCCACGGCGGGATGCCCTACGGCGCGGGCGCCATCGCCGCGAAGCGCGCGGGCGCGGCCGAGCTCATCGATCCGCGACCGTTCGCGGTCGGCAGCATCAAGGACACGCTCGACAAGTTCGGCCACCTTACCGAGATACTGCCGGCGATGGGGTACTCCCCCGAGCAGCTGGCGGACCTTGAAGCGACCGTGCAAGCGTCCGATGCCGAGATCGTGCTCGTTGCCACGCCGGTCGACCTCTCGCGTCTGGTCGAGCTTGGAAAGCCCGCGGTGCGCGCCACGTACCACATCGAGGAGCGGGGCACTGGGATCGGGTTCACGCAGGTCCTCGACATGTTCTCCCAGAAGTACGGATTCACCGAGGTCACCGACCACCGCATGCGCCGCAAGGACGTGTCAGGCGCTGCGGGCCGGGATGGCGGCGCCCGTCTCTAGAACATGGATGACCGGGTGGCTGGGCGATCTGGGCGTCAGTCGGCGCTGACGTCGTCCAGCCACTCGAGCATCGGGCGCGTCAGGGGTGTGTCCCTGTAGAAGATCCGCGTGAGATCGGCGTGATGCCCGCGTGGATCCGCGATGAACGTGGCGTGGTCTCCCTCGGCGCCGTTGGCCCGCAGCACGAACGAGGCAGCCACCTCGACCGGCACAAGCGGGTCTCGCGAGCCGTGCAGGCACAGGATCGGGATGCGCGGTCCACCGTGGACGAACCGGGCCGGATCGGCGCGCTCCCACCCGGCATCGCCGCCCATGAGATCGGACACGAGCGGACAGGCGCGCTTGTCGGGGCAGAGCACGTCGAGGTCCAGCACGCCGCTGACCGGCAGCACTCCCGTGATGCGCGCATCCCCGAGCCCGCGACCTCGCCGGGTCTCCTCGTCGAACGCCACCAGCGCGGCGAGATGCCCGCCCGCCGACTGACCGGCCACGATGACCGGACCATCACCCAGGCCCGTCGCCGCCCGCCGCTCGAGCGCCGCCCGCAGACCATCGAGCGCGTCATGGAGCTGCGCGGGGAAGTGGGCTTCCGGGACGAGCCGGTACCCGCCGAGGGCCGCTATGTAGCCGTGCCGCGCGAAGAACCTGCCAACCGCACGGAACTGCTCCGGCGAACCGTATCGCCAGCTGCCACCATGCATGAAGTACACGAGAGGGTCACCCGGGCGGCGCGCATCGGGCGTCATCAGAAGCACGTGCTGGGCCGGGTCAGGCCCGAAGCCGACGCGCTCCTCGGCCACTCCGGAGATGGAGCGAGCGCCGCGCGCCTTCAGCTCCGCGTAGATCACGGGCAGCGACAGCCGCTCAGCTACCGCCCACGACCTGTGGCTCACGGCTATTGCGCCTCTCCCCAGAAGACCACGGCCAGCATCCCCGGCCCTGTGTGCGCCCCGATCACCGGACCTGTCTGCATGGTGATGATGTCGGCGACGTCCACGCGCTCGGCGATCAACGCCTTGAGCGCCTCGGCGTCGTCGGGGGCGTCGCCGTGGGCGATCGCGATCGTCTGCGCCGAGGGCTCGTGGGCGCGCTCAGCCACCAGGTCGGCGAGCGCCCGCATCGACTTGCCGCGGCCGCGGATGGATCGCTTGAGCTCAAGGCGACCGTCGTCGGTCACGTGAAGAAGCGGCTTCACGTCGAGCAGCGTTCCGGCGGCCGCCATCGCGCCATTCAGGCGACCGCCGCGACGCAGCGTCTCCAGGTCGTCGACGATGAACCAGCCGTTGAGACGTGGCCGCTCGGCCTCCACCCAGCGCTCCAGATCGTCGAGGGACATGCCGTCACGCCAGCGGCGTGCGGCTTCATAGACGAGCAGTCCCTCGGCCACAGCCGCGGCCTTGGTGTCGATAAGGCGGATGTCGGCGTTCGGATACTGCTCGAGGACCTCCTTGCGCGCAAGCCAGGCGAGGTCGAACGTGCCGGAGAGCGCGGATGAGAAACCGAGGTAGAGCAGCGGCTCACCCTTGGCCGCGTATCGCGTGAACACGTCGATGAACGAGTTCCGGGGCACCTGCATGGTGGTCGGGTGCTCACCGGCCCGCATCGCGGCGTAGAACTCCTGGTGTGACTGCGTGCGACCGAAGTCGTCCACATGCTCGAGACCGGCCAGCGTGTATGGGAAGTTCAGCACCTCGACGCCAAGGTCCTCGACGATGGCGGCGGGAAGGTCCGAGCAGGTGTCTATGAGTAACACGGGGGTCTCCCTACGATGCATGCATGTGCGTTGGCCGTACGGTACCGCGTACAGCGTCGGGTGGCTATCGCGACTTGTCGAGCCGATCGTTCGTATAGTAGACGACCGCGACAGTGCCAGGCCCCACGTGCGTGCCGATGACGGGCCCGATGTCGCGTACCTCGATCGGCCTGCCTGCCACCTCCGAGATGCGCGCGGCGAAACGCTCGCCCGCCGCACGATCGTTGATGTGGTGCACGTAGGCCTCGCCAAGCCCGCCGAACTCCTTGATGTCGTGGGCGAACGTGTCGACGATGAGATCGTGTGCCCTCTGGAGCGTCCGCACCTTCGCGAACGTGTCGGTGAAGCCGTCCACCACGGTCAGGATCGGTTTGATCTGCAGCAAGGTAGCGAGCAGCGCCTGCGCGTTGCCGATGCGGCCTCCCCGGCGCAGATAGTCGAGCGTCAGCGGCGTGAACAGGAAGCGGGTGTGGTGTGTGCGCTCCTCGGCGGCGGCCACGACCTCTGGCACGCTCTTTCCCTCGGCGGCGGCCTCGGCGGCGGCAAGCACCGCATAGCCGAGCTCGAGGGAGTTGCTCCTGCCGTCGACGACCTCGATCACGGCGTCGGGACGCTTCTCACGCACCAGGTCACGTGCGAGCAGGGCCGTTGAGAACGTCCCGCTCATGTGCTCCGAGATGAAGACACCCACCACCGAGTGGCCGTCGATGACGCGTTCCTCCATGAGGTCGACGACGTCTTGCACCGATGGTTGGGAGGTCGTGGGCCACGAGTCCGTGGCGGCCAGCGCGGCGTAGAACGCAGCGCAGTCGTCGGGATCGTCGGGATACGTCACGCCGTCAAGCAGCGACGAGAGCTGCGCGATGCCGATATCCAGGGCCTCGCGCCGGGGGCGCGGTATGTACGACGTGCTGTCGGTGATCACCTTGACACCCACGGGCGGCTCCTTTCGAGCAGGGACGATGTCCGGTGCGCACAGCCTATCATGCGCGCGTGCCGTCCGGCCTGCGCGCATGGATGCGCGGGAGGGCGTACGCCGACCTACTCGGCCGACACGCCGTCGAGTTTGAAGAGGAAGCTCAGGTGGCCCGAGGCGCCCTCAGGGAGGCCGAGGAACGACGTGTAGGTGTCGGCAGCGCGCTTCATCGCGTCCGTGAGCGCCTCCCCTTTGCGCGCCTCCGTGACACCGTCGCCGAGGCCCGACCCCATCGCGCCGAGGCCCTCGACCGTGGTGTCGATCCCCGGCAGCTCGCGACCCTGAAGCGTGCCTCCATGTGCGAGCGCATCAAGCGTGGTCTTCAGCTGCCCGAGCATCGCCGGAAGCTCGGAGAGCATGCCGAGGTCCTTGGAAGAGCCGGCGAGGCCGCCGGAAGCCTGCTCGAGGCCCCTCGCGATACCCGCGAGCCCGTCTCGCGTGGCGGCGAGGCCGGGCATCTGCGGCGCGGAGCCAGGACCGTCGGGATCACCGCCGTCGCGCAACACCACGAGCGCCCCCTTCAGCTGACCCAACGCCCCGGGCACGGCCGCCAGCCCGCCTGCCTGCGCCTCGATCTGCTCCAGCCCGTCACGCAGTCCCGTCAGGCCGTCGCGGATCCCCGCGAGGGAGTCCCGCGTGTCCTTGAGCCCCGGCATGGACGGCTGCGGACCGGCACCGTCGGGGTCGCCGCCATTGATGAGCACGCCCAGAAGGTGGTCCTGTGCGCCCAATCCCGCGGCCAGCGAGCCGAAGTCGCCCGCCGCCGCGAGCGCTGTCGCGTCGGTGCTGTACGCGCCGTACTCGGCGGCATAGCCGGATGCCTGCGCCAGCAGTCCGGCATTGGACGCCTTCACCGCTTCGGCGAGCGCGATCTGTCCGTCGAGCAGCGACACGAGACCCGCGGTGCCGGTCTCGAGTTGCGAGGCGGCGGCGCGCATCCCCGTGATGGCACCTGTGAGCTGGCCGAGCGAGTCGAACTGAGAGGTGTCGATCCCCTTGATGACGCCATCGAGGTAGGCGTACTGCCCCGCGGCCAGCTGTGCGAGACCCGCAGACCCCGAGGCAAGCTCCCCGAGTCCGGTCGTCAGGGTGCCAAGCCCCTCGGCGGCGCCGGACACGGCTGAGAGATCGTACGAACCCATGCCATCGGCGATCCCCTCCACGACCTGCAAGTGGCCGCCCGAGAGTTGCCCGAGTTGGCCGAGGGCGTCGCGCAGTTCGGCCAACTGGTCCACAACGGAGAAATCGGGCGATGCGGGAAGACCGGGGAACGCTGAGATGATCATCGGTGCGAGCTCGATATCGCGGGCGGTCATCTCGATGGAGACCGTCTCTCTGGGAGACGGCACGACGGGAACCGCATAGGTGAACGTCTGCCCCGCGATGGCGAGCTGTGCTCCCTCGGGCGCGGTGATGTCGGTCATGCGGGTACCGTCGATCTCGAGCTGCGGAATGCACAGCAGTGGAACCGTGTAGGTCACCTCCGCGGACTCGGTCACTCCGTCGGCGTTCTCGAACGTGACCGTCTCGGTCCGCTCGAGGTGGTTCGCGATGGTGATATCCATGCGCAGCCTGCCCGACTTGCCCGCCAGGTCATCCGGCTGCGTCTCGGTTCCGTCAAGGAAGTAGGCGACCGTGACGTCGATCGGCAGCGCCGCCTCGGTCTCCGCGCGGTAGAAGAAGTCGCCGTGGCCATCAACCGCAACGGTTGCGCTGACCGTGTCGCCCGTCATCACCGGGTCGAACCCGTCGGTAAGCGACTCGATCTCCCCCGCCCCGCCGGCGGGATCGACGATCTCGAACGTGCCGGCCCCTTCCACCTGCAGCCAGTCCACGACCACCGTGGTCCGCGGACTCCCGGACGCGTCGGCGACAACGTAGACGGTCTCGTTGTCGATGATGCTGTCGGGCGTGCCCGGTGCGGGCGCCGATGACGCCACGGTCGCCGCGAGCATGCTCGCTGCCGTGAGCGCGGCGACCACCGACGCGCGACGTGCCAAACGGACCGACTTGAGGGGTTGCGCCATGCTACTCACCCTTCACGGTGTGACGCGGCCAGCCGATGCTGAGCCGTTCGTACAGGGGCTGGCCGACCACAAGGATCGCGGGCAGAACGAAGAGGACGACGAAGAAGCTCACGGCGGCACCGCGGGCGATGAGCATCGTGAGCGACGAGATGATGCCCACGCTGGACATCACCGCGAGTGCGATGGTGGCCGCGAACATCGTGGAGGCGCTCACCAGGATGGACTGGCTCAACTCGGATATGGCGACGGTGATCGCCTCGAGGCGGTCGCGGGTGCGCTTGAGCTCCTCCTCATAGCGGGTGGTGATGAGGATGGCGTAGTCGACAGTGGCGCCAAGCTGGATGGCGCCGATGGCAAGCGACGCCACGAAGATCAGGTCGCCACCGCTGAACGCCTCGAATCCCTGATTGATGAGGATGGCGAGCTGGATCACAGCTACGAGTGCGACAGGGATGGCTATGGATTTGAACGCTATCGCGACGATGACGAGGATGGCGACGATGGAGATGATGTTGATCCGCACGTCATCGCCCTCGGAGACCTGTTCCATGTCGTTCATCAGCACCGACTGACCGGTCACGTACGCCGCACCCGGCCACTCCCGGGCGGCGACTGCCCGCACCTGCTCGATCGTCTCGGCCAATCGTGGGTCCGCCATGTCGTATGCGGCATCGAGCGTGAGATAGGTGTATCCACCCGAGTAGAACGATTCGCGCGCCTCGGCGGGCACGAACTCCACCGGGATGCGCGGATCGACGAGCGAGCCGTATCCGAAGACCCGTGTCACACCCTCAAGCCCCTCGAGAGCCGTGGTGAGCCGCTCCATGTCCACGCCGGTCCCGGCGTCTTCCAGGGCCACGATCATGGTGCTGGCCCGGCCGAACGCCTCCGAGATGGTCTTGTCGGCCTGCACCGACGGCATGTCGCTCGGCAGACTGGTGTTGAGGTCGTAGGTGATGTCCAGCTGCGAGTTCGCCCACAGCGCGGGGATGAAGAGCAGCACGCCCACGATCGCCACGGCCGTGGAGTGCTTGGCCACGAAATGGCCGAGTCGAGAGAAGTCGAACGACGGCGTCTTGTGGCGGATGCGGTCGATGAGCGGCAGTGCGGCGAGGATGAACGCAGGCAGCAGCGTCACCACCGCGATAAGCGTGATCCCCACACCGCGCGCGAGCGTGACCCCCATGTCGGCACCGAAACCGAGATGCATCGCCATGAGCGCCAGGAAGCCGGCCACGGTGGTCATCGCGGCGGCGAAGATCGACTTGAAGGTGGCCGCGACCGCGGTGATCATCGCCTCTTCCGGCTCCGACCTGCGACGCTCCTCGTCGAACCTGTGGTAGAGGAAGAGCGCGTAGTCCATGGTGACCGCGAACTGCAGCGCAAAAACGATGACGCCGGTGATGTACGACATCTCCTGGCCGATGTAGTAGCCCATGCCGAGGTTGACGATGACCGCCGCGCCGATGGTGAGCACGAACGTGATCGGCACGATGATCGACGGCATGGTCAGCAGCAGCACGATCGTCACCAGCACGAGCGCCGCGACAGCGAAACGCACCGTGTCCTGGTTCATCACTTCCTCGAGCTCGAGTTGCTGGTTGCCCGTGAGCAACGTGTCGTATCCCTCGAGGAGGTCGCGGATGTCGCGGATGGCCTGCTTGACGTGCGGGTCGTTGGAGCCGCCATCGAACGCCACCTGCAGGAGCGTCCCTCCGCCGGCGTAGTAGTTGTCCACGACCGCTTCGTCCCGGAACTCCGCGGGCTGCTCGACCGGTGCGAGGTCCGTCACCCAGTGCACGGCCTTCACGCCCGCGACCCGCTCGATGCGGCCCTTGAGCGCGTCGACGGTGGCGTCGCTCTCACCGCGCACGAGAATCTGCACCATCGTGCCGAGGGCGAACTCGTCGTCGACGATGTCGAGCCCCCGGACGGAGTCGAGGTCGGCCGGAAGGTACGACATGAGGTCGTAGTTGATACGGCTGTTCATCACGCCCCAGAGGCCGACGATGACCAGAAGCGCGGCAACGGCCATGACGGCCTTGCGCCCGCGTACGATGGCCGTCGCAAGCTTCAGGAGCATGCCGCGACCCCTCTCAGGAACAGGTCGGTCATGAACTCGGCTCGCTCCTCCACCGATCCGCCCGACGACTGGCCGAGCGGTGTCTCGAGCACGCGGGCGGTTATCAGCGTGTTGACGAGCGCGAAGAGCGCCGTGGCGGCAAGGTGCGCATCGGTGACGCGGAACTCACCGGCGGCGATGCCCTCGTCGATCACCGACTGCAGGCGTTCGATGGTGGTGGCGCTGCGCATGAGCACGTGACCCGGCGGTGGCGTGCTCACATCGGTCACGCTCCGGATGAGCAGGCGCATGAGTGCGGGCTGGCCCTCGAGAAGGGCCATGTACTCGCGCACGAACGAACGGATGCGATCGATGGGCCGGCCCGGGGTGCCGAGTGTGCGGACCGCTGTTGCCTCCAGGAGGTGCAGCCCCTCGCGCACGACGCTCTCGTAGAGCGTCGACTTGTCCTTGAAGTGGTAGTAGACCAGGCCGGTCGAGTTGCCGCTGGCTGTGGCTATATCCGACACGGACACGCCATCGAAGCCACGCTCCGAGAAGAGCGCTCCGGCGACCTCGAGGATGCGCCGCCGCGCCGATCCTTCGCTCTGAGACACCGGGCGCCTCCACAGTCCCGCACAGACTACTGACTGAACGTTCAGTCAGTAGCTTTGCGCGAGCCTGGAGCGGTGTCAAGCACCGGTCGGTCTACGAGATCGCGTCAGCCTCAAGGGTGGCTGTCGGTTCCACCGTCCCCGTGGGTTCCACCGTCCCCGTGGGCTCCCCGGAAGGACCATCATCATCCGGTGGCGTGTCCACCGGGTAGTCCTCCCCGATGCCGAGCCAGGACATGAACTTCGCGATGGCGCGCTGCAGTCCGGGTGGCAGCGAAGACCGTGTCCCCGCCTCGAGTTCGGCCTTCATCCGCTCGAGATTCCGCTCAAGACGATCGAGCGCATTGGCGATGCCTGTCCGCTTGGGCTCAGGCGTGCCTGAGCCGTCCTCGGAGCGGGTCCGCACGCGCGCCTGTTCCGCTGTCTCGGCGCCGCGCGGTTTCGAGCTCCTGCCCTGGCCGTTGCCGGGCCGGGCGGTCTCATCGGCGCTGTCAGTCGCGGTGCCTTCGGCGCTGGCATCGGCGTCACGGCCGATCTGCCCGGGCGCGGTCGAGGGGCCCTTGCCTCCTCCGCGCTCGGCAGCCGGGGCCTCGTCCTTGGCACCCGGCGCGGCAGCCGCGCCCTTGCCGTTCGGGCTTGCGGGAACGCCCCCGCGCTTCGCGAGAGCGACAGCGGGCAGAGCGATGGTGAGTACAAGCGCCAGCACGAGGGCCGATGCGATCACGCGTTTCATGTGCCACCTCCGGACGCAGCAATCCCCCTGGATGTCTACGTCTTGAGTATCGTACGTACCGACCATCGCGATAAGCGCATTCTGACGGGTGGCATGCGCGAGCACGAGAGAGCACGACCGAACGTGACGGCCCGCACCTCAAGGCGACGACCGGCGCCCAAACGAGGATCCGCTACCGCGCTCCAGCGGTACACCCGAGCAGCCAGGCCATGTTCTCGCCGAGGACATCCATCGTCGCCAGACCTTCTTCGTCGGCTTCGACCTCGCCGGGGACCCCACCGAATCCGAGGTTCCAGTAGCGCGAACCCGCCACGATCATCTGGCGGATCATGAACAGATGCATGATCGAGTCGAACGCGTGAACGGCTCCGCCGCGGCGCTCGACCACCACGGCCGCGCCCACCTTGCGCTCGAGCATCCCCGGGTTCGCCCCCGCCACGTAGCCGAGACGGTCGATGAACGCCTTGGTCTCCGGCGTCACATCGGCGAAGTAGACCGGCGAGCCGATGATCACGCCATCGGCGTCGGCCACCGCCTCGATGCACTCGTTGATCGCATCCTTGCGCCCGTGGCACCGGCGGTCCTTGGTCTCGCGGCACTTCAGGCACACGGTGCAGCCCTGCGCCTTCTTGCCCGCAAGTTCGATCAACTCGGTCTCGATGCCGTGGGTCTCGAGCACTCCCAGGACCCGGCGCAGCATGATCGCGGTGTTGCCGCCCTTTCTCGCACTGCCCGATACCGCAACGACCTTCATCGTCTCTCCTCTACGTCAGCTCGGCCGCACGTATGACCCGCGCTCCCGCCGAGCGCATCTCGGCGAACGCACGCTCACTGTCTCCGGGCGTCACGTCCACACCCCGGCATCCGTCCTCGATCACCGTGACCCCGAACCCGAGTCCACAGGCGTCGAGCACGGTCGCCCGCACGCAGTAGTCGGTCGCGAGCCCCATGATCACGAGCTCCTCGGCGCCACGCTCCTCCAGATAGGCAGCCAGACCGGTATCGCGGCGCCGGTCGTTGTCGAAGAACGCGCTGTAGCTGTCAACAGCCGGATCGGCACCCTTGCGCACCACGTGGTCGACGCCACCGATGTCCAGACCCGAATGGAACGATGCTCCCGGCATGTCCTGCACGCAGTGGTCCGGCCACAGCACCTGACTCACGCCACAGAGGTCGACCACGTCGCCGGGCAGCGTCCCGGGGTGAGCCGAGGCGAAGCTGCCGTGATCGGCAGGGTGCCAGTCCTGACTCGCCACCACCAGGCTGAAGCGAGGGATCAGGGCATTGGCGACGGGCACCACGGCGTCACCCTCGGCCACAGGCAGCGCGCCAAAGGGCATGAAGTCGTTCTGCAGGTCCACCAGCAGCAGCGCACGCATGGTCATCGTCCTCCTTCGTCCGTACCGAATCCGCGAGAGGCAAGGATGAGCGCGGTCTTGCGCTCGTAGAGCCCGAGCTCCATGCCGACCTTGTAGACGTGGGGGTTGAGCAGTCGCAGGTGGCTGGGGTCGAGCCGGGACAGCTGCGCGAGCGCCCGCTGCCGCGACTCCATGAGCGGTGGGATCCCGTACACACGCGCCCCACCCTCGAACACCGGCACCAGCAGCTCCTCGGCGGAGTGCGCGCCGCAGTACGACGTGCGCCGGGTGGCGTCGGCGGGGTCGACCATCACGCATTCGTCGGCCGGCGGGACGAGCTCGTCATAGATCATGTCGCCGATGAACATACCCTCATCATCGGAGTACCTGCGCACGCGGAGCAGCCCCGGCGTGGTGACCTTCGCGGCCTGCTCGGAGACCTTCACCCGCGGCTGCCACACGCCTCCGGACTCGCGCACCGCCGAGAGCTTGTACACCCCACCGAGCGCGGGCTGGTCGTAGGCGGTCACGAGCTTGGTGCCCACGCCCCACACGTCGATAGCGGCGCCCTGCTCCTTGAGGCTCTCGATGGTGTGCTCGTCGAGCTCGTTCGAGGCGTATATGCGAGTGGCCGTGAAACCGGCCTCATCGAGCATCTCGCGGGCGTGAATGGAGAACCAGGCCAGGTCGCCCGAGTCGATACGGATCCCCGCGAGATCATGACCCATCTCGCGAAGACGCTCCCCCGCGCGGACGGCGTTGCGCACTCCCTCGAGCGTGTCGTACGTGTCTACCAGCAGGACCGCGTTGTTCGGCATCGCCTCGGCATACGCCAGGAACGCCTCGAGCTCCGTGTCGAAGAGCATCACGAGGCTGTGCGCGTGGGTGCCGCCGACCGGGACCCCGTAGCGTTGCCCCGTGAGCACGTTGGAGGTGCCCACGCAGCCGCCCACGTACGCCGCCCGGCCTGCCGAGAGTCCGCCATCCGGCCCCTGCGCGCGCCTCAGGCCGAACTCGAGCACCGGATCGCCCTCGGCGGCACGACAGACCCTGGCGGCCTTTGTGGCCACCAGGGTCTGGAAGTTGATGATGTTGAGGAGCGCGGTCTCCACGATCTGACACGTGGCGATCGGCCCCGTCACACGCAGCAGCGGCTCACCCGGGAACACGACCGTGCCCTCGGGCACGGCGAGCACGTCGGCATCGAACCGGAAGCCTTCCAGCCACGTGAGGAACCCCTGCGGGAAGAGCGGCGCGCCGTCGTTGCCGGTGAGCGTGCCGAGGTAGGCGGTGTCCGCGGCGGTGAACGAGAGGTGCTCAAGGTACTCCACGGCCTGCGCAAGCCCACACGCCACCGAGTAGCCGCCGTCGAACGGGTTGCCCCTGAAGTAGAGGTGGAAGCACGCCTCGGTGTCAGCCACGCCCGCATCCCGATAGGCGTGCGCCATCGTGAGCTGATACAGATCGGTGAGCATCCCGGGGGTGACACACGCTCCCGCGTCCCGCTCCATGGCGCTCCTTTCAGCAGGGGTGCACCCAAGGATAGCAGGAGGCGGACGCGCGGATGGCGGACGACCGTTCGGCCATCCGCCATCTTCGGGTGCCAGCGAGGTCGGCCCCTATGCGTCCATGCCCATGAAGTCCACGAGATACCGCCCGTCGATCAGCTTGATCTCGAAGTCCTCCTGGTACTGGCTCTCGCTCCAGTCGCCTGAATCCATCAGACGCACGAAGATCAGGTACGTACCGTCCTCGGCGCGTGCGGGCTCGGTCATCTGGGCGAACGTGAGTCCCTCTGCGCCGTCGCGCACGTAGTCACCGGGGCGTGCCGCGAGGTCGGCCTTGAGACGGTCGGTCCCCATCGCCTCCAGCGCGGCCACATCGCCCGCGTACTGGGCGCGTATGAAGTCCATCGCAAGTTGTTGCACGGCGGCCGCTTCCTCCGGCGCAAGATCGCCCGGGGTGGTGTCGACCATCGCCACCTGTTCACCGTCGATCGTCTCAAGGCGCACCGTCAACTCGTCCACCTGCTGCTGCAGGTCCTGGGCGCGGTCCTCCAGCGCGTCGAACTCCTTCGCCACGCCGAACGGCAACTCCCGGGCGATCGCCGGCACCGACAGCGCACCCACAGCCGCGATCGCGACCGCCGAGGCGGCAACGGCGATCGTGCGCCACACCCAGCCACCCGCGGGACCCGAGGCGTATGCCGGGCGCGGCGCGAAACGGTCGCGCGGCACGAACGCGTCGGAGATGCCCTTCAGGTCGGCCACGACAGAGCGCGTGCGCTCGTAGGCCGCGGCGCATGGCTCGCACCTGCCGAGGTGCTCGGCGATCCTCATCGACTCCACGTCGGTGACGTCATCGGCGATGTATGACTCGAGTTGATCGCGCACGTCGCTGCAGTTCATCGCGACACCTCCTCTTCGGTCCGGGGGCACATGGCGGCTTCAAGCGACGCCAGCGCCCGGTTGAGCCGGGACTTGACGGTGCCGGTGGGACACCCGAGCACGTCGGCGATCTCCCCCAGCTTCATGTCCCGGAAGTACCTGAGCGCGACCACTTCGCGATGGTCGGGGCTGAGGCGCTGCACCGCGCGCATGAGGTCCATGCCGTCCTCAGGGCCGTCCCATACGAACGCCTGCGGCTCGGGCGGCTCCTCCACCGGCACGACGCGCACCCGCTTGCGCAGCAAGGTGTTGCACTCGTTCACGACGATGCGTGACACCCAGGCTCCGAAGCGGTCGGGATCGCGGAGCGACCTGATGCCCGCGTAGGCATCGGCAAGCGCGTCTTGCACGGCGTCGGCCGCGTCCCACTGGGAGCGCGTGATCGCGTACGCGGTCGCGTACAGGGAGCGTTCGTGGTGCCTGACCAGCGTGGTGAACGCGCGTGCGTCCCCGGCCTGGGCACGGCGCACGAGCTCGTAGTCTTCCATGCCCTCCTCCTTTCCGTCACCGTACAAGACGCGGCACGGCCCTGGAAGGTTCCCCCTCATCCGAAGTGTTCCCCGGAAGCCCGCTTGACGTCCACAGGACCCGGGCGTACGGTGTCAGCATATTTGACTACTTTGGTCAGAATAGTGGTGATTGGAACATGCGTCTTTCGGCACGAAGCGAATACGGGCTGCTCGCACTGGTGGATCTGGCAACCGCGCCCGATGGCGCTCCCCTGGCCTCTCGCGAGCTGTCGAACACGCGCGGCCTGCCCCCGGCGTTCCTGGACCAGCTGCTCGCCGACCTGCGTCGCGCCGGCATCGTGCGGGCGACACGCGGTGCCCGGGGCGGCTTCACCCTCGCACGCGAGGCCTCGGCGATCACGGCGCTCGAGATCGTCGAGGCGCTCGAAGGCCCGGTGGCGCCCTCTGTGTGCACCCCCGACGTATGCGGCCGGGAGGGCGGTTGTGCCGCCGAGACCGTGTGGTCGAGCGTAGCGGCCGCCGTGCGAGATGCGCTCTCCGGCTTCACGCTCGCCGATCTGACCGATGAACAGGCGCAGCTGGACCGAGCCCCCCTCACCTGCACCCCACGAAGGAGCGAGTAGATGGACACCACCGTGTACCTCGACTATGCCGCGACGACACCCACGGACCAGCGTGTCGTCGACGCCATGCTGCCGTTCTTCACCGAGCGGTACGGCAACGCCAACAGCCTCTACAAGCTCGGCCGGGACGCGGCGCGCGCGCTCGAAGGCGCCCGCGAGCAGGTGGCCGCCTCGATCGGCGCCGCGGCAGCCGAGGAGGTCGTCTTCACCTCAGGCGGGACGGAGTCGGATAACACCGCGCTCATCGGCCTGGCCACCGCGGGCGGCCGCGCCACCGGACACATCATCGTTTCGGCGTTCGAGCATCACGCGGTGCTCGAGCCCGCCGCATGGCTCGGCAAGCATGGCTTCGAGGTGACCGAACTCGCCCCGAGACCTGACGGAACCGTGCATCCCGACGACCTCGCCGCGGCACTGCGCGACGACACCGTCCTCGTCTCGATCATGCACGGCAACAACGAGATCGGTACCGTGCAGCCCATCGCCGAGTTGGCCCGCGTCACCCACGAACGCGGCGCGCTCTTCCACACCGACGCCGCGCAGACGCTCGGCAAGATCGACCTGGACGTGGTCGCGCTCGGCGTGGATGCCGCGTCGTTCTCGGGCCACAAGATCTACGGCCCCAAGGGCACTGGAGCGCTGTACCTCAGACGCGGCGTCCGGATGGCCCCCTATCTCATGGGCGGTGGCCAGGAGTCGCGCAGGCGCAGTGGCACCCAGAACGTGGCAGGCGTCGTAGGCTTCGCCACCGCGCTCGCCCTGATGGACGCCGAGCGCGCGACCGAGATGCCCCGCCTGGCGGCACTCCGCGACCGGCTCGTGGAGCGGCTCACGGGCACGATCGAGTTCGCGCAGTTGAACGCCGCCGACGCCCCGGAGCGTATGCCTCACATCGCGAACTTCGTGATCCCGGGCGTGGAGGGCGAGGCGATGCTGCTGCACCTGGATGCCGCCGGCATCGCGGTCTCCACGGGCTCGGCGTGCAGCTCGGGCTCGCTCAAGCCGAGCCACGTGCTGTTGTCCATCGGCTGTCCGGTGGAGTTCGCGCACGGGTCGCTCCGGGTGAGCCTCGGCAGGTTCACCACGAAAGCGGACGTGGACTACCTGGTCGAGCAGCTGACACCCATCGTGGACCGGCTCCGCTCGATGAACCCCCTGTACGCGAAGACCGTCGCCGCACTGCGCGGCGCAACAGACTAGGAGACACAGATGATTTACAGCGACAAGGTGATGGAGCACTTCGGCAATCCGCGGAACGTTGGCGTGATCGAGGACGCCGACGGCATCGGCGAGGTCGGCAACCCGGTCTGCGGCGACGTCATGAAGATAACCATCAAGGTCGACGACGACCGCATCGAGGACATCAAGTTCCAGACGCTCGGCTGCGGCGCCGCGATCGCGACCTCGTCGATCGTGACCGAGATGGCCAAGGGCATGACGCTTGCCGACGCCGTGGCCATCACCAAGAACCAGGTGGCCGAGGAGCTCGGCGGCCTCCCGCCCGCCAAGATGCACTGCTCGGTGCTCGCCACCGACGGGCTCAAGGTGGCTGTGGACGACTACCTGGTGAAGCACGGCCGAGAGCCCATCGCCGGCGAGGTCAAGAGCGCCGACCCGAACTTCGATCCGCACGAGGACGAGGACCACGCGCACTAGGGGTGTGCGTCGTCCGGTCGGCGGTGCCGTCCACCCCGGTGCCGGCGCCGGGCAGGGCGAGCGATTCCCCTCGGAATGCGATATCGCACTAATCGCACGTTATTAGTGCGGTTCTCCCTCTTGAACCCGCCTCGGTCACGGCGTAGGCTCGGCGTACGAACGACCCCTGAGAAGGAGACACCATGGCCACATTCTCTCCCACTGTGGATGCCACGATCGGATCGACCCCACTGGTACGCCTGAACCGCGTGGGCGCAGGGCTGCCCGCATCGATCGCGGTCAAGCTCGAGTCACGCAACCCCGGCGGTTCGGTCAAGGACCGCATCGGCCGTGGCATGCTCGACGATGCCGAGGCCCGTGGGCTCATCGAGCGCGGGAAGTCCGTTCTCGTGGAGCCGACCTCGGGCAACACGGGGATCGCGTTGGCGATGATCGGCGCGGCTCGCGGATACCGGGTCATCCTCACGATGCCTGAGTCGATGTCGATCGAGCGTCGCAAGCTGCTCGCAGCCTATGGCGCTGAACTCGTACTCACGCCCAAGTCCGAGGGCATGCGCGGAGCGGTCGAGGCAGCCGAACGTATCGCGTCCGAGACCGACGGCGGCTTCATCCCCGGGCAGTTCGACAACCCCGCCAACCCCGCCGCGCACTACACCACGACCGGTCCCGAGATCGACGAGGCGCTCGGCTCCGACGCGCTCGGCGCGTTCGTCGCAGGTGTTGGCACCGGAGGCACCGTCACCGGCGTCGGCCGCTACCTGCACGAGCACCGTCCGTCCGCGCTCGTGGTCGCCGTCGAACCCGCGGAGTCGCCCATAATCGCGCAGCGCCTCGCAGAAGAGCCGCTCACGCCGGCGGCCCACGGCATCCAGGGCATCGGCGCCAACTTCGTGCCCTCGGTGCTCGATCTCGGCATACTGTCTGAGGTCCAGCACGTCACCAGCGCCGAAGCGATCGACATGGCGCGAAGGCTCGCCGCAGAGGAAGGCCTGTTCGTCGGCATCTCCTCCGGCGCCAACGTCGTTGCCGCACTGCGCCTCGCCTCCCGGCCCGAGCTCGCGGGGACCACGATCGTCACGGTCGCCCCCTCCACCGGCGAGCGGTACCTCTCGACCCCGCTGTGGGAAGGGTACGGTGCCTAGCATGCGCGTGTCGCAGCGGCTCGACTACACCCTGCGCATGCTGGTGGCACTCGCGCGCATGCCTGCAGGAGAGACCGCCGCCGCCGGGGAACTTGCCTCCACGCTCGGCCTCCCCCGCCGTGTGGGAGAGCAGCAGATGACCGCGCTCGCAAAGACGGGGCTCGTGGAGTCCAGGCGCGGCACCGGAGGCGGCGTCTCGCTGTCCCGTCCGGCGGCCGAGATCACGGTGCATGACGTCGTGAAGGCGATCCAGGGAGACGCCCTGGATGTACCCCTGTCTTCCGGATCGGCGACCGCCGAGTTCTGGCGGTCCGCGGCCCACGCGCTTGAGGGCCATCTGGAGGCCATCACGATCGCGGACCTCGCACGTCGGCAGGAGGAGCTGGACGCCGAGGCCGCACCGATGTACTTCATCTGAGACTCGAACACCCGCAAACGAGTGCGGTTCGCGGCCTGGACTGGCACTTCGTTCGCTGATAACGTACACCGATACGTCGGCTTGATCGCACCAAGGAGGTGAGACGAAGCACCATGGCACGTCCTGTGTTCGTTATGGCGATGGACATGATGATGACCCGGCCCGGGTCCGCGCTCGCATGCGCGGCGACCGGGCGGCTTCCGCATACCGGGCGCTCCTAGCCCGGTCATCTGTCCGCACCACCAACGACACAGGAACGAGGACCACCATGCCTGCTTCGTCATACCGCTTCGACACCGCCTCCGTCCACGGAGGCGCCTCCCCCGACCCCACCACCGGCTCACGCGCCGTGCCGATCTATCAGACGGTCGCGTATGACTTCAAGGATGCCGGCCGCGCCGCGGACCTCTTCGGACTGCGCGCCTTCGGCAACATCTACTCGCGCCTCACGAATCCCACCAACGACGTGCTCGAGCAGCGCCTTGCCGCCCTCCATGGAGGCACACATGCCGTGGCCACAGCCTCCGGGCACGCCGCAGAGGTGCTCGCGCTTCTCAACGTCACCGGAGCCGGCGACAACCTCATCTCGTCCACGTCGCTCTACGGCGGCACGTGGAACATCTTCCTGCACACGTTCCGCCGTCTTGGCATCGAGGTCCGGTTCGTAGAGACCACTGATACCGAGGGCTTCGCGGCCGCAAGTGATGACCGGACGAGAGCGTGGTTCGTCGAGACCATCGGCAACCCGCGTCTGGACGTGCCGGACCTGGGAGGGCTCGCCGACGCCGGCAGGGCCCTCGGGATACCGCTCGTGGTGGACAACACGTTCGCCACCCCGTACCTCGCGCGCCCCATCGAACACGGTGCGGCGGTAGTCGTCGAGTCACTGACCAAGTGGATCGGCGGGCACGGCACCTCGCTCGGCGGCGTGGTGGTCGACGGTGGCACCTTTGACTGGGGCACCGGGCGCCACCCGTTCATCACCGAGGAGGACCCCAGCTACCACGGACTCAGCTTCTGGGAGACGTTCGGTGACTTCCCCGGGCTCGGCAACGTCGCATTCGGCCTGCGGCTCCGCACGCAGCTCTTGCGGGACTTCGGGCCTTCGTTGTCGCCGCTCAACGCCCAGCAGATCCTGCTCGGCACGGAGACGCTCTCGCTGCGAGTACAGCGGCACAGCGACAACGCGCTGGCGGTGGCGCACTATCTGGAGTCCGATCCCCGCGTGGCGTGGGTCGCGTATCCGGGGCTTGAATCGCACCCCACCAGAGCCAACGCTGAAAGGTACCTGGAGCACGGCTGTGGCGGCGTCGTGGTCTTTGGCGTGAAGGGCGGCGCCGAGGCCGGTACGGCGCTCATCGACAGCGTCAGGCTCTTCAGTCACGTCGCAAACGTGGGAGACGCCAAGTCGCTGATCATCCACCCGGCGTCCACGACACACTCGCAGCTCTCGGCCGAGGAGCTCGTCCGGGCGGGGATCAGCGAGGACTTCGTGCGGCTGTCGGTGGGGATCGAGGATATCGACGATATCATCGCCGATCTCGACCAGGCGCTCGAGGCGACGGCACGATGAGCGCGGCGACCACAAGCGGCCCACAGGCGCTCACACTCGATGGGACGGTCCAGCTCGCGGGCGGTGGCTCGCTTGTGGGTGTGGAGGTCGCATACGAGACGTTCGGCACCCTCGATGCCGCGGCCGGCAACGCGGTGCTGGTGTGTCACGCGCTCTCCGGAGACGCACACGTCGCCTCGGGGCCGGGGCCCGACGGTGTCGAGCGGCCGGGCTGGTGGGACGGCATGGTGGGTCCCGGGTGCGCTATAGACACGGGCCGCTACTTCGTGATCTGCGCGAACGTGCTCGGAGGATGCTCGGGTACGACCGGTCCGGCCGCCCTCGACCCTGCGACAGGCAGCCCGTGGGGCCTTCGCTTCCCCCTCGTGACCGTGGAGGACATGGTGGACGTGCAGGCGCGCCTCCTCGACGCCCTCGGCGTGACTCGGATGCTCGCGGTCGTTGGCGGCTCGATGGGCGGCATGCAGGCGCTCGCCTGGGCCGCGCGATACCCGGAGCGCACAGACGCCATCATCGCCGCCGCGACGACCGCCCGGCTCGGCGCGCAAGCGATCGCCTTCAATGAGGTGGGGCGCGCCGCCATCCTCGCCGATCCCGCTTTCGAGGGCGGAGACTACGCCGCTGACTCGCAGCCGGCAGACGGCCTCGCGATCGCACGGATGGTCGGGCATATCACCTACCTCTCACAGGAGGGGATGCGCGAGAAGTTCGGCCGTCGCCTGCGCCACCGGGACGAGCACGCCTTCGAGTTCGTCACGGAGTTCGAGGTCGAGTCGTACCTCGCGTATCAAGGGCGGCGCTTCGTGGAGCGCTTCGACGCCAACACCTATCTGTACATGACCAAGGCCATGGACTACTTCGACTGGCAACCACCATACGATGTACGCCTACCGCGGTGCCTTGTGCTGTCCTTCACATCGGACTGGCTGTTCACCACACACCAGGCGCGTGAGATCGTGCGTACACTGCTCGAACGAGGTGCCGACGTGAGCTTTGCCGAGATCGACAGCCCGTACGGCCACGACGCGTTCCTGCTGGAGACCGAGTGCCAGGGCGCCCTCATCGGCGGATTCCTGGACCGCGCGTACGCAGAGCGCGCCGTATGCGACACAGGAGGTCCCCGATGACCGCTGCCGAGCTTCTCCGGGCGGACCTGCGCTTTATCGCGGACCTGATACCCGATGGGAGTCGCGTGCTCGATCTGGGTTGCGGGGACGGCGCGCTGCTCGCACATCTCCGCGAGACCCGGGGCTGCACCGTGCGCGGAGTGGACATCTCCACCGCCGGTGTCACCGGCTGCGTCACCCGCGGCATCCCCGTGATCCAGGCTGACCTGGACGGCGGACTCCGCGATCTTCCTGATGACTCCTTCGATGTCATCGTGCTCTCACAGACGCTGCAGGAGGTCCACAACGTACGGCACCTGATCGCCGAGGCGGCTCGCGTCGCGCAGCGGTCGATCGTCTCGTACCCCAACTTCGGCTACGCGCCAGCGCGGCTGCGGCTCGGGCTGCGCGGCCGGATGCCGGTCTCCGAGTCCCTGCCGCATCAGTGGTACGACACGCCGAACGTCCACTTCACGACCATCCGTGACTTCCGCCTGCTGGTGGCAGAAGCCGGCCTCACACTCGAACGCGAGTTCGCGTTCCGTGTGAGCCACGAGGTCGTCAGGCAGGTGCGGCTCGCCCCGAACCTGCGTGCGGAGCTCGCAGTCTCAGTTGTTTCTCGATCGCTGGACCCTCGACCCCCGGGATCACCCCGCACGACGTAGCGTTATGGCACGGTGATTGCAGATGCATCCCGACGCACCACCGACTCCCCTCAGTGAGGACCGATGGCACGCACGGCACTGATAACGCGACTGCTCGCGATGGCGCTCGTCGCCGTCGCGCTCGTCAGCGTGGTCACCCCCGTATGCGCCATGCCCGACTGCGGCGACGTGACCACCGGCACCTGTACGGACTTCCTCCCCGCGTGTGACGACTGCCCTGAGGCCGTCATGATGAAACACACGCCGGATGACGCGAAGGCGGCGCAACCCACTGCGCTCGAAACGCCCACGTTCCTGTCGTATGTCACGCCGGTCGCCGCTCCGGTGCCGGCGTCGTGGCATATCGCGGCTCCGGACGTGACGTCGTCACCTCCGCCGCTCGACCCCCTCGGGGTCCGCCTCACGATCTAAGAGCACTCCTCATCGATGCGGACCGGCGTCTGCCGGCTCGCCAGTATGCGCACGCCTGCGTATCTCTCGACATGAGGAGTGTCCCCTGTGGATCTGTTCTTCCCGTCCCTCACGCTGGGGCTCATCACGAGCCTCCACTGCGTGTCGATGTGCGGGCCGATGGTCGTCACCTATGCCCTGAAGGGCACCGAGGATGGCACCGTCGCCCAGCGTGTCGTACCCAATCTCGCCTATCAGGCGGCCAAGATCGTGAGCTACATGCTCGTCGGTCTGCTGCTCGGAGCGGTGGGCTCTGCGTTCGATCTTGATGCCATCCGGCCGTACGTCATGCTGGTGGCCGGCGCGTTCATGATCGTGCTCGCGCTCGGTATGACCGGCCGCGTGCCGTGGGCCGCACGCTTCACCCCCCGCCCGCCGAAGTTCCTGGTTCGCGCCTTCACCGCTGTGCGCCGCAAGGCCGTGACCGATGCCGAGCGGGACCGCTCCACGCTCGCCACACCGATCACCTTCGGACTGCTCACCGGCCTGATGCCGTGTGCGCCGCTGATGGCCGCGCAGCTCAACGCCGCAGCCAGCGGCAGCGCGATCAACGGCGCGATCGCGATGTTCGCGTTCGGCCTGGGCACCGCGCCGCTCATGCTCGGGTTCGGCACCGCGTCGAGCCTGATCCCCCGCAAGCTCAAGGAGCGCGTGATGGTCGCGCTCGCGGTGGTGGTGCTCGTGTTCGGCGTGACGTACCTCAACCGTGGCGCGATGCTGCTCGGCTCCCCGGTGACGCTGCAGTCGGTGAAGGCCGCTGTCCTCGGCGGCGAGCAGACAGCCGCCACCGGTGAGTTCGCCATCGGCGCCGATGGCGTGGTCGAGGTGCCGCTCACCATCGCCAACGTGCAGTTCCAGCCCGCGGTCGTGGACATCCCCGCCGACGTGCCGGTGCGGCTCGTCGTGGACCGGCAGGAGGCCAACGCCTGCTCTGACCAGCTCGCGGTGCCGCAGCTCGGCGTGCTCGTCGACCTCGCTCCCAACGCCGTGACCGTGGTGGACCTGCCCGCCGCCGAGGCAGGCACGTACACGCTCACCTGCGGCATGGGGATGATGTCCGGCCAACTCCGTGTGGGTGCCGCCGCGGGCGGATCCACCGGCGGTGATGGACCGGGCGTCGCGCTCGTCCTCGCAATCGGCGGCATCCTGGCCGCCGGCGCCGTACTCGCACGCACCGCGCCGGCAAACGCCGATCGCGGACCCCTCGGCCTCACGAGGCGCGAAGTCTTGCTTGCGGTGACCGGGATCGTGATCGCCGTACTCGCCGGACTCGCGTTCGGCGGCCTGCTCTGATGACACACACTCCCCGGCCAACGACCGGGACCGACCGAAAGGAACCACCGATGTCAGCAACCACCACCAAGCACCTGCGCACCGCCTTGATCGTGCTGATCGCCGTTCTTGCGTTCGTCGCCACCTACCAGGTGGCCGAGGCCGCTGATCGCGGCGCGCAGGCCACCGGGACGCCCGCCGCCCTACCGGGCACCGACGGAGCCTCCCCCGCATGCGCGTGCTGCGGCAACAGCGGCACCGGCGAGACGATCGAGGGCGCCGCGACCGTTGAGGGCGACGTTCAGCGCATCAGCGTGGACGCCACCAACGGGTATGACCCCAATGTGATCCGCCTGACCGCCGGCGTTCCCGCTGAGATCACCTTCTCACAGGCCAGCGGCTGCATGGCGCAGGTCATGAGCGAGGATCTCGGCTTCTACGAGGACCTGACCGGCGGCCCCAAGACCATCCGCATCGAGGCCGCCGTGCTGCAGCCCGGCGAGTACTCCTTCTCGTGCGGCATGCAGATGGTGTTCGGCACTATCATCGTCGAGTAACCACCGGACTCTGGAGATGACCATGACACACACCTACCGGGTCGACATCGACGGCATGCATTGCCATGCCTGCGAGCGGCTCGTCACGATGAACCTGTCGGCGATACCCGGCGTGACGGTGCTTGCTGCTGACGCGCAGGAGGGCTTCGCCGTGTTCTCCGCCGAAGATGCGGTGGACGCCGCATCCGTGGAGTCGGCCATCGTCGCCGCGGGGTTCACACCCCGCGGTGGCGCTGTCACGCTCGAGGAGGTGGAGTGGGAAGCGCCTGAGGCACCTGCCGACGCCACGCCCTCCGACCCGCTTCCGGCTGCGACCGCGGCCGGTGAGGCCGAGGCCCCCGACGCTTGCGACACCGGCGCCTGCCCGACGGTGCCGCCCGCGCCCGACCCCGCGATCATGGCGGCAAGTGCCGCCGCGGCCACCGCGTCGGCCTCGCTCGGCATCATCGGCATGACGTGCTCGTCGTGCCAGGCGGTCATCGAGCGGACGCTCCAGCGCATGCCCGGCGTGGGCAGCGCCGTGGTGAATCTTGCCGCCGAGACCGCCACTGTTGCGTACGATCCCCACACGCTCACGGTCGACGACCTTGTCGCGGCCGTACGCTCGGCGGGCTACGACGCCGTGCCGCGCGACGAAGACGCCGCGCCCGGCACCGCCGGTGACGCACAGCGCGAGGCCCAGCAGGAGCATATCCGCGGGCAGAAGCGGTTGTTCGTCTTCTCGCTCGCGCTCTCGCTGCCGTTGCTCGTTCTGATGGTACCGTCCATCATGGAATCGGTACCGCTCATCGTGTCCGAATGGCTCGCCAGCACCGTCGGCGGGGCATGGGACCCGATGATGGTCTTCAAGTACATCAGCTTCGCGCTGGCAACGCCGGTGCAACTGATCGCCGGAGCGCAGTTCTACCGCGGCTTCTGGCACGCGCTCAAGCGCCGCACCGGCAACATGGACACGCTCGTGGCCATCGGCACCTCGGCGGCGTACTTCTACTCGCTCGCGGCCACCTTCGTCCCCTCGCTCATGGGCGAGCCGGTGTTCTTCGAGACGAGCGCGCTGTTGCTCACGTTCGTCATCCTCGGCAAGCTCCTCGAGGCTCGGGCCAAGGGCAAGACGTCCGACGCCATCAAGAAGCTGATGGGGCTGCAGGCCAAGACCGCGCGCGTGGTGCGCGACGGCGACGAGATCGACGTGCCCGTGGAAGAGGTGCTCACAGGCGATATCGTGGTGGTGCGTCCCGGAGAGAAGGTCCCGGTGGACGGCATCGTCACCGAGGGCTCCTCGGCGGTCGACGAGTCCATGCTCACCGGCGAGTCGATCCCGGTGGAGAAGCGCGAGGGCGACACCGTCATCGGCGCCACGCTCAACAAGCTCGGCAGCTTCCGCTTCCGCGCCACCAAGGTCGGGGCCGAAACGGCGCTCGCGCAGATCGTGCGGCTCGTGGAAGAGGCGCAGGGCTCCAAGGCGCCCGTACAGCGGTTCGCCGACCGAATCTCGGCGGTGTTCGTGCCGGTGGTCGTGGCGCTTGCGGTGCTCACGTTCCTCGTGTGGCTCTTCGTGGTGCCGAGGTTCGTCGACCCCAGTATCTATATGGATGTCACGCCGTTCGTGAAGGCGCTCCTGGCCGGCACGGCGGTCGTGGTCATCGCATGCCCGTGCGCGCTCGGCCTGGCCACCCCCACCGCCATCATGGTGGGCACCGGCAAGGGCGCCGAGAACGGCATCCTCATCAAGAGCGGTGAAGCGCTCGAGACCGCGTACAAGATCAAGGCGATCGTGTTCGACAAGACCGGTACGCTCACCCACGGCAAGCCCGTGGTGACCGACATCGAGCTTGCCGACGGGCACGACGCCGACCGCGTGTTCATGCTCGCGGCGGCGCTCGAGCGCGGGAGCGAGCATCCTCTGGCCGAGGCGATCATCGCGCACGCCAAGGAGCGTGCGATGCACCTGCCGCAGGTCGAGGGCTTCGCGGCGGTGCCCGGCCACGGCGTGGAGGGCACGGTCGACGGCATACGCGTGGCGTTCGGCAACCGGCGCCTCATGGCCGCCGAGGGCATCGACATCGCCCGCTTCGAGGAGCGCATCAACGCGCTTGAGGGCGAAGGAAAGACGGTCATGCTCGTGGGCGTGAACGGCGCCAAGCTCGCCGGGATCATCGCGGTTGCAGACACGCTCAAGGACAACTCGAAAGAGGCCGTCGCCCGTCTCACGAAGATGGGCGTCGAGGTCTACATGATCACCGGCGACAACCGCCGCACCGCCGAGGCCATCGCGGCACAGGCGGGCATCGCGCCCGACCACGTGCTCGCCGAGGTGCTCCCCGAGCACAAGGCCGAGGAGGTCGCGAAGCTCCAGGCGCGCGGCCTCACCGTGGCGATGGTGGGCGACGGCATCAACGACACACCGGCGCTCGCGCAGGCCGACGTGGGTATCGCCATGGGAGCGGGCACCGACATCGCCATGGAGACCGGCGGTATCGTGCTCATCAAGAACGACCTGCGTGACGTGGTGACGGCCATCGAGCTGTCACGCGCCACTATCCGCAAGATCCACCAGAACTTCTTCTGGGCGCTCGGCTACAACTCGCTCGGCATCCCGGTGGCGGCCCTCGGCCTGCTCAAGCCGGAGCTCGCCGGCGCCGCGATGGCGCTCTCGTCCGTGAGCGTTGTGACCAGCTCCCTCCTGCTCCGCCGGTTCCGGCCGAGCATGGCTCGATAGACCCGACAAACCTACCCGACCGCAGCGCCTTCGCTCCGGTCTCAGAAAGGAACGACGATGAGGATCACACTGAAGCGGGCCGCCATGGCCGCGATACTGGCCGGCGCGCTCGCCCTCACCGGGTGTGTGGCCAACCCGCTCGACGCCGAAACGAGCGACGACCCGGATGTCTGGGGCTACGTAGCAGCTGCCGAGAACGCGCAGCTTGAGATCGCCGCCGAGCAGCTCGGCACCGACGAGCTCGTGGTCGACCGCGTGCTTGCTCCTGGTGATGCCTGGATCGTGGTGCACGCTGACGATAACGGCAAGCCCGGGATGCGCGTGGGCCTCGCTCACGTGGACAAGGGCGAGTCGACGGACGTCCGCGTCGCGCTTGAGGACGTCACCACCGCGAAAGTCATCGTCGCCGTACACGCCGACCGTGGCGAGGCCGGCGAGTTCGATTTCGACATGATGAACCCGACGATGAGCCCCGACCGGCCCTACTTCGTAGACAGGGCCGAGCTCGCACTCGTCGTGACCGTGCGTGAGTTCGGCGTGAAGACCGGCGAGGGCACCGCCGCCATCGAGGTCGCCGATCAGGGCGCCTCGGCCGGCACGCTCACCATCGATCGCGCACTCGCCCCGACCGATGCCTGGATCGTCGTGCACCTCGACGATGAAGGCGCTCCCGGGCAGCGCGTGGGTCTGCTGCACATCCCCGCTGGCGAGACGCTGAACGCGATCGTCGAGCTCGAGCCGCTGCCGCTCACGGAGAAGGTGTTCGTGGCGATTCACGCGGACCGCGGCGAGGCAGGCGTCTTCGAGTTCGACATGATGAACACGATCAACTCGGCCGACCAGCCGTTCTTCGTGGATGACGAAGAGGTAGCGACTGCGGTGGCAGTGAAGTAGCGGATCCTGGCACGAATCGGCCGACGGGTAGACCACGCTTGCTGTCCTCGGCGCACAAACCGCGCCTGCGGAGGCTGCGCTTAGATCTCCCCGTCGGCCGCTCATCTTCGCGCACCTTCGCCCGTCTCAAGCACCCTCCGACGCGCTCACCGCATTGAGATCACCTGGCAGACACGCGCAGTCTCCGCAGCAGGTGATAGTCGATCTGACCGAGCAGGACGGATGGTGGTCCATAGAACTTGAGGATGAACACCGTTACGCTCAGGTCACCCGTGGGACCAGTGGTCGGCAGTCCCGCCACACGCAGGAATCCAATGAGGACGAACGCCGCGTGCAGCACTGCAAGTCCCCAGAACCATCCTCGGTGCCTGTCAGCGACGAACATGCCAGTGAGGTACAGCGCCGCGGAGGCGGCAATCACTGCATTCATCAGCAAGGTGTCGGTCATGGCCTCTTGCCCCCGGCCGATTCGTGGTCACCCGGGTACTCCGTCGATCCTCGCGCTCGCCGCGCTGCCACAATCGCCACAAGAACGCCCGACACGATGTACACAGCCACGCCCAGGAAGAGCATGAGTAGGTCGGCATGATGTCTCCGCACGAAGATCGAGATGAGGACGAGTGCCAACGAAGCCACGTTGACATCACGCACGCGCCGCATGACACTCAACCGCTCCTCAAGCGGACGCCTCGACAGCGCAAGCTGCAGAGACCGTATCTGGGCACCGACCATGATCGCCAACCAGAGCCAAGAAGCGATACTGGCTCCCGCCAAGTTGTCGACAAGAAAGGTCACCGTCACCACACTCCCATACTCTTCGTAGCTCCACCTATCATGATGCCGCCGCTAATCATGAACTGCACTCCTACGAACATCATGGTGCCCCCCGCAAGTGCACCCCCCGGCACAAAGCACGCCCTGAGTCCTGTGCCAAAGAGGTACGCGCCACCAACGAGGAATCCCCCGCCCCAGAGCAGCAACTGCGTCTGACCGCCGAGGATCCCAATCACGATTTCACGCGAGGTGTCCACGGGTAACGCCTGACCGGCGCTGACGCCGGCCCCCGCAGGAGCTATTGGATCGGAATAGACACCATCACCCGCATTCTCCCTCCCATCCCCCATCTTCTCCCGCTCAGCCAGCGCGGCCCTGCGTGCGGCTGTCTGTGCCTCGTCATACGTCTTCCCGTCGGCATAGGAACTGGTGACAGTAGCGCGGTATGCGGCCTGCACGGCCTTCGCATCCTCAAGCCTTCCGCTTCGAGCAAGCTCAACGGCCGCCTCTGAGACCCTGGACGCCCCTCCACCTGCGTCGAGATACGCGCCACTCGGATCATAGTAGTTCACCGGGTCGCCGGTGCAGTACATGTAGCGGTCAAGGGTGCGCGGGTCTCCTGCCGAAGCCGGTGCGGGGTCGGGCGAGAGGAAACGCGCACTCGCCGGGTCGTAGTAGCGGGCGGGCAGGTAGTAGAGGGCGGAGTGCGTGTCGTAGTAGTAGGCGCGGTAGCGAAGCGGGTTTCGTGCGGCGAGCGCGGCGTCGCTCCCGCCTGTGGCAAGCAGCTCGCCGAAGGCCCCGTAGCGGTAGGTGGCGACCACACCGCCGCCCTCGCTTGTGATCGCCACGACCGAGCCGAGCGCATCGGTGTGGTAGCTGAAGCGCTCGTCGGCCGCCCCGGGGCGGGTGCGGACGATCGAGAGCGGCGAGCCGTCGGGGCCGTGCACGTAGCGGTAAAGCGTGCCGTCGGAGTCGCGCTCGGCGATAAGGGTCTGGCCGTCCCAGACGCTCTCGGTCGAAGTGGTGCCCTCAGGTGTCGTCACGCTCACGTGCTCGCGCATGCCGCCAGCTCCGTAGGCGAAAGTGGCGCTCGCATCAGGCGTGATGATCCCGGCGAGCTGTCCTGCCGCGTCCCAGGAATACGTGGTGGCAGAGGCCGTGGACTCCGCGCTCGTGCGGCGCCCGTAGAGGTCGTGGGTGTAGGTGGTCACCACCGAGCCTGCAACCGAGCTCATGAGCCTGCCTTCGGCATCGGTGACAAACGTGGTCGTGACGCTGCCGTCGGTCCGCGACGTCATCGCGCCTGCTGCGTCGTAGGAGAAAGCGGATGTCGTGGCCCCGTCACCGGTGCGGGTGAAACCGGCAAGGCGCGAGGCGGCGTCGTAGGAGAAGGTGTCGGCATACTCGCCGGTCCTGGTGCCGCCGGTCGAGATCGCGCTGATGCGGTCCCGGCTGTCGTAGGAAACGCGCGACGTGAGCAAGTCGAGGTAGTAGGCAGAACCCGACGAGTAGCCGGAAGAAAGCGCTGCCAGGCGCCCTGCCGTGTCATACGAGCGCGTGCGCAGCATACGCTCTGAGGCGATCTGGGTGAGCGCTCCGGGCGCGCTGTAGCCGAAGCGCCACGTCTGACCGAGCGCGCTCATCGAGACCGGCTGGTGTGTCTTGGCGTAGGTCGCACTCGTAGTCCAGCTCGCACCGAGGGCGCCCACGGTGACCTCCGTGGGCTGGTCTGCGGCGTTGTACTCGGCATCGACGGTGACGGTGCCGGCAGGCCCGGTGCTCACCTGACGGGTGATGCGGGAGAGCGCATCGTAGGTGAGAGCCGCGCTTGCGGGCCCGGCGCCGGTCCGGGTGATCGAGGTGAGGCGGGAGGCGTCGTCGTAGGACTGGGTCACCGTCGCGAAGGTGGCGCCGGAGCCGGTCTTGAAGGTCGTCTGCGCCAGGCGCCCGAGCCGGTCGTAGGCCGTCGTGCTCGCCGTGCTCGTCGGGAGCGCGCTTCGGGCGGGGACGAAGGTGGAGGCCACGCGCCCGAGGCCGTCGTAGCCCGTGCGTGTGGTGATGCCGGTCGCAGAGGTGGACCCGGCAAGGCGTCCGGCCTCGTCGTAGTCAAAGGTCGTAGCGGCACCGAGCGGGTTCGTGACCGCGCTCAGGCGCCCGGCGTCGGTGTAGGCGAAGGTCGCGGTGATCCCGAGGTCCGAGCCCGGAGCCGACGTGGCGCTCGCGAGTCTCCCGAGGCTGTCGTAGGCCGCGGAGCCGAGCGCGGTCTCAGCCGCCGAGCCGCGCGGGACCACGCCTGTGGCGGTCACCTGTCCCAGATGGTCGGTCACTGCCGTCGCACCCACCTGGTTCGTGCCGGTGCTCTTGACCGCGTAGGTGTGCGACGGGTCGTAGAGCGTGGAGGTCGTCTGTGTATCGGGCATCACCGAGACCGCGTCGAAGTACGCGGTGCCGCCTCCGGCGAAGTGGCGAAGCACCATGACCATCGTGGTGGCGGTCGCAGGCACGTCAACCATCCGCATGATGCGCTGCCAGTCGTTGGTATCTTTCACCGGGCCTGCCGTGATCTTGTGCGTGGTGTTCCCCACCAGACCACCCGTGGCGTTGTAGAAGGCGACCTCGGCCTCGGCGCCCCCTGCTGAGTCCTCGGTCTTGATGGAGACCGCCAGGGTGTACGTCTCGCCTGGACGGACGCTCATCGGGTCGCTTGTGAAGTACCCATCGCCTGACCCGGCAACGTGCTCGATAGCGGCAGAGTACCTGCCTGAGACCGCCTCGTCGCTTGACTGCTCGTGGATGGCGGTCGTGAGCGATGTCGGACGGCGGTGCCACGCCTGAGGCAGACCCGCCGCGATCCGCTCCATCGACTGGTTCTCGACGAAGCTGTCTGATGAGGCGGCGTTGGCGAGCTCGAGCCTGATGTTGTCCACGTCGAACCGAACCCCTGAGGCCGACTGGGGTCTGACGTGCACGCGCACCGTCTCAGGCCGGGTGAGAAACGAGGCGCTTCCGCGCTCGAAGGCAGCGGCGCCGGCCGCTCCGGAGTTCAGGACCACGGTGTCAGCCTTCAACACTCCTGCCTCATCGTACTCAAGCACGCGGACACGCCCTACACCCCGCATCCACGCGGAGAGCGCGTAGCCTGTGGAGCCGCGCACGCTGATCGCCTCAGACGTACGGCACGCCTCGGCAGCGGGATCGTAGAGCCTGAGGGCACGGGTGCCCACGTAGAACTGCTCATCGAGCGGCAGCCATGAGTTCTGCGCGCCGGTCGCCCAGCCGTCCCAGCCGTTGCCGAGAAGGAACGGGTCGAGCACGAAGGTGCCGTTGCGGACCAGGTTGTAGGCGGTCGAGTCGCCGGGAGCGGTCGTGACGGGGTTGCCCCACTCGTCGTAGGCGGAAAGCGTGGATGAGGAGCCCTCACCCGCCGAGTCCGCGACGACGGTGAGCGTGCTCACCGGCCGCCAGGCGTGGTCGTAGGCGACCGCCGTCTCGTTGCCGTTGACATCGAAGCTAGAGACCAGATGGTCTCGGTCATACTCGGCACGAGTCTGCCGGAGGAGCACCCCTTCGGCGTCGTGTTCCGCCACGACAAGGGCGTTGCCACGCCCGTCGCGCTCGGTGCGCGTCACGCTCCCGACCGGGTCGGTCACCTTCCAGGCCTGTCCGTACTCGTCGTAGTCGACCGTTGTGGTCGGGTCGTCTGTGAAAAGAGCGTGAAGCGTGCTTGAGACGACCTGACCGCCCAGGTCGTCTCTCCACTTGATGATCCGAGCGGGCAAGGAGTCGGCTCCTCCGCTCGTGCGGATCGTCACCTGCCGTGTGCCATCGGTGTTGGTCGCGTACTCGTAGGTCGTCACCGTCTCGGTCGGCGCCCCGGAGCGGCGGACCTCAACCACGCGCCCGCTGGCGTCGTAGCCGATCTCGACCTCGACCCCGTCGGCGTCGCGCACCCCCACTATCTGGTTCGTGTTGGCCCAGGTCCCGTAGAGATACGTGAGCACGGGCACGGGGCCTGACGGCCCCGGCCGCATGATGCGGTACTGCCCGGACGAGCGCTCGAAGCTGACCGCACCGGGCGTAGATACGGCTCCCCCGGCAGAGCCGAGCCCCACGTGCGTGAGCGAGGTGAGGACACCAGTGGACGGGTCCCGCGCGAGGGTGAGAGAACGTCCTGCCCCGTCGGTGACAGACGCAAGCCGCCCCTGGGCGTCGCGTCCGAGGAAGGTCGGATTGCCCGAGGGGTCGGCGTATGCCCTGATGCGGCCCGACGCATCGGTCGACACCGCCCCGTCGCCGTACTTGAGCACCTGAGACTCGATCTCGCAGACATGAAACGAGCCGTTGGCCGTGTTGCCGAGCGCCACGACCCGCACGAACCGCACCCGCCTGGGCGTGAAGGCGTGGTGCATCCATGAGCTGCCGGTGGTCTGGGCGACGACGCGCTCCCAGTCCACCCCATCCACGCTCACGTCGATGGCGTACGTGTAGGTGCGCGGTGCATTCTCCCGAGGCAGATTCTCGGCACCGTCCCAGAGGTGGAGGTCGACCGAATCGAGCAGCTCCGCGCCCTTCAGACGGTAGTCGAGCGATGACGTGCCGTCAGCGGCCCATGCGACCATGTCGTAGGGTGTGTCGGCCGCCGAGCCGTACACGACGCCGTCAGTGGCCTTGCCGGACCCTCCCTGCGCACCGGCAAGCGCGTTCACACGGGTGAAGCGCACGCTCGGCTCAAGCGGGTCGCGGGTGTAGATGCCCGGCCCCACCTGGTCGAAGGTCCTGACCGTGCCGTCGGCATCTGTGTGCGTGATCCCATGCGTCTCAAGCGAGACGTCGTCCCAGTACGTCGCGCCTCGCACGTTTCGCGCCTCGAGGTTGAGCTTGACGAAGTAGGCTCCCTCGGGCACATCGCACTCAAGGCCGATCTGGCGCCACGCGCTGCTAGGGGTCGCGGTGTTGTACGCGCAGTAGCCGCCGGAGACTGCGCTCGAAAGGTAAGCACCGGTCGCATCGTAGAAGTGGAACTTCATGAGCGCACCGTACTCGGTCACACTCGGGTCCGGATTCCGCTCGAGCAGGTAGGTGAGCACCCATGCGCGCGCCGAGATTCGCTCACCCGGGTAGACCGGTGTCCCTTGTGTCCCGCCAGCGTTGTTCGAGACATACGCGCTGTAGTAGCCGTAGGAAGGCGCAGCCCCGAGCAGCAGGTAATACGACCCGCCGTGTGGGGTCAGCCCGCTTGCCCGGGCAGTGAGCAGATCGGTGCTGTACAGCCAGCCGGGCGGGTTGTTGCCGTCCGTCGGCGCGCCTTCGAACCCGGCGTTGTCGAGCACCTGCGGGCGTTTGGTGATCGTAGGCTCGGCGATGCGCCAACCCGCGCCGAGGCCCCGGTCGACCGTGTCGCCCGAGTCGTAGTACGTGCCGTAGCTGATCGGGCCGCCGAGCCCGGGGGCCGAGAAATCGGTGCGGGTTCCTTTGAGCCGCCCTGTGGTCAAGTCAACGGCTAGACCGGCGGCCACGGGGTCCGCGGCGGCGGCGGAGGAGTGCAGGCCGGGGGTGGACGGGTTGCTGGTGACTGCCGCCCGGTCGAACGGCTGCCAGTCCGTCCACTCAGAGACGGCCTCCATCGCTGGCCCTTCGTGCTCGGCCGTCTGGCCCCATATGCGCATCCGGATCCAGTATCGCCCTGGGGCCGTCGGCACCGTGATCGGATATGCGCGTGTGTCCTCGTCGAGAGCGACCTTCTGCGAGTCCCAGGTGACCGCGGGCGGGGCGCTTGCGACCTGCACCTGGACGGCCGACTGCTTCTTGCCAAGGCTGTCGGCGTACGTCCAGTGCGCGTGGACCTGAGAGCCGTGGGTACCCACCGCGACCTCTGCCGACGGAGCGACGAGTTTGGCCTGGGGTCGCGTGGTGTAGGTCAGTGTCAGCCTCGGACTGTAGGTGGCGCCATACTCCCAGGCATAGAAGCGGCAGTACGTGTCCGCCGTGCCATCTGAGACCGGCGAGTAGAGGGCGAACCCGTGGTTGGCGACTTCTCCCGAGATGAACCGCTGCACGTCGGCGGTGACATCCCAGGAGGCCCACGCGCCTTCGGTCACGCTGGTCGAGGCGTACGTCGAGGCCGTGGACGGCCGGTTCGCATAGGTGATCGAATCCTCACCCCACGCCGCGGTGACGCGGGCCGCGCGGATCTGGGTGGCTGAGGTCACCCGGCGGTCGAAGCAATACAGCCGCAGTTCGGCATCGATGACCTCCCAATCCGCGGGGAATTGCGTGAGGTCACCCAACGGCCGCACGTACGCGTAGTTGATCCCGTAGCTCGTGGAGATGCGGCCGGCACGGACCTCGGTCGACGCCCCATACTTGGTCGTCGGCGTAGACGAGTAGACGTAGGCATCGGCGCATGGCACAGGCGAATCGTCCACGATGTACGTCGTGGGGTCGATCTTGATCGGATAGACCCGGAGCGGGTCGCGCATCCAGGCCCGGTCCGCCACGAGGTCAAGGCGCCAGGAGCCACCAGTGGCCTTCAATTCGTAGCGGACCGCATCGGAGTACGCGGGGCCGCCGTTCGACTCAGGAGCCGAGTCCTCCATGAACGGCGGCGCCATGCGGAAGACCTCGCGACCGGTCTTCTCATGGGTGAACGAGACGGACCCGGTCGGTGTCACCGACGGCACGAGGCCGGTGCAGTCGAGGTCGTAGGAGAAGATACTCTTGCCTGTGAAGCGGTTGACGACGATGGTCTCCTTGAGACCGCGTGGGGTGGAATCGTACACGATGTCAGCACCGTCGAACGCACCGGCATAGCGCCTGGACCGCGAACTCGCCGGCTCAGGCACCGCTGCCGCCGTCTCGGCGGCGGCGATGACCTCAGGCTCGAGTATCCGCGACCGCACGGTCATCGAGATGCCCACGCCGCCGGCCTCGATCACCACCGGCGCGGCGGCGGTGGTGTCCGGGAGATGGAGCGAGAACGCGTTCGCCCGGTTGGTGAGTCCCTTGCCGTGCGGCGTGTCGGTCGCCACGAGCGAGGTGTCGATCTCCTCGTAGTTGCCGGAGGCGGCGTCCCGGTAGTGGATGGGTTCGCCGTATGACTCGAGCGTGCGCGTGCCGTCACCGTTGTCGTAGGTCTTGGAGTACGGGGTGCGTTGATCGGG
>Ga0209066_10001172_pt1 | contig 35599 bp, 33 predicted proteins | sample All_14_2_FD_187198 | JGI IMG/M metagenome (GOLD analysis project Ga0209066, IMG submission 187198) | Freshwater microbial communities in response to fracking from Pennsylvania, USA - Allegheny Zone_MetaG_DW_15 (SPAdes) (version 2) ... | reverse complement strand
AGAGAAAAATTAAAAACCAATGATAAGCCAACGCACATTACACACATTGGCAAACCGCACAAGCCGACACTCAAGCCAAAGTTTGCCAAAGAGTGCAATCTTGCCATCCCACCCATAACTGCTTTGGTACGATTTCACACTTCTTGTTATTTGTTAAAAAAAGTTAAAAAAACTTGATTTGCAAAAAAAACATCTATCTTTGCACCGTAAAACAATTTTAGTACAAATATCATATGAGCATTGACAGTACCAAAGAATCAATTTTAAGCGTTGCGGATAAGCTATTCAGCCGCTTTGGATTCCATAAAACCTCAATGGACGAAATTGCAAAAATTGCAAGGAAAGCCAAAGGTTCCTTATACTATCATTTTGCAAGCAAAGAGGAGCTATTTAAGGAGGTGGTATCAATAGAAATGATAAACCTGAAAAATCAGCTGTCTTCAATTGTTAACAATCCTGATTTGACTTCCTCGGAAAAGGTGAAAAAATATCTCGTTACAAGAATGGAGGTTCTCAATTCTGCTGCAAATTATCATGAAACACTAAAAGCTGATTTTTTTGAACATTTTCATTTCATTGATGATTTGCGGACTGAATTAGATGTATGGGAAAAAGAAAGCCTGAAAAAGATAATCCTACAAGGTGCTGAGAAGGGTGAATTTGCATTAATTGGAGATATTGATGTTCTGTTAGACGTTTTTATTATGGTTATAAAAGGGCTTGAGATACCATTTTTTCTACAAAACAAATATGAAAAATACGCTCCTCATTTTGATAATTTAATTGAGATATTAACTAAAGGCTTATCTCAATAATTTTTTTACGCATAACTGACTAAAAAACATTTTAAGTACAATTATAACTCAAAACAACAAAATATGAACAGATTCGCAGAAGGCATAGTGAAATTTAAATGGCTTATAATTATAGCCGTTGTAGGATTAACCGTATTCTTTAGTTATCAGACAAAAAACCTACATATAAACTCTGATATAATAAGCTCTTTGCCCGATGACGACCCTGCTGCCCGGTTGTACAAGGAGATAGGCACACAGTTTGGCGGAAACGATATGGGAATGATTGTTCTGGAAACAGATGATGTTTTTAAAGCAGAAGTCATTCAGCACATAAAGCAAATTACTGACAGCCTTAAATATACCAATGGTGTTTCAACTGTTACAAGCTTAACCAACATTCTTGATATCAAAAGCTCTGAATGGGGTATTGAAATCGGCAAGCTGGTTGATGAGTATGATTTGCCCGTTGAACAATTGCAGTTAGACAGCCTAAAAAACTATGTTTTCTCTAAAGAGATGTACAGGGGAGTTGTTGTTTCTGAGGACGGGACGGCAACCGCAATTATGTTTACACTTCTCCCTGACGAAGATAAACAGGCTGTTGCGAAAGAAATTAAGGATAAAATTGACGCATTGGATTTGCCCGAAACAATTTACTTTGGTGGGCTACCCATGATGATGAACGACATCAACGATTTGATTGTTTCGGATATTGTTTGGCTTGTTCCAATTGTTTTCATCGTAATAGCAATTATTTTATTGTTGAGTTTCAAATCTTTTAGAGGGGTATTGTTACCGTTGCTCACAGCAGGTTTGGCCGTTGTATGGACAATGGGATTGATGGCAGTAACCGGGTATGAGCTGACCATTATTTCGAATATAATTCCGGTTGTGTTGCTTGCTGTAGGAAGTGCATATACAATTCATGTAATCAATAGTATAAACCACAATAAACTTGCCGACAGAAAACAGGCATTACTTCAAGCGCTTAGATACATTATAGTTCCTGTAATACTGGCAGCAGTAACCACGGCCATCGGGTTTGTATCGTTTGTTTTTGGGGCATACCTCACCATGATAAAAGACTTCGGCATATTTACCGCCGTCGGTACACTAATAGCTTTAATACTATCGCTGTTTTTTGTTCCCGCGCTTATTTCGGGTTTATCGATGTACAGCAAAAAGACCGTCATCGAAAACGAAGAAAAGCAAACCATATTAACCCACAAGATTCTGCTGCCCTTAGTCAAATTTCTGTTTAAACATCCCAAATACACACTAACAGCTTGGGGAGTTCTGCTCATTCTGTGCATTGGTTGCATACCGTTGATAAAAACCAGTGTAAACATGGCCGACTATTTTAAGAAAGATAATCCAACAAGGGTTGCAGAGGATGTTATGCAGAAAAAATTTGGCGGCTCATTACCGGTATTTGTTGTTTTTGAAGGTGATATGCAAAGTCCGGAAGTGCTAAAAATGATGATTAGTACCGAACATTTCATGAAGGAAGACCCGAATGTTGAAATTACACAGTCGGTGGCAGACCTGATTGAACAAATGAACGATGCCATGGACGAAGGTAAAAAAATACCTGATGACAAGGCAAAAATTGTACAACTATGGTTTCTTCTCGATGGACAGGAAGTTATGCCCCAACTCGTGAATGATGACCTAACCAAAGGAATTATTCAATCGAAATTTGCATCGGTTGACAGTAAAGAAATTGAGGTGTTCACTGCAAAAATGAACCGGTTCATTGAGGATAACTCAAACGAACATTGTAAAATTGAATTGACCGGGATGCCCTCTGTGTATGTTAAGCTCAATAGTAGTTTGATAAATAGCCAGTATAACAGCTTGTTGATTGCCATTGTTATGGTTGTATTAATTGTAGGGCTGATATTGCGCTCCGCTTCAAAAGGAATTTTTGCCGCCATTCCCGTTGTTGCAACAATCATCGTGTTATTCGGGTTCATGGGAATCACTGGTATCCCCCTCGATATTGCTACTGTACTTGTGGCCAGCATTGCCTTGGGTATCGGCATCGATTATTCCATCCATGTAATTACCGGTTTCAATAAGTATTTGATAGATAACGGGGATACTGAAAAAGCCATAGAAGAAACTATATTGCATAGCGGCAAGGCGATAATTATCAATGTTATATCGGTATCAGCCGGATTTTTGGTCCTTCTGTTTTCCCAAATTGTACCCTTGCAAAACTTCGGCTTACTGGTTGCCATAAGCATGTTTGGTTCCGGGTTTGGGGCTTTAACGCTATTACCGGTTATTTTAATCCTTGTGAACCGAAAACGTAAAATAATAGCAAATAATCATTAACAATTAAAAATAAAAAGTATGAAAACCAGAATTCAAACAGCGGTAATAACCGCCATTATCGTAGCAGGAGGTGTTTTTTCTGCAAGTGCGCAAGACGCAGGTACCATCCTTAAAAAAATGGATGACGTGATGTATTCGCCTAAAGACATGACAGGCAAGAATAAAATTGTCCTGATTGACAAAAACGGGAAAGAAGAAACCCGGGAAGCAACCATTCAGCAAAAAGGGACCGACAAGCGGATGTTCCGGTTTACATCACCAGCATCACAGGCCGGCATTGCCGTATTGTCGCTTCCCAACGATGTGATGTATTTGTATTTACCTGCATTTGGAAAAGAAAGAAGAATTGCAACCAGCGCTAAAAACCAAAACTTTGCAGGTACAGATTTCTCTTATGATGATATGGAGTCTGTTCTGTTTTCGATAAAGTACACCCCTGTATTGAAAAGAACCGATGCCTCTGTTTTCGTTCTTGAACTCACTCCTAAAGGGAAATCGGATTACTCAAAAGTGATTGCACACATCAACAAGGCAAACTATTACCCCGAGCTGATGGAGTATTACGACAAAGGTGGGAATAAGGTAAAAGAAGCAAAATACACTTTCAAAAAAATAGGAAATTACTGGAATGCTCAAGAAATTGAAATGACCGACTTAAAGAAAAGCCACAAAACCAAAATGCAGATGTCGGACGTGAAGTACGACACAGGTTTAACCGATGATGATTTTACGGTGAGAAAACTGATACAATAAACAATATAAACAGGAGGTTATAATTATGAAAGCCATTGATTTAAATAATCAAATTTCTGCTTTAATCAGCAACCTAGTAAAAAGTAAAGTTTCAAGAAATTTACTTGAGCCACAATTAAAGAAGTACATGAAGCAAAAGATTCTCGATGACAAAGAGTCCAAAGCTTCAATTGTTGCAAAACAATACCAGTTTCTTGCTTTATGGTCTATGTATAAATCTTTTGTTAGAAATATGGATAAAGGAAATATTTCATCAAAAGTTACAAAAAAAATAATTAAATCGTTTCTGAACTCCGTATTATTGAGAAAAGATGTTTCAAATGAATCAAGGCAGGCATTTCAAAGTAAGTATGGAATGCTTCCTCCAACCTTTTTAACTATTTCACCAACAAAAAAATGTAATCTTAAGTGTATTGGATGTTATGCAGCATCATCCCCGTCAACAGAATCAACCTTGAACTGGACATTGCTGAACCGAATAATAGAGGATGCATATTCCAATATGGGAATGAGGTTTTTTGTAATATCGGGTGGTGAACCTTTGTTGTACAAAAGCGAAAACAGAACAATCCTGGATTTGGCAGAAAGATGGAGCGACTGCTTCTTCTTAATGTACACAAATGGTACTTTGATAAATGAAAACATTGCTTCGAGAATGGCTGATTTAGGCAATATTACTCCCGCAATCTCTATTGAAGGTTACGAAAGCGAAACTGAAGAAAGAAGAGGGAAAGGGGTTTATCAAAGAATAATTAAAGCAAAGGACAATCTTATTTCCAATGGAGTACCTTTTGGTTTATCAGTTACAGCGACTAAAAAAAATATTTCTTTATTGCTTAATGAGTCGTTTTATGATTTTTATTTCAATGAATTTGGCGCTACATATATGTGGGTTTTTCAATACATGCCTATTGGCCGAGATTTTTCGGAAGATTTGATGATTTCGTCAAGGGATAGGTTACAATTACATAAAATTCAAGATAGAATACTATCGGGTAAAGAATATTTTATTGCTGATTTCTGGAATAGTGCGCCAATGTCTAATGGGTGTATTTCTTGCGGCAGGGCTGGCGGAGGATATATTTACATTAATTGGGATGGAAATATCATGCCCTGTGTTTTTGTGCCATACTATCACGATAACATTAACACACTATATAACGCCGGCAAATCATTGTCCGATGCGTTATTCACACCCCTTTTTGTCAAAGGCAGAGCATGGCAAAAAGAATACATTGGCACAAAAGATAATCCCGGAAATCTATTAAGACCCTGTTTTTACAGAGACCATTATAAAACATTCTATGAGATTGCAAATCAAACACAGGTGCTGCCTGAAAACGAAGATGCTCAGACAGCACTTAATTCTAAAGAGTATTATGAGTTTATGTTAAAATTTGATAAAGAACTGGAAGAACTATCTTCTCCTGTTTGGGACAATTTAAAGAAAAGCCACAAAACCAAAATGCAGATGTCGGATGTAAAATATGACACAGGCCTGACCGATGATGATTTTACGGTAAGGAAGTTGAAACAGTAATTTTGCCTGTGATGATAATCAATTTTGTTTCTTCATATACGCCTGATGCCGTAATCTCTAATCTGTTTTTTACAGAAAATTATGGTGTTTTGGAACAAAATATTTTTTCAAAAAGCGGTATCCGGGAGAGAAGACGCACAAGCCTTAGAGAAAATACTAATTCAATGGGCATTGAAGCTGTTAAAAAAGTATTTCTTGATTCGCCAATACCCTTAAATGAAATAGACTTGATAATTGGCGCAACCTACACACCTTATGATACTGTCGGTACATTGGCTCATGCAGTGCAAAAGCAATTTAATATTGCCAATGCAAAATGTTTTACTGTTGATTCTGCGTGTTCTTCATTTGTAAATGCTCTTGAAATAGTTGATTGTTATTTTGTAAATAATAAAGCTAAAAAAGCATTAATTATTGTTTCAGAAAATAACAGTGTATATAATGACTATTCCGATGAAAAATCGGGTTTTCTGTGGGGCGATGGTGCAGCAGCAGTGGTTTTATCCAACGAAAGATATTCTGATGAAGACATTGAAGTGATTGATATAAATACCACCGGCTTAGGCAACATTGGCAAAAGTATAGAAGGCGTTTACCTAAAACCCGGTAATGGAGGTCTAAAAATGCCTTTTGGAAAAGATGTTTTTCAATTTGCCTGTACTTACATGATACAGGAAACAGAACAAATATTACGCAAAAACAATATTTCTGTCAATCAGTTGAATTATTTCATCCCTCATCAGGCAAATGCCAGAATTACAGATTTTGTTGCGAAAAAATTAAAATTAAACACAGCACAAATTCTTACAAATATTGAACAATTCGGCAATACCGGTTCAGCAAGTACACCAATCGTGCTATCCCAAAATATGAGAAATTTTAAACCAAACGATTTGATTGTAATTTCTGTTTTTGGAGGTGGGTATTCAAGTGGGGCTGTTTTACTTAAAAAATTATAAACAGATAAATGAGAACGCTATCAGGATATATTCTCACAAATATTTTAGGATGGAAAATTAAAGGTGAATTTCCTGTTCTTAAAAAATCGGTTGTAATATTTGCTCCCCACACGAGTTACTGGGATGGCTTTTATGGAAAGCTTTACCTGATGCAATTAGGCATAAATTACAAATTTCTTTCAAAAAAAGAGTTTTTCAAATTTCCATTGAAATACTTTTTCCAAATTTTTGGTTCAATTCCAGTAGATAACACAAAAGAATATATTGATTATGTAGCCGGATTATTTAACAACAGCACAGAGCTGCATATAGTGTTATCGCCGGAAGGACATTTGGCGAAAGTCACACGTTGGAAAAAAGGATATTACTATATGGCAAATAGAGCAAATGTTCCAATTATTGTTGGATACATTGATTATAGGAAGAAAGAAATCGGAATTAAAAAAGTGATTTGCAATCCAACAGATATTAGTATAGTTAGAAAAGAGATTGCTGAATTGTACTCTGATGTTTGCGCAAAATATCCTGAAAATTTTTCACATGAACTAAAAGTATAGAACATGAAACGGAATGTGGCATTGGTACTATCAAGCGGTGGCTCAAGGGGGCTTGCCCATATCGGCGTTATCCACGAATTGGTGAAACAAGGCTTTCAAATAACTTCTGTTTCCGGCTCATCTATTGGGACGGTTATTGGAGGGCTTTATGCTATGGGGAAATTACATGAATATACCAAGTGGGTAAGTACCTTTAACAAAATGGATGTATGGGGCTTTATGGATTTTACACTTACAACAAATGGTTTATTGAAAGGGGAACGGGTTTTTGATAAAATGAAGACTTTTATCCCCGATATGAATATTGAAGATATGCCTATTCCCTTTGCTGCCGTTGCCACTGATATACTCCACGAAAAAGAAGTCGTTTTTACAAAAGGAAGTTTTTATGAGGCTGTCAGGGCATCTGTTGCAATTCCGGCTGTTTTTACACCGGTAAAATATAACAATACCATTCTTGTTGACGGTGGTATTCTAAATCCAATTCCTATCGAACATGTACGCCGAAAAAATGGTGATATCCTAATTGTAGTGAATCTATACGGTGAGAAAAAGGTTGATATTCCAAATGAAAAAAATATCGACAATGGATATTTAAACAGGTTGATAAACCCCTTGTTAACCTTAATTTCAACGGGAGACAAGAGCAGCAAAGGATATTACTCCCTTTTAAGCAGTACGACATCGGCAATGATACAAAAAATTGCAGAATTAAACATTGAAAAACATAAACCCGATTTGGTGATAAACATTCCCCACGATTCCGCCAGCACTTTTGACTTTTACAAAGCAAAAGAACTGATAGAGTTAGGAGAAAGTGCGGCAAAAGAGGCAATCACAAATTATTAGGGAAAATCGATAAGGAAATGAATGCAACAAAAGAATATATCAATATTCACAGGCTTATAAAAGAAAGCGATTCAAAGCTGCTGAAACGCTTACCCAACTTTATGATTTATCTGATTAAACTAATTATCAGACAAAATGAGATAAATCGAATTCTTTCTGCTTATGCTGATTACGAGGGTGTTGAATTTCTGTCAAAAATAAAAGATGAACTAAACATTAAGATTGAAATTGAAGGCATGGAGAATTTACCCGAAGACGGGAAATGCTTTTTTGTAGCAAACCATCCCTTTGGTTTTGTTGACGGTCTGGTACTAACAAAAACGGTCGTCAACAAGTATGGCGATTTCCGGGCTATAGGTAACGAAGCGTTTATGCTAATACCACAATTAAAGTCAAAAATTGCTGCGGTAAATGTTTTCGGAAAGAATCCAAAGCAGTATATTCTGGAGCTGGAAAAAGTGTTTGCATACAATCTGCCCATCACTCACTTTCCTGCCGGCCTGGTTTCAAGAATAAAAGAAAGAAAAATTGAGGACAGGGATTGGCAGAAGGCTTTTATTTCTAAGGCAATTGAACATCAACGAAATGTGGTGCCAATTTTTTTCTATGGCCAAAATTCCCGTTTATTCTATTTCATCTATGTTGGAAGAAAGCTTCTGAGAATAAAATCAAACCTTGAGCTGGTTCTTTTACCTCATGAAATTTTTACCAAGAGAAACAAAACAATAAAGATGAAAATTGGAAAACCAATCACTTACCAAACATTTGACAAGTCTAAAACTCATTTTGAATGGGCTCAGCTTGTAAAGGAACAGGTTTATAATTTAAACTCATAGCAATGAAAAAAGTTTCGGCGATAATATGTGCATATAACGAAGAGAAAACCATCAAAGAGGTTATCCTGTCTGTTTCAAAGGCTGTTATAGTCAGCGAAATAGTGATTGTTAACGATGGTTCTACCGATAACACCAAGGAAATAATTGAAGCACTGAGAAAAGAAATTGAAATAACGGCCATTCATCTGGAAGAAAATAAGGGGAAAGGGTATGCAATGGCTATAGCTGTTGAGAATGCTATTTTCGACATTATGGTTTTTATTGATGCCGACCAAAGAACTATACCCTCCGGCTACATTACCCAATTGGTAGCACCCTTATTAAACAATGAGTGCGATATGGTTTTGGGTTATTCTACCGTAAATATTTTAAGTCAGGAAGTAAATCCATTAAAGATTTTAACAGGCGAAAGGGCTCTACTTAAAGAAGATATTTCACCCATACTTGATAAAATGAAGGAATCACGTTTCGGTGTCGAAACGCTCCTTTACTTCTTCTACATATCTCTGGGTAAATCCTTAAAATTCCTTCGGCTCGCCGAAATGAAGCATAACGATAAATATAAGAAAATGACTACATTAAAAGCCACAACAAGCTATATCAACGAGGGTTGGGAAATTGCCTACACAGCTATGAAGAATTATGATTTATTGCTAAAAGTTATTGAACGGCAAATAAAAAAGGGGGTTAAATTATGAGAAAAATATCAGCAATAATTTGCGCCTACAACGAGGAAAAAACGGTTAAAGAAGTGGTAACAACCGTGTACGATTACTTCTATGACGAGGTAATTGTTGTAAACGACGGCTCAACAGATGGTACAGACAAAATTTTAACCGAACTTCTGAATTTGTCCACACTTAAATATATAGCACTACCTGAGAATAAAGGGAAAGGTTATGCCATGGCAACAGGCGTTGAAAATTCAACAGGTGAGATAATCGTTTTCATAGATGCCGACTTATCCAACTTAAAGGAAGAGCATTTTGAACAGTTACTCACACCTATTTTCAACAATGAGTGCGATATGGTTTTGGGGCAGGCAACAGAAACCCTGATTAACTATAAATTCAACCCGTTCAAATCGTTTACTGGCGAAAGGGCTATGTTGAAGAAAGATATCATGCCAATTTTGGAGGAAATGAAAACCTCAAAATTCGGTGTGGAAACCTTAATCAATCTTTACTTTCAAGCACATGAAAAAAGTGTTAAATATACTATGCTTGAAGGGTTAAAGCACCCAACGAAATTTGATAAAGCCAATAGCAAATCGCAAGCAATAAAAGAATTTGTTTTGGAGGGGCATCAAATTGCATTGGCGGCGTTTAACAGCTTTAATTTGTTAACAAAAATCGTTAGAAATCAAATCAAAAAAAAAATATAGATTATGAAAACAATAAATTTATTTTTTTCTATGCTTCTGCTTGTTTCCGTTTCAAGCTTAACTAATGCACAGGAAGACAACAGCCTTAAACTGACAGGAGAATTGTTAACCGATGAAAGGTTGCTGCTTAAAGACAAAAACGATTGGGCATGGAATGAAAACCGCCTAACTTTAAAATTGGACAAACGAATAGCTGGCAATTCTAAATTCTACAGCGAAGTTTGGCTGCGTAATATTGGGTTACCCACTGCTTCTCAATCGGCCGATTTATACAACAAGGGAATTGTTGACCCTTACAACCTCGAAATCAGGGAGGCGTATGTCCAGCTAAATGATTTCCTCACTAAAAATTTAGATGTAACCATTGGCCGTCAGCGAATTGTTTGGGGAACAGCCGATAAACTGAACCCTACTGATAATCTCAATCCATTGGATTTAGAAGACATTTTAGACTTTGGCCGTCGCCGGGGTTCAGATGCCATAAACCTTAATTACTATTTGAGTAACGACTTTTCATTGCAAGGCGTTTTTGTGCCGTTTTTCCAACCCGCAAATATGCCGGTGGGGGTATTTGCCACCGCATTAAACCCCACGATGGAATTACCACAAGGTATGGTGTTGAAAAGTTTTTCAGACACTGTCCTGATGCCGCGTTATAACTTGGGCGTAAGCTCTACGGCAGGTTTCAAATTTAAGGGCTTTGCAAAAGGGGTTGATTTTTCTGTAAGTTATGTTTGGGGTTATGATGGCTTGCCTTTTGTGACAAAAAACGCATTCATTCCTGTTGATTTGTCGGGCGGTATAAGCATTGCGTCAGAACTTTCGTTTGCCCGGACCCATATCATTGGAGCTGATATGGCAACAAGTATTGCCGGAATTGGATTTTGGGCTGAGGCAGCAACTTTTGTTCCCGAAAAAGATGTGATAATGACCAATGATTTATCGGCATTTTATCCAACTTCACCTGTCCCGGTAACTAAAGATTCATTGCTCTTAGACAAGACAAAACCATACCTGAAATTTGTTGTGGGTGGTGATTACAATTTTTCTGATGGTTCTTATCTTAATCTACAGTATATGCACGGATTTGTTCATGAACGTGGGGCTGAAAACCTAAATGACTATTTCTTTCTACGATACGAAAAGAAATTTTTCAATGAAAAGTTAAAAGTTGCACCTATTGGTGGAGGTTTCATTGTTACCAACTGGAATAATATAAAAGACAATTATGCCTTAGTTTATATGCCGGAAGTTTCTTATAAAGCCACAGATAATGCCGAAATAACCATATCAACTGTAATTTTTGACGGAAAAGGTGACAATCTGTTTGCTAACCTGAAAGACTACAACATGGTCATGTTTAAATTGAAATATAGTTTTTAGTGTCCTTTATTATCCCAACCCACAGTCGTAAGCACATTTGCAAACCCGCACGAGCCAACGCTCAAGCCAAAGGTTTGCAAAAGAGCTTCCGCCTCTCCAGCCCACGTAACCTCCTTTCAGGTCGGTTTTAGGATTGCCCACGCTCAAAAAAACAAAATAAATTTGTGCTTCGAGGACAAGTTATTGCAGACAAAAAATGGCTTAAATTAAATGATTAAATGACTGATAAACAAAAAGAAAGAACAAACACCAGTTGCCAACAATCTGTATATGTCATAGCCGGGTTTGAGGCTAATTGTAGGTTCATCACCCGCATCAACTTCATCTCGGTTTGACAGGAAAGTCGCCCGCAGTCGGCTACGCCACATACAGGTAACCGGTATGTTTGAGGTAAACCTGATATCAATGAAATAGGGCAGTATCTTGCGAAACTGCCCTATTTCTTATCAGTTATAATACACCGATGACTATAAAATCAGCATTGCATCGCCGTATGAGAAGAATTTATACTTTTCTTTAACTGCCTCTTTATAGGCTGTCATCAGGAAATCAAAATCAGCAAATGCTGAAACCATCATAAGCATTGGTGACATCGGAAGATGGAAGTTAGTGATCATGCTTGTTGGGATACTAAAATCGTACGGAGGGAATATAAATTTATTCGACCATCCTTTGTAAGGTTTCAGCATTCCAGAAATAGTTACCGATGTTTCAACAGCTTTCATGGTAGTAGTACCAACCACGCATACCTGCTTACGGTTTTGCTTTGCGGTATTTACAATATTAGCAGCTTCCTCTTCAATGATGAGCTCCTCAGAGTCCATCTTATGCTTAGTTAAGTCCTCCACATCAATAGCCCTGAAGTTACCAACACCAGCATGGAGTGTAACATAAGCAAAACTTGCCCCCTGAAGTTCAAGGCGTTTCATGAGTCCTTTGCTGAAATGAAGTCCGGCTGTTGGCGCTGCTACGGCACCTTCCTTACTTGCGTAAACTGTCTGGTACCATTCCTTATCCTCATCCTGGATGTCCCTTAAGGCCTGGATTTCTTCAGGTAATGGAGTTTTACCAAGACTTTCAATAGTCTTTTTGAATTCACTGTGGGGTCCGTCGAAAAGAAACCTGAGCGTGCGGCCACGTGAAGTTGTATTATCTATTACTTCAGCAACTAATGCATCATCAGGGCCGAAATAAAGTTTATTGCCAATCCTGATCTTACGGGCAGGATCGACGAGCACATCCCATAACCGGGCTTCAGCATTAAGCTCCCTTAACAGGAAAACAGTGATTTTGGCACCTGTTTTCTCTTTTTCTCCGGTGAGCAGTGCAGGAAAAACCTTGGTATCATTAATTACAAAAACATCGCCATCGCCAAAATATTCCAGTATATCTGAAAATTTACGATGCTCAATTGTCTTAGTTTTTCTGTGAAGAACCATCAAACGGGAGTTACCCCTGTCTTCTACAGGCTCTTTTGCAATAAGCTCATTTGGAAGGGAGTAACGAAATTGTGAGAGTTTCATTCCAGGAGGTTATTTATAGTTTATATCGAAAAATAAATATCTGTCAAAAAAGAAATTACTGTATGTGATATCAAAAGGAATTTTTACATTTGCAACAATCTCTGATTATATACTTTCCGTGCAATCTTTTTTGAAGGGTATAATTTCCCTAAAATTAAGGGGTGCAAAATTAATACATTTTAGCCTAAAAATCAAGGTCTAATTGACCTATTTTGTATATTTATGTCCGGCAACTTACATCTGATGTCAAAAAAGATTGTAACTTTGCCGCCTTTAAGGTCGTTCTATTAACCTTTATCTCTTACACAGATGGCAATTGTGGTCAACATTTTCTCTGGAAGGGCAACCCGTTACCTGGCAGAAAAAATTGCAGAAAGCTATGGTAAAAAATTAGGGGATGTTCTTATCACTGATTTTTCAGATGGTGAATTCCAGCCTTCTTTTGAAGAAAATATCAGGGGTAATGACCTCTTTATTGTACAATCCACCTTTGCCCCAACGGATAACCTCTTTGAGTTGCTTCTGATGATCGATGCCGCAAAACGTGCATCGGCCAGGCATATTATCGCTGTTATTCCTTACTTCGGGTTTGCCCGGCAGGACAGGAAGGACAAGCCCCGCGTATCTATCGCTGCAAAACTGGTAGCCAACCTGTTAAGTGCAGCCGGTGTACAGAGAATCATTACCATCGACCTTCATGCCGACCAGATACAGGGTTTCTTTGATGTACCTGTTGACCATCTCTACTCTTCATCCATCTTTATCCCATACATCCGACAGCTTAACCTGCCAAACCTTACAATGGCTTCTCCCGATACCGGTGGAACAAGAAGGGCAGCTGCTTATGCCAAGATTCTCAACACTTCGTTTGTGATCTGCTACAAACAGAGATCAAAGGCTAACCAGGTTGATACTATGGCTCTTATTGGTGATGTTACCGGAAAGGATGTAATACTGGTTGATGATATCATTGATACAGGAGGCACAATCTGCAAGGCAGCTCAGCTCATGATCGACAATGGCGCGGCCAGTGTCAGGGGTTTCTGCACACATCCATTGCTTTCGGGCAATGCCGTGGAGAAGATTGAGAAATCAGCGTTTACTGAAGTGGTAGTTACCGACACTATTCCGCTGAAGGTTGAAAGCCCCAAGATTAAGGTGTTGTCAACCGCCGACCTGCTGGCTGATGTTATCAATAAGGTACACAACTACGAGTCGATCTCAACTCTCTTTAAATTCGATTAATTATTAATAAACCAAATAAACAATTAAAGTAATGAAAACAGTATCATTGAGCGGTTCTCTCAGGGAGAACGTAGGGAAAAAAGATGCTAAAGCACAGCGTGTTGCCGGTAAGGTACCATGCGTTATTTATGGCGGCAAGGAACAGATCCACTTTTCTACAGATGTGGTTAACTTCAAACCTATCCTGTATTCACCGGCATCTTTCCTTATTAATGTTAACGTTGATGGTAAGGAATACCTCACCATTCTTCAGGATGTGCAGTCACACCCCGTAACCGACAACCTTCTGCATGTTGACTTTATGGAGCTTGACCCAAAGAAACCGGTAGTCATTGCCGTTCCTATCAGGATTACAGGCACCTCACCCGGAGTACTCCGCGGAGGTAAACTTGTTAAGAAATTCCGTAAATTGAAAATTAAAGCTCTTGTTCAGCATCTTCCTGATGAAGTTGAGGTTAGTATTTCAGATCTCGACCTTAACCAGGCTGTTAAAGTTAGTGACCTGAAGATTGAGAACGTAGAGTTCCTCGATCCTAAGGGAGCAGTTATTGTAACTGTACAATCAACACGTAACGTTGAACCGGTAGCTCCAGGCAAGTAATCTTTTGCAATATTAATAGCACTTGTAAAGGCGTTGCTTGCAACGCCTTTACCATTTAAGACTTAAAAAGTAAAACCGTTAAACGGTAAACCTGATGAAATACCTGATTGCAGGACTTGGTAACATAGGTGATGAATATGCCAACACAAGGCATAACATTGGTTTTATTATTGCCGATGCACTTGCTGCCGACCTTGGTATTAAGTTTACAACCGACAGGCTGGCATACCGTGCCGAGGGAAAAATTAAAAACAAACAGGTAGTGATTATTAAGCCTACCACATATATGAACCTCAGTGGCAAGGCTTATAAGTACTGGCTTACCGTTGAAAAGATTGAAGTAGCCAATTCACTCGTTATAGTAGACGACCTCGACCTTGATCCCGGGGTGCTGAGGCTCAAGACCAAAGGAAGCGGAGGCAGCCATAACGGATTGAATAACATTATTGAAATGTTGGGAAATAATGAGTTCCCAAGGCTGAGGGTAGGTATAGGAAGCGATTTTGCACGTGGTTACCAGGTTGACTATGTGCTTGGAAGATTCTCTAAAAACGAAGAAAAACTATTCATGGAAAGAATACCGGTGGCTGTTGAAATGATAAAAAGCTACATCCTCTCCGGTGCTACCAATGCTATGAATTCGTTTAACAATAAATAAGCTATTTCTTAATTACCAGCCCGACTATTGGTTTCCAGAACATGGATGCCTCTTTCTGCTCCTTTGTAATAAGTACACTCTTCACATCAGCCAGTTCCATAACATAGATGAGGGCGGCAACCAGCAGCAGTCCTTTAAAAATGCCGAACATTGCCCCTGAAATACGGTTAACACATCCAAGTGAAGCCATCTCAAGCATGGTTTCAATTGATTTGCCGATAAAATACATGATGATTACTACGAGAAGGAAACAGAGTACAAAAGCAAGCACTTGATACAACGGATTGCTAACGCCGCCTTCGCCGACAAGATATCCTTCAATGATCCATCCAAATCTGACTGAAAGATAATACCCCAGGATAAGCCCCAGGAGGGAAGTGATGCTCAGCACGAAGCCCTTCATAAAGCCATGGATAGCGCCAAGGCCTGCAATGATAAGTATAATAATGTCTATCCTCGACATTGGTTGTTCAGGTTGTGGTTGGTTGTACGTAATCCGGTTCTAATAATTTTTTTTGATCTTCTTGGTAAGCTCTGTGGCAAACACAAAATCATTCAGTTCCTTATTATCGCTGATGAGGATTGAATCCTTATCTCCCTGCCACCATAGCTTGCCTTTATGTATGTAATTTACCCTGTCGCCGATCTCTATTACAGAGTTCATATCGTGGGTATTTATCACAGTGGTCATTTGGTATTCTTCGGTTAGCTCCTTGATCAGGTTGTCGATCACATTGGCGGTATGAGGGTCAAGTCCTGAGTTAGGCTCATCACAGAAGAGGTATTTTGGATTCATGGCAATTGCCCGAGCAATGGCAACACGTTTCTTCATACCGCCGCTTATTTCAGCGGGGAAAAACTTATTGGCATTTTCAAGGTTGACCCTCGAGAGGCAGAAATTGGCTCTCTCCCTTCTTTCCTCAGGAAGCTGGTTGGTAAACATAGCAAGCGGGAACATCACATTCTGCTCAACAGTCATTGAATCAAACAAGGCTGAACCCTGGAACAGCATACCAATCTCCTGTCTTACAAGCTTCATCTCATCAAACGACATTCGCGAAAGCACCTTATCATCAAAGACCACCTTACCCTGGTCGATCTCATACAATCCTACCAGGCATTTCATAAGTACAGTCTTACCTGAGCCACTCTGTCCTATTACAAGGTTGCATTTACCGGTATCAAACTTCACTGATACACCGTCGAGAATGGTAGCGTCACCGAATGATTTGGTTACATCCTTTGCTTCGATCATGACAGCAACAGATTAGTGAGTATGAGGTTAAAGATAATAATGGCGATGCTGCTGTGCACAACACCTTTTGTGCTGGCTTCACCAACTTCAAGAGCACCTCCTTTGGTATAATAGCCATGGTAACCCGCAATGGTTACTATTAAGAATGCAAACACCACTGACTTTACCAGAGAATAGAATACATCATAGCCTTCAAAGAATGCCTTAAGTCCGTATAGAAATTCGCCGGAAGGCACCATACCTGTAAGTGATCCTGCCCACCAGCCACCAAGGTTAGCCACAATGATACTAACCATAATCAGGATAGGGTTAAAGAAAATACAGGCAACAATCTTCGGGAATATCAGGTATGTAGCTGAGTTTATCCCCATAATCTCGAGGGCATCTATCTGTTCGGTAACCCTCATAGTTCCAATTTCAGAAGATATCCTTGAGCCTACTTTACCTGCCAGGATCAGGCTGATAATAGTAGGGGAGAACTCCAGTACCACCGACTGGCGGGTGGCATAACCAATTGTATAGATAGGAACAAGGGGTGTGTCGAGGTTAAAAGCCATCTGAATAGCGAGTACGGCACCCATAAATATGGAAATAAAGATTACGATACCGAGGGAGTCGAGGCCCAGGTTTTCGATCTCAATAAATATTTGCCTCAGGTAAAGTGACTGTTTCTCAGGCCTCTTAAATACAAGACGCATAAGATAGATATACCTGCCTACGTGTGTAAGAAAACTCTTCATAAAATTTTAATGGCAGGTGCTAAATTAATCATTTTATGCGTTATGCTATGAAAGGCCTGCCAATATCACGAATTAGTAACGCGCAAAGGCAGTTAAATGATTTTAGCATCAACTGATTGCGATGAATATTATTTGCTAAATTTGGAGCCTCTAAATTTACATAACCATTATAAAAAATGAAATTAAGGGCAAAATACTCTCTTACAATAATTGTTTCTGTAATTGCTTTGATGGTTGCTTCATGCAGTACTCCCGCATACAAACAGAATAAGTACAGGAAGAACAACAGGTATCACAACTCATGCGGTTGCATGATGACAATACCACAGGACAACTATTCACTTACCCTGAATGAGCAGAAATAGGACTCTCCGTGAGGCCCTTTTTGATTTCATACCAGAGGCAGCGGTAGAAATGACTGCTGCCTGGTTCGACAGGAATTACGTTGTTTTAAAGGTCACAAGGAACAGAACCACCAAGCTTGGTGATTTCAGGGGTGCCCCTGCGGGTAAACCCTCGCAGATCTCAATAAACCATAATCTTAACAAGTTCAGTTTCCTGATTACACTGCTCCATGAGATGGCGCATGCTGAAGTGCATCTTACAGCAGGAAGAAGAGTGCAGCCCCATGGCAGGGCCTGGAAGCTTGCCTACCACAAACTGGCTGTACCTTATCTCAGGGATGATATTTTTCCTGAAAACATCAGGAATGTGTTTTCAAATTACCTCGCAAATCCTGCGGCTTCCAGCAGTACATACCTGCCCCTGGCTTCTGTATTAAAGGAATATGACACCGATTCAGGTGAAGTAACGGTTTCAATGTTACTGCCCGGTACACTCTTTGTACATAATAGCGGAAGGGTTTTTAAGGTGATTGAAAAACTCAGGAAAAGATACCGATGCCTTTGTATTGACAATAAAAAAACTTATCTTTTCAGTCCCTTAGCGGTCGTATCACTGCTTCAGGACCAAAAAACAGGGACAGCTGATTAACTTTGTATTTTAATTCCTGTTTTATTGAAATCCGATAGATTAAAATAACTCTATGAATAACAACAATTTCTGTATTATTATGGCCGGTGGTGTTGGCGCCAGGTTCTGGCCCATGAGCCGCAAAGACCATCCCAAACAATTTATTGATATTCTTGGAACAGGTGAAACCCTCATCCAGGCAACTTTTAAAAGATTCCTTAAAGTGTGCCCTCCTGAGAATATCTATATTGTTACCAACGAAAGTTACAGGCAGCTTGTGCTTAAACAGCTGCCCATGATTACTGAAGCACAGGTTCTTTGTGAGCCCTCAAGGCGCAACACTGCACCCTGTATTGCCTATGCCAACTACACCATTCTTCAGCGAAACCCTGATGCCAATGTGGTAGTAGCTCCCTCTGATCATATCATCCTTAAGGAAGACGTTTTCACGGAAGTTATCCTTGCCGCCCTTAAAGCAACAGCAGAGCACGATTGGCTGCTTACTTTAGGCATCCAGCCCAACCGGCCTGACACAGGATACGGATACATCCAGTTTGAGGAAAAAGAAGCCTGTGAATCCGACAGCAGGGTGAGGAAAGTAAAGACATTTACTGAAAAGCCACAACTTGAGATGGCCAAACAGTTTCTTGCCAGTGGCGATTTCCTCTGGAATTCAGGTATATTTATCTGGAAACTTAAAACCATTATGCAGTCGTTTGCTAAACATCTTCCTGATGTTGACCAGTTGTTCAGGGCAGGCATAGGTAAATACGCAACTCCCGAAGAACCCCAATTCATTGAACAGACTTATTCAATGTGCAAGAATATCTCTATCGACTATGGGGTAATGGAGAAAGCCGACAATGTATATGTGCTTTCATCCGACTTTGGATGGAGTGACTTAGGTACCTGGGGTTCATTGTATGATATCAGGCAGAAGGACAATGATGCAAATGCTGTGGTAGGGCAGAATGTTATGATGTACGACAGCAAGAATTGCATTGTTAATATGCCGAAAGACAAATTGGTTGTGCTGCAGGGCCTCGACGGCTATATTGTGGTAGAGGATGAAGGTACCCTACTCGTATGCCGTAAGGAAGACGAACAGCAGATAAGGCAATTCGTGAACGACGTTATGATTGAAAAAGGTGAAAAATACGTTTAGCATTTAATAATCAACAACATTATATCAACTCCATTATGAAAAAACTAATTTTTCTGTTCCTGATTTCCCTTAGCAGCTTTGTAAGGGCCGATGAGGGAATGTGGCTGCCTCTGTTTATTGAGCGGCTGAACTATGTTGACATGCAGAAGGAAGGGCTTAAGCTTACTCCTGAAGAAATCTACAGTGTTAATCACTCCAGCCTGAAGGATGCCATTATCCAGTTTGGCAATGGCTGTACCGGTGAAATTATCAGTAGCCAGGGGCTGGTGCTTACCAACCACCACTGCGGTTATGGCGCTATCCAATCGCACAGTACCATAGACCATGATTACCTTGCTGACGGATTTTGGGCCATGAGCCAGAATGAAGAACTGCCTAATGAAGGACTTACAGCCAGGTTCCTTGTCAGGATTGAGGATGTTACATCCAGGGTGCTGGGCACTTTGAACGACCAGATGACTGAAGCTGAGAGAGCTGAAAAAATACAGCAGATCTCAAAGACTATCACCGATGAGGCAGAAAAGGGCACAGGCTATTCAGCAAGAGTGGCAAGTTTCTTCAAAGGCAATGAATTCTACCTGTTTGTCTATGAAGTTTTCCGTGATGTCCGCCTTGTGGGTGCTCCCCCGTCATCTATCGGTAAGTTCGGTGCTGATACTGATAACTGGATGTGGCCACGCCATACAGGTGACTTCTCTATCTTCAGGGTGTATGCAGGTGCCGATGGAAAGCCGGCCGACTACTCAAAGAATAATGTCCCCCTGAAACCTAAACATCACCTTCCGGTTTCACTGGGCGGAGTTCAGAAAGGTGACTATGCAATGATCATGGGATATCCCGGAAGCACTGACAGGTACCTGACTTCATGGGGTGTTGACCAGGCTATAAACCTGAGCAACCCTACCGTTGTAAAGATAAGGGAGAAGAAACTTGCCATTATGCGTGCAGATATGGATGCTGACCGTGAGGTAAATATTAAATATGCCTCAAAATATGCAAGCATAGCCAACTACTGGAAATACTTCATCGGCCAGACACGCGGACTTAAGAGACTCAATGTTTATGAGAAAAAACAAAAGACCGAGGCCGACTTCACCCAATGGGTAAATGCTTCACCTGACCGGAAAGCCAAATACGGGAATGTGCTGGGTGATATATCAGATGCATATAAAACCCTTAACGACTATGTAATCCAAAGGGTATATTCTACTGAAGCAGCCTTAAGGGGTCCTGAAATCTTATCGCTCGCCCAGCAATTCATGGGCCTGGAGAAAGAACTCAGCGCTAAAGAACCTTCACAAGAGAAGCTTGCCACTATTAAAGAAAATCTCACCAAGAGCGTTGAGAGGTACTTCAAGAACTACAATCTTCCAACAGATATCAAACTGATGGAAGCTATGCTTCAGATGTATTATGAGAATGTTCCTGCCAACCAGCAACCCGCTGCATTCAGGGCACTGGTAGCTAAAAACAAGAATAATTTCTCAAAAATCACTGCTGCTGTATATTCTAAATCATTCCTGACTGATAAGGCAAAAGTTGATGCTTTCATCAGCAACCCTGACGTGAAGAAACTTAAGAATGACCCTGCATATAAGCTCATGTCAGATTTCCTCAATAAGTTCCGTGAAAACCAGGAGGCTGTGAAAGAAGCCAATTCAAAGCTTGAAAAAGGAGGCAGACTGTTAATTGCCGGACTCCGTGAAATGCAGCCCGACAGGAAGTTCTATCCTGATGCAAATTCAACCATGCGCCTTACCTATGGTAAAGTGCTTGACTACTACCCGGCTGATGCTGTTCACTACAACTATTACACTACTATGAATGGCATTATGGAGAAGGAAGATCCTTCAAACTGGGAGTTTGTTGTTCCTGCTAAGCTGAAGGAACTCTATGAAAAGAAGGATTTTGGCAACTATGGTGTAAACGGTGAAATGCCGGTATGCTTTATCTCAAACAACGATATCACCGGTGGTAATTCAGGAAGTCCAGTTATCAATGGAAAGGGTGAACTTATCGGCCTGGCCTTCGATGGTAACTGGGAAGCAATGAGTGGTGATATAGCCTTTGAACCGGAACTGCAGAGAACAATCAGTGTTGATATCCGTTACGTACTGTTTATCATCGACAAGTATGCAGGAGCAAAGAACTTAATTAATGAACTTACACTGGTGAATACCGACAGGCCAACTACCGGCAAAGAGCAGGTAAGTGCCCCTGCCGCCGGTGAACTGGTGCATTAATACAACGAAACTGGCATGCTGGTGAAGCTGTTTAGTTAGCTTCACCGGCATGTTTTATTAAAGCATAAACCGTTTTTCTAATCATAAAATCCACTTTCCCATGGCATTAGAGATAGAAAGAAAATTCCTTGTTACATCCGATGAGTACCTTCACCTGGCAGCTCCGGTGAAATATATGCAGGGTTACATAGCTATCCTCCCCGACCGGGTAGTGAGGGTAAGAACTGCCGGTGAAACAGGTTATATTACAATAAAGATCAAGATCAGTAATCTTGTGAGAAAAGAATATGAGTACAAGATACCTTTCAGGGATGCTGAGGAAATGCTTAATGAATCGTGTTCAACCGGATGCATTATTAAAACACGCTATACCTTCCCGCATGAAGGCTATATCTGGGAAGTTGATGTGTTCGGAGGACTTAACGAAGGTCTCGTAGTAGCAGAAATTGAACTGCCATCGGTTGATACACCTTTTACTAAGCCATCCTGGGTAGGGGAAGAAGTAACCGATGATGACCGTTACCTGAATGCCAATCTTGCGTTAAACCCATATACCCTATGGAAATAAACGGATTTGAGTTATATACTGAATGGCATCATAAAGCTGTCGCCGCTACAACTGCTTTAAAAAGCAAAAGCCGCCTCCTCTCCTGGTCGAGACTTATTATTTTCATAGCACTTATCGCCTCATCCATAGCAGGTTTAACTTCGTCAGTTTTCTTTTTATGGGCTGCAGCCATTTTACTTATCGCATTCATCTACCTGCTGGTATACCATGATAAAGTACAGGAAGCCATCAAATACCATGAAAGCCTGACAGGTGTGCTGCAGGATGAGCTGTCAGCTTATAACCATGAGTACAGGTTTGCTTCAGGTGACCGGTATTCAGATCCCGCGCACCCATACACATATGACCTTGATGTGTTTGGCAAAGATTCTTTGTTCGGCTCGCTCAACCGGACTGCTACTGCACATGGAAGTGACAAACTCGCTGACATGTTCATTAATCCCCTGCTGCATAAAGACCAGATAACCGGAAACCAGCAGGCTATTGCTGAATTAGCTGAAAAACAAATGTGGCTTCTGAAGTTCAGGACTTATGGCATATTGGGCAATAAATCACAAACGTCTGAGGAGGAGTTGCTTAATTGGGTCTCAGCAAAGCCTTTATTCAGCAATAAGATATTCACCCTACTTCTCTGGATTATACCTGTTACCTCAGTCGTCATGTCGGGGCTTGTTGGTACCGGGGTTATTAGCATCAGCCTGTTTATGCTGTATTTTGCCCTGCCGCTTTCAATAAGCGGAATATATGCGGCAGCAATTACCAGAAGGCATATGCAGGTAAGCCGTAAAGCTTCCATGCTTACTAACTATGCCAGGCGACTAAAGATGCTTGAGAAGGAAGAATTCAGCAGTAAGGTAATGCTTGGCATTCAACAGTCAATATTGAATAAGAACAAGCCCGCCAGCCATGCAATAAATAAACTTTCTCGAATAATTACTTCCATGGATGCAAGGTTAAACTGGCTGATGTGGATCATCCTTAACTTCCTGCTTCTATGGGATATCAGACAGATGAAACGATTGGAGGACTGGCAGCACGGCCACCAGGATGACCTTAACAGGTGGTTTGAAGCACTTGCTGAAACAGAAGCACTGGGCAGTCTTGCGGGCTTTTACATTATTAACCCGTCCTTCACATTTCCCACACCGGTAAACGACCGTCTTACGGTTAATGCTGTTGATGCAGGACATCCGCTGATACCTGAAAACAGGAATATAAAGAACACTATATCAATTAAAGGCCCGGGTTCATTTAATATCATTACCGGGGCTAACATGGCAGGTAAAAGCACCTACCTCAGGACTACCGGAGTTAACCTTGTACTGGCTATGACAGGCGCCCCGGTGTGTGCAAGGGAGTTTATTTTCTATCCTGCTGTGCTATATACAAGCCTCCATACCGTTGATTCGTTAAGTAATAACAAATCATACTTCTTTGCCGAACTTGAGCGGCTAAAGTTAATTATCGACACACTTAATAAAGGTGAAACCATTTATGTATTCCTTGATGAAATACTTAAAGGCACTAACTCCCACGATAAACAGTACGGCTCAAAAGCATTACTCAGGCAGCTCGTAACACTAGGCACCGCCGGCATGATTGCCACTCATGACCTCGACCTCGGACTATTGGAACAATCGTTTCCCGATAATATAGCCAATTACAGCTTCGAAGCTGTGATAAAGGAAAGTGAACTGATGTTCGACTATAAACTTAAACCGGGGATTGCCAAGAATATGAATGCCACTTTCCTTATGAAGCAAATGGGCATAACACTTTAATAAAACAGGAAAAGGAGCATCAACTGCTCCTTTTTCCTTCTTTTGTTAACCTCTTTTAGTAATTTGATTCAGCAAATGACAGTTCCTGTAACAGGCGCTGTGCATTGGCATATTTATCAATGATAAAGAGTACGTACCTGATATCTACGTTGATGGTTCTCTGAAGCTCCGGTTCAAAGGCTATATCACCGCTCATAGCTTCCCAGTTACCATCGAATGCAATACCTATCAGCTCTCCGTTACCATTCATCACAGGACTACCGGAGTTACCACCAGTGATATCATTGTTGGTAATGAAGCAAACAGGCAGTCTGCCTTCTTTATCGTGCCATTTGCCAAAATCTTTTTTAACGATTAGTTCTTTTAGTTTGGCAGGTACTATAAATTCTTCGTTCTTTGGATCTTCCTTTTCGAGGATACCATCAGTATAGGTAACATAATTATAGTGTACCGCATCGGCAGGGAAATAATCAAGCACCTTGCCAAAAGAAACCCTCATTGTTGAGTTTGCATCAGGATAGTAAACTTTATCAGGGTTGGCTTTGCGCAGGCCGTCAACAAAGAGGCGTTCTGCCTTGCCGAGTTTCTCCTGTGCTGCCCCTGATGTCATAGCCTGGGTCATGAAGGAGTTATAAAAACTGTTGGTAAGCTTATAGGCAGGGTCTTTCTCAAACTTCTTTAGTTTAGGGTTAGCAAGGAAAGCATTATAGCGGCCTTCATCAACCAGCACTGATTTCTTGAACAGGTAATCCACATACTTTCTGATATTTCCCTTGTACTTTGAATTAATGGTATTGTAAATATCGGGCAGTGAACCAGCGGGCATTTCACTGCGGAATGCTTCAAGAAGAGCAATAAGTATTTCCTTTTCAGTTTTATTGTCATAATCCTTGAAGTGCTCTTTACCGGCCTCCTTTAATGGGGCAAGCGATGCCTGCAGTTCGTCACCTTTCTGTCCGCTCTTAAGGATATTGATTATACCCTGATTCTGGAGAGGGAAAGGAAGGACTTTTGAACCAAAGAAAGCCATCTGGAAAAACCACAATTGCTTATTGAAATTAGTGGCTTTTAACTGGTCGTAAACAGAGGCCATGTCTGTGAGTACGGTGCCGTACATCTCTATTCTCTGGGGATCTGCATTTACCCAGTCGGTGAAATGCTTTTCAATGTCCACTTTCTTGTCGTATACATCAAGGCGTTTAAGCCCCCTTGATTCACCTATCTTATTTTTCCAGAAGTTTGCAAGTGATGCATAACTAGAAGCATATTTTATACGGATTTCATCCGACTTATCCATTTCCTTCTTCATGGCATCGAGGATTGTACCACCTACCTTGATGATAGCAGGGTTTACTTCTTCGAGTGTTGATGTGATACCATAGGAAGTCATGTATCGGTCAGTGGTTCCCGGATAGCCCCATATCATGGCATAGTCATTTGGCTGAACACCGTTAGGTGATATTTTCAGCCAACGCTTAGGCCTCATGGGCACATTCTCTTTTGCATAAGCTGCTGGTGAACCATCAGGTGCGGTATAAATACGGAAGATGGAGAAGTCACCGGTGTGCCTTGGCCACATCCAGTTATCGGTGTCACCACCAAACTTTCCAATGGCTGAAGGAGGAGCGCCAACAAGGCGGATATCCTCGTACACTTCATAAACAAACCTGTAAAATTCATTGCCATTATAGAAGCTTTTTACCGTAACATCGTATTTGCCTTCGGCTGATTCTTCTTCCTTAAGTATTTCGATCGCCTTAGCTATACTGCTGCTTCGTTCGGTTTCACTCATTTCGGGTTTTACTTTCTCAAGCACCTTCGAAGTAACATCATCCATCTTCACAAGGAAAGAAACGCTCAGTCCTTCATTTGGCAACTCTTCCTCAAAGCTGCCTGCCCAGAAACCATCGGTGAGGTAGTCGTGCTCTATTGAGCTGTGCGACTGTATGGCATCATACCCGCAGTGATGGTTTGTGAATAACAAACCCTGTGATGACACAACTTCTGCAGTGCAAAAACCTCCCAGGTTCACTATTGCATCCTTTAAGCTGGAATTGTTAATATCATAGATTTCCTTTGGGGTGAGCTTCAGGCCCATCTTTTGCATGTCGACGTAGTTAAGCCTCTCAACGAACATCGGGAGCCACATTCCTTCATCAGGCGGATTACCGGCTTTGGTGAAGCCAATACTTACTGTTAGAATTAACAGCAATAACAGTTTTCTCATAGCGATTTGATTGTTTAAATTATACTCTCAATACCTAAATCATGCCACATTTTAACACTCTGGTATTCAACAGACCTGCAGAAAATGTGGTATTTTCTGCAGGTCTTTCGTCCGCTAACGGACAGCATCTTCTCAAAAGTGAACAGCTGGTTTTACAGTCCCATAGCTGCTTTGCCCTGTGTAAATACAATGTCAACAGGTATATTTGCATCCTTCAGTTTATCAAGATCTTTCTGCAGGTTATCAGGAATAACTGATTTGGTAGTAATAAGTTGCTTTACTCCTTCATAATCTGCATTACCCTGCATGGTGAGTATCATTCCGCCGAGTCCTTCAACTGCTTTTTTCATGTTGTCGAAGTTCACTTTATAAGTGCCATTGGTATACTCAAATGCATTATTATCAGCAAAATAGCTGAAAGTTAACATGTTGGCCTTGCCATGTGCACTTGCAGCACCAAATCTTACCGACCTGAATATACCGGCCATGAAGGTTACATAGTTGTCCATAACCTCACCATCCTTAAGTTCACCCATTTCATAAAGTTTGGTCACCATGTAAAGGCCCAGGATATCTGCTTTGGCCTCTTCAATAGCTGAATACTGCTCTTTCAGGGCTTCCCTTACAGTGCCTTTGCCGTTAAGTGTATTCTTTATCCCCAATCCGTGAGCTACTTCGTGGAACATGGTGTTTGCAAAGAAGGCATCAAATTTTATGTATTTCTGCTGTGATTCATCAATGAGGATATCAGATATCGGCACCAGTATTTTGTCAAACTTTGCCTTCATGGCATTCTTCAGTTGTAACTTCCTTGAACCTTTCTGCAACTGCACCTGCTCATCGTTAGGCAGGTTGATGGCAATAGTTTTACTGCCCGAGTTGCAGTCACCTGCATAGTAAATAACATCATAGGCATTCAGGTCAGCATCTGATCCCGGCACTTCACTCTTGTACTGAGGGTCAACGGGCAAACCTTTCTGAAGCTCGGGCAACAGGCTGGCAAAATGGGCAAGGCGGTTACTCCACTCCACATCTTTTATAAGTACATAGGCTTCCTGCGCTGCTTTAATTCCGTTCAGCGCATCTTCATAGTTTTCAATGGGGCCGCATACAAAGTCGATGTTGGAGGTTTTCATATCCATCCATGCAAAGTCGCTTTCCTGGTATTTATCGGTCAGTAGAGCTTCTGCCCTGAGGTTCAGGTATTTCATAAGGCCTTCATCTTCTGCAAGTGCTGCAGCCTGTTTCAGTAGTTCAGATGCTTTGTTGATCTTTGATGCATAGGCATCGTGGTACCATACCACCCTGAGTGTACTGTCTTCATTGCGGCGGATAAGAGTATAAAGGCTCAGTTTATTGGTATCCTGCAGTGCATCAAACTCTTCCTTAGTCATATCAACAGGGTAGAAGTTTGCACCAAGGGGCTTCTCACCAATGCCGGCAATAAAAGGTTTATTACCGTTCAGGCGGTCCCACGGGCCGTAGTTGATCTCAGCAAACTTCTTAGCAGCATCATCCTTGATGGCCGACAGGAAGGCTTCCTTGTCTCCGATGGTCTGTTGCCAGAATATTTCGTCCATAATGGCAGCTGCATCAAACAGCAGCGGAAGCATTTGCTTTTCTTTTGCCGACAAATGACTGATATCGGCTGTGAGTGTAAAAGGTGCATAAATTGACAGGCGCTGCTGCACATCAACTGCAGTATCGGGTTTTAGCTCCTGTGCTTCAGGAATAACTCCTTTTCGCTGATTTTCCATTTCTTCTTCGCTTTTCTGGCTGTTCTTGTTGCAGGCAGTTGCCATTACCATCAGAATGGCAATTGTTACAATACTAATTGCATTGCGTAACATAATATCAGGGTGTTTGGTTTCAGAATATTAAATTAATGGGATCATTGTTTAACAGGAATGCTGAAGCAGAACTTTGAGCCTTCGCCCACCTTGCTCTCAGCAGTTATCGTGCCTCCGTTCTTTTCAATAAACTCTTTACAGAGGATAAGCCCCAGCCCGGTTCCTTTCTCATTGGCTGTGCCTTTGGTTGACGTTACCTTCTCATCAAGGCTGAACAAAGCTTTCAGTGTCTTCGGCTCAATGCCTGTACCCGAATCGGACACACAAATTACGATGTGGTCTTTTTGCCTGGTGGTTTCTACAATCACTGACGAACCTTCATAGGAGAATTTTATGGCATTCGAGATAAGGTTCCTCAGCACTGTCCTGATCATGTTTACATCACCAAATACCCTTGGCTTGTCTGCAACGAGAGCCTTCAGGGTGATCGACTTGATCTTGGCCTGTGGTACCGACTGGTTGAGTGTTTCAACAATCAGTGCTTCTATGTCAAAAGGCTCAGGATTGAAGACTGTCCTTCCAAGCTGTGACCTTGCCCAGGTCAAGAGGTTGTCGAGTAACTGGAAAGTCGACTCAGTAGACGAGAGGATCTGCCTGATCATCATCTTGCGTTCTTCATCCGAAAAATCGTCGTATTCCTCATTAAGCAACCTTGAAAAGCCAAGGATGGAGGTAAACGGACTTCGAAGGTCGTGTGCGATGATAGAAAAGAATTTATCTTTTGTCAGGTTAGCATCACGAAGCTTCTGATTAAAATACTTCTCCTCAGTAACATCGATCATAACACCTGATACATGGGCAGGGATGTCTATCGCCTGCGGAATGAAATATCCGGATAGTCTTATCCACCGGGTGTTATCGCCGGCATAGATACGGAACTCAATCTCGAACCATCCATGATGTATGGGAATCCTTTCCCACATCTTCTTCACCCTGTCGATGTCATCTTCATGCACTTTCGACAGCATACCGTTTACGGTAATAAGCCCGGGCTCAAGGTGAAACAACCTGAAACAGGTATCGTTCCATGCCAATACATCAGTCCCGGAAACCCAGGTCCAAACGCCTGCATTAAGTGCCTTGAGAGCCAGTGCCTGACTGTTCTCTTTTAGTACTTCAGAAACTTCTTCGTTCATTTAAGTATTCGGACTATGCTACATCCTAAAGACAGCTATAGTTAGCGTCTTGTTTAACAGATAATAGGTAAAATTAAGTCAAATTTAAATACCGTTAGATGAAACTCAAATGTTTTTTTTAGTGCCGGCATTGCGAAGTATAATATAACCAATGGTTCCGGCAACCAGCGACGTTATGAGGATACCCATTTTGGCCTGTTCAACCAGCATTTTATCGGCAAAAGCCAGCTCAGTAATGAATAACGACATGGTAAAACCAATCGCCGCAAGAAAAGATGTACCGATGATATGCCTCCAGTTGGTTCCATCCGGAAGGCTGCTGATGCCGGTATAATATAATAAAGCAACCATGCCTGTTATACCAAGGACTTTCCCGAACAGCAGCCCGAATGCAACTCCCATAGTAACAGGATTCCCGAGGTCGGCCAGTGTTTCGCTGTTGATACTAACGCCGGCATTACTCAGGGCAAACAAGGGAATGATGATGAAGGCCACCAGCGGATGCAGGCTGTGCTCAATCCGCTGTAGCGGGGTGGTAGCTTCAAGGGTAAGCTGCTCCATGCGCTCCAGGATCTTTTGCTGTTCGCTCGTGACTGTTATCTTGTCGTTAGGCTCAGCTTTTTTGAATTTATCGACTAAAGCAACCATCCTCTTGTAAAATACATTCTCAGGAATGCTCACCCTTGCTGGGATTGTGAAAGCTGCCAGCACCGCAGCAATGGTGGCATGTACCCCCGACATGAGGAACGCCAGCCATAATCCTCCCACCCCAATTATACCATAAAAAAGTGTACTCCTGATGCCTATATAATTGCCTGCCAGCAGTACAACCATAAAGACCATGCCTGTAATAAGGCTTGTGGTATTAATGTCAGAAGTATAGAAAAATGCTATTACCAGCACCGCTCCCAGGTCGTCGGCTATAGCCAGAGCAGTAAGGAATACTTTTAAAGTCAGCGGTACCCTGTCGCCCAGCAGGTACATAATGCCCAGAGCAAAAGCAATATCGGTGGCCATTGGAATTCCCCATCCTGCCCCTGCATCAGTACCGGGATGATTGAACAAAACATATATCCCGGCAGGCACAACCATTCCGCCAACAGCAGCAGCAAGAGGCATCATTGCCTTACGTGGATTGCTCAGTTCACCGGCGAGTATCTCGCGTTTAAGCTCTAGTCCCACCACAAAGAAAAAGATGGCCATCAATCCATCGTTTATCCAATGGTGTATACTCTTTTCCAGCCTGAATGATCCGAATGAAACACCTGCCTTGATTTCCCATATAGAATGAAAGCCATGTGCCAGGGGAGAATTGGATATAATAATCGCCGCTAATGCAGCAGTAAAAAGCACTACCCCGCTCATGGTGCTGTTGCCCATAAAGCGCTTCATCGGATCCAGTATCCACTGGTTGTATGTTGACCTCGCCACTGTTAGATATGTTTGTTCCTGGGTAAAGATACAAAAACAAACAGGGAAATGTTCGAAGTTTGAAGTTCGGGGTTCCCGGGTTTCAGGGTTTCAGAGTTACAAAGTTTCAGGGTTTCAGAGTTTCAGAGTTACAGAGTTTCAAAGTTTCAGAGTTTCAGAGTTTCAGTGGGGAAACAACAACCACTTGAACTATTTGAACCACTTGAACCACTTGAACAATCTTGAACCACCTTTGAACTATTTCTTCGGTTCTGCCGGTGCGTTTTGGATCTTGATTTTGTCTTTTTCAGTGAGGCCGCTTAATACTTCTACGTTGAGGCCGTCGCTTAAGCCGGTTTTTACTATTCTCTTTTCAAAAGTTTGCGGGGTTGTTTCTATTTCTACCCAGGCGGTATCTTCGCTGAATTTCAGCAGGCTCTCCTGGATGGCAAGAACCTTTTCCTTTTTCTCAAGCACTATATCGGCGTTGGCACTGTAGCCTGCCCTGATGAACTGGTCTTTCTGCAGTTCAACGGCAGCCCTGATCTCAAACTGTATTGCGCCGTTTTCCTCAACGCCCTTTGGTGAAATATGCTCCAGCTTTGCAGTGAATTTCTCTGTATCAATGGCACCAATAGTAAGTATCAGTTCCATGCCCTGGTGCAGCTTGCCAACCTCCGATTCATCAACCTTGCCCTTGAAGATCATCTCACCCATATCGGCTACTGTGGCAATGGTTGTACCGGCATTAAAAGTGTTGCTTTCAATTACTGAGTTACCTATCTCAACCGGCACTTCAAGCACCATACCCTCGATGGTCGACCGGATGATGGTATTGCCGGTTTGTCCTGATTTCTTGGTAATACCTTCCCTGATCAATTGAAGGTTATTTTCAGCAGCTTCCACTGACTCTCCTGCAGTGCTGAGCTCAGTCTGGTATTTCTGTAAATCTGCTTCAGCAATAACCCTGTTGTCGAAAAGAGCCTTCTGCCTGTCGTAATTTCTCTGGGCATCTTCTTTTGCTATGCGTGCCCTGTTGAGCCTCGACTCAGCCTCATTCAAACTTACCATGTTTGGAATGATCCTTACCTTGGCTATCATATCACCGCGCCTCACCTTATCACCCGGCTCTACATAAAGATCCTCGATAATACCCGATACCTGCGGCTTTATCTCGATCTCCTTGCGTGGCACAATCTTACCGGTGGCAACAGTTTTCTTAATAATGTCGGTCTTTGCTGCTGTGGTTGTTTCGAATACTACCGGCTTAGCTACTGATTTCTGGTACAGGTAAACAATAGTACCTCCGAATACGACAACAATCAGTACCCCTATGAGAATTTTGAACGCGGTTTTCATTTTTCTGTAATCTTTAGTTTCTGATTTATTCTTTTGCTTCCTTAGTTTCTTCAATCATTATTTATTCATAACGCAGGGCATCAATCGGCTTAATGCTTACTGCCTTCCGTGCAGGTACCCAGCCTGCTATGGCACCTGACACCACCAATATAGCGAGGGCAATTATCGCCATGTTAAAGTCTATCCCCGGGTTTTTAAACATTGTCTGGCCGGTAGTTTGTGAGGCCGACAGCACCTTGTTGAGCATCTCCAGCAGGAAAACACTGATCACCAATCCGACATATCCTGCGAAAGTAGTCAGTACCACCGACTCTGTAATGATCTGCGAAATGATCTTCGAAGGCGGTGCACCTATAGCTCTCTGTATTCCAATTTCTTTGGTCCTTTCTTTCACAATAACCAGCATGATGTTGCTGATGCCGATTACACCGGCAATCAGGGTGCCAATTCCAACTATCCAGATCAGGCCGTTGATGCCGCCAAAGAGGCCCTGCATCTGGTTGAATTGTTTCTCGAGGTTGAATGAACCGAGCGCCTGTGTATCCTCCGGTGCAACCAGGTGCCTTTTCTTTAAAACGGCTGCTGCTTTTTCCTCAACCACCGAGGCAGGTACTCCATCCACCGAGGTGAATGCAAACCACCCGATGATATCGCCCCAGTTATAAACCTGCTGGAAGGTGGTGAGCGGGATGAATATGTTTGATGCCTTGTCGCCTCCGAAGTTAATGCCCGAACTGTTAGGTTTGAAAGTGCCAACCACCTGGAAGTAAATTCCCTGTATTTGTATATACTGACCCAGCACTTCCTCACCCGGCATGAACAATATCTCCTGTACCTTGCTGCCAATCACCGCCACTTTCCTTTTATCCTTAATATCGGCATTGTTCAGAAAGCGGCCTTGTGTAATTACTACCGGGTCAATGATATTCCATTCCGGGTAATCGCCCATAACAGAAAAGGCTCCTGATTTGGTACCCCTTACCACATTATTGCCTTCCTGTCCGCCGCCACCCTGTGTACGTGGTGATAGTATCGCAATCTCAGGTACTTCACGCCTCAGGGCTTCAATGTCATCTCTTTTAAAGTTGAACTGCCTGCCCCTGGGTAATCCCTTATAAGGGACAGTAGTTGAACGGGTCCACATAAACACACTGTTGGTGGCAAAGTCGCCAAAGTCACTGGTTACACCGTTCCTTAACCCATTGCCTGCCCCCAGCATGATAATAAGCATAAAGATTCCCCAGAACACACCAAAGGCGGTCAGGAATGTGCGCATCTTATTCTTCTTCAGCGCACTTATTATCTCTTGCCAGCGGTCGAGGTCAAACATCTGTTCAGTATTTTATGGTTATTCATCCCTTAATGCTTCAATGGGTTTAATGGATGCAGCTTTCCTTGCAGGGATAAATCCTGCCAGAGCACCGCTGCCAATCAGTAATATCAGTGCATACAAAGCAATGCTCAGGTCAACTTCAGGATGTGTGAAGAAGTTTGATTCAACTTTTGAACCCACTGTTTCCAGCACCACCACACCCAGCACCAGACCGATGTATCCGGCAAACGACGTGATGAGTATAGCTTCCTGCAATACCAGGCTTATAATACTCCATGGTGTGGCACCCAGTGCTTTGCGGATGCCTATTTCCTTGGTCCTGTCCTTCACCACAATCATCATGATGTTGCTCACACCAACGATTCCGGCAATGATGGTACCGAAGCCGATGATCCATATAAAAATCCTTATACCGCCAAACAGCTTCCTGAACTTGGTAACTTCCTCCACACTGTTCCATGATCCTATTGCACGGGGGTCGTTCACATCAAACTTGTGGATAGCTGCCAGTTTCGATTTAACGTTATTCTCTATCTGTTTGCTTTCCTCTGCAGTAGCATCACCAACAGTAATTGAAATAGTGTGTATACGGTTCTCGCCCGAGAATACACGCTGTGCCGTGGTCATGGGTATGTAGATCATCCGCATGTTATCATCCCTTTCGTCGTTATCGGTAAATGTGCCAACAACCTTAAACGGGATGCCGTTTACATTTATGTACTTGCCCAGCGGTGGCTCGCCCTTAAAGAGCGCATCCACTACCTGCGTACTAATCGTTGTAACTTTCCTGAATTGGCGGAGGTCAGTATTATTAACAAACCTTCCTTCTCTGATCTCCAGTTTCTCAATGTACTGATAGTCAGGATAAACAGTCCTAATGTTAAAAGTTCCATATTGCTTTTTGTATGATAGTAAGTTACTTCCCCAGAGGTTGAACCTAGGTGATCCGTATTCAATACCTTCTACGGTTCTTTTTATTTCGTCGTAATCCTGGTTCTTCATCTGGATATTACGGCCGGGCTTCATTCCTTTATAAGGAAGACTGGTCTGGCCGTTCCATATCCATATGGTATTGGATGCCGAGGAGGCAAATTGCTTCTTCACCCCGTTCTCAAGTCCGTTGCCCGAACCAAGCAGTATGATAAGCATGAAGATACCCCATGCAACACTAAACCCGGTAAGGAAGGTGCGGAGCTTGTTCTTCCGGATTGTGCTGAGTATTTCATTCCATTTATCAGTATCAAACATGCCGGTAAAGATTAATGGTGTCCGTTCAGTACTTCTTTCTCAATTAACCCGTCCTTGAGGTGTATAATCCTCTTGGTCATATGGGCTATATCATTCTCATGGGTAACCAGTATAATGGTGATACCCTCTTTGTTGATCTCCTTCAGTATCTGCATTACTTCGTAACTGGTGGTTGTATCCAGTGCTCCGGTAGGCTCATCGGCCAGTATAACCTTGGGTTTATGAATCAGTGCACGGGCAATGGCAATACGCTGTTTCTGGCCTCCCGACAGTTCATTGGGCATATGCTCAGCCCAGTCGGCCAATCCCATCCTGTCGAGGTATTCCATGGCAATCTTATTCCTCTTCTTCCTGCTGATATTCTGGTAATAGAGAGGAAGTGCCACATTTTCAACGGCGTTTTTGAACGATATAAGGTTAAACGACTGGAATACAAAGCCTATATATTTGTTACGCAGGGCTGCTGCCTTTGTTTCAGTCTGGTTTTTGATGATCTCATTATCGAGATAATATTCTCCGTTGTCGTACTCATCAAGTATCCCGAGTATATTAAGCAATGTCGACTTACCCGAACCGGAAGAACCCATAATAGAGACAAACTCGCCGGCTCCTATCTTCAGGTCTATCCCCTTGAGCACATGCAGCTTATTGTGCCCTGTAACATACGACTTATTAATATTCTTTAATTCGATCATTTTCCAGGTGTAAACAGGTATAACGGATATGCTTTTACATTAATTGTGCCAAACACTAAAAGTCGCGGTAATCAAGGGTTTACGCTAAAATGACCGGCTAACCCGGGATTAAAGTGTACGGGAATGGACGGGAGATGTACGGGGTTGTTCAAAGGTTATCCGAGCACCCCTCACCCCCCGGCCCCCTCTTGT
>Ga0209066_10001171_pt1 | contig 35617 bp, 31 predicted proteins | sample All_14_2_FD_187198 | JGI IMG/M metagenome (GOLD analysis project Ga0209066, IMG submission 187198) | Freshwater microbial communities in response to fracking from Pennsylvania, USA - Allegheny Zone_MetaG_DW_15 (SPAdes) (version 2) ... | reverse complement strand
CGGGTCGCGCCGTCGAGGATGCGGGGCGTGTGGCGTTGCAGGATGTCCGGCGGGATGAAGAACAGGTGGCCGTTGGCGTTGGCGGCAAGCCCTGGCCAGCGCTTCCATTGATCCAGCCATTCCGGGCGTGCCAGGCCCATGCCGCTGGCGACGATCGCTTCCGGGTTGGCAGCAAGCACCGCCTCGACGCCGACGGTCGGCGCCAGCGTGCCGAGACTGCCGAACACGTTGCGACCGCCACACAGGCGCACCACGTCGGCGATCAGGTGTTCGTCGTTGATCGTCATCAGCGGTCGGTCCCAGATCTGGTAGAAGGTGCTGACCGGGGGGCGGTCGCGATAACGCGCGGCCAGTGTGGCGTGGCGTGTGCGGAAAGCTTGGGCTGCCTCGGAAGCGACCGCTTCGGTCCCCGCCAGTTGGCCAAATTGCGTCAGGCTACGGGCGACGTCGTCGAGGCTGCGTGGTTCGTTGATGAAGATCGCGATTCCCAGCGCCCGCAGGCGATCCAGGTGGATATCGCGGTTGCCGCTTTTCCAGGCGACGACCAGATCCGGCTTCAGTGCCGCAACGGCTTCGAGATCCACCTTGGTAAAACCGCCCACCTGCGGCAGCGATTTCGCCTCAGGCGGAAAGTCGCTGTAGGCCACGACCCCGACAATCTGGCTCCCCGCGCCGGCTGCAAACAGGAGCTCCGTAATGTGCGGCGCGAGGCTGACGATGCGCTGTGCCGGTTGCGCAAGACGAATCAGGTTACCCGCGTCGTCGCTGAGTTCGACGGCAGCAGCGCTGGGGGTGCTCAGGCCGCAGGACATACCCAGGATCAGGGTCAGGAGGACAAATGGGCGGCGAGGGGAGCGTGCGGGGTCGGACATGAGGTCGTTGTGCAGGGTAGTGGGTCGGTGTGGCAACAGGACATCGGTGATTACGCCGGATGGGCGTATGCCTTCAGTGCTTGCTCCAGTCGCTGCCAACCCGGTTCGTCGGGGGGCAGGCCGAAGCGCAGCGATGAAGGGCGTGCGAACAGCCGCGTCAGGATGCCTCGTTGTGCGAGTGCGTCGTGCAGTGCGCTTGCCTGTGGATGCGCGATCCACTTGAACAGGCTGGGGCCGCTCGGGATGCCGAGCCCTGACTGCTGCAGCAAGGTGGCAAGGCGCACTCCGCCCGTAGCGAGTTGCTGCCGTGCCTGCGCTTGCCAGCTTCGGTCCATCAAGGCAGCGCGCGCCACATGCCGTGCGGGGCCGCTGAGCGTCCACGGACCGAGCAGCTCGGCCAATTGCGCACGCACTGCCGCCGGCGCAAAGACGAAGCCGACGCGCGCGCCTGCCAGGCCGAAGAACTTGCCCAGCGAACGCAGCACCACCAGCCCGTCGGCACCGGTCAGCGGCACCAAGCTGGCTTCCGGCGTCGTGTCGATGAAAGCCTCGTCGACCACCAGCCAGCCGCCACGGCGTGCGAGACGGCTGTGCCAGTCGAGCAGGCGTTCGCGTGAGAACAGGGCACCGGTGGGATTGTTGGGCTGGACCAGCACGACGATGTCACTGGCGTCGACCGCAGCCTCGGCCGTGTCGAGGTCGGCATCGAAGAAATGCGGTGCCCGCTTGCGCCAGGCATGGGCATGCTCGGCGTAGCTGGGCGCCAGCAGGCTGACGCGCGCACCGGGCAGTACGGCGGGCAGCGCCTGGATGGCGGGCTGTGAGCCGGCGACCGGCAGCAGTGCGGCACTGCCGTAGTAGGTCGCTGCGGCGGCCTCCAGACCGTCGTCGTCTTCGGGCAGACGGTGCCAGGCGTCGACGGGCACTGTCGGCACCGGATAGGCCTGGGGATTGATGCCGGTCGAAAGGTCCAGCCAGTCGGCCAGCGGAATGCCGTAATGCTGCGCAGCGCGGCGCAGGCGTCCGCCGTGCTCAAGCATGGGTCACCCCGGCGAAATGGACCGCGATGGCGGCCAGCGTGGTCATCCCCAGCCACAACAGCACGCCGCGGCGCACTAGGGTGACCGCGGCACGGATCGAACTGGCATCGGGTTGCGCACCCTCGCCGAGCGGAGGGCGCTCCTCCACGCGGCCGTAGTAGATCGCCGCGCCGCCCAGTGCCACGCCGATCGCACCCGCACCTGCCGCCATCACCGGGCCGGCATTGGGGCTGTCCCACGCCGGCGCCTGTGCGCGCCAGCACGCCAGGGCGCGCCGGGTGTTGCCGAGCAGGGCATAGGTCAGCGCGGTCAGCCGTGCTGGCGCGGCATTGAGCACATCGTCGATGCGCGCCGCTGCCCAGCCGAAGCGCAGATAGCGCGGCGTGCGATAGCCCCACATTGCGTCCAGCGTATTTGCCAGGCGGAACAGCAATGCGCCGGCACCGCCGCCCAGAAGGAACCAGAACAGCGCACCGAACACCGCATCATTGCCGTTCTCCAGCACCGATTCCGTGCCGGCGCGGGCGACGCCGGCCGGATCCAGTTCGCGCGTGTCGCGGCTGACGATCCAGCCGACACGTTCGCGTGCCTCGGTGAGCTGTCCCGCGGCCAGCGGCACGGCGATCGCTTCGGCGTGTTCGGCCAGGCTGCGGCCGCCCAGGCTGAAATACAGCAGCGCGATGTCGATCGGCCAATGCGCCAGCGGATGCAGCGTACGCGCCCACAGCGCCAGTGCCACCCAGGGCAGTACGGCCAGTGCCCACGCCAGCAGGCCCGCGAAGCGGTGTTCGCCGACGATGCGGCGGCTGCCGGTCTCGACCGCGCGCGCCCAACGGCCAAACCCGACCAGCGGATGAAAGCGGCGCACCTCGCCGAACAGACGGTCTGCCAGCAGGCCGGCAGCGAACTTGATGACGAGCGCGAGAGCGAAAGACATGAATCAGGCAGTCAAGGAAACAGGATGAGCTGGCGGTGCGCGTGATCGGCGATAATCCCGCCCCCGACCCGAGGACCCCGGATTCTACGCCATGTCCCCCCCGATCACCCTGATGGTGCAAGGCACCACCTCCGACGCCGGCAAGAGCACGCTCGTCGCCGGGCTGGCGCGCGTGCTGCGTCAGCGCGGCCTGCGTGTTGCCCCGTTCAAGCCGCAGAACATGGCGCTCAACTCGGCGGTCACCGTCGATGGCGGCGAGATTGGCCGTGCCCAGGCGCTGCAGGCGCTGGCCGCGGGCGTTGCGCCGCACACCGATTTCAACCCGGTGCTGCTCAAGCCTTCCAGCGACATCGGTGCCCAGGTCATCATCCACGGCCGTGCGGTGGCCAGCCTGTCGGCGCGCGACTATCACGCCTACAAGCCTACCGCGATGGCGGCGGTGATGCAGAGCTGGGACCGTCTGTGTGGCCAGTATCAGGCGGTGCTGGTCGAAGGCGCGGGCAGCCCGGCCGAGATCAACCTGCGCGATCGCGACATCGCCAACATGGGCTTTGCCGAAGCCGCCGACGTGCCGGTGGTGCTGGTGGCCGACATCGACCGCGGCGGCGTGTTCGCCCATCTGGTGGGCACGCTCGAACTGCTGTCGCCGTCCGAGCAGGCGCGGGTGAAGGGCTTCATCATCAATCGCTTCCGCGGCGACATCGGTCTGTTGCAGTCCGGCCTGGACTGGCTGGAGGCGCGCACCGGGCGCAAGGTGTTCGGCGTGCTGCCCTACCTGCACGGCTTGTTCCTGGATGCCGAGGATGCGCTGGCCGACGCCGCGGCTGACGTGAAGGCCGGCGAGGGCGCGCTGCGCGTGGTCGCGCCGGTCTATCCGCGCATCTCCAACCACACCGATCTCGATGCGCTGCGTCTGCATCCGCAGGTGGATTTTCACTGGGTCGGGCCGGGGCAGACGATTCCGCCGGCCGATCTGATCGTGCTGCCGGGCTCCAAAAGTGTGCAGGCCGACCTGGCCTGGTTGCGGGCGCAGGGCTGGGAGGACGCGATCCGCCGTCACCTGCGTTATGGCGGCAAGGTGATCGGCATTTGCGGTGGCTTCCAGATGCTCGGTCGCAGCCTGGCCGATCCGCTCGGGCTGGAAGGGCGTGCGGAGCGCTGCGCCGGACTGGGCTGGCTGGAGATGGAGACGGTGCTCGAAGCGGAAAAGCAGCTCGTCAATGCGGTCGGCCAACTCGATGCAGCCCTGGCGGCAGACGGGCACGCTGGCGTGCGCGGCTACGAGATCCACATGGGCGTGTCCTCCGGCCCCGCGCTGCAGCGCCCGGCGTTATGGCTGGAGACGGCTGACGGCCCGCGTGCCGATGGTGCCGTCTCGGAAAACGGCCAGATCTTCGGCACCTACCTGCATGGCTTGTTCGATGCGCCTGAGGCGCTTGCCGCGCTGCTGGCCTGGGCGGGCTTGAACGATGCCCAGCAGGTGGATCTGGCCGCCCGCCGCGAAGCCGATCTCGACCGCCTGGCCGACGCGGTGGAAACCTCTTGCGATCTCGACGCTCTGTTCGACAACCTCCTGCCAAAGTAAGCCCCGATGAGCACCGACACCCCGCGCCTGCACGGCGCCGAATCCTCGCCGCTCGGCCGTCCCGTCGCCTACCGCGACACCTACGCGCCCGAACTGCTGTTCCCCATCGAGCGTCAGTTGAAGCGCGACGAGTTGGGCTTGCGCCCCGACAGCGTGCCCTTCGTCGGCGAAGACCTGTGGAACGCCTACGAGCTGTCCTGGCTCGATCCGCGCGGCAAGCCGGTGGTGGCGCTGGCACAGTTCCGCGTGCCGGCGTCTTCGCCGCGGCTGATCGAATCGAAGTCGCTGAAGCTGTACCTCAATGCCTTCAACCAGCAGCATTGCGCTGATGCCAGGGAAGTGCAGGACATGATCGCCCGCGATCTGTCCGTGGCCGCCGGCGGACCCGTGACCGTCGAGGTCATGCCCTTGGCCGGGCGTCCGTCGCGGCCCTTCGGCTACCCCGACGGCGTCTGCCTCGATACGCTGGACGTCGCCATCGATCGCTATCAGCCCGCGCCCGACCTGTTGCAGACGACAGGCTCCGAAGTGACGGAGACGCTGTACTCGCACCTGCTCAAGTCCAACTGTCTGGTCACCGGTCAGCCCGATTGGGGCATGCTGGTGGTGCGCTACACCGGCCCGGCCATCGATCGTGAAGGTCTGCTGCGCTACATCGTGTCTTTCCGCGAGCACAACGAGTTTCACGAGCAGTGCGTCGAGCGCGTGTTCTGCGACATTCTGGCGCGTTGTCAGCCGCGCGAGCTGGCGGTGTGGGCGCGTTACACCCGCCGTGGCGGGCTCGACATCAACCCTTTCCGGGCCAGTCATGCCGGCTTGGTGGCGGACGAGTGCATGGAGATCAGGCAATAAAGTGTCGCTTGGGGGACGGTTTCTTGAGATGTGTTAAATCCAGGCGCTAATACCTTAATTTTCAGGCGAAAAAGGTGTTTCCATGGGTGTCTGCGGATGGGAAAATGCAGGTCCCTGGTTTACCATCGGTCCTGCCTTAAGCGGGCCAACACATCAACGAGGTCAAAAATATGAAACTGTTCGTCGCAGCCGCGGTTGCCGCGGGTCTTCTGTCGAGTGCTCCGGCTTTTGCCAGTGCGGATCTGGCCAAGGCCAAGAACTGCATGGCCTGTCATGCGGTGGACAAGAAGCTGGTCGGCCCGGCTTACAAGGATGTTGCCGCCAAGTACGCGGGCCAGGCCGACGCCGCCGCCAAGCTGGCAACCAAGGTGCAGAAGGGTGGCGTGGGCGCGTGGGGCCAGATCCCGATGCCGCCCAACCCGCAGGTCAATGACGCCGATGCCAAGACGCTCGTCGAGTGGATTCTGGCGCAGAAGTAACCGGCTGCACCATCGGCATGGCCCCACGTGGGGCCAGCCGTAAAACGCCGAGGGCCGACAGTGATGTCGGCCTTCGGCGTTTTGTCGTCAAGCTACTGCATGTTAATGCACGGGAAACACCAGTCCAGGCTGTCGTAGCCATGCCAGCGCCTGGTGAGCCGGTGCCGGACGTGCGAAGTAATAGCCCTGCATGATGTCGCAGCCCAGTAGCTGCAAGGCCTCGGCTTGCTCGGGTTGCTCCACGCCCTCGGCGACGATGTCGAGGTCGAAGCCGCGTGCGATGCCGGTAATGGCCGAGATGATCGGGTTCGTCATCGGGCCGTTGAGGTCGCGCACGAAACTGCGGTCGATTTTCAGGGTGCTGACGGGGAATTTCTGCAGATAGGCCAGCGCCGAGTAGCCGGTGCCGAAGTCGTCGATCGCGACGCTGATGCCGGCTGAGCGCAGTTCCTTGACCTTGGCGGCGACACCTGCGGTGTCGTTCATCATCAGACTCTCGGTGATTTCGAGTTCGACCTTGCCGGGCGGCAGTGCATGGCGATCCAGGCACTCGGTGATCGAACTGACGATGTCGCGCTTTTCGAGGTCGATGGGCGAAAGATTGACCGACATGCGCAAGTCGAGGTGACCGTCCTCGCGCCAGGTTGCCAGTTGTGTGCAGGCTTCTTCGAGCACCCACCGGCTGATGTCACCGATGAGTCCCAGCTCTTCCGCCACCTGGATGAAGCCGTTCGGTGCCATGTGGCCGAGGACGGGATGGTTCCAGCGCAGCAAGGCCTCCATGCCAACGATTCGACGCTGGGCGATGCTGACCTGGGGCTGGTAGTGCAGCTCGAATTCCTTGCGCTGCAGTGCATCGCGCAGATCGTTCTCGAGTGCGATGCGTTCGCGATGATGCGTGTTCAGCGTGGGGTCGAAGAAGCGGAAGGCGTTCTTGCCCGAGCGCTTGACCTGGTACATCGCAATGTCGGCGTTGCGTGTCAGGTCTTCGGCTGTGCTGCCATCACGTGGGAAGAGCGCGATGCCCACGCTGACCGTCGCGCGGTAATCGCCCTGACTCAGGGTGATCGGCGCGGCCAGCGTGTTGAGAATCTTGGTGGCGATGACTTCGGCGTCTTCCGGCACGTTGATGTCGGGCAGCAGCACGGTGAATTCGTCGCCACCGAGACGGGCCAGCGTGTCGCCGCGGCGTAGCGTCGACGACAGGCGCGTGGCGATGGCGCGCAAGAGTGCATCGCCCTCGGCATGGCCATAGGTGTCGTTGACCAGCTTGAAGCGGTCGACGTCGATGAACATGACCGCCAATGCGCCGGTGCGACGCTGTGCCTGCGCGATGGCCAGTTCAAGCCGATCCTTGAACAGCATGCGATTCGGCAGGTGGGTAAGCTGGTCGTGGTAGGCCTGGAAAGTGATGATTTCCTCGGCGCGCTTGCGCTCGGAGATATCGCGTGCAACACCGTACAGCCCCGGGCTGCGCGTGCCGCCCGACTGCGTCTGCATCGGCAGGCCGGTGAGCGAAACGGTCACGCCGTCGTCGTCGATGCCGTGGCCGCGGTTGCGGCGCAAGCGCAGTTCGACGTTGAAGCTTTCGCCGGGCAGGGCGCTGGGTTGGGCAAGCAGGCTGCCGATCCGGTCGACGTCCTCGGGCATTACCAGGGTGGTGAACGGGCGCCGCATCAGCGCATTGCGTTCAAAGCCCAACAAGGGTCTGACGCGAGGGTTGATATAGCTGAAGCGTCCCTCGGCATCGAGGGTGAAGATCAGGTCGGGCGAGCTTTCGACCAGGTAGCGGTGCAACTGCTCGGACGCTTTCAGGCGCTGGCTCATGGCCCGATTGGCTTTTTCGAGCGCGGCTTTATGCAGGGCACCTTCGACGGCGCGCTGGAGTTGCGCGACGTGATAGGGCTTGCGGACGTAGTCGTCGGCGCCGCGACGCAGTGCGCCGATGGCGGCGTCGATTTCATCCTCGCCACTGATGATGATCACCGCCTCGTCGCGGCGGCGTTCGACCAGCCAATCGAGCAGGGCCAAGCCATTGGCGTCCGGCAGGCGATAGTCGAGCAGCACGAGGTCGTAGTGCTTTTTTTCGAGGCGGGCGATGGCCTCCGAAATGCTGCCGGTTTCGTCGAAGTTGCGCCCGGGATGGGCAAGGACGAGCGGGAAAGTGCGCCGCAGCGCGGGATCGTCGTCGACGATCAGAATGTGAAATGCCGGCTCCGTGGCGTTTGAGCTTTTCGGGGGTTGGAAAGGTTTATCGCCCGGAATCGACATGAGTCGGCAAAAAGTCTCTAAATGTTATTTGTGCTGCCATGATGCAACACTCAGCCCGAGAGTTCCAGAGGCAGAAAAATCTGGAAGCTGGTGCCGCTGCCTGGCTGACTGCGGCACAGGATGGTGGCACCCCATTGCGTCAGAATTTCGCGCACCACCGACAGGCCGACGCCCTGGTGCGTGCCGCCCTTGTGACTGATGCGAGGCGAAAACAGGTCGGCGGCGCGATCCGGTGGCAAGCCGGGACCATTGTCGACCAGGCGAATTTCCAGGCTTGCACGACCGTCGACCGAGACTTGCGACGAGGCCGACACCACCAGTCGCTGGCCGGGGTGGAGCGCCTCGGAGGCATTGCGGAACAGGTTCAGCAGCACTTGCTTGAGTGCCGAGGGCGGGATGGCCGCGGCCGGGAGCCCTTTTGCTGCGCGCAACTCGAGCTGGATGTCGCGCTGGCTGAAGAGCGCATCGCCGTAGATCGAGCGCATGTCGAGCAGCAGTTCGGGCACTTTGCAGCGCGCCACCTCGACGGTCTCCAGCGGCAGGTCACTCGCACTGCGGAGCAAATTGTCGATGCGGTCCAGTTCGGCGTTGAGCAGCACCATTTCGTCTTGCAGCGGGACGTCTTCCGGACGTTGCAGGCCGAGCATCTCCAGGCGGCTTTTGAGCACCGTCAGCGGATTGGTGACTTCGTGCGTGATCTTGCGCACGTGATCGCGGAAGCGTTGCTGCAGTAGTGCCTCACGTGCCGCGATTTCGCTCTGCTGGCGCAAGGCGGCGCGCAGCGAGCGGGCTGCCGCGCCGAGCAGGGCCGCATAGCGCCAACGCAGTTCGTTGCTCGGTGCATCCTCGTGGTCGACACCGATCAAGGCCACCATCGGTTGGCCGTGAGGGGTGAGAGGAAGGCAGCACAGCCCGTTGTGCCCCAGCCAGCGCGCAATCTGCCAGTCCGCCAGGCTGCGTCCGGTACGCTCGCCATGGGTCGTGACGGTGGTTGTCTGTTCGCTGCGGGCACACAGCGCGACGACGCTGCTGTCGTCGTCGAGGCGCAGCTGCAATTCGTCGATGAGGGCCGACACCTTCGGGTCCGGCGCGGGCAGCATCGGCCGCAGTCGCCCCTGATCGTCGGCCGCCAGGATGGCTGGCCGGGTCTTCAGTCCGAACAGCGGGCAGGCGATGGCGAGACGATCCTCGATCTGGCGTGCGTCGAGGTCGATGAATGCGGCGGTCAGCAGCCCGAGCATGCCGGCGCTGCGGTAGGGGTCATCGAGGACCGTTGCTGGCAGCCGCATGTCGTTGCCCGCCGGTGGCGGGGGCGGATAGGCGGCATGGCCCGATACGATGTAGGCGACATCGGTGCGCAAGCTGGACAGCACGCCTTCGTCGAGGCCACACAGGCGGGCCACGTCCGGCAGATGTTCCTGCCAGCGAGGCAGTGCAAGCCGTTCGGCCGCGACGATGAGGGACAGGAGCGGATGGGCGCCGGTGAGCTGCTCGTCCATGACGGAGCCCAATTCGAGCGCGTCGCCCAGGCTGGCGGGCAATCCGCAGTCATGCACCAGCGCTGACAAAGCGCGCGCAGGGGGCACGCGCCCCGCGAAAGCGCCTGACTGGGCGGTGTCCTGCGCGCGCTGCGCAGCCTGTCCGAAGCCGCGCCACAGTCCGGCAAGATAGGCTTCGTCCGGGCGGGCGTAGCGTGTTTCGATCGCCAGGTGCAAGGCACACTCGGCGCGCAGCAGTGCCAGGTCGGGGGCGGTGCCACAGTGCGTGTTCGTGTTGCCCAGTCCGAGCAGCCAGGCGCGCAGCAGATCGGTGCCGATGCGTTCGAGGCGGCGCCTCAGCACGCTGTTCAGTCCATCGTCGAGTTCGCCGTCGGCCAAGGGCTGGGCAATCAGCAGCGCAAGGCTCAGTGCCGGGTCGCGGGCGACGACGAGCGCGACCTCGGGCCAGTTGGGTGAACTGGCGGCCAGCAGGCGCAGGATCGTCAGTGCGCCATCGGTCTGAGGCTGGAGGTCGAGGCCGTTGAAGGCTGCGGGAAGCATGGATTGACGCGCATATCGTCCGACGGAAGGCTCGATTCTAGCGAGTACAGTCGATTGCGCGTGTGACCCAGTTTACGGTCGCTCGCAGAACCCGGGCTAGGCCTGCAGGCTGTCGGCAAATGCGAGCGCGGTCAGCAAGGCGTGATTGACGCGTTCGAAGGGCAGGTGCAGCTCGGTGGCTGCTTTGTTCAGGCCTGCGCCGTCGAAGCCTTCGCAATGCTGGGCCAGCCGCAGGAAGGGGGCGAATTCGCCCTCGTTGTGCACCAGCGCATCGGTGACGTTGGCCGGCAGGTTCATCTCGTCGAGTACCGATTGCATCGAGGTGCCCAGCAACAGGTGCAGCAGGGAGAATGCGCCGGTGATGAACAGGTTGTCGCGTTCAGCGGCGTCGAAGTAGCTGGAGCCGATTTCTTCCATGAAGCGGCCGCGGACGATTGCGGTCTGCATCATGGACGGTGCGCCGGGGTCGCGGCTGGCGGTGACCAGCAGCAGCGACAGCCACTTGTTGAGCGCGTTGTAGCCCAGGATGCTGACCGCATGACGAAAGGACTGGATCTCGCACATCAGGCCGAAACCCGCCGAGTTGATATAGCGCAGCAATTTGTAGGACAGCGCCACGTCTTGCTTCAACACCGCTTCGATGTCGCGGATTTCGGCGTTGTTGCGCACCAGGTTGAGCAGGCGGACGATCTGCGCATGTCCGGGTGTCAAAACCTTGGCGGGCGGGTTGCCGTGCAGGAAGAACCAGCCCGATGCGCCGTCGAAGCCGGCGCCGACCGCCTGGCCGAAGGCGTTGACGTCGGGCAGGCCCCAAGCCAGCTTGAGCCCTGGGGCGCTCGTGGGGGAGGTGATGCGGCGCACGTCCATCAGCACGAAACGCCAGTCGATGCCCGCCGGCAGCGCCGTACCCGGGACGAACCAGGTCAGGTTCATCGGCACGCCCTGATCGCGCAACTGCGCGATCAGGGCCTGGGTGTGCGGATGGGCCAGGGTCTGGGCGGGAATCTCGATCGAGGTGTTTTGCGGAATCTGCCAGTCGAGCAGTTCCGGCGTCGGTACCAGGCGGCCCAGGCTGACGAAGACCGGATGCTGCGTGGGCCAGGCTTCGGCTTGCGCTTTCAGCGTCTCGACCACTTCGCCGACGTTGGGGCCATGGGCCACGATGCGGTTGGCGGTGATCGCGCGGTTCTTGTTCACCACGGGTTCGCGGGTCAGCAAGGTGGTCTGGCTCATGAAGGCTCCGGTGCTGCGGGCGTTGCGTGACGAAGGGCGAGAGGCTTGAGCGTCGCTCAGTTCGCGGGAGCGGCGAAGGTGAAGGCGTCGGCAAAGAAGGCGTCTTCGGGCAGCTGGCGCTGGCCGCAGAACGTCTTTCGTGCCGCATCGATCATCGCCGGCGCACCGCAGGCATAGACCTCATGGTCCGCCAGCTGGGCGAAGTCGTCCAGCACGGCTTGATGCACCAGTCCGCGGCGGCCGTCCCAGGTCTCGGCCGGTTTCTCGTCGGACAGCACCGGGATGTAGCGCAGGCCGGGCAGCACGCCTTCCCAGCTGCGCGCCAGTTCGTCGAGGTACAGGCCGGCGCGATCACGCGCGCCCCAGTACAGCGTGATCGGGCGCTGCAGGCCGACGGCGATGGCGTGTTCGATCATGCCCTTGATGGGCGCGAAGCCGGTGCCGCCGGCCACCATCACGATCGGGCGCTGTGAGTCTTCACGCAGCCAGAAGCTGCCCAGCGGGCCTTCGATGCGCAGGATGTCCTTTTCCTTCATGCCCTCGAAGACGTGGCCGGTGAAGCTGCCGCCGTCGATGCGGCGCACGTGCAGCTCGAGGTGGCTGGCGTCGTGCGGCGCATTCGCGATCGAGAAGCTGCGGCGCTGGCCGTTGGCGAGCAGGATGTCGATGTACTGGCCGGCGCGGAACTGGAAGTTCTCGCTGGCGGGCAGCTTGAGATCGAGCAGCATCACGTCGTCGGCCAGGCGTTGCAGCTTCTGCACGCGGGAAGGCAGCTTTTTGACCGGAATGTCGCCTGCGCGGGTCACGTTGCGTGCTTCGATCACGAGGTCGGAGTTCGGTCGGGCGCAGCAGAAGAGGGCGTAGCCCTCGGCCTGGTCGGCTGTGCTCAGGGCGCCGGCCGAATACTTGCCGTAATCCACCGTGCCTGCCAGCACCTTGCCCTTGCACGCCCCGCAGGCGCCATCGCGGCAGCTGTGCGGCAACAGCAGGCCGGCGCCGAGCGCGGCCTCGAGCACGGTCTGGTCGGCGGCAGCGTCGAAGGCGTGGTCGCCGGGCTGGAGGGAAATCCGGTAGGTCATGGTGCGTGTGATAATTACGAAATGAAAAGAATCCTGATCGTCGGCAGTGGCGATGTCGCTGCACGCTGCCTGCCTTGGCTGGTGAGTCGCTTTCGTGTGTTTGCGCTGATTCGTCGTCCTGAGTCGGCTGCCCCGTGGCGGGCCGCGGGTGCGTTGCCGGTGCAGGCCGATCTTGACGACCGCCGTAGCCTGATGCGTCTGGCTGGGCTGGCCGACATCGTGTTGCACTTCGCGCCACCGCCTTCGCAAGGGGCTGGAGACCCACGCACGAGGCGGCTTGTCGCGGCGCTCAGAGCGGGCGCGAGTCTACCACAGGGCCTGGTATACATAAGTACGACAGGGGTTTACGGCGATTGCGAGGGCGCCTTCGTGGACGAAACGCGGCCTTGTCGTGCCAGCACCGTACGGGCTCGTCGCCGTGTCGATGCCGAACGCCAGTTGCGCGCCTTCGGTCGCCGTAGCGGGGTGCGTGTCAGCGTGCTGCGTGCGCCGGGCATCTACGCCGCCGACCGCCTGCCGCTCGACCGCCTGCAGCGCGGCGACCCGGTGCTGACGGCCGAGGATGACGTGTTCACCAACCACATCCATGCCGAAGACCTGGCTCGGCTGGCCTGCCTGGCGATGTTCCGCGCCCCGGCCGGGCGGGTGTACAACGCCACCGACGACTCCGACCTCAAGATGGGTGACTACTTCGATGCGGTGGCCGATGCCTTTGCCTTGCCGCGACCGCCGCGTTTGTCGCGCGCCGACATTGCAAAACGCCTGTCGCCGCTGACGCTGTCCTTCATGAGCGAATCCCGCCGCCTGGACAATCGTCGCCTGAAACGGGAACTGCGAACCGGGCTGCGCTATCCGACGATCGCCGATGGGCTGCGTGGAGCGCTCGACCGGCCGGATTGAGGTCGCCCTGCCGCACCGGGCGCGTAGTGGCCTGAGTCGACCCGTACCCAACCCACTTTTCACAGAGACTTCATCGACATGCTGACCGTCAAGGCTTTCCACATCATCTTCGTCGTGAGCTGGTTTGCCGGCTTGTTCTACCTGCCGCGCCTGTTCGTCAACCACGCCATGGTCGAGGACGCCGCCACCCGCGAACGCCTGGCGATGATGGAAATGAAGCTCTACCGCTTCATGACGCCGCTCGGCATCCTGGCGGTGGTGTTCGGCTTCTGGCTGTGGTTCGGCTACGGCTTTGCCGGCGGCTGGCTGCATGCCAAGACTTTGCTGGTCATCTTCCTGATCGGCTACCACCTGTATTGCGGCCGCATCCTGCGCGCGTTCGCCGCCGGCAAGAACACTCGCAGCCATGTGTGGTTCCGCGTCTTCAACGAGGTGCCGGTGGTCGTGCTGGCGGTGGTGGTGTTCCTCGTCGTGCTCAAACCGTTCTGACCGATGGTCCGCGGAGGAGGCGAGATGCCGCAGCAGACGGCAACGGGCACGGACAAGCCGGTGGAACTGGCCGAGTACAACTGGCAGGCCTATTCGGTGCTGGTGGTCGATGACGAGGAAGGCATGCGCAACTTCCTCGAGCGCACGCTCGCCCGCCGTTGCGGCATGGTGCAGGCCGTGGCGGATGCCGAGCACGCTGCGGCGCTGATGGCGCGGCTGCACTTCGACCTGCTGATTCTGGACATCGCGTTGCCGGGCAAGTCCGGCATCGAGTGGCTGCATGAACTGCGTGAGAACGGCTATACCGGCGACGTCATCCTGGTGACGGCGTTTGCCGACATGGAAACCGCCATCGACGCATTGCGTGGCGGCGCGTCGGATTTCATCCTCAAACCCTTCCGCGTCGACCAGATCCTCAACTCGATCAAGCGCTGCTTCGAACGCGCCCGCCTGGCGCGCGAGAACTTCGTGCTGCGGCGTGAGTTGGCCGGCCTGGCGGCCGATCCGATCGGGCTCGTCGGCCATTCGCCGGCCATCGATCAGTTGCGCGGCTTCATCCGCCGCGTCGGGCAGATGCCCAGCACCGTGTTGCTGCTGGGTGAATCCGGCACCGGCAAGGAAGTCGTTGCCCGCGCCTTGCACCAGACCAGCCCTCGCGCCCAGCGGCCGTTCGTGCCGCTCAACTGCGCGGCGATCGCCTCCGAGCTGATCGAAAGCGAGCTCTTCGGTCATGTGAAGGGCGCATTTACCGGCGCGACCGAAAGCCGCAATGGCTTGTTCTACTACGCCCACGGCGGCACGCTGTTTCTCGACGAAATCAGCGAACTGCCCTTGGCGCTGCAGACGCGGCTGTTGCGCGTGCTGGAAGAACGCAAGCTGCGCCCGGTGGGGTCCGAGCGCGAAGTGCCGGTGGACGTGCGCATCATCGCGGCGTCGAACCGCGACCTGGCGGCCGAGGTCAAGGCGGGGCGCTTCCGTCAGGACCTGTATTACCGCCTCGCGGTGGTCGACATCCGCATTCCGCCGCTTCGCGAGCGGCGCGAGGACATTCCCGATCTGGTGCGTCACTTCATGCAGCAGTTGTCGGTGCAGCTCGGCGTGGCGCCGCTACCGTTGTCGCATGAGGTGGTGAGCCGGCTCTCGGCCTATTCCTGGCCGGGCAACGTGCGCGAACTGCGCAACTCGGTCGAGCGCTCGATGATCCTCGGCAGCTTCCCTTCGCAGCCCATCGCCAGTGCGGAGGCCGCGCTACCCCCGCCCCCGGCCGGTGAGCTGGAGCTGAGCCTGGCCGAGGTCGAGCGCCGCCACATCGAGCGCGTCACCGAGGCCTGCGGTGGCAACAAGACCGAGGCGGCCCGCCGCCTGGGCGTGTCGCGCAAGACGCTCGAGCGCAAGTTTGCCGAGTGGGGCGAGGAACTGGCGGACGATTCGCTGGCGCAGCGCGCCTGAAACGGACCGTGCCGTGCCCAAAGCCTGATTGTCGATGACCTCGTCCCGCAACACACCGCCCGCGCCGTCCGTCTGGCGCCACCCGCTCGCCGCCCTGCGCGCATCGGTGCGCGCCAAGCTGCTGTTTCTGGTGCTGGCGCCCTTGATGCTGGGCTTCCCGATCATCATGGGCCTGACCTGGTATTGGGGTGAAACCTTCTACCACCGCCTGATGGTGTCCAAGGTCGGCAGCGACATGTCGACGGCGCATGGGTATTTCGAGCGCGTCATCGACAATGTCGGTATGCGGGTGACGGGGCTGGCGAATTCTCACGAACTGGCGCTGGCGCTGGAGACTCGCGAACTGGAAGCGGTGCTGAAAGCGCGTCGGGATACGCACGAATTCGATTTCCTCAACCTGCTCGATGTCAGCGGCCGGGTGCTGCAGTCGTCAGGTCATCTCTTCGCGGGCAGCGAGCGGGGCGACTGGCCGGTGGTGGCGCAGGCGATCCGTTCGGGTGCAAGCAGCGTCGTCGATCTGTTCGCGGCCGATGAGCTCGGCGCCCTGTCGCCCGACTTGCGCGAGCGCGCCCGTCTGCCCTTGATCGACACTCCGCGCGCCGTGCAGGATGGCCGCCGGGTCGAAGAGCGCGGCATGGTCATTCACGCCGCTGCGCCGGTACGCGATGCGCGTGGCAACCTGGTGGCGGTGCTGGAAGGCGGCGTGCTGCTGAACGGCAATCTCGACTTCGTCGACAACATCAACGCCATCGTCTATCGCGAAGGAACGCTGCCACTGGGCGGCAAGGGCACGGCCACGCTGTTCCTCGACGACGCCCGCATCGCCACCAATGTGCGCCTGTTCGAAGGCGAGCGTGCGCTCGGCACCCGGGTGTCACAGGCGGTACGCGACCATGTGCTGCGCGACGGCCGTACCTGGCTGGAGACCGCCTTCGTCGTCAATGACTGGTATGTGTCGGGCTACGAGCCGGTGGTCGACAGCCGCGGGCAGCGCGTCGGCATGCTGTATGTCGGCTTCCAGGAGGCGCCTTACCGCGAAGCCAAGTACATCGCGCTGGCCATCATCGCCTCGATCTCGCTGCTCATCAGCGTGCTTGGCGCCTTGTGGACATTGCGCTGGGCGCGTGCCGTGTTCCAGCCCATCGAGCGTATGCACGCCACCATCGGTTGCATCGAGCGCGGCGAGGCCGAGGCGCGGGTCGGTCCGGTCGACAGCCATGACGAACTCGGCCGTCTGGCGGCGGAGTTCGACCATCTGCTCGACAGCCAGGCCGGCCAGCGCGCCGAGTTGCAGGCGCTCAACGCTTCGCTCGACCGCAAGGTCACCGAACGCACCGCCGACCTTGCTGCTGCCAATGAAGAACTGCGTGCGGCCCACCGTCAGCTGGTGATGCGCGAGAAACTCGCCGCCATCGGCGAACTCACCGCGGGCGTCGCCCACGAGATCAGCAACCCCACCGCCGTCATCCAGGGCAACCTCGACCTGATGCGCGAGGAACTGGGCCCCGCTGCGCAGCCGGTTGCCAACGAGATGCGCCTGATTCACGAGCAGGTCAACCGCATCCGCGTCATCGTCACCAAGCTGCTGCAGTTCGCCCGGCCGGGCGAGTTCGCCGGGTATGTCGAAGCGGTGGACGTCAATGCGGCGCTGGCTGACTGTCTGGTGCTGACGCGCCACCATCTCGCCCGTGCCGAGGTCAAGGTGGTGCAGCGCCTGGCTGCGCGCGAACGGGTGCAGATCAACCTGCAGGAGCTGCAGCAGGTGTTGATCAATCTCATCGTCAACGCCGTTCAGGCCATGCCGGCCGGCGGCACACTGACGCTCGAAACCACCGACCGCGACCCCGCGACGGATGCGCGCGGGGTGTGCATTCGCGTCGGTGATACCGGCAGCGGCATCCGTGCCGAAGACATGGCGCGCATCTTCGATCCCTTCTTCACCACCAAGAAGCGCCAGGGCACCGGGCTGGGGCTGTCGATCAGCCATACGCTGGTCGAACGTTACGGCGGGCGCATCGAGGCGGACAGCGCGCCTGGCGCCGGCGCCACCTTCACGGTCAGCCTGCTGGCCGAGCCGGTTTATCGCAACGACACTGCCCCGGACGAGCGGGGCGCCGACGATTCAACGGAAGCACACGCGACATGAAAGTGATGGGTTTTGCCGGCTGGTCCGGCAGTGGCAAGACGACGCTGGTCGAACAAGTCATCGGCGTGCTGACCGCGCGCGGCTTTGATGTGTCGCTGGTCAAGCATGCACACCACAGCTTCGACATCGACCACGCCGGCAAGGACTCCTGGCGCCACCGCCAGGCCGGTTGCCGCGAAGTCATGGTCAGCTCCGGCCAGCGCTGGTCGCTGACGCGCGAACTGCGTGGCGACGCTGAGGCGACGCTGGACGACCTGTTGGCCAAGCTCGGCCCCTGCGATGTCGTACTGGTCGAAGGCTTCAAGCGCGCCGAGATTCCGAAGATCGAGGTCTATCGCAAGGGTGTGACCGAGCCGCTGCTGTTCCCGGAGGACAGGCGTATCGTTGCCGTTGCGACCGACACGGGGGTGCCCACGACGTTGCCCAAACTGGATATCAACGATCCGGAGGCGGTGGCGAACTTCATCGTGGCGTATCTGGCGGTGTCTTAGAGGGTCAAGTCGAATTCTCCGGGCTCGGGCTCGGGCTCGGGCTCGGGCTCGGGCTCGGTCGGTGGTCGCGACCGGGGTGCGCGTCTCCAACGACCCAACTCGAGCAGTCCTCCCCGCCCACCAGCGTGACGCACGCAACGCCGCACTGCATTTGCGCAATTGACAGGTGCGGGCTTTCATACAATGTCGGCATGAAGCCGACGGGTTCCCCTTTCTTCACCCGGCGCCGTTTTCTCGGCGCCTCGGCAGCGATGCTGCTGGCGGCCTGCGCGCGTGAGGAGCCGGTTGTGGGGCCGCGCTTCCAGGTCGCGCCGCCGGCCACGACCGGAGAGGTCCTGTACCGTCTTGCGGTACATCCGCTGCATAACCCGACCAAGTTGCTGCAGGTGTATGGCGGGCTGACCGATTACCTGAGCGCACGGCTGAACGCCCATCGGATCGAGCTTGAAGCCTCGAACGACTATGCGCATTTCGAGAACAAGGCGGCGCGGCGGAGGCCGGAGTTTCTGCTGCCGAATCCCTATCAGGCTTGGCGCGCGCTGGGCTATGGCTACCGGGTGATTGCGGAAGCGGGTGACAGCGCGGACTTCCGGGGGGTGTTCGTCGTGCGGCGTGACCGTGTGCCGGCAGCGCCCGCTGCTTTGCGGGGTCAGGCACTGTGCTACCCGGCGCCCACGGCGCTGGCTGCGGCGATGTTGCCCCAGCTCTGGTTGGCACGGCAGGGGCTGGATGTACGCGGCGAAACCGAAAGCATTTACGTCGGTTCGCAGGAGTCGGCGATTCTCAGCGCCTATCGGGGCGAATGTGCGGTGGGCGTGACCTGGTCCTTGCCGTGGCGGGCGTTCCAGCGCACGCATCCGGCGGAGGCGGCGGAGCTCGTTGCGGTGTGGCAGACCGATCCGCTGATCAACAACGCGGTCATGGCGCGCGACGACCTGCCGTCCGACCTGATTGCACAGGTGCAAGGCGTGCTGCTGGCGATGGTGACCGAGGATGAAGGGCGCGCGCTGCTCCAGCGTCTGGAGATCGCGCGCTTCAACCCTGCCGATGATGTGCGCTACCGTCATGCGCTGCAGGCTGTCCTCGATGAATACGTGGCGCGTTTCGGAGCCCTGCCATGACGCTGCGCGACGGGCTGTTCGGCACGCTGCGCCGGCAACTGGCGGTCGGGGTCGCGCTGGTGCATGCGGTGATGATGAGCTTCTTCGTCGCCGATCTCGTCGTGCGTCAGCAGGACGTCTTGCAGGCGCGGCAGGTGGAGGAGGCGCGCAGCTTGGCACGCACGCTGGCCTTGTCATCCCGGGCCTGGGTGCTGACCCGCGATCTGGCGGGCTTGGCCGAGCTGACCCAGGCTGGGGGGCAGAGCGGGGTTGAATACCTGATGCTGATCGACGCCCGCGGCGAGGTGCTGGCACACACCGACCCGGCACGCGTCGGGCAGTATGTTGCCGACATGGGCGCATTGATCGCCCGTCCCGAACCGGAGGTGGCGGTGTTGGGCGCAAACCCGAAGCTGGCCGACGTGGCGGCGCCGGTGGTCGCGGCCGGCCGCGTGGTGGGGTGGGCGCGGGTGGGCGTCGGGCAGGGCGATCATGCCGGACTGTCGGCTGCGATTGCGCGCGACGGCATCGTCTATACCCTGGTGGCCATCGTCATTGGCGCGGTGCTGGCCTGGCTGATGTCGCGCGCGATCACCGCCCGTTTGCATCAGATCCGCACCGTTGCCGACGCCGTACGTCATGGGCGGCACGAACTGCGCGCATCCGATGATGGCCGTAATGACGAAATCGGCGTCGTGGCGCGCGGCTTCAATGCGATGCTCGACGCACTGGCGCACGAACGCCGCTTGCTGCGGACCTTGGTGGAAACGCTGCCCGACATGGTGTGGGTGAAAGACACCGCTGGCCGTTATCTGCTGTGCAACCCGTCGCTCGAGCGCGTGTTCGGCCGCAAGGAGGCGGACATTCTGGGCAAGACCGACCATGAGTTGCTGCCAGCCGATTTTGCCGATCACTTCCGTGTGCATGACCTCAGGGCGATCGAGGCCGGCGGGCCGGTTCGCAATGAGGAGTGGGTGACGCTGGCGGACGACGGCAGCCGCGTGTTCGTCGAGACCGTCAAGACGCCGATGTACGACGCCGAAGGCCGCTTGCTCGGCGTGGTCGGCATCGCCCGTGATTACACCGCCCGCTTGCGCAGTACCGAACAGTTGAGGCTGTCTGCCAGCGTGTTCGCGGTGTGTCTCGAGGGCATCGTCATCACCGACGCCGACAACCGCATCATCGACGTCAATCCTGCGTTCACCCGCATTACCGGTTTCAAGCGTGACGAGGTGCTGGGGCGGACATCGGCCTTTCTCTCATCGGCACGTCATGGTGCGGTGTTCCACGCTGCGGTCTGGCAAGCGTTGCGTGAGGCGGGCGTGTGGCGCGGCGAGATGTGGACGCAGGGCAAGTTCGGGGAGGAGTTCGCCCAGCAGGTATCGATCGCCGCGCTACGCGACGATGCAGGTACGATCACGCATTACATCGAGGTGTTCACCGACATCTCCGACCTCAAGGCGCACGAGGCCGAACTGGACGAAATCGCCAACCACGACCCGCTGACCGGCCTGCCCAATCGCCGCTTGCTCCGTGACCGCCTGAGTCAGGCCTATGCCCAGGCCGCCCGCGGCCGCTCGGGTCTGGGGGTGGCGTTGATCGATCTGGATGGATTCAAGCCGATCAACGACAGCCTCGGCCACGAGGCGGGAGACCGCGTGCTGCGTGAAATCGCCGCGCGACTCAGCCACTGCCTGCGCAGCGGCGACACCGTTGCCCGTTTGGGTGGGGACGAGTTCGTGCTGTTGCTGGTCAATCTGGCCGATGCCGACGAAGCCCGTCAGGTTCTGGAGCGGGTGCTGCATGCGGTGGCGCAGCCGATCACGCTGGGCGAACACCGTGTCGCCGTCAGCGCCAGCATCGGGCTGACGGTCTTCCCGAACGACGCCGTCAGTCCGGAAGTGCTGCTGCGCCACGCCGATGCGGCGATGTACCGCGCCAAGGAGGCTGGGCGCAACACCTGGCGGCTGTTCGGCGACGCTTGATCCGGCGGTCCGTTTCAGCGCTTGCCGTATTTGCGGAAGACCGCCCGTGCATCGGCCTCGGCCCGTTCCTGCGTACAGATCGACGGATCGTCGTCATGGCCGCTGAAGAAATCGTCGGCCTGGGCCGCCATCACCAGTTTGATGGCGTCTTCTTCGCTTTGGTCGTAGCGCTCGTAGAGCAGGGTGGCGACTTCGTCGAGGTGCTGTTCGTAGCTCATGGGCATGATGTTGGGTGTCTTGGCGGGTGGGGGTGTGGTGAAGCGGGTGCGAGGCTCAGGCGTTGACGGTCCGAACGGGTACGCCCACTGTCCTGGCTGCTTTGGCCAGCGTTTCGTCGGCGGTGCTCAGCTGTGCATTCAGACGGGCGCACACGGCGAGGTGCAAGGCATCGCCTGCGCGCAGCCCTGAGCGAAAGTCGCCGATCCAGTATTGGGCACGATCGAAATCCGTGGTTTCGATGGCTTCGACCGCAAGCCGTGCGGTGACGAAACGGTCGAAGCGACTGAGGCCTTCGTGATGGAGCGTGGGGGAAATATCACCGCGGCGCGCCATGATGCCGGCTGCACTGACAAACTCGGTCCGCGTCCAGGGTGTGATGACGATGGTCTCCACCGCGACTTCGTCCAGCCATGCGAGCGCGGCGCGGGTGCCTGAATCGTGAAAGAACAGGGACAGCAGCAGGCACGTGTCCGCGTAGCGCAGCATCAGTAGCGCTCTCCGTCACGCACCTCGCGTACGAGCTGTGTGGCGGGTCGTGTCTGGAGTGGCTGGGACAGCACGAAGTCACGCATGTCATTGACAAGTGCTGAGGTATCCAGTGCGGGACGCTCGCGCTCGGGGATGATGCGTGCCACCGGGCGGCCACGGCGGGTGATGATGATCTCTTCGCCTGCGACGACCTGATCGACGACGGCCGACAGGTGCGATTTTGTTTCTGCGAGGGTGAGGGTTCGCATGGTTTGCATTCTCATGACTATCTGACTATCAGTAGTATAGCCAGACTCACGGCAACTGCATGCGCGCATGCTGCGCTTCAATCCAGCCCGATGACCTGTCCCAATGGCGACAGATCGTAGCCGCCCAGGCGTTGCGCCAGCGCCTGCGACGCGGCACTGGCGTGGGCTCGCAGCAGGACCTGGAACAGACGCCGGAACAGGATGTCGCGCGGCAGGGCGAGGTCGAAAGCTTCCCAGCCCAGCGGCAGGAAATCCAGGCCGAATTCTGCCGCGGCCGCGCGTGTGCCGGGGGCGCAATCGGCTTCGTCGCGGGCGATGAGGCCGGCGGCTTCGCGCTCGGTGTGGGCGGTGGCGACCACGCTGCAGTCCGCAGCGGCAAAGCCGCGGCTGGCGAGGGCGGACTCAATGTAATGGCGCGAGCCGGCGCCGGCTTGCCGCATTGCCCAGCGGTAATCAAAGGCGGCCAGCGTCTCGATGCCCTCCACCGCCAGTCCGCGGCGCAGGATGACGCCTTGCTCACGCAGCGCCAGACGCACCAGCGCCCATTGCCGCTGGCCACCGAAACTTCTCAGCAGCGTGGCGTGCTGCTGTTCGCTGTGCTCGACGCCGCCCCAGTGCAGCGCGCAGACGTTGGCGCGGCGACGGGCGAGCAGTTCCAGCCCGGTCAGCGTGCCGGTGGGGCTATAGGCGACGAAACCCTCGGCACCCAGCGTTGGCGCCAGGGCAGATACGGTGGCGGCCAGCAGCGGGTCGTCGCTGCCGGTGATTAGTAGGCGGTCGGTCAGTGCGCCACCGTGGGCTTGCTCCAGCAGCCATTCCTCCAGCAAGGCGCGTGGGAACAGCCACTTGCCGCCGACCCGGGCGGCCGGGATGTCCCTGTTGTTGGCGAGTTCGTAGAGTTTTCTTTCGTTCAGGTGCAGATAGGCGGCCGCCTCCCGTGCGGTAAGACACAGGCCGGCGGGGTCGTTGCCTGACGCTTCAGTGGCCGGCTGGGTGGGGCGGTGCTCGCTGGGCGGACGGGAAACGTCTCTGCGCATCAGTGGTTCAGCGCGACGGCAGCGCCACGTCCTGTGCGGCAGCGGCCAGTTCGTCGCGGGTGTTGATGTTGCGGAAGGCGGCTTCCTGATCGTCGAAAGGGACCTCCACGACTTTCAGCGTGCCGTACCAGCGGTCGATCTTGCGCCCGCCACTGGTGAGGAAGTCGCCGAGGTGGCCAGCGAGATCGCGTCGGCACAGGCAGAACACCGGATGGGGCTGGTCGAAGGTCTTGGCGACGGCGAGCTGGGCATCGGCGGCATGCAGTGCGGCGGCCAGGCGCTCGACCAGATCGGCGGGCAGGAAGGGCGAGTCGCAGGGCGCGGTGACGACCAGCGGATGTTGGGCGCGCAGCATTGCGGCATGCAGCCCGGCGAGCGGGCCGGCAAAACCGCCAATGTCGTCGCCGAACACCGGATAGCCGAAAGCCTGCCAGGACTCGAGGTTCTGGTTGGCGTTGATGATCAGGTCATCGACCTGGGGCGCCAGCCGGTCGAGCGCATGGGCCGCCATCGGTCGGCCCGCGAGTTCGACCAGCCCTTTGTCGACGCCGCCCATGCGGCTGCCTTGGCCGCCGGCGAGCAGCACGCCGGTGATGCGGTCAGGTGAGGTGTATGTGCTCATGTCGTGCCTCGGTGTGTCCGTTCAGTCGCGCACGAAGCGGTCGTCGCCAGAAAACAGCAGGTAGTGCTTGCCTTGTGCGCGGCCGATCATCGTCAGCCCGATCTTGTGCGCGATCTGCCAGCCCATGTGGGTCAGGCCTGAGCGCGACACCAGGAAGGGAATACCCATCTGCGCGGTCTTGATCACCATCTCCGAGGTCAGCCGGCCGGTGGTGTAGAAGATCTTGTCGGCGCCGTCCAGTCCATCCAGCCACATCTGGCCGGCGATGGCATCCACCGCGTTATGGCGGCCGACGTCCTCGACGAACATCAGGATCTTGCAGCCGTCCGGCGTGGCCTGCGCGAGCGCGCAGCCATGCACCGCGCCGGCTTGCTTGTAGATGGATTCATGGTGGCGCACGGCGTCCATCAGCGCATACAAGGTCGATTGCTTCAAGGCGCGGTCGTGCGGCAGGCGGATCTGGTCGATCTCGTCCATTAGCCCGCCAAATACCGTGCCCTGCCCGCAGCCGGTGGTGACGGTGCGTGTGCCGAGCTTTTCATCGGCATCGCGCAGGCCCTCGCGCGTGGTCACCGACACCGCGTCGACATCCCAGTCGACCTGTACCGAGGTGATCTCGTCCAGGCTGCGCACCAGACGCTGGTTGCGCAGCCAGCCGATGGTCAATGCCTCCGGTGCGGCGCCCAGCGTCATCAGGGTGACGATCTCGCGCTTGTCGACGTAGAGCGTCAGCGGATGTTCGCCGGCGATGGCGGTGGGCACGGTGTCGCCGTGCTCGTTGATGGCCGGAATCTCGACGGTCAGCGGGCGGCTGGCCTGGCTCAGCAGGGGGCGGTGTGGTGCGGTCATCGGGGTTTTCGCGTGTTGGCGGTGAGCGTCGGGCGCTCGATTGTAGCGGCTCGCTGGCAAGGGCGTGGCGTGCTGCCCGGGTTTTCACGGTCGCGGCACGGTGATGGGCGACGTATGCTGTAGACCTCTTGAAACGTCCAGAAATGCGGGTGCAAGGCATGGAAAAATTCCCGGTCGCGGTGGTCATGGAGTGCCGCCGCCTGAACAACCCCTGGGTGGATGAGGCCTGGGAGGCGGTGGGGGTGGTGCCCGCCTTCGAGCTCGCTGACCCGGCGCCGGTCGAAATCGTGTCCGAGCCGGATCGCCGTCAGTGGCGGGTCGGTGGCTGGGCGATCGAGCTGTTCCGCGACGAAGCCGACAACTATTTTCTCAACATGAGTTCGCCGATCCCCAAGGTGTTCGTGATGTGGCGCAAGGAAGGCGAGCTGGCGCTGCCGGCTGCGGTGTCGGCGAGTTACGGCGAGGCGGCACGCTGGCTGGATTCCGGCGAGCAGGTCGACGGTGTGCCGATGTCGCGCGAGATTGCCGACTGGGTGGGTGACTTCGTCAATACCCATTACAAGCCGGCACCGCGCAAGAAAGTGCGGCGCAACGACCCGCTGGCGCAGGACCGGGGGCCGGCGTGAGCGCGGGGGGCTTCCTGTCGCGCTGGTCGAAGCGCAAGCTGGCGGCCTCGCTCGCCGCGGCCTGCGAACCCGCGGCGGCCGAAGCGGGCGCGACGGCCCACGCCGCGGCTCGCATTGTTGCCGACCCTGCCACCGAGCCCCCGGCCAGCGTTGCCCGCGAAGCGCAGGACCGCGCCGCCATCGAGGCCGCGTTGCCACCGGTCGAGGACCTGACGCTGGCGTCCGATTTCACCGCTTTCCTGAAAGAAGAGGTCAGCGAGTCGCTGCGCAGGCAGGCGCTGAAGAAGCTCTTCGCCGATCCACATTTCAACCAGATGGACGGACTGGACATCTACATCGACGACTACTCGATCGCCGATCCGATCCCGCCGTCGATGATGGAAAAGCTCAAGCACGCGCGGGAGTGGCTGAGCGAGACGGAAGCCCCGGTTGATGAGAGTGTGCAGGCGGCGGACGGCGAGGTCTTGCCGCCGGTGGCGGAGGGCGAGGCGGTGCAGTCGGGGACGGTCGTGGCGCATGAGGCGTGTCGTGAGGTGCAAGTCGGACTGGATACGGCCAACACGGGTGATCTTGTTTCGGCCGAGGAGGTCGAGGCCGAAGCTGCTGCGTGGCGTGCGGAAACACGGCGCAAGATCGACGGCGCTGCATCGTGAAGTTGGTTTGCACGCGTCGCGCAGTTCGACCGTCGAGAAATTCGCGCCTATATCGCCCAAGCAATGCTTGTGCTCGCTGGTCACCGTCGATCGCTCGGGAGCTTTGTATGTGGCGAGACAAAACGACGCTGATCGGACAAATTGTCGCGATGAGGCGTTCGATCGGTCATTGGTAGTGCCTTTCTGGTTGTTCGTGCTGCGAATTCGGTGATCTGGTGTTGGCCCGCCGAGTGCTTCTGATGGATAGATCCAATGGATGCACCAATGCAAAACGCCCGAAAACAGATTCACGTCTGCGACTGCAATCGCAGCTTTACGCTCGACGCTGAGCGGCTGTCTCCTGCAGCCGGCAATCTTGCATGCCACCACGCCCTGTGCGGTGCCGAGTTGCCGGCGCTGGAAGCCGACCTCGCGGCCGGTGGCGAGATCTTCGTATCCTGTACGCAGGAGACCGCGCTGTTCGGCGAACTGGCCGAGTCGCAGCAGGCCGGCCAGCGTATCCACTTCTTCAATCTGCGTGAGAACGCCGGCTGGTCGGTCGAATCCGCGCAGGCCACGCCCAAGCTCGCTGCGCTGATCGCCGCCGCGACCACGCTGCCTGAACCGGAGCCGGTGCCCGCGGTGCAGATGCGCGCCGGCCGCAGTCTGCTGATCATCGGCGAGGCGGGTGCGGCGTTGGGCTGGGCCGAGCGCCTGGCGGGCAGCTTCGAACCGGCGGTGCTGATCACCCAGCGCGCTGGTGAGGTCGAGCTGCCGGTGGTCAATGACTACCCGGTGTGGTCGGGCAAGCCGGTGAAACTGTCCGGCCATCTCGGTGCCTTCGAACTGCACTGGACGCAGCACAACCCCATTGACCTCGAGCTGTGCGTGCGTTGCAACGCCTGCGTCAAGGCCTGTCCGGAAGGCGCCATCGGTTTCGATCTGCAGGTCGACCTCGACGCCTGTCGCAGCCACCGCGCCTGTGTTGCCGCCTGTAGCGAGATCGGCGCGATCGATTTTGCGCGCAAGGACATCGCCCGCAGCGAGCGTTTCGACCAGGTGCTGGACCTGTCCGCCGAGCCGCTGCTGAAGCGCGTCGAGTTGCCCGACGGCTATGCCGCGCCGGGCCGCGACCCGTTCGAGCAGGCGCTGGCGGTGCAGGCGCTGGGCGAGTTCATCGGCGAGTTCGAGAAGCCGCGCTACGTCGCCTTCGACGCCGGCCTGTGCGCGCACAGCCGCTCGAAGAAGACCGGCTGTACGAACTGCATCGAAGTCTGCGCCACCGAGGCGATCCGCGCCAATGGCGACGTGATCGCCGTCGATCCCTATCTGTGCAAGGGTTGTGGCACCTGCAGCACGGTGTGTCCGTCGGGCGCGCTGGGCTTCCAGTTTCCGCGCGTGCCGGACGTCGGCCAGCGCGTGAAGACGCTGTTGGCCGAGTACGCGCAGGCCGGCGGCACGGAGGCCTGCATCCTGTTCCATTCCGCCGAGGCCGGCACCGCCGCCATCGGCAGGCTGGCGCGCCGTGGCCGTGGCTTGCCGGCGCGGGTGATTCCGGTCGAGGTGTGGAGCGCGGATGCGGTCGGGCTGGACCTGATGCTCGGCAGCCTGGCGCTGGGTGCCTGTCAGGTGGCGGTGCTCGCCGCCGGCAGTCACGACGCTGCGCCGCTGAGGGCGCAGGCCGGGCATGGGCAGACGATCCTGTCGGCGCTCGGCTATGCCGGCGAACACCTGCGCATCGTCGAGGCCGACGCCGACGACTGGCAGGTGCTGGAAACCGCGCTGTGGTCATGGGCGCCCGCCACCGCTGTCGCCACGCCGGCGCGCTTCCGTCTGCTGCCGAAGAAGCGCGAGACGCTGGATTTCGCACTGCGCCATCTGGTCGAGCACGCCCCCGCGGCGAAGGCCGAGGCGGGCCTGCCGGCGGCGATTGCGCTGAAGGCCGGCGCGCCCTTCGGCCAGGTCGTCGCGTCCGACGCCTGTACGCTGTGCATGGCCTGTACCGGTGCCTGTCCGGCGAGCGCCTTGCGCGCATCGGGCGACCGCTATCGCCTCGAGTTCGTCGAGAAGAACTGTCTGCAGTGCGGCCTGTGCGTGAGCTCCTGTCCGGAGTCGGCGCTGAGCCTCGAGCCGCGCCTGCTGCTGACGGAAGACGCACGCCGCGCCCGCGCGTTGCGCGAGGCCGACATCTTCCACTGCACCGCCTGCGGCAAGGCGATGGGCGCGACGCCGCTGATCGAAGCCATGATTACCCGCCTGTCCGGCCATTCCATGTTTGCCACCGAGGCCGAGCGTGCCCGCTTGCGCATGTGTGCCGACTGCCGCGTGATCGACATGATGAAGACCGAACCGGCGGTCAAAGCCTGGGACCTGAGCGAATGAGCGCGCCGATTTCCATCCAGTCGCAGCCGACCTGGTCCGAGGAGGACCGCGCGCGCGCCGATCACTACGCGCTGCTGGCACGCCTGTTCCATGCCGCGCCCGACGCGGCGCTGCGTGATGCGCTGGTGCAGGCTGGGCGCGGCCTGGGCGGCACTGAGGGGGCGCTGCCGCAAGCCTGGGCTGCGCTTGCGGCCGCTGCGTCCAACCTGCCGCTGCAAACCGTTTGCGACGAATTCGATGCGCTCTTTGTCAGTGTGTCCAAGCCGGTCGTGATGACGCACGGCTCCTGGTACATCACCGGCTTCCTGCAGGAGGAGCCGCTGGCTGACCTGCGCGAGGATCTTGCCGAACTCGGATTGGGGCGCCGCCAGGGCGTGACCGAGACCGAGGACCACATTTCCGCGCTGGCCGAGGTGATGCGCCACTTGGTGCTGACCGGCCCGGACGAAGCGGGCCTGCTGCGTCAGCAGCGTTTCTTCGGCCGCCACATCGCGCCTTGGTATGCGGACCTGGCAGCGGCGCTGGCGAAGGCGCCGGGTGCAGATTTTTATGCGAAGGTCGGCGCGCTGCTGCTGGCCTTCATGGACATCGAACGCGAGGCGTTCGACATGCTGGAGGCGTCCGCCGAATGAGCGGCGCCGGACCTTTTGTGAGGGGAGAGCGAGGATGAAAGACGACAACACCAAGCTGTCGCGGCGGAATTTCCTGATGGCCGTCGGCGCCAGTGGCGCAGCAGGTGCAGCGGCGCTGGCCGCCACCGCGGCCAAGACGGTGCCGGGCGCTGCGCAGGCCGTCGACACCGCCCGCCGCGAGGAAGCGGACAAGGGCGTCAGCGAACACATGCGCAATTACTACCGCAGCGCGCGGGTCTGAGGAGGACGCGACGATGTTGACCAAGAAAAGCAGCGCCGCCACCGGCAGCGCCCGCCGCCTGCGGGGTTCCGCCGCGCGTGCGCTGGGCCAGACCATGGACCGCCGCGCCTTCCTGAAGCGCTCCGGCCTGGGCGTCGGCGCAGGCGCACTCGCCACCCAGTTGCCGTACAACCTGATCGGCGCCGCCGAGGCTGCAGCGCCTGGTGTGTCCCGAAGCGAGGGCAAGGCCGACGTACGCCGTACCGTCTGTACACATTGCTCGGTGGGCTGTGCGACCGACGCCATCGTGCGCAACGGCGTGTGGGTGCATCAAGAGCCGGTGTTCGATTCGCCGATCAACCTCGGCGCGCACTGTGCCAAGGGCGCCTCGCTGCGCGAGCACGGCCACGGCGAGCACCGCCTGAAGTACCCGATGAAGCTGGTGGACGGCAAGTACCAGAAGATCTCGTGGGAACAGGCGCTGAACGAAGTCGGCGACCGCCTGCTGAAGATCCGCGCCGACTCCGGCCCGGACGCGGTGTACTGGATCGGTTCGTCGAAGCACAACAACGAGCAGGCCTACCTGCTGCGCAAGTTCGTGTCCTTCTGGGGCACCAACAACTGTGATCACCAGGCGCGCATCTGTCACTCCACCACCGTGGCGGGCGTGGCGAACACCTGGGGTTACGGCGCGATGACGAACTCCTACAACGACATGCAGTACTCGAAGGCGGCGCTGTACATCGGTTCGAACGCCGCCGAGGCGCATCCGGTGTCGATGCTGCACATGCTGCATGCCAAGGAAAACGGCTGCAAGATGATCGTCGTTGACCCGCGCTTCACGCGCACCGCGGCGAAGGCGCACCAGTACGTGCGCATCCGCTCGGGTACCGACATTCCCTTCATCTGGGGCATGCTCTACCACATCTTCAAGAACGGCTGGGAAGACCAGAAGTACATCGACGACCGCGTCTTCGGTCTGGAGAAGGTCAAGGAAGAGATCATGACCTGGACGCCGGAGCGCGTGCAGGAAGTGACCGGCATCCCCGAGGAGCAGGTGTTCAAGGTCGCGCAGACGCTGGCGATGAACCGGCCCTCGACCGTGGTGTGGTGCATGGGCCAGACCCAGCACACGGTGGGCAACGCCAACGTGCGCGCGATGTGCATCCTGCAGCTGGTGCTGGGCAACGTTGGTGTGTCCGGCGGCGGCACCAACATCTTCCGCGGCCACGACAACGTGCAGGGCGCGACCGACGTCGGTCCCAACCCGGATTCGCTGCCCGGCTACTACGGCCTGGCTGTCGGCTCCTGGAAGCACTGGTGCCGCGTGTGGGGCGTCGACTACGAGTGGGTCAAGAGCCGCTACGCCTCCGAAGAGCTGATGACCAAGTCGGGCATCACCGTGTCGCGCTGGATCGACGGCGTGACTGAGAACAAGGAGCTGATCGACCAGCCGAGCAACCTGCGCGCTGTCGTGTACTGGGGCCATGCGCCCAACTCGCAGACCCGCGGCGCCGAGATGGTCGAGGCGATGAAGCAGCTCGACACCTTGGTGGTGATCGACCCCTATCCGTCCGCAACCGCGGCGATGGCGGCGATGGTGCGCAAGGACGGCGTGTATCTGCTGCCGGCCTGTACCCAGTTCGAAACCACCGGTTCGGCCACGGCCTCGAACCGCTCGATTCAGTGGCGTGAGAAGGTCATCGAGCCACTGTTCGAGTCCAAGCCCGACCACACCATCATGTACGCCTTCGCCAAGAAGTTCGGCTGGGCGGACGAATTGGTGAAGAACATCAAGCTCGAGAAGGATGCCCAGGGCTGGGACGAACCGAACATCGAGGACATCCTGCGCGAGATCAACCGCGGCACCTGGACCATCGGCTACAGCGGCCAGTCGCCCGAGCGCCTGAAGCTGCACATGAAAAACATGCACACCTTCGACGTGAAGACGCTGAAGGCGGCTGGCGGCCCGTGCGACGGCGAGTACTTCGGCCTGCCGTGGCCGTGCTACGGCAATCCCGAGCTGAAGCACCCGGGCACGCCCAACCTGTACGACACCTCCAAGCACGTCATGGACGGCGGCGGCAACTTCCGCGCCAACTTCGGCGTTGAGAAGGACGGGGTGTCGTTGCTGGCGGCCGAAGGTTCGGCCTCGAAGGGCGCCGACCTGCAGATGGGCTACCCCGAGTTCGACCACACCCTGCTGAAGAAGCTGGGCTGGTGGGACGAGCTGACCGACGCCGAGAAGACCGAGGCCGAAGGCAAGAACTGGAAGACCGACCTGTCGGGCGGCATCATCCGCGTGGCGATGAAGAACCACGGCTGCCACCCCTTCGGCAACGCCAAGGCGCGCGCGCTGGTGTGGAACTTCCCCGATCCGGTACCGCTGCACCGCGAGCCGATCTATTCGCCGCGTCCGGATCTGGTCGCCAAGTACCCGACCCATGACGACAAGGCCAAGTTCTGGCGTCTGCCCACCCTGTACAAGTCGCTGCAGGAGAAGGTCAAGGACATCTCTAAGGAGTATCCGCTGATCATGACCTCCGGCCGTCTGGTCGAGTACGAGGGCGGCGGCGAGGAGACCCGCTCCAACCCCTGGCTGGCCGAGCTGCAGCAGGAGATGTTCGCCGAGGTGAACCCGAAGGATGCCAACGACGCCGGTTTCCGCAACGGCGACTACATCTGGGTCGAATCGCCCACCAAGGCGAAGCTGAAGGTGCGCGCCCAGGTCACGCAGCGCGTGGCGCCGGGCACGGTGTTCCTGCCCTTCCACTTCTCCGGCTGGTGGCAGGGCCAGGACATGCTCAAGTACTACCCCGAGGGCGCGGCACCGATCGTGCGCGGCGAGGCGGTCAACACCGCCACGACCTATGGCTATGACCCGGTGACGATGATGCAGGAAACCAAGACCACCCTGTGCCGCGTGAGCAAAGCGTAAGGGCGAGGAGAAGAAAAGATGGGACGCATGAAATTTCTCTGTGACGCCGAGCGCTGCATCGAATGCAACGGCTGCGTCACCGCGTGCAAGAACGAGCACGAGGTGCCCTGGGGCGTGAACCGCCGCCGGGTGGTGACGATGAACGACGGCGTGCCGGGCGAGCGCTCGATCTCGGTCGCGTGCATGCACTGTTCGGACGCGCCGTGCATGGCGGTGTGCCCGACCAACTGCTTCTACAAGACCGAAGAAGGCGTGGTGCTGCACGACAAGGACCAGTGCATCGGCTGCGGCTACTGTTTCTATGCCTGTCCGTTCGGTGCACCGCAGTTCCCGAACGGCCCGGCAGCCTTCGGCGCGCGCGGCAAGATGGACAAGTGCACCTTCTGCGCGGGGGGGGCGGAAGAGACCGGTTCGCAGGCCGAGTACGACAAATACGGCTCCAATCGGCTGGCCGAGGGCAAGCTGCCGCTGTGCGCCGAGATGTGCTCGACCAAAGCGCTGCTGGCGGGCGACGCCAACGTGGTGGCGGACATCTTCCGCGAGCGCGTGCTGCGCCGTGGCGGGGGCACCGAGGCCTGGGGCTGGCAGACCGCCTACGGTGGTGGTGGCGAGCAGAAGCGCGAACAGAAACGCGAGCGGGAGGGCCAGAAATGAGCACGCCGACCATGAAGCTGTTGCGTACTGCCGCGCTGGGCGGCGTCCTGGCGCTGGGCCTGTCGGCCTGCGGCGAGACGTCGCAGGTGCCGGTGTACGAGGACGGCAAATATTCCGGCAAGGCCGACACCCGGCCGTGGGAGAGTGCCGAGTTCAAGGGTGACAAGGCTGCCTGGGAGGCTGCGCTGAAGAATCGTGCGCGCGGCCAGAACGAGTACAACCGCGGCGATTGAGGAGAGCACCATGAAGGCATTCTTCATGCGACGGCCGGGCGCTGCGCTGCTCGCCGTGCTGCTGCTCGTGCTGACCCTGCTCGCATCGGCGCTGCCGGTGCGAGCGGCCGATCACGCGCACAGCGGCAGCACGGCCGCCGACCAGGTCGAGCGGCAGCAGGAGCGTCCGGGCAACAACGCGCCGGTGTGGCGGGCGGTGCGTTCGGGCGAGGAACATTTCACCACCGTGCGTGGCCCCGAGGCAGGGGTGCTGATCCAGGCCGAAGGCAACACCTGGCGGCACCTGCGCAACGGTCCGATCACCGTCTATGGCGGCGCGCTGCTTATCGTCATGGCCTCGGCCATTGCGCTGTTCTGGCTGGTGAAAGGCACGATGAAGCTGCACGGTGCGCGCACCGGGCGGAAGATGAAGCGTTTTTCCGGCTTCGAGCGCTTCGTACACTGGGGCACGGCCATCAGCTTCCTGCTGCTGGCGGTGACCGGGGTGGCGATCCTGTTCGGCAAGCACGTGCTGGCGCCGATCTTCGGTTCGGACTTCCTCGCGCTGCTGCTGACGGCGGGCAAGCTGATCCACAACTACGTCGGTCCGCTGTTCGGCGTGTTCCTGGTGCTGATGATCCTGACCTTCTTGCGCGACAACGTGTGGCAGGCCTGCGACGCAATCTGGATTCGCCGCGCCGGTGGGCTGCTGGGCGGCGACCATGTGCCTTCAAGCCGCTTCAACTTCGGCGAGAAGACGTGGTTCTGGCTGGGCGTGACCTTCCTCGGGCTGGCGGTGGCGATCTCCGGCCTGGTGATGGACTTCCCCAATTACGGCTGGACCCGTGGCGAGATGCAGATCGCCAACATCGTCCATGCCGTCGGTGCGGTCGTGCTGCTGGGTCTGTCATTCGGTCATATCTACATGGGCACGCTCGGTGTCGAAGGCGCCTACGAGTCGATGAAGACCGGCTATGTGGACGAGACCTGGGCCAAGGAGCACCACGAGATCTGGTACGAGGACGTCAAGGCGGGCAAATCCGGCCATCCCTGATCTTTCGACTCAAGCTTTTTGCCGGTTCGGGCGCCTCCCTCCCTCACTGCCCGAACCTTTCGACCCCGTCCGGCCCGAGTGTGCTGGACGGGGTTTTTTATATCAGCGTGTTGACCGTCTGCTGCGTGTGCGGCGGTGGTGCCGTCAGCCAACGGCGTATTTCCTTGGCGGGCAGGGCTTGGGCGAACAGGTAGCCTTGTGCCACGTTGCAGCCGTGGTCAGCAAGGAACCGCAGTTGCGCCTGCGTTTCGACACCCTCGGCCACAACCGTCATGCCGAGGCCGTGACCGAGGGCGATGCTGCTGCGGACGAAGGCGGCGTCGTCACAGTTTTGATCGAGGTCGCTCATGAAGCGCTGATCGATCTTCAATTCGGACACCGGAAAGCGTCGGAGCAGTGAAAGGGATGAACAGCCGGTCCCGAAGTCATCCACTGCGACACGAACGCCCAGATCGTGGATGCGCTGCAGTAACTGGGCATTACGTTCGGCATCGCGCATGGCGGTCGATTCGGTCAGTTCCACCTTCAACAGGGCTGGATCGAGACCGCTTTTATTGAGGCTTCTGCGCAGCGTGTCGACGATGTGCATGTTGGTACATTGCCGCGCCGAGACATTGACTGCCAGCGGTACGATGGGCAGGCCTTCACGCCGCCAGCGCGCCAGCTGCGACATGGCGTCGGTGATCGCCCAGTCGCCGATGTGGCTGATCAGACCGGATTCTTCGGCGACGGCAATGAACGTCGCGGGCTTGACCAGCCCCCGACCGGGACGGTGCCAGCGGATGAGGGATTCGAGCCCCATCAGCCGACCGCTCAGGATGTCGATCTGAGGTTGGTAGAAAAGCTCGAATTCACCTTTGTCCAACGCATGGCGCAATGCCGTTTCCAGGTCCTGGCGCGTGCGAGACCAGGCGTCCAGTGAGGGTGAGTGAAAGGTGAAGCGGCTGTGGCCTTCGAGCCGGCCCCGGTATAGCGCCTTGTCGGCCATCGACAGCAGCGTTGCGGCTTCGTCGCTGTCGCTGGGGCCGACGCTGATGCCGATGCTCGAAGACTGGGATTCGTCGGCCCCGAATTCGCGATCGAGCTGGTCAAGCAGTTTGTGGGCGACGGTGACGATGGCGGAGCGGTCGAGCAGGTTGTCGAGCAGGATCATGAATCCGTTGGCATCACAGCGCGCGAGGGTGTCACCGCGACGTATCGATGCTTGAAGACTCTCGGCCGCGGCGCGAAGTGTTGCCCGTGTGCTGTCTTGAGTCGCGTTGCCCTCGATGTCCGGGCGCGTCTGGCGTTGAGGAGGCAGATCGATGGCCAGCAAGGCGATCAGGGTGTCCCGGCGCTGCGCGTTGGCCAGCGCCTGTTCGAGGCGGTCGAGGAGCAGCGCGCGATTGGGTAGCCCGGTGGCGAGATCGTGGGTTGTTGCGTGAGGCTGCAGGGATGCCGTGTCGGTCGCTTCCAGCAGGGCCTCGAATGTCAGCATTGCGCCGGTGTCGATGTCGCCAAGGGCGGTCGCGCTCAGTCGAAGCTGGGTGTTGTGGCCGTCGGGGGCGTGCCAGCCGATCGGGTCAGGGAAACGGAGGGTGCGCCGACCCCTGACGCAGGCCAGCACGGCCTCGACGATCTGCGGTGACTGATCGGTGAAGCTGTGTATCAGCGTGCCGATGGGTTGGGTGCGCAGTTGAGACTCGCGCATTCCGGTCAGGCGCTCGGCTTCGGCGTTGGCCCGGACGACGCGAAGGGTCTTGTCGATGTGCAGGACTGCGGCGCGGGGCGGGCTGGGCTGGGTGTCACGAACCCAGCGACGGAAGACTCGCGCCACCCACGCCAGCGGCGTTGATGCCCTGGACGATAAGAGGGCC
>Ga0209066_10001170_pt1 | contig 35620 bp, 31 predicted proteins | sample All_14_2_FD_187198 | JGI IMG/M metagenome (GOLD analysis project Ga0209066, IMG submission 187198) | Freshwater microbial communities in response to fracking from Pennsylvania, USA - Allegheny Zone_MetaG_DW_15 (SPAdes) (version 2) ... | reverse complement strand
CGTTCGAGTTCGATCCGCGGATGTTCTGAATCAGCCTATCGGGGTCACCTCAGAAAACGGAATAAATCGTACGTTAAGCCGATTGGCTGTCCCGTTGCATCCTCAGCAATTCTCATTTCAGCTCTCTGAGGGTCGGCAGGGATTCATGTAAATCCCAGCAAAAGTGACCCTAAGTCTATGATTCCATTGGAATTATGGTGGTGTCGAAGTTCAAGGGCCCGATCTTCCGCCGGAAGTCCAGCGTGTAGTCCCCAAATCGGTTGATGTGCGCCGTGCGAAACGGCGCCAGGCCGGCCAGGATATCCAGCGTGATCTCGGTTCCTTCGTCGCGAAGCTCCTGCAGCACCCTCGTCATGCCCACCACGTTATGCAGAATGATCATGTTGGCCACCAGGTGGTTGTACTTGATCACCTTGCGCTGCTCGTGCCGGATGTTCTCGGCAATGATCCCCTCTCCCCCGAAGAATGACCATTGGGCAAAGCCATTGAATTGCTCACTCTTGTTGGTTTCGGCGTGGATCACCTTGCGCAGCCCGACATCGCCGATGTAGCTCAGCAGGAACATGGTCCGGATGACCTTGCCGAGCTCCACAAACGCGAAATACAGCTTGTTCTTGCGGCTGTAGGTACCGAGCCTGCGCAGGATGGCCGACGGCGTGATCTTGCCGGTCTTGATGGAAACCGCCACCCGCAGCATTGCAGGCAAATGCAATTCAATCAGCCGCCAGTCGATCACATCGCTGAACAGCGCGTTGATGTTCCGGTAGGCATTGCCCGGCTCCGGGCGATGGAATTTGAGATCTTGGATACCCCGGATGCGCGGCATGAGCTGGATGCCCAGGAGGTGCGCCAGCGCGAAGACCGGATAACTCTGGGCTTGGGTGTCCCCGTGAATCGTGTCCGGCCGAATGTCCGATTCGTTGGTCATCAGCCCGTCAAGGATGTGGATTCCCTCATAAGTGCCGCAGGAAATGAAATGGCTGAACAGCGCGATGAACTTGTCGGACACGTGGTAATAGCCGATACCGCCGTACCCGCCATAGCGGATATGGTGCTCGGACAGCAGATTTTGTTCGTAAAGGTTCCACTTTGTGCCGTCGGCCGAAGCATGCTTTCCGGTGCCCCAGTAGCCTGGCAGTTCGAACTTGTTGTACGCGTTGATCACCTTGACAATGGCCTTGTCCAGCAGGTCCTCGCTGACGTATTTCAGGTTGAGCCAGGAAATCTGCCGGCGGCTCAGCCCTTTGATGGATTTGGCCGTCTGAACCGGCCCCAGGTTGCAGCCGTAGCAAAACAGCGTCGTGATGACGCGCATGCGCAGGTCCTCCAGGCGGCTGTCCGTCCCGGCCAACGGCCGGAACAGCTTGTGCAGGTCCAGCCAGCGTTCGGTGTCGATCATGACGTCCACAATGCTGGCCGCCTCCATCCGCTCGGTGATCAGGGTGTCGATCCGCGCGGCCGCCTCGACGATTTCTGAGCGCGGCGGTTTTCGCAGGATCAGGCGGCCATCGACAATCTCGGCATGGGCGTTTTCCGGGAAAGTGGCGTCGATGTCCCGGGCCCGCTGGGACATGGCCGATTTGAGCATCGCCACAAAGGTGCCCGGATCAGTCTCGATGCCGGTGACTCGGCCATACTCGCCGACCTCCTTTTCAAAGGTTTCATCATCGACCAGTTGCTCGCGGTAGTCGTCATAACGCTCGCCGTACTTGATGAAGAGATCGCCCGACTTCAGGTCGTCCTTGACCGCATGCATGACCGCCAGCTCAAAATACCGGCGGTGGACAGCCTCTGCTCGGCCCTTGCCGGATGGCCGGACCAGCACCAACTTCTTCCACTGAGCAGACATCCAGCGGAAATCCTTGTCCTCACTCAGGTCGAGCGTGTCCAACAAGACGATGTCCGAACGGTTATCGCGCAGCTTGTAAAGGGCCTCGATCAGCCGCTCCACCACCTGGTCCTCGCTGCTGGCCTTGGGCGAAGCGATGCCGATGCAGTTGAGCAGCTGGGCCCGGACCATCTTATAGGGCTGCAGCAGGAAAGGCAGATGGTTGCGCCCGGCATAAGCCAGGTGCTGTTCGCATTCGTTGAGCAGCTCGTCCACGTCGGCCACCAGGGTCGTGCCGATGGCGTCCACGCGCTGGGTGTCCGTCCCCTCCAACAGGTAGGCGCCCAGGATGTCTTTGAGCTGGCCGACCAGCATGTCGGTTTTCTGGACCCGCTCCTGCTGGAAAGAGAGCAATTTCTGCCTGGCATTGTTTTCCAGGTTCTGCATGAGGCGAATAAACAGGTCGGCGGCGTCATCCAGGGACTGGGCATGCTGCGCCCGGATGAAGATCACCGCCAGGGCGTAGCGCTTTTGCGGCTTGAGCTCGGCCATCTCGGCCGCATTGAGCGCGCGCGCCAGGTGTCGGAACTGTTTTAGCTTGGGCACCGGCACGTCGGGTTTGGGAAGCTGCTCCACCAGGTACTGCAAGCGCCGGATATGCTGGATGTAGGTGCGCGTTTCCTTGTTGGTCGGCCGCTTGGGTTCGCGCTTGAGCATTTGCCAGGCAGAAACCGACTCGCCCGTGGCGGTTTTAAGCAAACTGTCGATCAGGGTCCGGGTATGGGCTGTCAGCTGGTTGGTGATTGCGGAGAAATACCGGTTGTTGCTCTTTTCCCGGGCTCGAAACGCCATCCGGTCCAGTGTCGAGAAGGCAGGCAATTCGTAGCGATGGTGGACCAGTTCCTCCAGCATCACGTTGATGATGTCGGCCACCGCGTGTTTGGTCTCGGCCGCCGTGTCGGCCACGACCTCCAGCCAGGCATGGCCCGCCGAGTCCAGCGGTTTCACATTCAGGTGCCGGCGTAACGTCGCAAACAAGGCCGTGCGTGCGCCTGAAGCCTCGAAGCGCTTGAGGTCTGCCGCCGGGGGCGGCCGAACCACGCCTACCTGCTGCGCAATGTGCTCCGGGATCACTGGCGGCACTTCGGCCAGGGAGATGAAATACCCCAGGCGCTGGAAAACCTTCAGGTGGATCAACGCCGCCATGCGCGGCAAGGCGCGCTTGCCGAGGCCGGCAGCCAGGCGTTGCTCATCCTCGGTCGGCGTGTAAAGCTCCGCCAGCTCACGCGGTGTCGGATCGGATTTCAGGCTGGGATAGGCCGTCTCATGGAGCGTGGTCATTCGCGGGGACTCCCCCGCCTGGCGGCAATGCTTCCCATCGCCTCAATCCCAATAAGTGTCGGTAGAGGGTTCGTGGAACGAGGTTTCCAGCAGGCACTGGTTGTCCTCGGCGATGCGGTACATGTCATCGAGCAGCGTGGCGATCACCTCGTCCAGCAAGTCGCGGGTCAGGTAGGGAACCGCCAGCTCGTAGAGCGTGCCCTCGGTGTTCAGGCGTTGCATGGCGAAACGCTCAAAACAGGTCTGCTCGATCAGCCGGTGGCCACGGGCCAGGCCGCGCGACTGCTTGCTAAAGCGGGCCAGCACCAGCGTGACGCGCAGGACTGCCACGGTCGTCGTCCCTTCGGCCTGTTCGGTCAGCAACAACAAAGGCGGCGGTGGCGGCAGTACTGCCGGCGCCAAGGCTGTCAGGCCCTGCTCGAACCGGGCCTGCAGGCTGGAGTCCGACGCATCGAGGTAGCGCATGGCCGATTTGACGTCCTTCCAGCCGACGTATTCCATCAGCCCCTTGATGTCCCAGCCGCTGGCGCGGGCCCAGCTGGCAAAGCCGCGGCGCATGGAGTGGCTGCTGTAGTCCTCGGGCGACTCGATGCCGGCCTCGGTGAACAGGCTGCGCAGCAAGGGGATCAGGCTGTTGGCATGCAGGCTTTCGTCGGCCACATTCCCCCAGCGGTCGATCTTGCGGAACACCGGGCCCTCGGTCAACCCGGCCAAGCTGACCCAGGCATTAAAGGCAGTCACGGGACACAGACGTGACAGGGCCGGGCATTTGAAAACGCGGCCCTGCAGCTGCCGGTCGCCTTTGCTGCGGCCCAGGTAGCAGGCCATGCCCTGGCCCGGCGTCACCTCGGTGTTCTCAACGCGCACATTAACCAGTTCGTCGGAGCGAAAGCCGCGCCAAAACCCTAGCAGCATCAGGCTGCGGTCCCGCGTGTGGCGCAGCAAGGCCGGCCGATCGCCGGACAGCTGGGCGTTGCCGATCGCGACATCGAGCCATTGATCGATTAGCTGGAGTACCGCCAATTCCAGGGGCCGCGCACGCTTTTCTGGCACCGCGTGAATCGAGCGAATGCCTTTTAGGACCTGGCGCACCAGGGGCGACTTGGTAGGGTCGGCAAAACCCTGGTCGGCATGCCAGCGGGACAGCGCGGCCAGCCGCTGACGAAGAGTGTTGATGGCCAGGGTAGCCGCGTGGTCGGCCAGGTAGCGGGAAATAGCGTCAGCCGTCGAAGGCAGCAGGCCTTTCCATTCGATTTCAAAATGGCGTATGGCCGAAGCGTAGCTGCGGCGCGTGTTGTCGCGTTCTGCAGCCTCAAGATACTGGGCAAGACGGGTCATGTCAGTGTCGTTACGGCGTGCTATTTTTTTGGGTCTGAAGGCAGGAATGCGGGACACTGCAGTAAGCGGCGCTGATGATTTTTGACGAGAGTACATGATTTGGGATTAATCCAGTTGCAAACTCGTGAAGTCAGCCTGAGTTAAACTGCATCGACTAGCTGTACTCGACGACTTTATCAGTGGGTGCCTGTAAGGCACTGTTTCATTTTCCGGTTGCGGTCTACCGCAGCAGCTAACGGCGTTTCGACCAAACGTCGGCCCAGCGTGATCCGCCCGCAAGAACCCTTCGATGAAAGCCGCCTGATGCTCAAACAACGCGTCATCACGGCCCTATTGCTCCGGCCCCATGAAGTCTCAAGCGGCGGCATATTTGACCCTTGGGTCTTGAAAGAAGCTCATCACCCGCTCGGGTGACTTCTCCAGCATGGTCATGTGTTCGTTGGCCGCATCGCGTAGTTTGGCCTTTGTTCTGACGGGAACCCGCTTGCCCATAGCTTGTTTGAGGTCAGCGTTCAGCCTCTCCTCCGGGTTGAGCTCGGGGCTGTAACTGGGCAGATAGAACACCTCGATCTGGGTGCTTCTGTCTGCCAACCAAGCCTTGACCGGCTTGCTGTGGTGCACCCGCAGGTTGTCCAGAATCAGGAACACCTTCTTGCCCGCGTCTTTGATCAAGGCCTGCAGAAACTCGATCAGCCGGTCGCTGTTGAACGCTTCATCGATGATCATCCAGCGTGCCTTGCCTCGGTTGGTGACGGTGGCGATCATGGACAGCTTCTGTCGTGTGCTGCCCACTGTGTATGCCACGGGTGTCTCACCTGCTGGTGCATAGCTCCTGCCACGTACATCGGTGTTGACCAGCGCGGTTTCATCGCCCCAGTGGATTTCGCCGCCCTCTGCCTTGGCCTTTGCTTCGATGGCTGGGTAGTGCTCATCCAGCCAGGCCTTGACGGCTTCGGGGCGTTGTTCGTATGCCTTCTTGATGGGCTTTTGCGGGGTGAAACCCCAGCGTGCCAGGTACTTGCCCACGGTGCGCACACCCAATTTCAAGCCGCATTCCCGCTCGATGAGTTGCATCACGGCAGCACGGCTCCACAGGAAGAAGTCCATTTTCAACTGCTCGGGGCGTTTGTCACAGATGGTCTTTTGGATGTGGACTTCTTGCTCTGGCGTGAGCAAGCGGGCATCGCCTTTCGTGCGACCACGCCCTGCTGGCTTGATGGCAGACCACCCGCCTTGGTCATACAGGTCGATCACTTTTCGAACCGCCGGGTAGCTCAACCCCGATATCTGCACCAGCTCCATCACCTTGATGCCTCGCTTGTGCAGTCGAACCACCTGCTTGCGTCGCTCGTGCAACTGCTCCAGTGTCTGGTATCTCGCGTCTTCTTTTTCCATAGCAACTTGGAGCGAAACGCCATCACAAAGTTCAATCTTTATGAGGCCGGATCAATAGTGATGCTGGCCATCTTGCTGCCCGCGCTTTTTTACCCAAGCCCTGTGCCGTTTTGCGCTGTGGCTCTGGTGTTGATCGCAGCGGCGGCTTGGGAGTGGGGGCGCCTCAACGGCTACAGCCACCTGGGCTCGCTGCTAGCCGGTTTCACCTGTGTGGTTCTAAGCGGCATGTCCTGGGACCTTGGCATGCTGGAAAAGCCCCTGCCATTGCTTTGGCGTGTAGCCGGCGCCCTTTGGGTTCTGGCCGGCGCTTGGCTGTTGCGCGGCGGCGTGGCGGGCTGGTCGCGTATTCCAAGGATCCTGCGGCTTGTGGGGGGCGTTCTGGCGCTCTGGCTGGCATGGCTGGCTGTGGCGCAGGCACGCATCTTCGGCATCGAATTTTTGCTGTCGCTGCTGCTGCTGGTCTGGGTTGCCGACATCGGCGCCTATTTTGCCGGCAAAGGTTTGGGCGGGCGCTTCAGCAAGCGCAAGCTGGCGCCTGCCATCAGTCCGGGTAAAAGCTGGGAGGGCGTTTGGGGGGGCATGGTCGGCGTGCTGGTGCTGTGCGTCGCCTGGCTGGCCCTTGATGGCACGGGCCTAAGTTTTTATGCACGGCTGGTTGCGCAACACGGCCTGGCGATCGCGCTGCTCGCCATGGTTTTCCTGGCCGCCCTGAGTGTGGTGGGCGACTTGGTGGAATCCCTGATCAAGCGAAGCGCGGGCGCGAAGGACTCCAGCGGCCTGTTGCCAGGCCATGGCGGTGTGCTGGACCGGGTCGATGCCCTGTTGCCGGTGCTGCCGCTGGCCATGATGTTGCTGACGGTCTGACGTGAACGACATGACGTTGCGCAAACAACGCGTCACCGTGTTGGGTTCGACCGGATCGGTCGGGGTCAATACCTTGGACGTGATCGCCGGCCACCCTGATCGATTCGAAGTTTTTGCGCTCAACGCGGCAACCCAGACCGAGCTCCTGCTTGAGCAATGCGTCCGCTTCAAGCCGCATTACGCTGTCATGGTCAGTGAGCCGCATGCGCGCGCCCTGGCCCAGCATCTCAAGGAAAAAGGGCTTGAAACCCATGTTCTTATTGCGCGGGATGCTCTTGAAACGATAGCGTCCGATGAGCGTGTCGATACCGTGATGGCGGCTATCGTAGGGGCCGCTGGGCTGGCGCCCTGCCTGGCTGCTGCGCGTGCCGGCAAACGGCTGTTGCTGGCCAACAAGGAAGCGCTGGTGGTGGGCGGCGAAGTGTTTATGCACCTTGAGGCCGCAACCGGCCGCGCCGTTGCCTTCAGCGCTGGCACCCGCAACTCGCTTGTGGTATTACCGCTGGCATTGGCCGTGCCTGGCTCCGTGCCGATCCTTCCTGCCATCATCGTGACGGACTCTGGGGGAGCCGCTCAGCGAGCTGGTCTACGTGCGAAGCATCTCGCGCTTGGGCCGGCAGGCGGTGGCGACCGCAGGCGCTTAAGCGCTGCGGCGCGCTGGTCCGTTACGACGCAGGCTGCTCCGCAGAGCTCTTGCGAGCGCTGAAGAGATTCAGTCCGAAGCCGGACAAGGCAATTGCCAGCACGATCAGTTGAGCTGCCACTGTCTCCACGGTCGGGAAGACGCCAAGCAGGTCAATGCGGGGTGCCCAGACGGGCGTCGCTCCTACCCAACCTGCCTCCTGCAGATCTGCCGCTCCCTTTCCGATCAGTACCACCGCCAGCACGGCGACAAATATCGATGTGATGGAGAAGAACTTGCCGATGGGCATACGGGCAGTGGTTCGCAGCATCACCCAAGCGATGCCCCCCAGAAGAACGATGGCGGTGGTAAACCCGGCCATCAGGGCGCTGCCGTTCCCGTCTGCTGCCAGCGCCGAATAGAACAGTACCGTTTCAAAAACCTCGCGATACACGGCGATAAATGCGAGAGCGAACAAAGCCCACATAGAACGACGCGTCATTGCCTCCGACAGCTTCTCTTCCAGATAAGACTGCCAACGTCCAGCGCTGCTCTTTTGGTGCATCCACATCCCTACGCTCAGCAGTACTACCGAGGCGAACACTGCACCGACCCCCTCCGTTACCTCACGGCTCGCGCCGCTGATGGTCACCAGGTAAGTCGCTATTACCCATGTCAGTACGCCAGCACCCAATGCGCTGATCCAGCCGGCGTGTACGTGTTTGAGGACGTCTTGGCGACCAGCTTTCTTGAGCGCCGCAATCATCCCGATAACGATCAACAACGCCTCCAGTCCTTCACGGAGCAAAATGGTGAGGGCTCCGATGAATGTGGTCATCGGCTCAGCCTTCGAATCTCCCATTTCCTTGTCGACCTGGGTAAAAAGGTCATCCAGATGAGCCGCTGCTGCCTCCGCTTGGTCGGATGTGCCGGTAGCGACTGCAGAACGGTAAGCGAGCATGCCGTCTTCCACCGAGGTCAGGAGCGATTGGTTGCGTGCACCCACGATAGGCTCAATAGGCTCGAACCCGTCGAGATAAGCCGAAAGGCCCAGCTTGGTAGCTTGGGCCCGGTCGCCGGCGCGCATGGCGTTAAGGCTCTCTTTCAGGCGCAGCCGCGCCAGCGCAAGCCCGGTAGGTTTGCCCGCTTCAACTTCAGCAGGATGACTGCGCAGATAGGCGATGACATCCCGCGCCGTTTCCCTCGGCATGGTTTGCGACGCGGTCTGCTCGGTCATGGTACTGACGGCGGTGAGGTCCGGGAAACGGTTTTTGAGAGAATCATCCTGACGCCACAGTTGCTCCCCACGCTGGCGTGCGGCGGTGTCATGGGACATGGTACCTATATAAAAAGCAAGCGCCCAACGGTCCTCTTCCGACAAGGTCGCATAGCTTGTCATTGAGGTTCCTTCGACCCCCTGTGACACGACTTGATAAAGCGCCATCAGGCTCCGGGAGCCAGCGCGCTCGGCATCAGTGAACGCAATGGGTTTCGGTTCAAGCTTGGCGGCAAGTGCTCCGTCACCAGCACCCTTGGCACCATGGCATGACGCACACTGTGCCGCATATAGGGCAGCACCTTTGGTCAGATCTGGCAGTGTCCTTGGCGCCATCGGCATCGGGTAAGCCGCCAGCAACAGGGAATTGGCGTGATGAGCCAGACGCGTGACCTCGGCACTGTCTGCTTTGCGCACGACTGCAGCACGCAGACTACTGATGGCCGCCGAAATCGTGGCTTTCGTTGGACGCGGCGGCAGTGCTTGAATTTGCTTGGCGGCGTTATCAGTGAAGTCCAGCATTTCAGCATATTCGAACTCGCTGACAACCGCACCATTGACAACCGCGCCTCCATAGTCCACTGCAACATAGTCAATCAGCTGCCACAACTGCCGTGCGTCGTTTGGCGCCGGAGTTGCAGGCTGCGCAAATACGCTCACACAAACCAACCACCCCAGTATTGACATCCAAGATTTGAACAATTTCCACCCATTAATGAGAACCGTTCTCAATTGTAGCTCGCAGATTTCTCCCAAGGGTAGAACCGAACATCGCCGCGCGCTCTGACGAGATATCCCCCCCGTGTCAGTGAGGGATCGTCAAGTGAAGGCGCGTCCCTGTTGACGGGACCTGAATACGACACGCTCGGCGAGGAGCTTGAAGGGCGAAAACATGCAAAGCATCACGGCAAGAGCGGCCGCGGCGGTAGCTACAGCAACAACGTCACCGACCTCACGTGCTCGCCTCCCGCTGCGCTGTTTCCGACGCCTCGCGCAGAATCTCCCGCCCGCCGTTCGCTGCAATACCCGCCACAATAAGGCCAAGCACCAGGTCAGGCACGTTCGACCCGAGCCACATGACCAACGCTCCGGAGAGCACAACGGCTCCGTTGACGATGGAGTCGTTGCTCGTGAAGATGGCCGACGCCTTGAAGTTCACATCCTCCCCGCGATGGCGGCGCAGCAGCCTCAGGCACACCAGGTTCAAGGCTGCGTTGACGGCAGCCACGGCCATCATGGCCGGCCCGACAGGTTCCTCCCCTCCAGCGAAGCGCCGCAGCACCTCCACCAGCAACAGCACGGCAAGGCCAATGAGCAAGAAGCCCGACAGACGCGCTGCGCGAACCTTGACCATTGCCGCGCGACCGACAGCGTACAGACTGACGGCATAAACCGAGGCATCGGCGAGGTTGTCCAGCCCGGCGCCCATCAATGCCGTGGAGGCAGCCCACATGCCCAGGCCGATGCCGGCTGCGGACTGCCCCAGGTTGATCAACAACACGGTTCGCAGGATCTTGCGGTCGGTCGCGTTGCTCGCGTCCAGCCCGCCGAGCTCGTCATCTTCCTCGCTATCAGCCATTTTTGCTCCTTTTGCGTTCCCGTCATCCTGAGGCCTCTAGTGACTAGAGAGTCAAGTGCCACCAGGGCTAGGTTGGCTATCGCTTGATTGCGAGGTGCGGCGAAAGCGGCCTTTGGACCGCCGAAAAAGAAGCTGCCAGCGGCACGTCCGAAAGAGCCGCCCGCAGTTCGGACCGGCTCAGTATCTCCGAGAGAATCCGCGGGGCAGCGTTTGAGTTGTAGAGCACATACAACGGTACGCCATTGCGCCCCAGTGCAGCAAGTGCGGCGGTAATCTCCGGGTCGCGCAGCGTCCAGTCCGCGCGCAGCAGCGCGATGTCCCTGGCGGCAAAATCGGCGAGCACTTCCGGGTCCTGCAGCACCGCCTTCTTGTTGTATTGGCAGGTGACGCACCATGCCGCGGTGAAATCGACAAAGACCGGGCGTCCGCCGGCCAGCAGTTGGTCCACCTTGCCTGGCTCCCACGTCTGCCAAGCACCCTGGTCTGCGGCGGCCACCCGCTCCGACCGTGCAGCACCGATTTGACCCGCCAGCAGCCAGGCAAATCCAGCCGCCCAAGCCAGCGCAATCACGCCGACGATGACCCGCGAGCGGCCCGGCAAACCCATGCTCCAGGCCAACATGCTGATGGCCACCAAAACCACCAGCAGGGCACCGACCGCATCGATGCCGCTTTGCTGGCCCAGCACCCACAACAGCCACACCACCGCCGCAAACATCGGATAGGCCATCAGTTTGCGGAATGTCACCATCCACTCGCCAGGGTGGGGAAGAAGGCGCCCAACGGCGGGAACCCAGCTGGCCACGAGGTACGGCAACGCCATGCCTGCGCCAAGCGCCCCGAAGATCAAGAGAGCCTGGGCGGCGGGAAGCCCTACCGCGAAGCCCAGCGCGGCGCCCATGAAAGGCGCCGTGCAGGGCGAGGCGACCACGACTGCCAACACGCCGGACAAAAAGGCATTCAGCACCGGATGGCTGCTCTGCAGCGAAGCCAAACGGGTGGGAATGAGTTGGCGGACCTCGAAAACGCCTGCCAGGTTCAATCCAATCAGACTGAACAACACAGCCAGCGCGGCGATCACACCGGGCATCTGCAATTGGAACCCCCAACCGAGCTGTTGCCCCGTACTGCGCAGCGCAATAACAATCAGCCCAAGGGCCGCAAACGAGGCAATAACCCCAGTGGAATATGCCGCCCCGTCAAGGCGCCGTGCCCGCTGATTGCTGGCATGCTGGGTGAAGCCGACCACCTTGATCGCCAGCACCGGGAAGACGCACGGCATCAGGTTCAGGATCAGTCCGCCGAGCAACGCGCCCAGCAAAGCAGCCATGAACGTCAGCCCCGTTCCCGATGCGGCCGCAGCCGCGTTCTCGCGCAGCGCTTCCTGCAAGGCTGGCGACACAACTGCGGGCGCCGCGACAGCAGGCCAGGTGCCCTGCACCCGCGCGTCGATGCTCCACCCCTGATTCCCCTGGGTCAGCACGATCGGCATCACCTCCGGACTTTGGCTGCGATTTGGAGAGACCGGGACCTGCGCGGTCCAGACCTCGCCGTCCCACGCCTGGGTCCATTTCGCCGAAGTTTCGATTACTTCTGCCGTCTCCGGGAAAAACTCCAGCGGCTTACCCCCAGAGCTTGCTGGCAGCCCGCTGACCCGAAGCTGCAAGGTATTTCCGTCAATGGTCGCAGTGGCCTGGCCCGCCAGCGGCTTGGGCTGCGCTGCAAAGCTCGCCTGGAAGACGGGGCCGTGCAAGGCCGTCGCACTCTTTACGGGGATCGCGAGCGAAAATTCGCCTTCCTCCGGTATGCACTCCTTGCGGCACACCAGCCATTGCGCCTTGAGCTTGACCTCCAGCGCTCCAACCAGAGCCGACGGCTTGAATTCCGGCGTGATGGTCAGCGGTACCGGCAGCATCACCGTGTGCTCATAGCCGTAGTTGATCAGCGTGCCAATCGGATATTTGCCGGGCATCGGCCAAGCGATCTCGCCAGCCAGCACCCCTGCGGGCAGCTTCCATTCGAGCTTGGTAGGGAGCCCGGAGTCTCCAGAATTTTTCCAGTAGGAGTGCCAGTCGGGCTGGTGCGCGAGCTGCAAGCCGACCCAGACCGGTTTGCCCGGCTCGACGCCCTCAGGCGCGTAGGCCAGCAGCTCGGCGCGAGTGCGCTCGGTCACGACCACGCTCTTGCCGCCAGGCTGAGCCCATGCCGCGCCTCCCCCAAGCAGGATAAGCAGCACAAGAAGGTGAAGGCGCGCGAAGAGAGATACAGATTGCATAAAAAATTGGGAAAAAGTACAGCATTGCGTCGCGGTAGATCCGTCGCCGTCGGGCGACTATAGGCGTATTCCCGGCGATGCTCGCCAACAGCCATGGCTCGCCAGGGGCCTCTTTTCGCCGTGCTTGACTCTACTGTAGCTAGAGGGTTTCCAATCTGACCAAATCATTGTCAGGACTGGAAAATGAAACCCCAAAAGATACCCTTCACTGAGACGTTTATTCGCTACGGCAGTTACCCGCTGATCGTTGGCGCAACGGCCCTGGTGCTTTTCGGCGGACTTGCTGCCGGCTGGCCATATTTCCCCACCGTGGCGCTCATAGTTGCCGCCGCCCTTGCTTCGGTCGCCTTGCTGGAGCGGCAACTGCCTTTTCACGCAGACTGGGGACGTGACCACCGCGACAGCGTTTGCGACGCAATTCACGCGGCGGTGAACCTCGGGGTGCTTCTCGCCGTCCACGGCGTCGTGGCAGCCTTGGCGCCCCTGTGGTCGGCTGGGGCGTGGTGGCCGGACCAGTGGCCGCTTTGGGCGCAGGCGCTTGCCGTCGGTGTGGTGCTTGATTTCAGCCTCTACAGCGTCCATTGGGTGAGCCACCGCGTCGCTTGGCTCTGGCGATTCCATTCGATCCACCACAGCTCGGAACGCCTGTACTGGCTCAATGGGGAACGCCGGCATCCTCTACATGCCGGCATGATGGCCGCACCTGGCCTGGTTGCCGTTGTGCTGATGGGGGCGCCGGCACTTGCCGTCGGCGCTTGGCTCGGCCTGCTCGCCGTTCACCTCGCATTCCAGCACTCCAACCTAGATTACCGGGTCGGGCCACTGCGCTTCCTGATCGGGGCCGCCGAAGTCCACCGCTGGCACCATAAGCGCGAGTACGAGGACGCACAGGTCAACTACGGCGAGTTCTGGATGCTCTGGGACCACCTCTTCGGTACCTTCCGTCTTCCAAAGCACCAGCTGGGCGCAAATGAAGTCGGTCTGAAGGAGACAGATTTTCCGATGGACTACGGTTCGCAACTGGTCTATCCCTTCAGTCGTCAGCCAGCGGCGGCCGACAGCTCGGTCGGTGACTACGCTCTCGCCTGCGCCACTTTCCGGCGCGAGACCGGTTTGGCAGCTTCCGGCGAGGCCGCTGGGGACCTGCGTGCCGCGTGGCGCGCCCATGAGCTTGGACACATCGTGTCCCAGCCCTACCTTGGCCTGCACCTGCGAAGCCATGTCGCGATGCTAGGGCTGGCGTGGAGGAGTCGCGATTATTCGGAAGTGCTGGCCCAAATGCTTCGTCTCGCGCTGGCCCCAGTAGGTCACGCCCTTGGCCGCACTCCGCCCCAGAACGTCGGCACCGGGCGCTTTGGGGTGATGGAGCACGGCACATGGCCGCCGGAACTTGACCCTCTCACTTTCCAGCGCCGATAGCCCCAGCCGAAAGCCGCACACCCCGGCGGGCAAGAAGTGGTGTTTGGCCACTACGCCTCCAGAGGGCCGAGCTCTCTGCGTCGCGTTTCGGACGGACCTGCATCCCGAGCATCTGCGAAAAGAGTACCTGTCGTAAGTGGAGAGATCCACCTGTATGACCCGATCAAAATTATCCGACTCGCAGGAGCCGCCATAGACGACTATTTGCGAGACGCTCTGGCCGCCACGGTCAGCACCGCCGCGACCAGAACCCAGAATGGCCATAACCCCAAGCGCGATAGCCACCACGCATACGCGGTGATCCGCTGGCCCCCTTGCACCTGCGCAACAAGAACGCCTCTGGTATGGCGAGGTAGCAAGTCAGTAACGCGGCCAAAGCGGTCAATCACGGCTGTGGCACCCGTGTTCGTCGCACGCAGCATCGGCCTTTCGAACTCACGCGCTCGCATACGGCTGATTTGAAGATGCTGATCGATTGCAACAGTATTGCCAAACCAAGCAATGTTGCTAATGTTAACTAGAACAGTCGGCGCATAAGCCTTGTCACGGAAACGGGCAGCCAGCTCCTCCCCAAACAGATCTTCGTAGCAAATATTGGGGGCAAGACGGTTGCCATGCCATTGCAGTGAGGACTGCCCCACGGCTCCGGACTCGAAATCCCCCAATGGAATTTTCATCATTCGAGTGAACCACCTAAACAACGGAGGGACGAACTCGCCAAAAGGCACGAGATGATGCTTGTTGTAGTGGTATCCGTCTGCGCCCGGCCCCAGTCCAATGACCGAATTTGTATACCCTTCTTTTATGTTACCCATGGGGATGCCGATGAGCGCCGCCTGCTGCCCCGTTGCGAAATGGGATCGCAGGTTCTCCAAATACCCTGCCGGCAATTGGTCGGGCAGTAGCGGAATCGCCGTTTCGGGAGTTACTACCAACGCGGTACTAGCCGCCATCATTTGTGTCGCGTACCACTCGAGTGCGTCGCGGACGCCCGTCGCAGACTCGAACTTCTGCTCCTGCGCAATGTTCGCCTGTAGCAACGTCACAGAAACGGCCGGAGCCTGCACGGGACCTTGCGCTTCATGCCAACCCCCTGCGGCAGCGAGGATGGGAACGAGGACTGCCAGCGGTTGCCAAGCAACGCGAATTTGGGGTGGACGTACGAGAACGGCGGCAAGCAGTGCCGAAAAAAAGGCGGCAGCCGCACCTATTCCGTACACTCCAACCCAGGGCGCGAGCGCCGAAAAAGGACCATCGATGTGGGCGTAACCCCCAACTCCCCACGGGAAACCGGTCAGCACCGTAGCGCGCAGCAAATCTGCAGCCAGCCAGACTGCGGCGAACAAGCAAGCGCGTAACGCTGGCCCGCGTGGGCGAAGCCGGTAGAACACGGCGCCTGCCAGCGCATAGTAGAGAGCCAAAAAGCCTGAAAGCCCCAGCACACTCAATCCAGCCAGGGCGGAAGAGAGCCCGCCGTACACGTGCAGCGAGATGTAGAGCCACCACACAGACCCGCCGATTGAGCAGGTTGCGAACAGCGAACCAAGCCATGCGGCAGCGGTTGCGGACCGACACCTGTCCAGCAGAATTACCAGGAGCGTCAGTGCCATCAACTGCAGCCACCAAACTGGTTGCCCTCCTACAGGCGAGGCAATGGACCACGCGTGCATGGAGCCAGCAATGAGAGCCAGCGCCGGGGCCGAAACGGCGCGCAGCGTAGCTAGCGACTTCAAGCGAATTACCGCACCTTCAATCGAAAATCTCTCCAAGCCAGGACTTCCGGCGGCGTTGGTGATCTCGGGACTCGAAATCGGAGTGCCGAGGCCGTGAATCCTGTATGGACTGGACCGGGCTAGCGGAAAGCTCGATCAGCTTGTCGAGCTCACCGCGGTCCAGCCAGACACCTCGGCATTGCGGACAGTAATCGATCTCCACGCCCTGCCTCTCGGACATGGTCAGGACGGAGTTTGGACACGTTGGACACTTCATCTGGGACCTCTGGTCGGTACAAAAATTCGATTAATTCGGCCGTGCGCTATGTTTAACTGCACAGATAGCTTGCCATTTTGACCTCTCTACCGGGTAGAGAGTCAAGCTGCAGCAGCATGAGAAATCCGGTGTCGCCGTTTTCGACTGCCATCGGAACGCTGAGGCTACGCTCGCACGAGCCGATTAGTACGAGAGATTGTGGCCGAGTCCACCTCAGCCCGTGCATGTGCTCGTGCTGACAGACCGTGATTACCGGAGAACTGGAACCCGAATACGTCTTTGCGGCGATAAGATCGAAGCATGACCGAAGAACAGAGCCGCATTGCCGCCGAGCTGGGGGTCGACCCGCATTTTGATGCACCAGTGGAGATCAGCAGGCGGGTGCAGTTCCTTGTGGAGTACGCGCGAGCCGCCAATGCAGGATCACTTGTGCTCGGGATCAGCGGCGGAGTGGATTCGAGCGTCACCGGCCGCCTCTGCCAACTCGCGGTAGAACAGCTGCGCTCCTCGGGGATGCAAATTCGCTTCATAGCGATGCGGCTGCCGTATGGGGTGCAGGCTGATCAGGCGGACGCGCAGCGGGCCTTATCCTTCATCGATCCGGACGAGATCCTGGTCACGGACATCAAGCCCGCCGCCGACGCCATGCTCGAACAGTTGAAGGCCAGCGGACTCAGGTTCAACGATCAGTGGCAGGAAGACTTCGTGCTAGGCAATATCAAGGCGCGGCAGCGCATGATCGCGCAGTACGCAGTTGCGGGCGCAACGGGGGGGGGCTGGTGGTCGGAACGGACCACGCCGCCGAGGCGGTCATGGGCTTCTTTACCAAGTTCGGCGACGGCGGTTTCGATCTGAGTCCGCTGGGCGGCCTTACCAAGCGGCGCGTCCGCGCCTTGGCTGTGGCCCTCGGAGGTGACGAGCGTTTGGCCCAGAAGGTTCCGACCGCAGATCTGGAATCCATGCGCCCCCTGCGCCCCGATGAGGAAGCACTCGGCGTCAGCTACGACATGATCGACGATTTCCTGGAAGGCAAGGCGGTGGACTTGGCAAGCGCGGAGGTCATTGTGCAGACTTTCCGCCGCACGGACCACAAGAGGACTCTACCTGCTGTCCCTGTTCCCTCGCGCGCCGTTTGAGCTTCAGGCAGGCTCTGCCAAGCTGCTGAGAATGCCACACTCGCCCGCGGTGCGAGCGAAATCGCAGGAGCTCCGCAGGTTCATCAAATCGCGCTCCAGTTCGCGCAACTCCTTGATCTTGGCCCGCACCTGGACGATATGAGAGTCCACCAAGGTATTCACCTCACCGCAGTCAATATCTGGCCGATCCCGGAAGCTCAGCAGTTGCCGGATCTCATCCAGTGTCATGTCCTTGGCCCGGCAGCGCCGGATGAACAGCAAGCGCTTCAGATGCTCGTCGTCGTACAGCCTGAAGTTGCCGTCGCTGCGCGCCGGCTCGGGAAGCAAGCCCTCGGACTCATAAAAACGCACCGTCTGCACGAGGCAGTCCGCCTTTTTAGCTAATTTACCGATCTGCAGCATGCTCAATCTCCAAAGACTTGACTCTATACCAACTAGAGGTTGTCCAATGATGGCATAAGTGGGAAAACCCTCCCAATCGAGAGCCAACTATGAACAAAGATCCTTCCAACCCATGCGGCTGCTCCGGCGGCAATAGCCAACCGACCACTTGCGTCCCAACCAGCACGGAGACCACCGTTTTCCAGGTCAGCAACATGGACTGCCGCAACGAAGAAGCGCTGGTGCGGCGGACGCTGGAGAACATGCCTGGCGTCGAGCGGCTGGAATTCGATCTTTCGCAGCGCAAGCTAACCGTTTCGCACAGCATGGTCTCGGCGGATATGCTGGAGCGGGCGCTAAATTTGGTCGGCATGAAAACACAGACCATCCTTGATACTGCGGTGCTGACGACCTACCGCATCGAGAACATGGATTGTCCGAGCGAGGAGAAACTCATTCGGTCGCACCTGGGCACGGTCGAAGGGGTCCAGGACCTGGACTTTGACCTGGCCGAGCGCACGCTGTCAGTGAAGCATCTCGCCCAAGCGCGCGCGCAAATGGAGCAGATTTTGGCGTCGATCGGGATGCACGCTAAGAAGCAATCCGCAAGCGCTCGTGGGCAGACGGCAGTTGCGGCACTGGTCGAAACTCCGACGTCGCAACTGCAGGCGCCTGCCCTGGCTTCCGGCCTGCCGGAGGGCGAGCGCGTGACATACCGGATCGAGAACATGGATTGCCCAACGGAAGAAGCGTTGATCCGCGCCCGCTTGGGCAAGGAGTCGGGCGTTACTGCGCTCGACTTCAACCTGATGCAACGGGTACTGGGTGTCCAGCACGCCTTGCCGTCCACGGAGCCCATCGAGAAGGCGCTTGCATCCATCGGAATGCGAGCCGTGCGACAGGGCCTCCAAGGGGCCATCACCGTGCTACGCATAGCCAAAATGGATTGCCCGACCGAGGAAAACCTGATCCGCAGCAAGTTGGAAAGCATGCCGGGCGTGCAGGGCCTGGACTTCAACCTCATGCAGCGCACGCTCACCGTCCGGCACGCGCCGGACGCGATCAATCCAGCGGTCGAAGCGATCAAGTCGCTGGGCATGGAAGCCGAGGTTCAGACAACCGACGAAGCGGGAGATTCTGAGGCCTCCGCGCAGCCGACCAACTGGTGGCCGATGGCAGTCTCCGGCATTACAGCCTTGCTTGCCGAAGGCGTGTACTGGGTCAACGACGGGTTTCACTGGGCGGTGGTTGTGCTGGCCCTGGTGTCCATCTTGACTGGCGGGCTCAGTACCTACAAAAAAGGCTGGATCGCACTGAAGAACCGCAACCTGAACATGAATGCCCTGATGTCCATCGCGGTTACGGGAGCGATGGCAATCGGCCACTGGCCCGAGGCTGCCATGGTCATGTTCCTCTTTGCCCTGGCCGAGGTGATCGAAGCGAAATCCCTGGACCGGGCGCGCAACGCCATTCGCGGCCTGATGGACTTGGCGCCGGAGACCGCGACCGTGCGGCAGGCCGACGGCTCATGGAAGGAAGTCCCAGCCAAGGAGGCCGCCAAGGGCGCAGTGGTCCGGGTGCGGCCCGGAGAGCGTATCGCGCTGGACGGACTGATCACGGCAGGCCGCTCGGCCATTAACCAGGCGCCCATCACCGGCGAAAGCCTTCCCGTCGAAAAGGCTGAAGGCGACCAGGTGTTCGCCGGTACCATCAACGAGACCGGTTCCTTCGAGTATCAGGTCACTGCGGGCGCAGATGACTCGACGCTCGCGCGCATCATCCACGCGGTGGAGTCCGCGCAGGGCAGCCGCGCGCCCACGCAGCGTTTCGTGGACCAGTTCGCCCGGGTCTACACGCCCGCAGTGTTTGCGGTAGCCGTGCTTCTTGCAGTCGTTCCTCCGCTGGCCTTCGGTGGCGACTGGTTTGACTGGATTTACAAGGCGCTGGTACTGCTGGTGGTAGCCTGCCCGTGCGCGCTGGTCATCTCCACGCCCGTCACCATCGTCAGCGGCTTGGCCGCTGCCGCCAGACGCGGCATTCTGATTAAGGGCGGCGTCTACCTAGAGGGCGGACGCAAGCTTAAGGTGCTTGCCCTGGACAAGACAGGCACGCTCACCCACGGCAAGCCCGAGCAGACAGACTTTGTGCCCTTGCTAGGCAACGCGCACGAAGTTGTCGCATGGGCAGCGAGTCTGGCCGCGCGCTCGGATCATCCCGTGTCCCAGGCGATTGCCCGGAAGGCGAACCGTGACGGCGTCTCGCTGCACGAAGTAGACGACTTTGCGGCGTTGCCCGGACGCGGCGTGCGCGGCCGCATTGCCGGTCGAATGCTACAGATGGGCAATCACCGGCTCGCAAAGGAGCTCGGCCTCAGTGAAGCCGCGCTTCAGTCGCGGCTGGAGGCCCTGGAGCGCCAAGGCAAGACGGCGATCCTGCTGATGGACGAGGCCACCGTGCTGGGCATCTTCGCCATGGCCGACACCGTGAAGGAGACCAGCCGCGAAGCCGTGGCCGACCTGCAGGCACTAGGCGTGCGCACGCTGATGCTCACCGGAGACAATCAGCACACGGCCGATGCCATCGCCGCCCAAGTTGGAATCTCCGAAGCCCGTGGCGACCAGTTACCCGAGGACAAGCTCAAGACCATTGAGGGTCTGATCGGCGGTGACGGTCAGGTAGGCATGGTCGGCGACGGGATCAACGATTCGCCAGCGCTCGCGCGCGCCGACATTGGCTTTGCCATGGGCGCTGCCGGCACCGACACCGCCATCGAAACGGCCGACGTCGCTCTTATGGACGACGATCTGCGCAAGATCCCCGTCTTCATCCGGCTGTCGCGCACCACTGCTTCTATCTTGACCCAGAATATCGTTTTGGCGCTGGGCATCAAGGCGGTGTTCTTGGCGCTGACATTCACGGGGCATGCGACGATGTGGATGGCTGTGTTTGCAGATATGGGGGCAAGCCTGCTGGTCGTCTTCAATGGTCTGCGCCTGTTAAAACTCAAGACGGCATGATGACCCATGAAGGCATCTGACACCGCTGTGCAGTGGGCAAAACACTGGCTGTATGACTGGGGCGGTGCCAATGTGGATCTTTTCCTGGCCATCCAGCGGACCCTGCCCGACGGATGGACTTGGCTGCCCGAGCTTCTGAGCGCGCTGGGTAGCTACTGGGGTGCGCCAGCCGTCGTGGTCCTGCTGCTGGTTTGGCGCAGGGTGCAGGTTGCGGAGGCTGCTTCGCTGACCGTGTCGTTGGTCCAGTTCGTACTCGGGTTGGCGCTTGCAATCACCGCCGCAGCTGTCGCCAAGGCAGTGTTCGCGTTGCCGCGCCCGTTCGTGGTGCTCGGTGACGCGGTTTACCGTGCTGTCTCCGCACCCGACAGCCGCTACACCATGCCCAGTGGCCACTCGGTATACGTCGGCGTCCTGGCGGCGGCGCTCTGGCCCGCATTGGGCTGGTCCGGCAGAATTGGCTTGCTAGTGTTCGCCGCTGCAATGGGCTGGTCGCGCATCGTGCTGGGTGCGCATTTTCCCGTGGACGTCTTCGCCGGCGTTGTAGTGGGCTGGGCGGGCGTCGCTGCAGTGGGCCCCTTAGCTCAACGCGTCGCGCGAAATCTCAAACTCTCAGGAGCTAGTCGGTGAATCTCAGTCTCCAGACCGGGGTGCGTACGGCCGAAGCCATTGACCGGGGGAACCGGCGCCTCGCCTTTGTCGTTCGCTGGGGGATGCTAGCTAGCGCCGTGTTGATCGCCGGCAACGCAATCAATCGCAAATTCTTCGGTGTTGCGCCCTCTACCGCTGTCATCCCCGAAGACAGCAGGCGACCGATCAAGAAGTCGAGGACGCCTTGCGGCCCGCTCCTGTCGAACCCTCGGCTGAGCCGGAATTTTCTTAACAGGAGAAAAAAAGATGAATCGCCTCCTAAATAAAGCGCAGTGGTATTCACTAGCCACTGGAATATTCGCTGCCGACCAGGCGGCCAAGACCTATATCGACATGACTACCCCCCTTGGGTGGTCACGCGACGTCACGCCGTTCTTTAATCTGGTTCATGTCCTTAATCCCGGCGCGGCGTTCAGCTTCCTCGCTGGGGCGGGTGGCTGGCAAAGATGGTTCTTCCTTGCGATCGCACTTGCCGCTTCGGTATGGCTCGCCTGGATGCTATATCGGCCGCTACGAAGACTGGAGGCGCTGTCTTTCAGCCTCATCCTGGGTGGCGCCCTTGGCAACGGATTTGACCGCGCTGTACGTGGGCAAGTCATCGACTATCTTGATCTCCACCTGCGTGGCTGGCACTGGCCCGCGTTCAACATCGCCGACATGGCCATCGTAGGCGGGGCGATTGCGCTGGTGCTTCATTCGCTGGTAAGCGCGGAGAATCCACCTGAGGCAGAAAAGTCTCGGTGAACAGATTGCAATCTGAAAGCCCAAATAGGCATGCTTCGATATCCATCGAACAAACCTTGGAGTACATATGAAGAGTTTTCGAAATTTGCTGGCTTTTGCCGCAGTGTCACTAGCACTGACAGGCTGCCTGAATTCCTCGGACGCGCCACAGAGCTCCTTCACGCTACTGGACGGCTCTTCGCGGACCACTGCCGACCTCAAAGGCAAAGTGGCGCTGATTAACTTTTGGGCGACCAGTTGCACCACCTGCGTCGCGGAGATGCCCATGCTGGTGAGCACCTACGAGAAGTTCCGCAGCCGCGGCTACGAGACCATCGCGGTAGCGATGAGCTATGACCCGCCAAGCTATGTTGTCAACTTCGCGCAGACGCGTAAGCTGCCGTTTCCAGTGGCCATCGACAACACCGGCACAGTGGCCAAGGCATGGGGCGATGTGAACGTCACACCTACAACCTTCCTCGTGAACAAGCGAGGGGAGATCGTTAAGCGCTTTGTGGGGAAGCCGGACTTCGCCGAACTTCATCAACTCATCGACCAGCTGCTTTCTGAAAGCTGAGCGGATCCATTTTCTTACCAACTGTTCATCATGATCAAAAGACGCACTTTCTGCAGCCTCGCTCTCCCGCTAACCCTCTCCGCCCATACCGCCGCTCGCGCGCAGGAACAGTTTGTTGAAGGCAAGCACTACCTGGAGGTTTCTCCACGCCAACCGACCAAGGACCCGAAACAGGTTGAGGTGCTGGAGTTCTTCGCCTACAGCTGCTCGCACTGCAATTCGTTCGAGCCAGCGCTTGAGGCCTGGCTAAAAAAGCTGCCGCGGGACGTCCAATTTCGCCGCGTGCCGGTCGCATTCCGCGAGGACTTTGTGATCCATCAGCAGCTCTACATCGCTCTGGAAACGCTTGGTCTTGTCGAGAAGTTGCATGGAAAAGTGTTCCATGCCATCCACGCAGAGAAACAACGCCTGGCAACCCCCGGAGACATCGCTGACTTCGGGGCAAAAAATGGCATCGATGGAAAACGCCTCGTGGAAACTATGAACTCCTTCAGCGTTGCCGGCAGGGTCAAGCAGGCGACCACGCTTGCCGGGGGCTACAAAATCGAAGGTACTCCGTCGCTGGGCGTGGATGGCAGATGGCTTACTTCTGGCTCATTGGCCGGCACCAACCCGCGCTCTCTGCTTGTGGTCGACCAGTTGATCGCCCTGGCAAAGAAGGCGCGCTGAGCGCGGCAGTGCGCGCCACCTCAGTGCCGTTTCGTAGACGAACTGCAAAGCACAGCTTCTGCAGATTCGGATTGACGGCCTGGCTCACTCCTTCCCGCACGTCCCCGAATCAACTCACGGGTCGCGCGTGTCCGTCGGCAGCATGACCTATGCCTCGTTCAGGAGGATTCGCATGTCCGAGGCCAGCTCTTCGGGCTTTAAACCGTAGCGCGCATACAGTCGAGCGCGGCCGCGAGGGTCGAATATGTAAGTGACGGCCGAGTGGTCCATCGAATAGGTCGTCGGCGTCTTGCCCTCTACCTTCTTGTAATAGATCTTGAATTCCTTCGTTACCTCGGCAAGTTGCTGCTCGCCGGGAACGAGCGCAAGGTGCTGCGGGTCGAAGTTACGCATATAGGCTTCAAGCACCTGCGACGTGTCTCTTTGAGTATCCACGGTGATAAAAATGACCTGAAGCTTGTGGCCGTCGCTTCCGAGCAGTTGCTTGACGCGCCCCATCTCGGTCAGCGTGGTCGGACATACATCGGGGCACTGGGTGAATCCGAAAAACACGGCAAGCACGCGGCCCCGAAAGTCCTTCAAGCTACGCAGCCGGCCTGTCGTGTCCGGCAGCGAGAAGTCACGCGCATAGTCCGCTCCCGTAATGTCGACGCTATTGAATTGACGATTGCGCACCGGGTACAAAAACGCCAACCCTCCGGCCACAAGCGCGGCACCACCCGCCAACAGCATCGCACGGCGTGGTAAGGGTGATTTGGGCTTATTCATGGCGCAGTCCCGCCGCCATATGCGCGTTCAACCTCCTCGCGCACCAATTCTTGCAACTCCTTCTCACCGAACCGTTTGAGCGGACGACCATTGACGAAGAACCCGGGGGTTCGGGTGACCCCTAGCGCCCGAGCGTCTGCCAAGTCCTGCTCAACGCGGCTCCGTACGACCGCTGACGCGGCATCTTCGCGCGCCTTATGCATATTTAAACCGGTTCCATCCACAAGGTTCCAGATCAGATCGGGCCGTGGATTGTGGTCTGCCCCCCAAATGCGCTGGTCCCGTACCAGTCGCTGGGTTACAGGCCAGAACATGCCCTGCAGGCGCGCGGCCTCCATCACGGCGACGGCTGTATCTGCACCGGCATGGAACGGGGTGTAGCGGACCACCAGCTGGACGCGGCCGCCGCTCAAGTCGATGATGTCCTTGACCAAGGGATAGAACGCGCGGCAAGTCTCGCATGCAGGATCAAGAAACTCGACGATGCGAACTTTGGCGTCGGCGGGGCCATAGGTGGGCGAATGAGGCCGGACTAACACCGAATCCGGCTTTGCCGCGAGCTCGACCAGGCGCCGCTCTTGCAGCGACGAGTAGCCGAACATGGCCACCACAAATGCCAACACCAGCGCGATAGCACTCCCGGCCATGATGTGCTGCCGCTTCATGCTCGTACCCCTTGTCGATGCGCGGCCATCAACAATCCGACAATCATGCTGAATGCGAGAAGAGACATGAGCGGGATGGTGAGGAAGCCGACCAGGCGCAAGTCAACGTCTGCACAAGACAGACCTTTGCTGCAAGGCTGCAGGTTCTCCGGAATCCAGCCGCTGTACAGGAGGAGGTGGTAGCCAGCCACCGCCCAGCCGACGGCTGCCAGCGCCAGCCCGTAGAGCACGCTGCCGGAGTCCTGTCGATATAGCCCAATGCCCAAGACCAGTACCAGAGGGAACATCGCGATCCGCTGATACCAGCAGAGCAGGCAGGGTTGCAGTTGCATCACCTCGCTGAAGAAGAGGCTGCCGAGCGTGCCGGCGAAGCTGGCTAGCCATGCCAGCAAGAGCAGGGTCCACGCCATAGGGCGCATATTTTGCGCCGACGACGATGTGGTGACGAGTTTTGCGGTATTCAGGGTGACACCTTCAGAAAGGACTGTATTAAATCAAGCGCGGGCTTCTCATCCCAAGCGGCGGCACCGGAGAGCCGACCAATCTCGCGCCCTTGCGCGTCGATCAGCAGCGTCGTGGGCACCGTGGTCACTCCAAGTGTGCTCAGTGCCAGGCCTTGGGTGTCCGTGTAGTTCTGGAGCGTTGTAGCATTGATTTGCCGCAGGAACGCATCGGCCTTGACAGGCGAGTCGAGCGCCAGCGTTACGACGGTGAATCTGTCTCCACCCAGGCGCGCATTCAGCCGGTCCAGAGCTGGCATTTCTTCACGGCATGGTGGGCACCAGGTGGCCCACAGGTTTAGGAGCAACATTCGGCCGCGGAATTTGCTCAGGCTGGTAGGCTTGCCAGTGGGATCGGAGAAATGTAAGTCCGGGACATCCCGCGGCTTAGCCCAACGCTGGAAACTCTGGCCGTTGAGCTCAATGATTTGGACGGCAGCCGGCGAGGCGCCTTGGCCCTCTTGCACAGGGAATAGGCCTTCTATAACGTGGCGGGCCATGAATCCCAGGACAAAAATGGCCGCTAGACCGACGGCAACAACGGAGACTCGCAGGACTTTGGACATAATAAGACTGGCAATTGAACAACCTCTAGCCGGTAGAGAGTCAAGCACCTTGCTCAATCCCCAGTGAATCGGCCCAGCCGAATGTCACGGACGAGGAGGTTTTAGACGAACATCCGACCGGAGGCACGCCGGAGCGGATCAACTCTTAACCCACACTCTAAAGTCGCCATGAACACCCGAATGAATAGACGCCGGATCTTCAAGCTGTTTCATGACCGCTTCCACGGTGAACGCTTCTGGAGAACGCGAGAGGAACAGGCGTGGCTCGATGTGGCGCCGGTGGGCCGGGAATTTGGCAGTCCGGACTATGAGCGCCTTCAAGTCCTGGACCTCTACGCCACAGGGAGGATGAGCTGCGAAGATGCCATGCGCATACTTGGCATTGACAACCTGCAAGGGCTTCAGCAGCAGATGTTGGCAGCGAACCTCAGGGCTCCGACTACAGCGACGTGAGGCGCTGAATGGGAAGGTCGCGGGGCAATCTCCACCTCGTCAGTAATTATTGCGCCTATCAACCGCCACATCCTACCGATGCGCACCACTGGTGCTTGGGGGCGCTCAGGCAAACTGCAGTTCGATCTTGCCGGCGCGGCGCCGCACCGGGCCGACCACGATCTTCACGTCATGTCCCAGCCGGGCCACCAGCTCCAGCAGCTTGGCTTCACTGACACCGCGGAATTGGCCGCGCGTGATGCGCGATACCTTGGACTGGTCGATGCCCAACAGTGCAGCCGCATCTTCCTGCGTCAGGCGGCGCGCCTTGATTGCGCGGGCAACCTCGCCGGCCAACTGGGACTTGCGCTGCATCTCGGCCGCGTCGGTGTAACCCAGATCAGCATAGACGTTGGTGCTGCCTTCTTCGATAGTTATGCTTGCGTGTTCATTCATTTGCGTGCTCCTTGCTTTGCCTGCCAAACCTCGAAATCCTGTTTCGCGGCCTTCAAGCGGGTGTTGATCAAATCCATGTCCGGCTTCGGCGTGGCTATGCCGCTTTTGGACTTCCTCTGGAAGCAGTGCAGGACATAGACCCAGCCGGCGAACTTGACGGTGTAGACGGCCCGGTAGGTGTCGCCCTGGTGGTCCTCGACCCTCCAGCACGCCGGCCGAGCCGAAACCCGTCATCACCTTGGCATCCTGGTGCTTGCCGCCGGCCTGGGCCAGGTCGATGACGTGACCGAAAACATCCTTGACATCCTCCGGCATCGCATCCAGATCGCGCTTGGCGGAACTGACCCATTTGTTGGGCTTACGGGCTGGCTTCGACATCGCCTCAAATATGCCTGTTTGGGCATATTTCTGTCAACTCACCGAGGAGCCGTACTTTTTGCGGCGGGTGAATTTTTCCGCGTGGGCATATAAACGAGCTTATGGCACCCAAATGGGTATTTGGCTCCCGCCATACTGGCGCGACGGTTGAAACGACCCCAAAACAGCCTCACATTGGATAATCTGCCATTACCCAATGTGAATTTTATGGAAAATTAAAAGCCATTTACCTCATAAATAGTATGTAATATCATGGTACATACCATAGTACGAAATAAGAGGACGAGCCATGGCCCGAGCCGGAATCTACAAGTCTGAGGTGCTGCGGGCCCGCGATAAATTGCTGGCCACGGGGCGCCATCCGTCCATCGATGCGGTGCGCGAAGAGTTGGGCACCGGCTCCAAGAGCACGATCCACCGCTATTTAAAGGAGATCGAGGAAGATGAAGGCGGGGCCGCCGGCACCCGGGTGGCCGTCAGCGAGGCGATCCAGGACCTGGTCGGCCGCCTGGCCGCCCGCGTCAACGAGGAAGCGGAAGAACGGGTCACCACGGCGCAGAACAAGCACGCCGAGCAACTCGCGCAGCAGCAGCAAGCCGCCGCGGCCCTGAAAACCGAGGCCCAGTCCACCCGCCAGCAGCTGGAACACACACAGCGCTCGCTGGCCGATGAAAAAACCGCTCACGGCAAAACCAATGAAACGCTGCGCAGCAAGACCCTGGAATGCACGCAGCTTGCCCAGCAGGTGGTTGACCTGCAGGAGCGCGTCGCGGCCGAAGAACGCCATCGCCAATCGCTGGAAGAAAAGCACCAGCATGCCCGCCAGGCGCTGGAGCATTTCCGGCAGTCCAGCAAGGAGCAGCGCGACCAGGACCAGCGCAAGCAGGAGCAGCAGGTTCAGTACCTGCAAGCCGAGGTGCGCTCCGTGAACGAGACCTTGGCAGTCAAGCAGCAGGAAGCCGTGCACGCCCTGCAGGACAACGCGCGCCTGCTGGGCGACTTGTCGCGCGCCCAAGGCGATCTGCACCAGGCCCAGGAAGAGGTGCGGCGCCTGCGGCCGCTCAAGGAAGAACTGGGGTTTGCGCAGCGGCGCACCGAGGAGTTGGGCCGGCGCCTGGTAGAGCAGGATGCGGCCGTTCAGCAGCTCGGCACCTCGAACGAGCAGTTGCAGGCCAAGGTCGATGAACTGCTTTCCGCAAAGCAGCAGCTGGAACTGGCGCTGGCCACGGCCAGGTCATCCGTCACGGCGCAGGAGCAGGTCGTCGCCAGCCTGCTGGAGAGACTGACGGCCACATCGAGCGAATCCGGAGCAGTGACGGTGACCGCGAAGCCAGCGAAACAAGCCCGTTAAAAGTCAAGGCGTTCAGTACGAACCAACAAGTCTTTCAGGCATCACGGCCAACCCTCCAAACGCGTCAACACCGCGGGGAGGACGTGCACATGCAAGGCGCACTTCGAAATCAATCACCCGGATGTCAATAGGCCGGCGGTGGCACGGCACGGTAGCGAGGCTCGCTGAATATTGAGCCACATCGGAACAGTGCTTCAATGCTCCCCGCGATCTACAGTCACCCTATAGGCCAAGGGATTGCACATCGCAGAGCAACCTGCGATACTGCCTCCGCTTTGGACGCGGCACACCCATCCGCCTTGGAAGGCAGCCCTTCGCGCTGCAGCGTCGACAAACACACTTGCCCCATGGACCCCTGTCGCCATGGATCGGTAGCGGATGACGGTCTGGCAATAGGAAGACCATGCACGCATCCCATACATCCACGGCGGGTAACCAGATCCCGTCGCCCAAGCGCCTCAAGAACGAGGCGAGGAAAATCCGTCAAAGCGACCCACAGTTGAGCCAAGGTGCGGCACTGAACCTGGCTGCAACCGCCCACGGCTTGCCCTCGTACAAGGTCGTCGAGCGCGCGTGGCGCTCGCGCGATCGGGCGAGTTCCGACCACGCGGTCACGCTCACCGCTTCGTGGGGTGATCGAAGCCGTGGCGACTGGGGCCGCATCCACGCGAACGTGGTGCTGTCTGAGCCCTGGCCCAACTTCTTGCCCTTGCCAGTCCGGCGTCGCATTGGTTCGCTGGGACGATTTCACATCGTTGGTGGAGATCGAACACGCCTGGCCTCCCCCGAGGACTACGCGTCATTCATCTCGTGCGCCCACCACCTGAGCAAGGCCGCGCGGCAACTGGTTTTTGTCGACGCCTTGCGGGTCTTGCCGGTGTCACTGGCCAAGACGGTGGCGGCCTTCCGAGGCGACCCGCACCGCATGCTCAGCAGCCGATACCCCGATCAGGATCATGAGAGTCTGTGGCGCGATCCGGCCACAGGGTTGCACTTCATCCTGAATGAACCCTATCAGATGGACCAGGAAAAGCAGGCACCGATCCTGGCTGAAAGAGGGATGGTGGCTTTCACGACGCGTGATTGGACCACCCACAACCCTGCGGGCACACTGGCACAACTGATCGCCCCGGTATCCGAACAGACACTTCTGCGGGCGCTGTGTAAGCGTGGCCAGGCCTTGCCGGCACGGTTCGACGAGATCACTTTCACGGACGACGACGGGCGGCTGCTGGACATTTCCCGGTCATAGCGCAGTGTTTCGTGGGCATCGCAGAATCATTTCCGCCCGGTCAGGCTGCTTGAAATGGTTCCAACTGCCTGGCTGGACAAGTCCGCGATGAAGTTACGCCGCTTGCACACGGTCATCGCCCCCAGGTTGTTGAGCGCAGCCTCATTTTGACTTCGTCGGGCAATGGTGGATCACGCGGTCGATGTCATTCGGACCTATCTGGAACGCGTCGCAGCTGGACCGCCGGCCTGGTTCAAGACAACGTGGCAACTGTACGCTGTGCAGCGTATTGAGGGTTTTGAGCACATCATCTCGGTGCTTCTTGGGGCCTGCAGATTGTCAGGCGTCACGGCCGAACCTTGGTGGCGAGATACTGGTCGGGGGCAACTCACTGTTGCCGATAGGTCTGGATGAGTTCCTTGGCCTTGACGAATGCCGCGTCGTAGAGTTCTGGCGAGTTGCGCTGCAGGTTGTTCACAACACGACTGTGCGCCTCGCGGGTGAGCCGGAACTCGACGATTCCGAATCGTTGGGCGATCTCCCTGACATCCGCCTTGCCCCAACTGTCCTCTCCCATCCCGTCTGGGTGCAGAACGAAGCTATGGACATAGCCATCTGCACCGCGCTCAGTCCCTTCCGCGCCCTGCTCGAATCGGATGGCCAGCAGCCCTACGGGGTCCAAGCCTGCCAACTCCCGCAGCGCTTCCGCAAACGCCGCACACCTGCCGAATGTGTATTCGGCCGCCTCGGCGGCCGGAATGCAGGGCTCCGGTCTTTTGGGGATCGAAGCCAGATAGGCGGTGTTGGCCTCGATCGCTTTGACCGCCATGCTGATCTTGGCCGGATCAGGTGCGCAGCGCAGAGGCAGCGTTGCGAGCGCGCTCTCAGCGTAGTAGCGCGTCCGGACACCGCCCATGCCGTGCCGCACGGCCATGGGCCGAATCGTTCGGTGCATGAAGTCACCGAGAGACCGGTTGCCTCGCACATCAAAAATGCGGGTTCCGTTGTCCGCCACATACACGCGCAGCGGTTTGCAATCCTCAAGCGCAATGTTGTTGTCCGGATCAAGCGACGGAACCCACCAGTCCACATGGAGCAGCCAGCCCGTCACACGCGCGAGCGCCACCGCGAAGTTGACACCATCTTCCGCCTCCCACTCATTGACCAAGGCCGGCGCAAAGGCCGTGCGCTGCTTGAGCTTCGCTTGTCCCATATTTCTTCTCCGTGATGACCCACCTTCGGGCAGCAAGCCATTGTCAGTCCCAAATCCTAACCCGGTGAATCGCACGAAAAACGAGCTGGTTGTCTTTGCGGAAGTCCACTAAGTCATTGATTTCATTGAACAACGGAAACCACTAACCGGGTGAATTGCACGAGAAAAGAGCCGGTTCCTCAAAACCACGATTTCCGAACATGTGCCCCTGGACACCGGCGACACGAGCTTCGACCTCCCCGTATTCCCGGGCGACCTTGATCAAACCCGGCGCGCGCGCAACTTCGTCTGGCGTTGAATGAGGGCGTCTGCGTACGAATCGATCTCGAAGGTGATGGTGCCCTTGAAGTTCACGTGCTCAAAGTGCACTGGCCCGATGCGCCGGATCCAGTGGTCCTCGATGGGGTGCTTGAGCGCCTTCCAGCGGTCCACGACATCTTGCATTTTCATGGTGTTCCAGGCGATCACAACGTTGGTCAGCAGGGTGTGCGACGTCGAGATGGCGCGCAGTTCATCGACCCGTCGGCCGCGCGAGACGCCCACACGCCCGTGGTACACGGCGCGCTGCAATTGATGGATGGACTCGCCACGGTTCAGCAGTGCATGCATTTCGCGGCGGAATTCAGGGATGGTGAAGTAGTCGCACAGAAAGACGGTGCGCAGGAGCTTTCCCAGTTCGTCTGCGGCCGCGTGCACAGGATCCCCCCGGGCTGCGCTGCCCAGGCGGGCGATGGCCTCTGCGGCCGTGAGGCGGCCCTGGCGGATGGAGGCGATCAGGCGCAGCAGCTCCATCCAGCCGGCACGGATCTTCCGCAGCGAGACCTTGCCCACGACCAACCGCTCCAGTGATTCTGGCGGCGCAGCACCCCATGCCATGAACATCTTGCGCTCCGACAGCTGGCGCAAGCGAACACACAGGTCGAAGCCCAGCAGCTTGGCGATCGCCATGGCCGCATTGGTGTAGCCATGGGTGTCGACGGCCAGCAGGGACAGGCGGATCTGATCCTCGCGCCGCGTGCAATTGTGTGCTTCGACGCCGTGCACCGCGGGCGCGGCCTGCCGATCGTTGATGACGATGGGCTGGTCGTGGAACAGCGCCCAGGTGTCGAGCATGTGCACATAAATGCCCACCCCATGTTGTTTGCGGCGGTACTCCATGCGCGCCGAGTGCAGGTGCCGCGAGGTATCAAGCGTCATCGAATCGGAGGAAGCCTTGTCGCCCTGGCCCCAGAGCATCGCAATCGGCATGCTTTGCTGGAAATCGATGATGCGCGTGTTGGCCTCCCTCAAACGCCCGGTGGCCTCCAGCGCACGCATGGCCATCGAGATTTGTGAGACTTGCAGGCCGGGGATCATGGCGCAGACCCCCTTGGCGTTGTTCTCCGTCCCATGTGCGTACAGGGCGCCGTACACCGCCTTCAGCTCACCGATGTCCTTGGCCATCCTGCCCAGCAGCGCCTGGCTGAAGCGGGTTTTGGCATCCACCTCGACCAGCATGTCGGCGAACTGGGCGCTGCCGATCATGTTGAACATGCTCTCGCGGGTTTTCGTGACCTGGGGTTCGACTTCAAGCGCCTGGATAGGTGCGATGCTGATGTGGCCCTGGTTGTCGATGGTGAGCGCGCCTTCCTCGACAGCTTTGGCAAGTTGGGCCAGGCCGGCGTCGACGCGCTCCAACACCCGCTCCAGGAACTTGTCGGGATCATCGGTGAGGCTCAGCGCCCGGATGAGCGACTTGTTCTTGTCCGTCCATTCCTGTTCAGACATCAGTTGATCGGCGCGACTGCGGTGTCGGCTGCTGTGCGCCAGCCAGAGCTTTCCGCCCTTGATGGCCTTGCGCAGTGCCGTCGCGGCACTGACCTTCAGTGCAGCAAGAGCGAGCTTGCGGTCTGGGCCCTGCAACAACAGATGCCAGCCAGGATCGGCAAAGGATACGTCAAGTCCCTCTGGCAGGCTGGTTGCTCCCCGTTTGGCCAGATCGCGCAGCAACTTGAGCTGCCTCAGCGCCTTGTCCGACGCCTCGCCTCTGATCTCAAGGATGCCCAGCGAGTTGAGCAGCGCTGAGACACGCGGCGCTTCTTCCTTCACCAGTGCTTCGCGGACCAATTGGGCACGCGTGCCCGCGAAGTCCGGCTCATCTTGAGGCACCAGCTCGCGCATCGCCGCGACGATTTGCGCAGCGGTCAGCTTCTTGTCGTAGAGGACCGCCTTGAGCCTCACCCGCTCGGCGCGCAGATCGACGGAGCTGTCCGCTTGCTTCTTGAGCACCTTGCCGGAGGCCTTGCGGTAGAGGTCGGTGAGGCGTCGCGCGCCCATCTCCGCGGCCAGGTCGGTCTGTTCCAGCAATGTCACGTGCAGGAATGAGACCATCTCCAGCTCGCGTTGATCAGGGGACAGGTTCTTCGTTGCTGACGGTGGTCGATTGACCACTTCCTGGCTGTAGGCCTTCAACCGATTCAGCGCAATCGCCGACAGCTTCCACTCGTGGACGTGCAATGCCTTCAGGCACTCGATTTTCTTGGTCACCTCGCTCAGGGTGAGCTGGCCATGCTTGCCCGGCGGCGTGCGCAGCCACTCCAGAACGGTGTGCCCGCCCGGTCCTGATCGCTTTGAGAACGCGTGCAAAAGCGCCCTGTGGATGTGCTCGCGCGGCACGCCTGCGCGAATCGTTTCGAGCGCCGCATTCTCCTGGTCGGCAAATGCTGCGCGGGCAATGTCCCGGAGGGTCCGATCGCCGGGCAGCACGAGGCGGCGGTCAAAGAGCCAGTGCTCCGCCTGATGCACAAGATCGTTCACCGAGACCGCAGTGGTGGCAAGCTCGCGCAGGGCATCGGCAAGCAGCGCTTTGGTGGTGTCGTCCAAGACCGCGAAGCCAACGCGTTGTCGAGCCCAAAGCTGATGCCCGAAGCGGGTGTCCCTGTCCTTGTACAGCGACGTGACGGATGCGATGTCCGTCGCGCTCATGCCCAGTGTTGAAGTCAGATGCCGCAGCAGCACGGGTGGCAGGCCCGAGAGAGCATCTGGGTGTCGTCCGGTGGCGCGCAGCATCACCAGTTGAACGGCCGCGCCAAGGCGAGCAGTACCCCGGAAACGGGGCGGGCGAAGCTCATGGATGTCTTCAGCGCTCAGGCCGAAGCATTCTTCGACCTCTCGCTTGGACAGAGACTTGGGAAGGGTATCGGATCCGACAAAACGCAGATAGAAGCTTGGCAAGCTGGGTCCCCCTGGCCTGCGCAGTCCAAGCCTTGCGGAAGTCTACGGAATTGTTCTCGCAGGTTCCAGAAGGTTTGAGTGAATGCGGGTTAACCCTCGGGCGCTAACCCGGCGTTCTGAACCGGAAATGAGGTCACCCCAGAAGGCGTGCGACGGTCTGGGATACACCCACGTGCATCTGGAACGGTTCGCCGCCGTGGAACCTGTGGGGACGCCGCCCTTCAACGCCAATGGCTGCACCGTAGAACTGCGCCGAAGTCAGAGGATCATTCAAGTGCCGGCTGGTTCGACCATTCTCGACGCCATGATGGATGCGGGCATCATTCCTAGCTACAGCTGCAAGGAGGGGATCTGCGGTGCCTGCGAAACCAAAGTTCTGGCTGGCGAGGTGGATCACCGGGACAGCATCCTGACACAGCAAGAGCGAGCAGCCAACAAGTCGATGATGATCTGTGTGTCGGGTTGTCGTTCCAATTTGTTGGTACTGGATCTCTAAGACCGGTGTTGTTTGGATAGGTTGCGCGCTTGGCCGGTTTGAACACACCGCCGAGCAGGTCACGAAATCGGGTCAACTCCAACTCCAAGGTGCCAGTTGTGGTGGTGATTCCAATGGTCCGACGCAGCGGTGTGCTCGCTGGAGTTCTGGTAAGCGAAGCCATAGGCCCATTCGCTCAGATCCGACTGGATGAAGCGCTCGACCTTGCCGCTGGTTTGGGACCGCCACGAGCTGGGAATCGGTCACAAATACCCAAATCTTGGCAGGCCTGTGCGAAGTCTCTTAAGCGGAAGGCCGCTCCGTTGTCGATGAGCGGGAGCTAGATGCGCACACCCAGACTGGCGTAGTAGGCGTGGGCGTTGCACGAGAACTGCACCGCGTTGAGCGCCTTCTGGTCGGGGTGGATGTCGATGAACGCGATACGGGCAGGGTCATCAATGGTCAAAAAAACATCTTCCAGCCCGCTTCATCAACGCTATCCATGCATTTGCCCATCCACGGAATTGGGGCCCAACGCGCTGACCAGTCGAGTCGCGTTTGATGCCGGAAGCCTCATTCTGACACCTCCGCATCGGCGAGGAGTGGAACCGCTGCGCCACCGACCAGCAAGGACGCCAGCGCAACTGCATCAAAGCCGCATTCGCGCAGCACCGATTCGGTGTGCTCCCCCAATCGCGGCGCGGGCGCCAGCTTGCTGACGTCGTAACCCACCCAGCGCGCTGGCGCGCCAAAGGTACGCATCGCTCCTTCGCTCGGGTGCTCGACCTGACGGAAGAAGCCCACCGCCGCCAAGTGTGGGTCATCCAACAGTGATTCGACGGTGTTCAGAGGCACCGCCGGCACGTCGATGTCTTCGAACAGCTCCAACCAGTGCGCGGTGCTTTGCACGCATAGCGTCTGGCCCAGAAAGCCGTACACCTCGTCAATGTGGCGGGTGCGGCTGGCCAAGTCGGCGAAGCGCGGATCGACCCGCAAATCGTCGCGCTCGATGGCATGCAGAAAACGCTGCCAGTGGCCGTCGTTGTATACCAGCGCGCAGATGTAGCCGTCGCTGGTTTCGTATGGCCGGCGCCCGGGCGACAACAGCCGCACGTAGCCAGCGTCACCACTGGGCGGCTCGAAGGTGCGCCCATATAGGTGGTCCGAAAGCACCACGCTGGCCATGGTTTCGAACATCGGCACATCGATACGGCAGCCGCGTCCGTTGCGCTCGCGCCCGTACAGCGCCATGGCCACGCTGTGCGCTGCATGCAGGCCGACCATGCGGTCGGCAA
>Ga0209066_10001168_pt1 | contig 35697 bp, 38 predicted proteins | sample All_14_2_FD_187198 | JGI IMG/M metagenome (GOLD analysis project Ga0209066, IMG submission 187198) | Freshwater microbial communities in response to fracking from Pennsylvania, USA - Allegheny Zone_MetaG_DW_15 (SPAdes) (version 2) ... | reverse complement strand
AGCCCGGGCTGGGCTGGGTGGGCAGCACCGGCGTCACGCGCAAGGGCACCCAGGCACCGGGGTCCTGAGGCATTTGCACCGTGTACTGTTTGCCGGCGTATTCGTAGGTGACGTTGTAGCCCTGGGTGCGGGTTTCGTAGGTGGTTTCGGTGCGGCAGTTCTGCACCTGCTGGGTTCTGGGGGCGCCTCCGCCTTCGATGCTGTTGCCCAGAATGGCCCCACCCACGATGCCCAGCACCGTGGCCGCCGCACGTCCCGAGCCGTCGCCCACCGCGTTGCCCATGGCACCCCCGGCAATGCCCCCCATCAGCGCGCCCGCGCCGGACTTCTGTCCTTCGACCGTGATCTGTTCGGTGGTGCAGACCTGGCGTGGCACGGCCACTTGCACCAGAACGGGAATGCTGCTGATCACCCGGCCCATTTCTGCGGTGCCGGGCAGCGCGGTTTGCGCCATGGTGGGGAGGCTGACCAGGGCGGCCAGTGCCCAGGCGGGTGTGTGTGTCATGGTGAACTCCATTGGTTCTGTCTAGCATGCCACCGGCTTGTCAACGCTTGGGTGGCTGCGTGTAAGAGATTGTTACGCGTTCAGCAGTTCCCGGGCCACGGCTTCGGCCACCTTGATGCCGTCCACCCCTGCCGACAAGATGCCACCCGCGTAGCCAGCGCCTTCGCCTGCGGGGTACAGCCCCGCCACGTTCAGGCTTTGAAACCCGTCACCGCGTGTGATGCGCAGCGGGGACGACGTGCGGGTTTCCACGCCGGTGAGCACGGCGTCGGCCATGTCAAAGCCTTTGATCTTGCGGCCAAAAGCGGGCAGGGCTTCGCGCATGGCTTCGATGGCGTACCCAGGCAGCACGGCCGACAAGTCGCCCAGCTTCACGCCGGGCTTGTAAGAGGGCACCACGCTGCCCCATTGGCTGGAGGGTTTGCCCGCCACGAAGTCACCCACCAGTTGTCCTGGCGCTTCGTAGTTCTGGCCTCCGGCCTCGAACGCACGGCTTTCCAGTGTGCGTTGCAGCACGATGCCCGCCAGCGGGTGGGTTTGCCCTTTGGGTGCGAGGGCCTGGGCCTGTGCGAGGTAGCGGTTGCCATCGACCTCGCCAAAGGCAGCTTGCCAGGCGGGGGCGTCCAGCGGGTAGTCGCGGGGTTCGATGCCGACCACCATCCCGGCGTTGGCGTTGCGTTCGTTGCGGGAATACTGGCTCATGCCGTTGGTCACCACGCGGCCCGCTTCGCTGGTGGCGGCCACCACGGTGCCGCCGGGGCACATGCAAAAGCTGTACACCGCCCGGCCGTTGGCGGCATGGTGCACCAGCTTGTAGTCGGCTGCGCCCAGCAGCGGGTGCCCGGCGTGGCGGCCCCAGCGGGCGCGGTCGATCACGCTTTGCGGGTGTTCGATGCGCACGCCCACCGAAAACGGCTTGGCCTCCATGAACACCCCACTGTCCCACAGCATGGCAAAGGTGTCGCGGGCGCTGTGGCCCAGGGCCAGAACGGCGGCGCGGGTGGGCAGGGTGGTGGTGGTGCCGGTGGTCAGGTCCTGCACCTTCAGGGCTTTGACTCTCCTGTTTTGAGAGCTGTCAGCGCTTTCCGGATAAGCACTTTTTGCCAAAAAGGCTTCCAATTCGATGCCCACCACCCGCTGCTGAAACCGAATTTCACCGCCCAGTGCGATGATTTTTTCACGCAGCGTCTCCACGACCTTCACCAGCTTGAACGTGCCCACATGGGGGTGGGCCATGTAAAGGATGTCAGACGGTGCTCCCGCATCCACAAACTCTTGCATCACCTTGCGGCCCAGGTGGCGGGGGTCTTTGATCTGGCTGTACAGCTTGCCGTCCGAAAACAGGCCTGCCCCGCCTTCGCCGAACTGCACGTTGCTTTCGGCTTGCAGCTTGTGGTGGCGCCACAGCCCCCAGGTGTCCTGGGTGCGTTGGCGCACGGGCCGGCCACGTTCCAGCACGATGGGCTTCAGCCCCATTTGCGCCAGGGCCAGGGCAGCAAACAGGCCGCAAGGCCCGAATCCCACGACCACGGGGCGTTGACCCGGCAAGGTGAATCCGTCTGCTGGGGCTTGGACGGGGGGGCGCCACACCATGTCGGGTGTGGCTTGTATGTGCGGGTGGGCCGCGTGGCGGGCCAGCACCTTGGCTTCGGTCTCGGGGTCGGCCAGGGTCACGTCCACAATGAAAACCGCCAGCAGATCGGCCTTTCGGGCATCGAAGCTGCGTTTGAAGACGTGCAGGTGCGCGATGGCCGTGGTGTCGGTGCCCAGGGCCTGAGCGGCCAGCCGGGTCAGGGCCTCAATGGGCTGGGGAGGCGGTACACGGTCCTCCTCGGTTTCGGCGGGGGCGTCAGCGGCGCGGCGGTGCTCGGTGGGCACCTCGGCCAAGGGGAGTTTGAGTTCGGCAATGCGGATCATGTGCGGCTTGTGTCGATCAAGCAGATGGGGTGCGTATTGTCGCCAAACCGATCAAGGCTCGGGAACATTGGTTAAATATACCCGGGTAAAACAATAAAACCCGTATAAAATAAGCGCATGACATCCACCATCGCCACTTCCGCACCTTCCTGTACCGCCTTTCTCGGACACCGCCGTGTGGCATGCGGTCCTTACAGCGAGGTGGCGCGGGTGTTGGACGACACCGACCTGGGTGTGGGCGGCCTGCTGGTGTTCGACGATGCCACCGGGGTTTTGGTGGACTTCCCATGGCCAGCGGGGTATGCACCTGCACCACCCGCTGGCTCGCCCGCAGAGGGGCCCGAGTCGGCCGTGTCCGTGGGCGTGGGACGCCCCCGGTTGGGGGTGGTGGCGCGTGAGGTGACGCTGCTGCCGCGCCACTGGGACTGGCTGGCGCAGCAGCGCGGCGGCGCATCGGCCGCATTGCGCCGATTGGTGGATGACGCACGGCGCAGCCAGGGCGGCCAGGATGTGCAGCGCTTGGCCAAAGAACGGGCCTATCGCTTCATGAGCGCCATCGGCGGTGGATTGCCGGGCTTTGAAGAAGCGTCGCGGGCCTTGTTTGCCCACGACGGTGCGGCGTTCGCAGGGCGCACGGCGCATTGGCCTGAGGATGTCCGCGCTCACCTCGCCTGGCTGGCACGCGATGCGTTCCCGGTATCGCAACCGCCGTGTCCCGGTGGCAACTGAACCGCACGGCGTTTCTCCCTTGCTGAAAGCCTCACCATGTCCACGTCCGTTCCCGGCGCCGTCCGTCCGCTGTGGCGCACCTACCTGGCGTTTCTCGCGCCCATGGTGCTGTCCAATTTTCTCCAAGGCCTGTCGGGCACGCTCAATGGCATCTACATCGGTCAGATGTTGGGCACCCATGCGTTGGCGGCCGTGTCAGGCATGTTCCCTGTCTTTTTCTTCTTCATTTCGCTGGTCATCGGTCTGGGGGCGGGTGCGTCGGTGCTGATCGGGCAGGCCTGGGGGGCGCGGGAACCTGGCAAAGTCAAGCGCATCGCTGGTGCGGCGCTGGCGCTGGGCGCGTTGATCGGGGGAGTGGCCGCGGTGTGCGGAAGCGTGTTTGCCCGCGAAGGCTTGCAAGCCTTGGGCACGCCTGTCGACGTGCTGGACGACGCCACGGCCTACGCCCGGCTGATGATGCTGATGATGCCCCTGCTGCTGGTGTTCATCCTGTTCACACAGTTGCTGCGGGGCGTGAGTGACACGGTGTCGCCGCTGCTGGCGCTGTTGCTGTCCACGGCGGTGGGGCTGTTGCTCACCCCCGCGCTGATCAAGGGCTGGCTGGGGCTGGCACCCATGGGCATTCAGAGTGCTGCCGTGGCGGGTGTGGCAGCGCATGGGGTGGCGCTGGCTTTTCTGGCGTTGCGCTTGCGGCGGTTGGGCCATGTGATGGCCCCTGACCGGGCCTTTTTCAGGGCCATGCGGCTGGACGCGTCCATTTTGGCCAAGGTGATGCGCATCGGTCTGCCCACCGGGGTGCAGATGGTGGTGATATCGGTGTCGGAGCTGGTCATCCTGTCGCTGGTCAACCGCCACGGCTCGCAGGCCACGGCAGCCTATGGCGCGGTCACACAAGTGGTGAACTACGTGCAATTCCCGGCACTGTCCATTGCCATCACCGCGTCCATTCTGGGGGCGCAGGCCATCGGGGCCGGGCAGTTGGAGCGTGTGGGCACCATTTTGCGCACCGGCTTGTGGCTCAACGTGGTCATCACGGGTTCGCTGGTGTGGCTGGGCTACATGATGTCGCACTGGCTGCTGGGGCTGTTCATCACGGTCCCCGAGGTGCTGGCCCAGGCCGAACACCTGTTGCACATCATGCTGTGGAGCATGCTGCTGTTCGGGTTTCAGTCGGTGGTGGGCGGCACCATGCGCGCCAGTGGCGTGGTGTTGGTGCCGGTGGCCATCTCGGTGGGGTGCATCCTGCTGGTGCAGTTGCCCGTGGCCTATGGCATGAGCGCCCGATTCGGGCTGGAGGGCGTGTGGATGGCGTTCCCGGTGGCCTACGCGGCCATGCTGGCACTGCAGACCGCTTACTACCGGCTGGTGTGGCGGCACCAGAAAATCCAACGCTTGGTCTGAATGCCGGGGCGGTTGCACGGCGGCGTGGATAATCGCAGGGTGAAGCTGGCCAGACCGCCGCTGGTGCATTCCCGCAAGGGCGGGGCACCCACCGAAAGGTGGATGCCCCCGGGCCGAAAGGCCGCACTGGAGGAACGTCCGGACTGCACAGGACAGCGCAGGAGGTAACACCTCTCCACCGACAAGCCAGGCGGGTTCGCCCAAGTGGCCCTAAGGTGAGGATCAGAGCAACAGAGACGAGCCGATTCAGTTCGGGTGAAACGGGCAATCTCTGCGCGCAGCAATACCAAATAGGCACGCCTGAAGCGGCGCGGTTCGCCGCGTTGCCGATTCCTTGTGGTTCCGCAAGGCGAGCGTGCGGGTAGGTAGCACCGAGCCGGGTGGGCGACCCCCGGCCCAGATGAATGGCGGTCACCGGCAGGCAACTGTCGCGCACAAAATCCGGCGTATCGGCCAGCTTCACACTTTATTCAGGGCGCTGGGCCCCGGCCTTTGCGGCCCCTCAAAAGCGTTCATACCCCAGCAAAAACCGCCACTGCCCTTCGGGCAGGGCCGCCAGCGGCAGGCGGCCGATGCGGATTCGTTTCAGGGCGGTCAGCTCCAGCCCCGCCTGGTCGCACAGCTGCACCGTCTGGCCGGGGTGGTAGCCCTTGTAGGCCAGCCGCAGGCGGGTGGACGTGGGGCCCGTGTGGTTGATGCTGACCTTGGCCGCCTGCATGGCGCGCCCATCCACCACGCTGGACTCGTTCAGCCGTTTCAGTGCCTGGGGCGACACCTCCCCTCGCACCTCGGCGATGGCTTCGTGCTCGACCAGCGAGCCGTCTTCCACCAGTTTGCGCTGTATGCCCGTGTGCTGGCTCCACACCACCAGGCCGCTCGCCGCTGGCTCCAGGGGGGTGAGGCACACCAGCTGGGCCAAGTGTTTTTTCAGCAGCACCAGCCCTGATCGGTCGTTGGCCATGTGGCGTTCGGCCACCAGCAGGCGCAGTTGCCCGGCCGAATCGACCCCGGCGGGTTTGTGCAGCAACAGGGTGGCGGGTGCGATGGGTTTGGCCGCTCCGGTGCCGGCCACGGCCACGCTTTGGTGGGGCAACACACGGGCAGGGGGGTCTTGCACCACCACGCCGTCCACGGTCACGCGGCCGCTTTCAATCAGGTGCTCGGCCTGGGCGCGTGAGCATTCGGCCCATTCGGCGACGCGTTTGGCCAGGCGCACGCCGGGCAGCGCCTCGGGCACCCGGGAAGGCTGTGGCGGTGGCGTACGGGGCCTTTGGGGTGCACGGGGGCGCGGAGTGGAGGGGCTGCTGGCCTGCGCGGTGGAAGACGGGGTCGCCGTGCCCCGGCCTTTGATGCGCCGGGTGGCCCCAGTGGGGGAACGGGGGGCGTCAGGGGTCATGTCGTCGCTCATGACAGGCCCAGGGTCTGAATGCGTTCCACATGGGCCAGCAGCGATCGCTCTGCCACGGGCCACAGGCGTTCGGGCACGTCGCCATAGGCGTGTCGCACCCAGTCTTGCACGCTGCCATCGGGCAGGGCTTGAAGGGCGGCCAGTACCTTGGCTTCGCGTTGAAGGCGATGGGCTTTGAGGTGGGCGATGGCTTGCGGCGCGTTGTCCAGCACGTAACCGTGGGCGGGCAGGATGAAGCCGATCCCGTGCTCGGTGCAGGCTTGGGCCAGCGTGTCGAGCGAGTCGAGGTAGTCGTTCATGTTGCCATCTGGCGGGTCGATGACGGTGGTGCTGCCGTTCAGGATGTGGTCTCCACTGAACAGCAGACCGTCTTCCAGCAGCACCAGGCACACGTGGTTGGCCGCGTGGCCGGGGGTGTGCATCACCTTCAAGGTATGAGTGAAAATGCCTTCTTTCGATTGATGGGTGAGCGTTATCAGCTCTCCATTTTGAAGTTCTTTGTCGGGCCTGAACCGGCTGTTGGCCCGCGAGGTGGGGGCGCTGCTCAGCCCCAAAATGGCGGGGGTGTGACCGGTCTTGGCGGTGCACAGGGCTTGCAAGGGCAGGGCGCCGGGCGAGTGATCGGGGTGCGAGTGGGTGCACACAATGGCCTGTATGAGCCCGCCAGCGGCACGCCACAGGCGCTCGATGTGCTCGGCGTCGTCTGGGCCAGGGTCTATCACCACATGCCCGGTGGCCGGGTCGCCCACGATGTAGCTGTTGGTGCCGGGGCCGGTCATGAAGCCGGGGTTGGGCGCGGTGAGGCGCTGCACGTTTTTCAGCAAACCGACCGCCCGGGTGGGGTCCCAATCCAGCGAATGGGCCACGTGCCCGTCGGGGCACACCAGCGCCAGTTCGCCAAAGGGGGGCTCGTGCTCCATGTGGCGCGACTCTTTGCCGCCTGTCAGGCCCGCGCGCGGGCAACTGCTGAACAAAGGCTTTTCTCCCTGGCAGGCGGCCAGCACCGCGTCCACCGTGGCATATCGCTGCAGGTGTTCCAGGGTGCGGATGGTGGGGAAAATCATGAAAAACCGCCCGGCCGCATGCTCGCTCAGCGCGTGGGCGGGGCTGACCCACACGGGCTCGAACTGTTCGGCGTTGTCCGGTACGGGGATTTGCCCCGGGGGCATGAGGGCCACCAGAAAAGGCACGTCAAACCGTTTGCCCAGGTCTCGGTCGGTGACCCAATGGCACAGCACGTGGACATCGGCACCGGCCAATGTCAACCCGCGTGCCTGGCACTGGGCATTGAAGGGGGCCTTGCGGTCCAAGGCGTCGATGTCGGATGGGTTGGCCCAGCGCCCATCGGAATGTCGGGCCAGCAGCACGCCCACCTCCTCGAAGCTTTCGCGGATGGCTGCCACGGCCTGCGTCAGCGCCACATCGCTTTGGCCTGCACGGCGGGTGGACAGGCCATGGGCCTGGGCATCTGCGGCGTCAATGCCCCCGCCGGGAAACACGTAGGCCCCAGGGGCAAAGCTGGCGGTGGCGCTGCGTCGCGTCATGAGCACTTCGACACCGGCGGGGGCGTCGCGCAGCAGCAAAACGGTCGCCGCCAGGCGCGGGGTGGCTGGCGTGCGTGGGGGGTGGAGTTGTTGTGTGGATCGGACCATGGCGCATGGTAGCGGGTGCGGCGGCCAGTGTCTGTGGTGCCACGCGGGTGTGTGACAGCGCACGCTGGCCTTTGGCTCTGGTCTGTTTTGATTCGATGGCCTTGTTCCCGCCCCGGCTTGGGGGCTAAACTCGCCGGTCTTCTGAAGGAGCGCCGCTTGCCACCCCGTCTTTTGATCGTTGATGACAGCCGCGTGTCGCGCATGATGATCCGCGCCCGCGTGCAGGCCTTGCAACCCGACTGGGCTGTGGATGAGGCGGCTTCGGGCGACGAAGCCCTGGCCATGGTGGGGCAGTCTGCCCCCGATTTCGTCACCATGGACGTGAACATGCCCGGTTTGAACGGGTTTGACGCGGCCGACCGTTTGCACCAGCTGGCACCGGGCACCCGCATCGTGATGCTGACCGCCAATGTGCAGGAAAGCAGCCGCGTGCGCGCAGAAGCCCTGGGCGTGCAGTTTGTGCAAAAGCCGATCACCGACGCGAGCATGCTGCAGGTGATCGCGCATTTCACGGGACAGCCATGAAGCTTGATGCCCTGACGCTCGATGCGCTGACCGAGATCTTCAACCTGGGCGTGGGGCAGGCCGCCCATGCGCTGAGCCAGATCGCGGGGGACTCGGTGCTGTTGACGGTGCCCAGGGTGGCGGTGTTGTCGCGCAGCGAGGTGACCGACCACATGGGCGGGGCGGGGATGGCATCCGTCAGCGCGGTGCGCCAGCGTTTTTCAGGCGCACTCAATGCCGAAGCGGTGCTGATGTTTCCCGCCGAGCGTGGCTTGCAGCTGGTGCAGATGATGGTCGGTGGCGAGCTGCCGCTGGAGCAGCTGGCCGAAATGGAGCAGGAGGCCCTGAGCGAAGTGGGCAACATCCTGCTGAATTCCGTGATGGCCAGTGTGGCCGATGCGCTGAGAATCGAACTCGATGGTGCCTTGCCCAGTGTCGAACTCAGTCGCGTGCACGACGTGCTGAGCCCCGAGCAGGACCCGCGCGGGCAGGTCCTGCTGATCGACATCCAGTTCGAGGTGGCCGCCCGCGAGGTGCAGGGACTGTTGGCGTTCCTGCTGGATGTGGCGTCACAGGGGGCGCTGGAGCAAATGCTGGGCCGCTTTTTGCAGCGGTTGGAGACATGATGGTGCAACCCCTTGCCACCGCCGACGTGCCCGTGGTGCCCGGCGGGGTGGAACCATGGCCCCTGGCCGCACTGATTCACCTGCAAGCGGGCATCATCATCATTGACGGGTCTTCCCGGGTGGTGTTTGTGAACGAGTGGTTTTTGCGCCGCTGCGGTCGCACCGCCCAGCAGCTGATGGGACTGCCGCTGGCCGTTGCCTTCCCTCAGCTGGAGGGAAGTTATTTCTGCTCCCGACTGGCGGTCAGCACCCGCACGGGGTTTCCCGCCATGCTGTCGCACAGCTTGCACGCGCCGCCGTTGCCGCTGTACATGCCGCACTTGGTCGGACATCCGCCAGCCTTGCTGAGCCAGACGGTGCACATCATCCCCATAGGCAAGCAAGCCGCCCGCCAGAGCGGCAAGCAGCTGACGTTGATCCAAGTCACCGATGTCACGCCCACGGTGCGGCGTGAGTACCTGTTGCGCACGCGTGTCGATGAAATGCATCTGATGGCGCGGGTGGACCCGCTCACGGGCGTTGGCAACCGGCGGGAGTTCTCCGAATCGTTGGACAGCGAGGTCCGTGCCGCGTTGCGAGCCCAGGAGTCGCTGGGCATGCTGATGATCGATATCGACCACTTCAAGGCCTACAACGACCACTTTGGGCATCCCGTGGGCGACCAGTGTCTGCGAGATGTGGCCGGTCTGTTGCGGCGGGTGGTGCGCCGTCCGCGTGACCGCCTCGCCCGCTACGGTGGCGAAGAGTTTGTGGTCCTGCTGCCCGGCACCCCGTTGTCAGGCGTGGTAGAAGTGGGACGCGAAATCCTGGAGCAAGTGCGTCGCTTGGCGCTGCCGCACACAGCCAGCCCGGATGGGGAGATCGTCACGGTCAGCTTGGGGGCTGCCGCCATGATGCCCGAAGGGCCTGAAGACGGAGTTGCCCTGCTGCGCCGTGCCGACGAGGCGCTTTATGCGGCCAAGGGGGCCGGACGCAACCGCATGGTCGCCCAGTCGACTGCGGGTGTTCACGACACGGTGCACTGAACATGAATCCCATCGTTTTCACCAAAATGCAAGGGGCCGGCAACGATTTCGTCGTGCTCGACGAAACGGCCGGTTCACTGGGGCTGAAGGCCGCGCAGTACCGCTTTCTGGCAGACCGCCATTTCGGTGTGGGGGCCGACCAGATACTGACCGTTCGCCCACCGACACGGCCCGATGCCGATTTCGCCTACGTCATCCACAACGCCGACGGCGCCGAGGTGGAGCATTGTGGCAATGGCGCGCGCTGCTTCGCACGTTTTGTGCGCGAACGCGGCCTGACCGACCGGGACATGGTGCGCGTACAGGTTCGGCACGGCGTGATCGAACTGCGCATGACGGCAGACGGCCGTGTGACCGTGGACATGGGTCCGCCGATCTTCGAACTGGCTCGTGTGCCTTTCGACCCGGCGGGTTTGGTGTCCACAACTGAGAACCAATGGCAAAAATGGCTTCTTCCGCAAGTTGGTATTGATTCAGATGCTATTTCTGTTGCGGTTGTTTCCATGGGGAATCCCCATGCCGTGCAGGTGGTGCCCGATGTGGACGCCGCACCTGTGGCCACCGTTGGCCCCTGGGTGGAACGGCATCCGGCGTTTCCCAACCGGGTGAACGCTGGCTTCATGCAGGTGCTGAGTCCCTGTCACGTCCGCCTGCGGGTGTTTGAGCGGGGCGTGGGGGAAACCCTGGCCTGCGGCACGGGGGCTTGTGCCGCGGTCGTGGCGGGCATTCGCCTGGGATTGCTGCAAGGGCCGGTGGATGTGGACACCCGGGGTGGTCGGCTCACCATCGACTGGCAGCTCACCCCCAGCCTGGATGCCCCGGTGCGGATGACCGGTCCTGCCACCACTGTGTTCACGGGACAGATTGTGTTGCCATCGGCCTGATGGCCCCCTTTTTTATCCACAGCTTTCATGAGTGCCACCCCTTCAGCCGATTTGCAGCCGTTGTCCCCTATCACGGAAGACGATATCGCTAACTATCTGGTGCAGACACCGGACTTTTTCGAGCGCCACGCGGAGGTGCTGGCCACCGTCGAACTGAGCAGTCCCCATGGCAGCCGTGCCGTCAGTCTGCAGGAGCGGCAAGCCGGCCTGTTGCGCGAGAAGATCCGCTCGCTTGAACAGAAGGTGGTGGACCTGATTCGCCACGGTCAGGACAACATGGCCATTGGCGACAAGCTGCAGGGCTGGACTTTTGGGTTGCTCAAAACCCGTGACCCGGGTCGGCTGCCAGCCCTGATCGTGCGCGACCTGGCACTGTGTTTTGCGGTACCGCAGGTTGCGCTGCGGGTGTGGGGCGTGGCCCCTGCCTGGTCGCAGGAGGCTTTTGCGCAAGGTTGCAGCTCGGATGTGCAGGCGTTTGCCTCATCGCTCACGCAGCCCTACTGCGGCACCAACCCGGGTCTGGAGGCCGCCAGCTGGCTGGAGGACCCGGACGCAGCCCATTCGCTGGCGCTGATTGCCTTGCGCGAGGAGCCGGGTGCCAAGGCCTTTGGCTTGCTGGTGCTGGCGTCGGGTGATGCCCGGCGTTTCACGGCGGACATGGGCACCGACTTCCTGGAGCGCATTGGCGAGTTGGCCAGTGCGGCCTTGTCTCGTATCCGGGTGTGACCTCGCCCGCGCCCGCTGAAGCCTCACCGCTGGCGCGGCTGACCTCCGGCGAGCGTTCGCTGGTGCAAGCGTATTTGCAGCACGTGGCGGTGGAGAAGCGGCTCGCCGAGCGCACCGTGGCGCTGTATGCCTCTGACCTGGAGAAGCTGGCCTCCCACGCGCTGGCGAACGGCGTGGCTTTGGCTGCCGTGCAAGGTCACCACGTGCGCGCCTGGGTGGCGCGCATGCACGCCGGCGGCCGCAGTGGGAGAGGCATTGCGCTCATCCTCTCGGGTTGGCGGGGGTTTTACCTTTGGGCGGGTCGCCACGGGCATGTGACCCACAACCCGGTGGTGGGCATCCGGGCCCCCAAGTCGCCCAAACCCTTGCCCAAAGCCCTGGGCGTGGACGATGCGGTGCAACTGGCTGCGCTGGCGCGCCGGGGTGTTGACCCCATTCGCGAGGCGCGCGATCGGTGCATGGTGGAGTTGTTGTATGGCAGCGGCTTGCGCTTGGGGGAGCTGCTGGGGTTGAACGTCAGCGGCTCAGACCCCACGCGGGGCTGGGTGGACTTGCAGGCGTCGGAGGTGCATGTGCTGGGCAAAGGCAGCAAACGGCGCACGGTGCCAGTGGGGGCGGCGGCGCGGGAGGCTTTGAACGACTGGCTTGCGGTGCGTGAGCAATGGTCCGGGGTGACTTCGTCTTTGCCCCCCGTGGAGGGGGATGCCCCATTTGCCGCCCTTTTCACCAGTCGCCAGGGGCGGCGGTTGTCGGCGCAACAGGTGCGTGTGGTGCTGCGTCAGCGTGGTGCACAGGCTGGGCTGGCGACACCTGTTCACCCGCACATGCTGCGCCATTCCTTTGCCAGCCATGTGCTGCAGTCCAGTGGGGATTTGCGGGCAGTCCAAGAGCTGTTGGGCCATGCCAACATCACCACCACCCAGGTTTACACGCGCTTGGACTTTCAGCACTTGGCTCGGGCCTACGATGCCGCTCATCCCCGGGCCCATCGGGTAGAGCCTGCTGGGGAAGAAACCCTCCGGGGTAAGGGTAAGCCCGGTTCGGGCTGATTTTGGCGGGCACGACAATCCGCGCTCCCACCGTTGGGTTGTGTTTATTGGAGTATGCGCAATGAAGATTTTTTCCCTGTTCAGGGCTTTGTGGATGGCTCTGGGGCTCTCCCTGTCGCTGGCCGCCATGGCGGCCGACGAGCCGGTGAAAGTGGTTTATCACATGAGCGAAGGCATTCCCCAGGCGTCCCGGGCCATCAACAACATCCGCAACCACCTGGCGGCTGATCCGAGCGTGAAAATCGTGGTGGTGACCCATGGGCTGGGGGTGGACTTTTTGCTCAAGGAGGCCGTGAACCAGATGGAAATGCCGTTCGGTCCTGCCGTGGCCGAACTGGCTGCCAAAGGGGTGGAGTTCCGCGTGTGCAACAACACGCTGGCCGCACGCAAGATCGACGTGAGCCGCGTGGTGGCCGACGCCAAGGTGGTGCCTTCCGGCGTGGCGGAAACCGCCACCCTGCAGGCCAAGCAAGGCTTTGTCTATCTGCGTCCCTGAGGCAACCGTCACCGCCGGTCGGTGCGTTGTCTGCCCGGCTCGTCAGCCGCGTGTGGCGCGGCGGCGCAGGGCATCGAGGTAGGCCTCTCCGTCGGGTGGACGCCCTGAGCGTTGGCTTTCCCACACCATCTGGCCGAGGCAATCCATGGCCTGGTGATGGGCTTCGTGAAGAGAATCCAGCCGGGCGGTCAGCAGTTCGACCGCTTGGCGGACCCCGGCCGGCTGGTCGATGGAGCACTGCTCGCTGATCGAAAGGTGCATGGACAGGTGGAGGAACGGGTTGGTTTTTCCCGAATCCGATTCGTGCATGCGACGCAGGGCGTCCTCCACATTGGCCAATTCGGCGTGGAATTCGGGGTGCTCGTCTATCCACTGGCCGGTCAGCACCTCAATGGCTTCCATGGCCTCACCGCTGCGTTGTTTTCGGTACACATCGCAAAAAAAGCGTCTGACATCGGCTTGGCTGGGATTGAACATGGGGATGAAAGTGGTAATTGATAGTGAACTTTTCAATGCAGAAAAGCGTTAAGCATCATTTTTATTGATGGAATCAGGTCCGCCAGGCGGGCAATTCCCAGCGTTTCCAGATGGCCAATGCGCGCAGCCCGGCGGTCACGGCCAGGCAACTGAGCAGTGCCAGCCAGCCGGGGGCCTGTGTGTGCCAGATGCCCAGGTACACCCAGCCTCCGGCAAATGCGCACACCGCGTAAGGGCGGTGGTCGCTGAGCACTGTGGGAATTTCGTTGCACACCATGTCGCGCAGCACACCGCCGAGCACGCCCGTGATCAGTCCCATGAGCACCGCCACCAGCCCGGGCATTTGGCTGAGCAAGGCTTGGTGCATGCCGCTGGCGGTGAACAAACCCAGACCCAGGGCGTCGGGCCAGAAGATGGCCTTTTCGGTCAGCTCGAAATGCCGCTGCCGCAGCACCAGCATGGCCACCAGCGCCAGGAGCAGCACGCCCCACAGCAATTCGACGTGCCGTACCCAGAAAAACGGGCGCTGGTCCAGCAGCAAGTCTCGCACGGTGCCCCCGCCGAAGGCGCTCAGAAAGGCCACGGCGCACACGCCCACGGCATCCAGCCGCTTGCGGGCCGCCACCATCACGCCCGACAGCGCGAACGCAGCCGTGGCGGAGATTTCGACCAGCAGTCGAAGGTTGTCGCCCCAAATGTGAACGGTATCCATGCCGGGATTGTCGCCTTGGGCGCTGCGGGCGGTCGACAACGGCGGCAAACTGCCCGCTCCCGGCCCGAAGAGGCCAACCGACACGGAGACATACCTTGAGAGTTTTTGACACCTTGGCCGACTTGGTCCCTTGTGTGGGGCAGCACGTGGCCACCAGTGATTGGTTCGCGGTCACGCAGGCGCAGATCCAGTTGTTTGCCGAGGCCACTGGCGATCACCAGTGGATACACACCGATGTGGAGCGGGCGGCCGGTGGTCCGTTTGGCGGCACGATTGCGCATGGGTTTCTGACGTTGTCGCTCTTGCCGCAATTGATGGAGTCGGCACTGAGCATCACCCATTCGTCCATGGGGGTGAATGTGGGACTGAACAAGGTCCGGTTCACGGCGCCTGTGCCTGCTGGCAGCCAGTTGCGGGCGCAGATGCGCCTGGTGTCGCTGGACTGGGTGGACCAGGGGGGTTGCCAGATGGTGTGGGCCGTGACCATCGAACGCCAGGGGCAGGACAAGCCTGTGTGCGTGGCCGAGACCGTGGTGCGCCGTTATCCCTGAGTCCCAAGGGGGGCTGCCCCACCGAAGGCCTGCTGCCGCCACGCTTCGTAAGCTGTGATGGCCACGGCGTTGGAAAGGTTGAGACTGCGTTGCCCAGGCCGCATCGGCAGCTTCAGCCACTGTGACGGTGCGATCTGTGCCCGGATGTCCTGGGGCAGTCCTTGCGTCTCCGACCCAAACACCAGCCAGTCACCGGGCTGAAAGGCGGTGTCGTGTACGGCATGGGTGGCTCTCGTGGTCATCGCAAACAGCCGTTGTGCAGGGGCTTGGGTGCCGCGCAGAAACTGTTGCCAGTCGTCGTGGACCTGCAGGCTGGCGTACTCGTGGTAGTCCAGTCCTGCACGGCGCAGCTGCTTGTCGTTCAACGAAAACCCCAGGGGCTTGATCAGGTGCAGCGTGCAGCCCGTGTTGGCACAGAGCCGGATGATGTTGCCTGTGTTGGGGGGGATTTCAGGGTGCACCAGAACGATGTGGAACATGAAGCGACGCAATGGAGTTGAGGATGGCAATCAGGCAGACGGGGTCCGGGCGAACACAAGCGCGTTGACCTCCGCTGCCCCGGCGATTGTCAGGGCCCGGGCTGCCGCTCTCAGGGTGGCTCCTGTGGTCAGGATGTCGTCAACCAGCAACACCCGTCGGTGGCTGACCTGATCACGCACATCGGGCGGTACCACGAAAGCGGACTGGAGGTTGGACAGCCGCGCAGCGCGGTCAAGCGTGTGTTGGGCGGGGGTGTCTTTCAGTTTGAGCAACCACGTGGCCCGCACACGCCGGGGGCCTCCAGGCCCAAGGTTGGCCAGGGCCTTGGTCAGCAGCATGGACTGGTTGTACCCGCGTTCGCCCAGACGCCGTGGCGTCAGGGGCAGAGGCACCAGCGCGTCGCAGTCGCCCAGCAGTTCGGCGCCGCCGGGGGCCTGTGCCATGAGGGTGGCAAACAGATGGGCCCAGGCGGTGTCGCCCTGAAACTTGAACCGTGCGATCAGTCGGTTCCAGGGAAAACCGTAGTCCACTGCCGCCACGCAGTGCGTCAACCCGGCCGGGCGGTTCATGCATTCACCGCAGGGCTGGCGGTCTGGGCCCAGGGGCAGGGCGCAGGTGGGACAGCGAAGCACGGCTGAGGCAAATTCGGCCAGGCATTCCTGGCAGATGGGCTGGCCCAGCGGGTGGGCAGGCCAAATCCCGCAGACTTGGCATTGCGACGGCAACCAGGACCGCAAAGGGCCGATGCCCAGGAGGGAGAACCGATCAGGCATGGGAGCCTTCACTATACTGGGCCGCCCCGGTCCTGCCCATGAACATGTCCACCCCCCAGTCCGTCTTTTCCACCGTCGCCGAGCAGCCCGTGCCAGGCATGGACCCTGCCTCTGTGGCGCGCTGGGCCGGTCGCCCTGCAAAAGACAGCGCCTGGCTTCACGAGGAAGTGGGTGGTCGCATGGCACAGCGACTGGGCTGGATCAAGGCCATTCCTGCCCGTTGGCTGAGCTGGGAACCGGTGCATGGCGGGCTGAAAGCCCACCGAGCGGTGATGGCGAACTACCCCAAGGCCCAGGTGGTGGTGGTGGCTCGTCACCCTGAGGCGGCATTGGCTGCTTTGAAAGCCCAGGCCCCGGAAGCGGGTGGGGTGTGGGGGCGCTGGCGTTATGCCACACCCGAGCTGGCAGGTGATGCGACGGAAGTGGACATGGTGTGGGCCAACATGGCGTTGCACACGACCCACTTGCCGCTGACCCAGATTCGCCGCTGGCACAGGCTGTTGCGCAGCGATGGGTTTGTGATGTTTTCCTGTCTGGGACCTGACTCGCTGCGAGAGCTTCGCCGGGCTTACTCGGAGCTGGGTTGGGCACCGCCTGCCCATGCGTTCACCGACATGCACGATTGGGGGGACATGCTGGTGCAGGCTGGTTTTGCCGAGCCTGTGATGGACATGGAGCGCATCACGCTCTCTTATTCCGGTGTGACGCCCTTGCTGGAGGAGTTGCGCGTGCTGGGGCGCAACCTCAGTCCGCAGCGCGAGCCATCCACCCGGGGGCGGGCTTGGTTGAGTGCTTTGCACAAAGGGCTGGAGGCCCACCTGCCCCGCACCTCTGACGGCCGTATTCCCATCACCTTCGAGGTGATTTACGGTCATGCGCACAAAGGTCGACCGAAATGGCCTGTGGCCGCGTCCACTGCGGTGTCCTTGCAAGACATGAGGCAGATGCTGGGCACGCAGAAGCGCACCGACGGGTAACCCGCCCTGCCAGTTGGGTGACTCTTTCGTGCCAGAGCGAAGGGTTTCCCCCCATCGTGAAAGAGCATAACTTTGGTGTAATTTGCATTGATATAAATCAATGCTTATGCAGAGGCAACCCAAAGTGAGCACCATCCTGACACCGCGCCTTTTCAAGCTGTCCATTGCCACCCCGTTTGCCCAGCGGGTTGCCGGTGCGTGTCTGGCATCGGCCGCGTGGTGGTCGACCGCCGCCTATGCGGTGAATGACTTGCCGGGTGGTCCAGCGGTCAATCAACTCAATTTTGCGCCACCTGCCACCCGGATTGCCGAGCAGCAGCATTGGCTTCATTGGTTCATGATGATCATCTGTCTGGTCATCTTTGTGGCTGTGTTCGGTGTGATGTTCTATTCCATCCTGAAGCATCGCAAGTCGGTGGGGCACAAGTCGCAGGAGTTGGCGGAACCCATCTGGGTGGAGTTGGGGTGGACCATCGTTCCCCTGCTGATTGTCATCGGCATGGCTCTGCCTGCCACCAAAGTGCTGGTGGCGCAGAAAGACACCACGAATGCCGATATCACGATCAAAACCACGGGCATGCAGTGGAAGTGGGGCTACGACTACCTCAAGGGCGAGGGGGAGGGCATCAGCTTTATCTCCACATTGGACAACGAGCACCGCAAGATGTCTGACAGCGGCAAGCCTGCGCCGGTGGACGACTACCTGCTGAAAGTCGACAACCCGATGGTGGTGCCGGTGGGCAAGAAGATCCGTGTGATCACCACTGCCAACGATGTGATCCACTCTTGGATGATCCCGGCCTTTGGTGTGAAACAGGATGCCATTCCGGGCTTTGTGCGCGACACGTGGTTCAAAGCCGAGAAGACCGGCGATTTCTACGGCCAGTGTGCCGAGTTGTGTGGCAAAGAACACGCCTACATGCCCATCCATGTCAAGGTTTTGTCCGCTGATGACTACAGCGCATGGGTGAGTGCACAGAAGAAAGCCATGGCCGCCGCCGCAGACGACCCCGCAAAAGTCTGGACCGTGGCGGATTTGGTCAAGCGTGGGGGAGCGGTCTATGCCGCGAACTGCGCTGCGTGTCACCAGGCCAATGGCAAAGGAGCAGGCCCCATCAAGCCCTTGGATGGCGCAGCCGTCGTGCTTGACAGCGACCACAACAAAACCATTCGTGTGCTCCTGAATGGCCAGAACAACGGGGCCATGCCGTCCTGGAAACAACTGAGTGACACGGAGATCGCAGCCGTGATCACCTATGCCAAAAACAGCTGGTCAAACAAGACCGACCAGGTGGTGCAGCCGTCCGAGGTGGTGGCCGCTCGCAAGTGAGCGTCAAGTCACCGTTTTCTGCGTTTTCAAGGATCAAAACATGAGTGCTGTACTCGGCCACCACGACCATCACCCCGCACACGACCACGATCACCATGCCCCAGTGGGTTGGCGTCGCTGGGTGTTTGCCACCAACCACAAGGACATTGGCACGCTGTACCTGTTGTTCAGCTTCACGATGCTCATGATCGGTGGCGTGCTGGCCCTGGGCATTCGCGCCGAGTTGTTTCAGCCCGGTTTGCAGCTGGTCAATCCCGAATTGTTCAACCAGTTGACCACCATGCACGGGCTGATCATGGTGTTCGGGGCCATCATGCCCGCCTTTGTCGGGTTTGCAAACTGGATGATTCCCCTGCAAATCGGCGCCTCTGACATGGCCTTTGCCCGCATGAACAACTTCAGTTTCTGGCTGATGATTCCTGCGGGGCTGATGTTGGCGGGGTCTTTTTTCATGCCAGGTGGTGCGCCTGCTGCGGGCTGGACGCTTTACGCGCCCTTGACCCTGCAGATGGGGCCGTCCATGGACGCGGGCATTTTCGCCATGCACATTCTGGGCGCGTCGTCCATCATGGGTTCGATCAACATCATCGTGACCATTCTCAACATGCGTGCCCCTGGGATGACGCTGATGAAGATGCCCATGTTCTGCTGGACTTGGCTCATCACCGCTTATCTGCTGATTGCGGTGATGCCGGTGCTGGCTGGCGCCATCACCATGACATTGACCGATCGCCACTTTGGCACCAGCTTCTTCAATCCTGCTGGTGGCGGTGACCCGGTGATGTACCAGCACATTTTCTGGTTCTTCGGTCACCCCGAGGTTTACATCATGATCCTGCCAGCGTTCGGCATCATCAGCCAGGTGGTGGTAGCGTTTTCTCGCAAGAAGCTTTTCGGTTATGCCTCCATGGTGTACGCCACCGGCTCCATCGCGATTTTGAGTTTTGTGGTGTGGGCGCACCACATGTTCACCACCGGCATGCCGGTGACCGGCCAGCTGTTCTTCATGTATTCCACCATGTTGATCGCCGTGCCAACGGGGGTGAAGATTTTCAACTGGATCGCCACGATGTGGAAAGGATCCATGACGTTTGAGACCCCCATGCTGTTTGCCGTGGGGTTCATTTTCGTGTTCACCATCGGGGGGTTCACCGGTCTGATCCTGTCCATGGCGCCGATTGACATCAACTTTCAGGACACCTACTACGTCGTGGCCCACTTTCACTATGTGCTGGTGGCGGGCTCCTTGTTTGCCATGTTTGCAGGGGCCTATTACTGGCTGCCCAAATGGACGGGAGTGATGTACAGCGAAACCCGTGGGCAAATCCACTTCTGGTGGTCCATGATCTCTTTCAACGTCACCTTTTTCCCGATGCACTTTCTGGGGTTGGCCGGCATGCCTCGCCGTTATGCAGACTACCCGATGCAGTTCGCCGACTTCAACATGATCGCGTCGATCGGGGGTTTCGCGTTTGGGTTTGCCCAGGTGTACTTCTTCTTGGCCGTCGTGTTGCCGGCCATGCGTGGCAGAGGGGAAAAAGCCCCTCAGAAACCCTGGGAAGGGGCGGAAGGTCTGGAGTGGGAGGTGCCGTCCCCCGCGCCTTTCCACACGTTTGAAAATCCGCCCAAGCTGGATGCAACGGCAACCCGCGTGGTCGGCTGAGGAGCGTGGGAATGATCACTCCCGAACAAAAACGCCACAACCTGCGGCTGGGCCTGATACTGGCCTCCGTGGCTGTCATGTTTTGCCTGGGTTTTGTGGCCAAACTGGTGCTGTTTGCCCGCTGACCAGGTGCTCAACACATGGCATTGACCAGACGAAACCTGCAAATGCTGGGCAAGCTTGCGGTGATCACCGCAGGCATGTTTGGCTTTGGCTACGCTTTGGTCCCACTGTACAAAGCCATCTGCGAAGCAACGGGTATCAATGTGCTGGCCCTGTCAGAGCGTGAGGTGTCGGGCCTCAGGTCCGCGTCACCTCTGAACACCCAGGTCGATCCCTCCCGGGTGATCACCGTGGAGTTTGATGCGAATGCCCGAGGGCCTTGGGATTTCAAGCCCGCACAGCGCTTTTTGGAAGTGCACCCCGGTCAGTTGACAACGGTCATGTACGAGTTCCAGAACACACAGAGCCGGACGATGTCGGCCCAGGCCATCCCCAGCTACGCCCCGCAGCAGGCCATGGCGCATTTCAACAAGCTGGAGTGCTTCTGTTTCAACGAATACACCCTCGCCCCTGGCGAGAAGAGGCAATGGCCCGTCGCTTTTGTCATCGATCCCAAGTTGCCCAAAGACGTGAAGACCATCACTTTGTCGTACACCTTTTTTGAGGTGGGGGGCAAAGTGCCTGCGGCTCCCGTGGCCGAAAGCGTGGCGGTTCCGATGGGGCTGGTGAAGGGCGGGGCATGAGCACAGACGACCATCTCCCGCGCAAGAAGTTTGCGTTCCTGGCCACGGTCAGCGCCGTGTTGTGGGCGTTCTTGGGCGTGAGGCGGCGGTCCGATTATCAAAAGGACATTGAGCGCCTGAATCCATTGCATCTGATGGCGGTTGGCGTCATCGGTGCCGTGTTGTTTGTGGTGGGGTTGATGGTATTGGTCAATTGGGTGGTGGCCAAAGGTTAGAGACACAGGCCTTGCATCCGCCGGTCGGGCAGGTGGTGGCAAGTTTGAGACGATGGAATAAAACAGGAGCAAGCATGTCAACAGCAGCAAGCGGTAGAGCGCCGTATTACTTTGTGCCAGGACCTTCCCGTCACCCGGTGATGGCGTCCATCGGGTTGTTCTTCGTTATCTTGGGTGCGGGTCAGTGGATCAATGGCGCGCCATTGGGAGCCTATTCCCTTGCATTTGGCATGGTGTGGTGGTTGGTGGTTTTGTTCCAGTGGTTCAGTGACTCCGTTGCGGAGAGCGAGGGTGGCTTGTACGGGCACAAAATCGATTTGTCCTACCGCTGGAGCATGAGTTGGTTCATCTTCTCGGAGGTGATGTTTTTCGGCGCCTTCTTCACGGCGTTGTGGTGGGCGCGCGTGCATTCCGTGCCCGCCTTGGGCAGCCTCGAAAACGCGTTGATCTGGCCCGACTTCCAGGCGGTCTGGCCCTCGGCCAGCGCAGGGGCCACAGCGTCTCCTGCGGGCATCGTCGAGCCTTTCCAGACCGTGGGGCCTTTTTGGCTGCCCACCATCAACACGGCGTTGTTGTTGACTTCCGGTGTGACCCTCACCATTGCCCACCATGCTTTGCAGGCGGGCAACCGGACCAAGACGATTGCGTTCATGTGGATGACAGTTTTGCTGGGGGTGATTTTTCTTTTTGTCCAAGGTTACGAATACGCCCATGCCTGGGGCGACCTGAATCTGAAACTATCGTCTGGCATTTACGGTTCCACCTTCTACATGCTGACGGGTTTTCACGGTTTCCACGTGTTGGTGGGCATGCTGATGCTGTTGTTCGTGACCCTTCGGTTGCAAAAAGGCCACTTCACGGCGCAGCGCCACTTTGGCTTTGAGGGGGCAGCGTGGTACTGGCACTTTGTGGATGTGGTTTGGCTGGGGCTCTACATCTTGGTGTATTGGATGTGAAGCGTCGTCGCCGTGGCCGCTGCCACCGGTTCCCGGTGGCCTGACCCAACAAAAAAGCGCCTTGCGGCGCTTTTTTGTTGGGTTCCTGGGTCACTCAGCGTCCCGGGGCGATGCCTGTTGGCTGTATCCACCCCATCCAATAGCTCAAGAGCACGATCACGAACAACAGGATGGAGAACCCCACCCTGAAAGCCAGGGCTTTCGCCATTTTGCTGGCCCTGCCTGTGGGGTCCATGGCATTCTTGCTGCCGCGCAACATGAAAACCAAGGCAATGGCCAAGCTGCCGACAATGGCCACAAACGCCGCAATCACCAGATATGTCATGACCGCGATTATCGTTCGATGAGCCGTTTTCCTTTCCGTCATCGGTTCTGGGTCGTTTTGCTGGCCGCCTTGCTGTCCGCTTCGCTCACCGCCGCTTTGGGGGTGTGGCAGATGCGCCGTGCGGCACTGAAGGAAGCGCTTCAGGCCGACATGTTGGCGCAACAGATGGCAGAGCCCCTGGCCAACGCCGATTTCGCGTCCGCTGGGGAATGGACGGATCGGATGCACCGCAGGGCCCGGGTTTCCGGCACCTGGCAGCACCAGGCCACGGTGTTTCTGGACAACCGCCAGATGGGCGGGCGTCAAGGGTTTTACGTCATCACGCCCCTCAAGTTGACCGGTGATGGGCGCTGGCTTCTGGTTCAGCGCGGATGGGCTCCGCGGGATTTTCAGGACCGCACGCGCCTGCCGGAGGTGCCCACCCCCGGCGGCTTGGTGGTGGTGACAGGCAGAATCGCCCGAGCGCCCGCCAAGGTCTATGAGTTGGGAGCAGAGGGGGCTGGACCGCTTCGTCAGAATCTGGATGTTTCGGCCTTGGCGCAAGCCCATTCTGCGACCGTGTTTGATGGCTCCCTGGTCCAGTTGGACGATGTGGAAAGGGCCCCCTCCGACGGCTTGTTGCGAAACTGGCCCCAAGTGGCTTCCGATGTGCACAAGCACCACGGGTATGCCTTTCAATGGTTCGGCCTATGTGCCCTGATCGTGATGCTGTATGTCTGGTTTCAAGTCCTCTCCCCCATGCTCAAGTCCCGTGACGCGTCCCAAGCACAGCGATGAGCCGCTGGGGCTGACCGTTCACTCCATGCCGCACCTGGACGTCGGCACGGTCAGTCAAGTGGGCAATACCCGGTCGGCCAAGCTCAAGCTGCTGCTGCTCCTGCTGGTCAGTGCCGCGCCGGTCATTGCGTCGTATTTCACGTATTACGTGATCCGTCCGGAGGGGCGTCGCAACCATGGCGAACTGATCGAGCCCCAACGGCCCATGCCGGACCTCATGGGGCATGACATGCAAGGACAGCCCGTGTCCTTGCAGGGGTTGCGCCACCAATGGTTGCTGATCAGCGTCGCAGACAGCGCGTGCGACGAGGCCTGCGAAAAGCACCTGTATCTCAGCCGTCAACTGCGCGAGTCACTGGGCAAAGACAAAGACCGGGTCGACTGGGTGTGGTTGCGGACCGGCGACGGCGATGTGCCCGCCCGTCTGCTGCCCGGACTCGCCACGGCCCGGGTCATTCGGCTTGACGCCACTGAACTGGGGGCCTGGCTGGCACCGGCGCCGGGCCAAGCTTTGGCCGATCACCTGTACTTGGTGGACCCCATGGGGCACTGGATGATGCGGTTTCCTGCTGGCAGCGACCCCGTGGGGGTGCGCAAAGACCTGGAACGCCTGATGCGCGGTTCCAGTTCCTGGGACAAACCTGGCCGCCCATGACACAAGCCGTGCCGCTGTACGACCTGGGGCCTGCCGCACAGCTCATGGGCATGGGGCTGCTGGTGGCTGTGGGGCCTTTGGTGTGGGTTCTGTGGAAGAGCCGGGGGGTCACGCCTGCCCGCCGGTTGCACCTGCTTTCGGTGTTGACCCTTTTCCTGACATTTGACCTGGTGCTGTTCGGGGCCTTCACCCGCCTGACCGATTCGGGTCTGGGGTGTCCGGATTGGCCGGGTTGCTACGGCCACGTCAGTCCCCTTGGGGCAGCCGGTCACATCGAACAGGCGCAGACCGCGTTGCCTTCCGGCCCGGTGACACATGGGAAGGCCTGGGTGGAGATGATTCACCGCTATCTGGCCACGGGCGTGGGGGTGTTGATCCTGTCCATGACGGTGTACGCCTGGGCGCACCGCCTTCGGTTGTCGCTGTCGCCCTGGTGGCCCACGTTGACCCTTATCTGGGTGTGTGTGCAGGGTGCATTCGGCGCCTTGACCGTGACGATGAAGCTGTTTCCCGCCATCGTCACCCTGCACTTGCTGGGGGGGATGGTGTTGCTGGCGTTGTTGCGCCGCCAGTCAGTGCATTTTGAGACAGCTGCATTTGCTCCCCGCAAGCCCCTGCACCACGACACCGGTTTGGTGCGGTTGTGGTGGTGCGTGTCCGCGCTGGTGTGGGGGCAAATTGCCCTGGGTGGCTGGGTGAGCACCAATTACGCGGTGCTGGCCTGCGCGGAGTTTCCCTCCTGTCAGGGCACCTGGTGGCCAGACATGAATTTTGCCGATGGCTTCTCACTGTGGCGTGCTCTGGGCATGGATGCCCACGGTCAGCCACTGGCATTTGAGGCATTGACTGCCATTCACTATGTCCACCGGCTGAGCGCCTATGTGGTGCTCTCTGCCTTGGTGTGGCTGGTCTGGCGGTTGTCACGGGTACCCGCCTTGCGGCGTCCAGCGGGCTGGTTGGCATTTTTGGCCGTCTGGCAGTTTGCCACCGGGCTGTCCAATGTGGTGTTGGACTGGCCTTTGCTGGCCGCCGTGTCGCACACGGGTGGCGCGGCCGGGCTGGTGACTGTTCTCGCTGGCGTTTGGTCGGGTGCCGTGGCACCCAGGGCCAAACCGCCTGTTCCTCCCGTCAAGTCTCACCGATTGCACACATGAGCACTGCCTCCCCTCCTTCTCTGGCGACGTCCGGTACCTCGACTTGGCGGCAGTTTTATGCACTGACGAAACCCAGGGTCGTGCAGCTGATCGTGTTTTGTGCCCTCATTGGCATGGTGTTGGCTGTGCCCGGTGCACCCAGTTGGGCCCAAGTGCGTCTCGCCCTGGTGGCAAGCCTGGGCATTTGGCTGGTGGCCGGTGCCGCAGCGGCATTCAACTGCGTGGTGGAGCAACAGATTGACGCCAAAATGAAGCGCACCGCCTGGCGCCCCACCGCCAAGGGTGAGCTGACGAACACCCAGACACTGGCATTCTCGGCGGCGCTGTGTGCGGCTGGGTCTGCACTGCTCTACGTTTGGGTCAATCCACTGACCATGTGGCTGACTTTTGCCACGTTTGTGGGGTATGCCGTGATTTACACCGTCATCCTCAAGCCACTGACCCCACAGAACATCGTGATCGGAGGCGCATCCGGGGCCATGCCCCCTGTGCTGGGGTGGGCGGCGATGACCGGTGACCTGGGCCCGGAAGCCGCCATTCTCTTTCTGATCATTTTCGTCTGGACCCCCCCACACTTCTGGGCATTGGCCCTCTACCGTGTGGAGGACTACCGCAAATCCGGCCTGCCCATGTTGCCCGTGACCCATGGCTCCGAGTTCACCCGGCTCCAGATACTGCTCTACACCTTCATTCTGTTTGCCGCCTGTCTCATGCCGTTCGTGTACGGCATGAGCCGCTGGTTGTACCTGGCGGTGGCAGTGGGCCTATCGGTGGGGTTTTGCGTGTACGCATGGCGGCTGTTCATGCACTATTCAGATGCCTTGGCACGCAAGACATTCCGGTTTTCCCTTGTCCACCTGTCTGTGCTTTTTGCAGCCCTGCTGCTGGACCACTACTTGCTCGCCTGATGCCATGAACCACCCACAAGCACGCCGTCAATTCAATAAAAACATAGCTGCTACCGCTTTATTGGCAAGCGTTTCAGGTCTATTTGTTGCATGCTCTGAGAGCAAGGCCAGTTTTTCGGGAATCGACCTCACCGGGGCCGACTACGCACGGGGATTCGAACTGCCCGACCAGAACGGGAAAATCCGTACCCTGGCCGATTTCGCAGGCAAAGTGGTGGTGGTGTTCTTTGGTTACACCCAGTGCCCGGATGTGTGCCCCACCTCCCTGGCCGAACTGGCGGAAACCAAAAAGCTGCTGGGTTCGCAAGGCGAACATTTGCAGGGGCTGTTCATCAGCGTGGACCCTGAGCGGGACACACCAGCGCTCATGAAGAGCTACCTGGCCAGCTTTGACCCCAGTTTCCTGGCTTTGCACGCCACCGCTGAACAGCTCGCGGGCGTGGCCCAATCGTTCAAGGTGTATTACAAGAAAGTGCCTGGCTCCACGCCCACCAGCTACACCATGGACCACTCGGCGGGCAGCTATGTGTACGACCCCAAAGGCCGCCTGCGCCTTTACCACCGCTACAACAGTGGGGCGGCGGCTCTGGCGTCTGATGTGAAGATACTGCTCGCGGAAAAGGGCTGAGGGCTCAGTCCACCTGGGCACCGCTGGCTTTGACCACCGGGCCGTACTTTGCGCGTTCGGCCGCCATGAACTGACCAAACTGCTCTGGTGTGGTCGGAGTGGGTTCGGCCATGAGGTTGGCGAAACGGGATTTCACCTCTGGTGACGCCAGTGCCTCCGTCACCGCCTTGTTGAGCCTGTGAACCACATCGGCTGGCGTGCCCGCTGGCGCAACCAGTCCCCACCAGGTGTCGATTTCAAACCCTGGGTAGGTTTCTGCCAGGGTGGGCACATCCGGTAAGGCCGCACTCCGTTTGGCAGTGGTCACGGCCAGGGCCTTGAGCTTGCCGGCGCGGATGTTGGGTGCAGCGGTCGCCAGGTTGTCGATGTTGAAATCCACCTGCCCGCTGAGCAGGGCCAGTTGTGCAGGGTTGCCACCGTTGTAGGGGATGTGCAGCGCAAAGATGCCCGCCCGGGCCTTGAGCAGTTCCCCTGCCAGATGCCCGGCGCTGCCGTTGCCGCCCGAACCGAAGTTCAGCTTGGCGGGGTGGGCCTTGGCATAGGTCACCAGGTCGGCCAGTGTGTGGATGCGCAGCCGTGAGGCCGTTTCGGCGTTCATCACCACCACATTCGGCACACGCACCAACTGAGAGACAGGGGCAAAGTCCTTGGCCGCATCAAACGGAAGTTTGCGAAACAGCCAGGGATTGATGGCGTGTGTGGCCACCGCCGCCACACCCAGGGTCAACCCATCGGGCGCTGCCTTGGCCACCAGGTCAACACCAATGTTGCCACCCGCGCCGGGCTTGTTTTCCACCACCACGGTGCCCAGGCTGTCCTTCAGGCGTTCGGCCAGCACGCGGGCCGTGATGTCCAATGGCCCTCCTGGCCCATAAGGCACCACGATGCGCGTGACCTTGCCGGTCTGCGCGCCGACCCGCCAGGGGGTGGCCAACGATGCAATGGCGAGGGGAGCGGTGGTCAGCAAACGGCGACGCAGCATGGGGTTGTCTCCTTGGGTGAACAGAACAAGCGGGCATGTTAGCCCTTGTGCGGTTCACTCGAGGCAGCGGGGCTCAGTTTGCCGTCTTGTCGGCGGCCGAGGTGAACGCGTCAGCGTAGAAGGCGTCTGCTGGCAAGCCGCGTTGCGCCGTGAAGTCTGCGCGCGCCGAGTCCACCACCACCGGTGCACCGCAGGCATACACCTCGTGCTGGGCCAGATCGGCAAAATCGGCCAGCACCGCATGGTGCACAAAGCCGGTTCGCCCTGTCCAATGGTCTTCCGGCTGGGCATCGGACACCACCGGCACGTAAGTCAAATGGGGCATTGAAGACGCCTGCCCGAGCATCCAATCGTGCATGTAAAGATCGGCGGGGCGGCGTCCACCCCAGTACACCGAAACGGGCCTTTCAATGCCTTTGAACTGCATGTGTTCCAGCAAGGCCTTGATGGGCGCAAAGCCCGTGCCAGAGGCCAGGAACACCATGGGCTTGTCGCTGTCTTCCCGCAAAAAGAAGCTGCCGTAAGGCCCTTCGATGCGCAGGATGTCCTTTTCTTTCAGTGCGCCGAACACATGGTCGGTGAACTTGCCACCTGGCATGTGCCGGATGTGCAGTTCCAGCCCCGCAGGGGTGCCTTGGTTGTGTGGGGCATTGGCCATGGAATAACTGCGGCGATCGCCGTCACGCAGCAAAAATTCCACGTACTGTCCCGCGTGGTATTGAAACGCATCCGCCGCAGGCAATTGCAGTTTCAGTGTCACCACGTCGTGCGAAACGCGGCTCACCGTGTTCACGCGGACGGGCATTTTCTTGATCGGAAAAGCCCCCGCCTCGGTCACCTGGCGAGAGGTCAGCACGACATCACTTTGCGGGGTGGCGCAGCAGGTCAGCACCCAGCCAGCGGATGCCTCTTCGGGCGTGAGCGCTTTGGCTTGGTGAGGGCCGTGCACCACACTGCCACTGTCCATGCGGCATTTGCACGAACCGCAAGCGCCATCCTTGCAGCCATAAGGCAGGCCCACGCCTTCACGGATGGCCGCAGCCAGAATGACTTCGCCTGTCTGGGCTGTGAAACTGCGACCGCTGGGCTGTACTGAAATCTGAAATGTCATACTCAATGGGATATGCCGGTGTGTGCGGGGCTGGCCCGCGTGGTGGTGCCCCGCGTCGGGGCTTGTTGATCGGCGGATTGTCGCAAATCGGGGCGTCACATGGCTTTGTTGGGTGCTTTGCCCTCGCGCTTTCGGCGCGAGCGGTTGCTGGTGGTGGGGTGTGGAGACGTGGGGCAGCGTGTGGTGGCCCATCTGGCACGCGGTCCGCGCGTGTTGGTGTTGACCTCATCGGCGCAGAGAGTGCCGACCCTGCGTCTGCAAGGTGTCACGCCTTTGGTGGGCAACCTGGATGACCGTGCGAGTTTGCAGCGCCTGGCGGGGTTGGCCACCCGGGTGCTGCATTTGGCACCTCCCCCCAGCGAGGACCCGGCCCAGTGGCATTCCGATCCTCGTACCCGTGCGCTGGTGCAGGTGTTGTCCCGGCGAACGCTTCCCAAAGCCTTGGTCTACGGTTCGACCAGTGGCGTGTATGGCGATTGCCTGGGTGCCAAGGTGGATGAAACCCGGGCTGTGAACCCCCACACGCCCCGAGCCATGCGACGGGTGGATGCCGAAAGCCACATTCGCGGCTATGCCCGTCGCACCGGCGTGTCCTGCTCGGTCCTTCGAATTCCCGGCATCTATGCCCCGAACCGCCCAGGAGGCACTCCACGCGAGCGCCTTCTGCGGGGCACCCCAGTGCTGACGCAGCAGGACGATGTTTACACCAACCACATCCATGCCGATGACCTGGCTCGCGCCTGTTGTCGGGCTTTGTGGCGTGGTCAAGGCCACCGCTGCATCAACGTGTGCGACGACACCGAGTTGATGATGGGAGACTACTTTGACTTGGCAGCCGATGTGTACGGACTGCCTCGACCCCCGCGCATCGCCAGAGGGGTGGCCGAATCCAGCTTGCCTGTGGTGTTGCTGAGTTTCATGAGCGAGTCCCGGCGGTTGAGCAACGCCCGAATGAAAACCGAACTGGGGTTGCGCCTGCGCTACCCGACGGTGCACGAGGGATTGGTGTGAGCGAATGACAACAGGCAAAGAAAAAGCGCCAAAGATTCAGAATCTGGGGCGCTTTGCAATTTTCCAGTTTTGCTGCATTGACCACCTCGTTTTGGTGGTGCCGGGGGCCGGACTCGAACCGGCACGGTGTTTAGCACCGGCAGATTTTGAATCTGCTGCGTCTACCAATTTCGCCACTCCGGCAGCGTTCTGGAAAACCGAAATTATGGCACAGTGGAAGCCCCTTTTTTGTCCACTTCGCACAACATGACCGATTTCATTTCTCAGCCCCGTTACGCCACCCTGGAAGACGCCATTGGCAAGACGCCTTTGGTGGCTTTGCAGCGACTGGGTGCGGCGGAATGCAAAGCCCGTGGCAATGTGATTCTGGCCAAACTTGAAGGCAACAACCCGGCCGGATCGGTGAAAGATCGGCCCGCTGTGTCCATGATTCGCCGCGCCGAGGAGCGCGGAGACATCCAACCTGGCGACACCTTGATCGAGGCCACTTCGGGCAACACCGGCATTGCTCTGGCCATGGCCGCCGCCATCAAGGGCTACCGGATGGTGCTCATCATGCCTGAGGACCTGAGCATCGAGCGGGCGCAGACCATGAAGGCATTTGGTGCCGAACTCATCCTCACGCCCAAGAGTGGCGGCATGGAATATGCCCGCGACTTGGCGGACCAAATGGCCGCACAAGGCAAAGGCCGGGTGCTGGATCAGTTTGCCAACGCCGACAACCCCCGCATCCATTTCGAAACCACAGGCCCTGAAATCTGGGCCGATACCCAGGGCCGTGTCACCCATTTTGTCAGTGCCATGGGTACCACAGGCACCATCACCGGCGTGTCGCGTTACCTCAAGTCGCAGAGCAAACAAGTGCAGATCATCGGGGCGCAGCCCAGCGAGGGATCGCGCATTCCCGGTATCCGCAAATGGCCCACCGAGTATCTGCCCAAGATCTACGACCCCGCGAATGTGGATGAGCTGATGTACGTGAGCCAGTCCGATGCAGAGGACATGTGCCGCCGACTGGCCCGCGAGGAGGGCATCTTTGCGGGCATTTCGGCTGCTGGTGCCTGTCATGTGGCACTGGAGGTGTCGCGCCGCGTGGAAAACGCCACCATTGTGTTCATCGTGTGTGACCGCGGTGACCGTTACCTCTCCACCGGGGTTTTCCCGGCCTGAGACCGTGGGCATGGGGCACGCCCGTAGAATCCGGCTCCTCTCGAGGACACATCATGCACACCGACAAAGAATTGGACGCCCGGGGGCTGAACTGCCCATTGCCCATCCTCAAGGCCAAAAAGGCCCTGGCTGACATGGTCAGCGGTCAGACACTGAAAATTGTGGCCACCGACAGTGGCTCTGTGCGTGATTTCCAGGCGTTTGCCAAGCAGACGGGCAATGACCTGTTGCACCAGGAGAGCAACGGCGCCGAGCACATCACCGTGCTCAAACGCCGCTGAGGTCGATCAGCCCAGACGGGCCAGCTGTTCTTTGACCTTGGCCAGGGTGGCCGTGAAGTCGGCCACGCGCTTTTTTTCTTGTTCGATCACGGCAGGTGGGGCCTTGGCCACAAAGGCCTCGTTGCCGAGCTTGCCGTTGGCTTTGGCGATTTCGCCTTCCAGCCGGGTGGCCTCTTTGCCCAGGCGGGCTTTTTCGGCCGCCACGTCCACTTCCATGAACAGGCAGACCTTGGCTTCGCCCACCACCGCCACGGGGGCTGCTTGGGCCGCTGTGGCCCAACTGGCTTCGTCCGCAAACACCTTCACTTCGTTCAGTTTGGCCAGCGCCTGAAGCACAGAGGCGGCGCCGGTCATGAAGGCCGTATCACCCACCACAAACAGGGGCAGGCGCGTGGCGGGTGAGACGTTCATCTCGCCACGCAGGTTGCGGCAGGCATCCACCACCGATTTGAGCTTGACCACATAGGCTTCGGCCGCTTCGTCGATGCGTTCGGGTTGGCTGACGGGGTAGGCCGCCACACTGACCGAAGGGCCTGCACGTCCGGCCACGGGCGCCACCTTTTGCCACAGCTCCTCGGTGATGAAGGGCGTGATGGGGTGTGTCAGGCGCAGGATGGTCTCCAGTGTGCGGATGAGCGTGCGGCGTGTGGCGCGTTGCTGCGAGGCCGTGCCGGTGTTGATCTGCACCTTGGCGATTTCCAGGTACCAGTCGCAGAACTCGTTCCACACGAAGTCGTAAATGGTGTTGGCGACGTTGTCGAGGCGGTATTCCGCAAAGCCTCTGGCCACTTCGGCTTCGACGCGCTGCAGGCGCGAGACGATCCAGCGGTCGGGCTGGCTGAAGCTGAGATACCCCTCGAGCGGGCCTCCCGTCCCGCACTCGGCTGGGGTGTGTTCTTGCAGGCCGCAGTCCTGGCCTTCGCAGTTCATCAGCACAAAGCGGGTGGCGTTCCACAGCTTGTTGCAGAAGTTGCGGTAGCCCTCGCAGCGCTTGCTGTCGAAGTTGATGCTGCGGCCCAGGCTGGCCAGCGCGGCAAAGGTGAAGCGCAGCGCATCGGCCCCGTAGGCCGGTATGCCCTCGGGAAATTCCTTTTCGGTGGCTTTGCGCACCTGGGGTGCGGTTTCTGGCTTGCGCAGGCCGGTGGTGCGTTTTTCCAGCAGAGGGGGCAGGGCAATGCCGTCGATCAGGTCCACGGGGTCGAGCACGTTGCCCTCGGACTTGCTCATCTTCTTGCCCTGCGAGTCGCGCACCAGGCCGTGGATGTAAACGTGCTTGAACGGCACTTTGCCGGTGAAGTGCGTGGTCATCATGATCATCCGGGCGACCCAGAAGAAGATGATGTCGTAGCCGGTCACCAGCACGGTGCTGGGCAGGTAGAGGTTGTAGTCTTGCAGGTTGGCGTTGGCCTGAACGCTGGCGGGCGTACCGGACTCGCCCGGTCTCATACTCGCTGCGCTCGCCAAATCGACCGGTTCGAGCCCGGTGCGCCCACCAGCTTCCTGGTTCTCGACAGCTTCGGGCCAGCCCATGGTGCTGAACGGGACCAGCGCGCTGGAGTACCAGGTGTCCAGCACGTCTTCGTCTCGGGTCAGTGGGCCAAAGTAGCCATCTTTTTGTGCCTTGGCGCTTGCCTGTTCTGCGTTTTCAGCTACATAAAGCTGGCCGTTCTCGCCGTACCAGGCGGGAATCTGGTGGCCCCACCACAGTTGGCGGCTGATGCACCAGTCCTGGATGTTGTTCATCCACTGGTTGTAGGTGTTGATCCAGTTTTCGGGCACGAAGCTGACCTGGCCGCTGTGCACGGCGTCGATGGCTTTTTGGGCGATGCTTTTGCCGGTGGGGTCCTGGTCGGACACCTTGTTCATGGCCACAAACCACTGGTCAGTGAGCATGGGCTCCACCACCTGGCCGGTGCGGGTGCAGATGGGCACCATCAGCTTGTGCTTTTTGGTTTCGATCAGTGCGCCGCAGGCTTCCAGATCGGCCACGATGGCCTTGCGGGCCACAAAGCGGTCCAGACCTTTGTACTTGGCAGGAACCAAAGTGTCGTTAGTTGCTGCTTCCCAAATGGGATGCCCTTCTGGGGCGATTAGTAACTTGCTTTCGGTATTGCGTGTGAGGATTGTTGCGTCCGTAGTGTCCAGAACGCCAAGTGGCGCAATCTTTGCGTCCAGTGACAGAACACTAAACAGTGGCAAATACTGATGACGCTGCCTTACTGCATAGTCATTGGGGTCGTGCGCGGGGGTGACCTTGACCACGCCAGTGCCGAAGGCCTTGTCCACATAGGCATCGGCAATGATGGGGATGGTGCGGTTGCACAAGGGCAGCACCACCTGCTTGCCGATCAGGTGCTGGTAGCGTTCGTCTTCGGGGTGCACCATCACGGCCACGTCGCCCAGCATGGTTTCAGGGCGGGTGGTGGCCACGGTCAGGCCCTTGACCAGCTCGCCGTTGACTGTCTGCGGGCCGTCGGCAAACGGGTACTCGATGTGCCACAGCGAGCCGTCTTTTTCCTCGTTTTCCACTTCCAGGTCGGACACCGCAGATTGCAGCACCGGGTCCCAGTTGACCAGGCGTTTGCCGCGGTAGATCAGTCCTTGTTCGTACAGCTTCACAAAGGTTTGTGTGACGACCTTGCTCAGCTTGTCGTCCATGGTGAAGTACTCGCGGCCCCAGTCCACGCTGTCGCCCATGCGGCGCATTTGCGTGGTGATGGTGTTGCCACTCTGCTCTTTCCATTCCCACACCTTGGCCACGAAGTTTTTGCGCGCTTCGGCGGGGGTGGGGCCCATGTCGTGGCGGCTGACACCTTGGGCCTGCAATTGGCGCTCCACCACGATCTGGGTGGCAATGCCCGCGTGGTCGGTGCCGGGCACCCACACGGTGTTGAAACCGGCCATGCGGTGGTAGCGCGTGAGGCTGTCCATGATGGTCTGGTTGAACGCGTGTCCCATGTGCAGGGTGCCGGTCACGTTCGGGGGAGGCAGCTGAATGGCGAACGCCGGTGCGTCGACCTGCGGTGCGCCCGTGCCACGGAAACCGGCGGCACCGTAGCCGCGCTGCTCCCACTCGGGGCCCCAGTGGGCTTCCAGCGCCGAGGGTTCGAACGACTTGGACAGCGAATTCAGGCCCGGTTGTGCGGGAGCCGCTTGGGACGGAGTGGTTTCAGACATGGCAGGAATCTCGGGCTGGGCACGCGGGCGTTGCCGGCGGCGGTGTGATGAACAACCTCCGATTTTACGAAGCGTGTCCGGATCGGCTTCCTGTCTGGTTCAAGCCTGCGGCCACATGCCCCATTCCGGACCCAGCGGTGCGTGCAGCACCAGCGGCAAGCCGGTCACGGGGTGGGGCAGGGCCAAGTCGGTGGCGTGCAGCCACAGACGTTGCAGCCCCAGGTGTGCGGCCACGTCGCGGTTGAGCGGACCTTTGCCGTGGGTGGCATCGCCGACGATGGGGTGGGCGATGTGTTTCAGGTGGCGGCGCAGCTGGTGCCGCCGTCCGGTGAGGGGGTGCAGTGCCACGCGTGCCAGCCGGGTGTTGGGGTGCGGCCCTTGTGCCAGGGGCAGCGTCAGCCGTGCCAGGGTGCGGTAACGGGTTTGAGCGGTTTGCACCAGGTCTCGTGTGTCACGGCTGTCGTCGGGCAGGCGGCGCAGCGGGTGATCGATCTCGCCTTCGTCGGCCGGCCAGCCCCTGACCACGGCCTGATAGGTTTTGTGCAGGCCGTGGCCTTGTTCAAACGCTTGCCCCACCCGTCGGGCGGTGTCGGCATCCAGTGCAAAAAGCAGCACGCCGCTGGTGCCTTTGTCGAGCCGGTGAACGGGCCACACATGCCGTCCCAACTGGTCGCGCAGCAACTGCATGGCAAAGCGGGTTTCGCCCGCGTCCAGTCCGGTGCGGTGCACCAGCAGGCCCGGTGGCTTGTCGATGGCCACCAAGTGTTCGTCCTGGTGCAGCACGGTCAGCATGGCGGCATTGTGCCCCGCAGGTGCGGGGCCGAAGGTCAGGCCAGTTCCAGCACCACGTCGATGTTGCCGCGTGTGGCGTTGGAATATGGGCAGACTTGGTGTGCTGCTTCCACCAGGGCCTGCGCGGCTTCGCGGTCCATGCCGGGCAGGGAGATCACCAGTTGGGCGTTGATGCCAAAGCCCTGGGGGATGGGGCCGATGCCGACGCTGGCGGTGATGGTGGTGCTGGCGGGCACGGCCACCTTTTTCAGACCCGCCACGTGTTTCATGGCCCCGAGGAAGCAGGCCGAATACCCGGCGGCAAACAGTTGCTCGGGGTTGGTGGCGCCGCCGGGACCTCCCAGTTCCTTGGGGGGGGCGAGTTTGACGTCGAGCAGGCCGTCACTGCTGACGGAGCGGCCATCGCGACCGCCGGTGGTGGTGGCTGTGGCGGTGTAGAGCACTTTGTCGAGGGAGGTGGGCATGGTGAGCCTTTCTGAAGGGGGCCGACGTGTCGGCGGGTGGGTAAAAGAAAGAAAAAGAGGTCGGCAAAAGGGCGAGGTCGCGGTGGCTCAGCTCAGCCAGACCGCCGCCATGCCCGCCAGACCGGGCAGGGCCTGGATGAGAAGGATTTTTCGGCTGGCGGTCAGGCCACCGTAAATCCCTGCCACGGTCACGCAGGCGAGAAAAAACAACTGGATGGATTGACCCGCCGAACCCTGCGACAGGCCCCAGATCAGGCCCGCTGCCAGAAACCCGTTGTAGAGCCCCTGGTTGGCGGCCAGGACTTGGGTGGCGGCCGCAAATTCAGGCGTGGTGCCAAAAGCGCGATGGCCTTTTGGGGTGTTCCACAGGAACATTTCCAGCACCAGGATGTACAGGTGAAGGGCGGCGACCAGGGCGACCAGGATGGAGGCAAGTGTTTGCATGGCGGGTGGGCAGGGT
>Ga0209066_10001167_pt1 | contig 35711 bp, 33 predicted proteins | sample All_14_2_FD_187198 | JGI IMG/M metagenome (GOLD analysis project Ga0209066, IMG submission 187198) | Freshwater microbial communities in response to fracking from Pennsylvania, USA - Allegheny Zone_MetaG_DW_15 (SPAdes) (version 2) ... | reverse complement strand
ATAGGAAGCATCACTTCGGGGCGGCAAGGGTCACAGGGAGGGCGCCGGCCAGGGTGAGGGCCAGGGCGCGGTCTTCAGACGTGGGCAGCAGCCCCGTCAGCGGCGGCAGCTTGGCCGGCGTGGGCAGGGCCATTGGGCCTTGCGGGGTGTCTTGCAGCTTGAGCACCAGCCCGGCCTGGTTGGCCAGCCAGAGTTGGCCGCGCGCGTCCACCGCCATCGCGGTGATCGAGGCGGGCACCGGGTTGGTCACCGCGCTCCAGCTCAATCCGCCATCGCTGCTCTTGAGCACGTTGCCGCGCAGGCCGGCCACGATGATGCCGGTGGTGCCGGGCAAGGCCACGCCGAAGAAGCTGCCCTTGTAGGGCAAGGCGAGGCGGATGAATGTCTGGCCTGCGTCCGTCGATCGCAGCACCAGGCCTTGTTCACCCGCGATGACGATCTCGTCGGCACGCACGCGCAGGCTGTACAGGTGCAGCGCCTTGGGGTTGTCCAGCCGTGCGGAGATGGGCGCCCAACTCTGGCCGCCGTCGTGGGTCTCGAAGGCCAGGTTGTAGGCGCCGATCACGAGGCCGTGCTGGGCGTCGAAGAAGTGCACATCCAGCAGCGGTTTGTCGGCGCCCTCAGTCACCAGGCGTTCGGCGTCGGCCTGGGCGCGTTCGTCGCCCGAGGCCTGAGCTGACGTCAGCATCAGCTGGGCGGCCTTGCGGCCATCCAACTGCTTGCGCCAGGTCTGCCCTCCATCGCTACTGGCCAGCACCACGCCGCCGTGGCCGGTGATCCAGCCGTGCTGCGCATCGATGAAGCTCACCGCGGTCAGGCCCACGCTGGTGGGCGTGGGCACTTGGCGCCAGGTCTTGCCCTGATCATCTGAGAGCACGACGATGCCGCGCTCGCCCACGGCCACCAGGCGAGACCCTGCCTGCGCGGCCGCCTGCAACACCGAGCGCGCAGCCTGCGCGCTCAGCACCGCCGGGCGCTCCAGTGCCGGGCCTACCGGGGCGGCTTGCGCCGCCCCCACCATCAACGAGCTCACCATCACCAAGCTCAACATCAAGCCTGCACACTGCTGGATCATCGATTTACCTCACGCCTTCACCGGCCAGGGCATCTGGCGTGAACGTGCTGTCAGGGTAGCGCGGCTTGAGCGGGTACTGTGCGCTCTTGCTGTTGTACAGGTTGGCCACATACCCCGAGCCGGAGAGCAGGTCCGTGAACCCGAACGCCCCGCCCACCGTGCCGGGCAGATCGGGCGCCACAAACGACTGCTTCCACAGCGTCTTCCACAGCTGGCCTTTGGTGTCCCAACGGTCGCCCAGCACGCACATCCACGTGTCTTCATCGCAGTAGTAGCGCGACTTGGCCGCCTGGTGACGCTGACCGGCGCGCAGGTTGGCCTCCACCACCCACACGCGGTGCAGCTCCCAGCGCACGAAGTCCGGGTTCAGCCCGATCTTGGTCAGCACCTGTGCGTCGGCCGTGGGCTGCAGCAGCTTGTTGCCGTTGTACGGGATGATCATCTCCTGCTTGCCGATGAGCTTCCAGTCGAAGCGATCGAGCTTGCCGGACCATGTCTCCAACTCATCAAAGCTCATCACCCCGGCCGTGGCGGGTGTGGGCGTGTCGCAGCACGGGTTGGGCAGCTTGCGTGTGCGGCGCTGGCCGGCCAGGTACACCCAGGCCTGGTCTTTGCTGCCGTCAATGTTGGTGCCACCCACGATCGCCTCCCCCGCACGGATCGGCGGGCCTGAGTTGAGCAGGCGAATCTTCCAGTAAATGGACTCCCCCTTGTAAAACTGCTCTGGCGTGCCCTCCTGGAAGTAGTACGGCATTTGTTGGTCAGCCGTGCCTTCGGTGCTGAGCACGTTGCGCCCATCGGAAGTGATCTGGTACTGCGTGCCGATGAACTGCCACGAGGTGCCGCGCCAGTGCAGCATGTGGTTCCACATCACCTCGGTGCCGTTCTGCGGCATCGGGAACGGAATGCCGCCATAGGCCCCTTCCACCAAATCGCCATTGAGCTTGGCCCTGCTCACGTTCTTGGCCGTGTTGTCATACACCCACTGCGGCGCCGCAGCCGTGCGGTGGGTCTTGTACACATCGATGCGGTACTCGGGGTACTTCTTCAGCAGTGCCTTCTGGCCGTCGCTGAGCTTGTCGGCGTACTGGTCGGCGTTTTTACCGGTGACGCTGTACAGCGGCTTCTCGTCCTTGAACGGATCGCCGCGGCGCCCACCGGCCTTGTCGCCAGCGATCGGGGTGGTGTAGCCGCCCGTCCACGCCGGGATCGTGCCGTCCTTGTTGCCGGCCTTCTCCGCGCCCAGCGGGGTCAGCTCACCCTTGAGCTTGTTCGCATCGCCGGCGGCCTGGGCCGTGCACGCCATCAGGGCAGCCACGGCCAACACAGCGACCTTCACAGTGTGTTGCTTGTTCATCTCGTATCTCCTTAGGCTCTTGTGTTCAGAACGTGCGACGCAGCGACAGCGCGATGAAGTCACGATCGCCCAGCGCGTTGCCATGGCCGAAGATGGCATGGCCGCCGGTCAGCAGCGGCGAGTAATCCACGAACGGCACCGACTTGCCCAGGTACTTGGTGTACGTCAGCGCAAACTGCCACACCCCCAGATAGTTGCCTTCCAGGCCGATGCTGGCGTCTCCCGTGTCCTGCGCACCCCACCCCGGCGTGATCGCTGATTGGCCCTTGAGCGTGTAGCCCACGCCCAGCGGCACGCTCAGGTCCAGCCCGGGCAGGATCTGCCGGTAGCTCGGGCTGAAGATCAGGCGGATGGCCGTGGCGCTGCGCGTGCGCCCTTCGTCCAGCGAGTGGTCCGGGTCGTCGTAGCTCATCACCCGGTTGAACGCCAGCTCACCCAGGAAGCTCGACTCCTGTGACAGGAAGCTCGGCCCGAACGTAGCCAGCCACGAGAAGTTGGCATGCGCCGTCTTGCCCTTGGCCATGCGGGGCGGCCCCCCAAAGCCCGTGGCCCAGATCATGTTGGTGCTGCGCAGCGGCATGTCATCGCGCAGCGACACCTCACCGGCCAAGTTGAAGTCCCCCACGCTGTACGTTGCGCTGGTGCCCACCGTCTTGATGTTCTGCCCGAACGCGTAGTACCACTGGCCCGTGCCCAACGTACCCACGCCGGGCACCGTGAAGTTGCCCGCCGGGTTCAGGTTGCCGTACAGCTGCCCGCCCTTGTCATGGAACTGCGCCGCGTAGAAGCCCAGGTCCACCTCGTTCACGCGCCACTTCAGCTGCAGACCAAACTGGCCGCTGTTCTTGGGCTTCTGGTCGGCCCCGGGGCTCAGCGTGTACAGCGCTGCAAACGGCGCGCCTGAGGCGCGCAGGTCCATCGCCTCGGTCATCGGCGAGCCCCAGGGGATGTTCACGCTGGAGAAGTAGCTGCCCGCCGCCGGCAGGCGGTCTTCCTCCCAACTGAACTGGTAATACCCGCCCACCGACACCTCGGGCGAGAGCTGCACCTGCGCCGACAGCTGCGGCACCGGGCGGATGATCTCCTTGAACTGCGCGCCCGGCGAGGCCAGCAGCTTATCGATGTCGATCGGGCCTTGGGCGCGGGCGATGCCGTTGTCGCCAAAGAACAGGCTCTCGCCGTACTGCAGGCCATGGCGGCCCAGGCGCGAGGTCAGTTTGATGCCGTTGTCAAAGCGCCAGCCGCCAAACACAAACGCGTCCAGCAGCTCGACCTTGCGGCCGGCGCGGGTTTTGGTGCTTTGCGCAAACTCGTTCAGCGGGCTTTGCGGCACATACCCATCGGTGGCTTGTGTACGCTCATGCAGCTTCTGGTCGTACCAGCCTGCTCCGCTCAGGCGCAGACCGAAGTCGCGCTTGAACACCACATCAAATTCGCTCAGCCAGTCCAACCGCTCGGAAACAATGCCCCGGCCCTGAAAATTCTGGTCACCGGCGTTGAAGTTCAGCGCCTGCGGGAATGCCGAGGCCGCCACCCCAGGCACCAGCAAGCGGAACGAGTCGTTCAGCGCCGCATCCGCCTTGGCCGTGCGCAGCTTCGTGCTGCCCTTGACCGTGTTGTCCCACCGGATCGCCAGGTCGTCGTTGCCGGTGTCGAACTGGAAGGCCTGGGCCGTGCCCGCGGCCATCAGCAGGGCTGCCCAGGCGAATCGGTTCAGTCGCCAACAGGTCTTGGCGCTGCCCATGTTTTTGATGTGCTTCATGTCTCCATCTCCTTGATGTTCACCCAAAGGTGAGGTTGAACGGGCGCCGACATGCTTCGGCTTTGCCCTGGGTACCGGCTACAAACTCATGACGTCTCTGTGATGCAAGAGTTGTTGGCGAGGTGGCAACTCAACCCAGCTCGACGATGTCGGCCGGCGTCTTGTGCAGACAGGCGCCCGGACCATCGGCCTCGATCAGGTACAGCTGCGTGTTGTGCACGAACATCTGCGCATTCAGGATGCCGGGATGCACGACGATGGCCATGTGCTCTTCGATGGTCATTGGTTCATCCTGGCGGATCAGCGGGCGCTCGACCATGTCGTAGCCCATGCCATGGATCGAGATGCGACGCTCTTCGCTCAGGCCACGGCCCTTGAGCCAAACGTTGTGCTGCTCGAAGATAGCCGCACAAGGCGTGCCCGGCTTGAGCAGCGACAGTGCGTACTGCTGCGCCTCCAGCACTTGGGCATGGGCGTCACGCAGGGATTGCGGGACCTTGCCGAGCACGAAGATGCGCGACATCTCGGTGTAGTAGCCGCCAGCGCCGTTGTTCTCGATGAGCAGCGAGAACACATCGCCCTCCTGCAACGTGCGACCTTGCAGCGAACGCGGGCGGAAGCTTGCCGCCTGCCCCACCGGGGCCGACGAGTTCAGGAAGATGCCCTGCTCACTGCCAAGCAACTGACCTTCGTACTGCGCCCGTGCCGCGATCTCGAAATCGCGCATGCCGGGGCGGATGATGTCGTGTATCTTGGCCATCACCGCGTCCTGCATCGCGGCCACCGCGGCGATGAAGGCCCGCTCTTCGGCGCTCTTGATGGCCTTCAGGCGATCGATCCAGTCAGTGGCATCCTCCAGCGTGTGGCCGGGTTGCAGCGCTTCGCGCAGTGCATGGCCGAAGCTGTGATACATCGCCGCAGGCGCTACGAAGCCCACCGTCTTGGCGCCAAGCCGCTGGATTTCGGAGAAAGCCAGCTCGGCGTCGTAATTACCGGAATAGCAGATCGATGGATAGCTGGGCGTGAACAGGCGGCGGGCAATGCCGGTGGCTTCCAGCTGCTCGGCCGAGGATTCGGCCACGCCGCCAAAAGGACCCTGCTCGATCAGCGTCATGCCACCTTCCAGCGGGAACACCACCGAGAACGGGTAGCCGTTGGTGGCCGGCTGGTTGCTGAACCAGCGGCAGTAGCCGCCGACCCAGTCACTAGAGTTTTGCAGCACCAGCGCATCAATGCCACGCTCGCGCATGCCCTGGCGCACCAGCGTCCAACGGCGTTGCAGCTCGGTCAGGGAAACGGCGTTGACGATGCGGCTGTTGGGGTTGTTCATGGCATCAGCTCAAGAAATAGGAGGGGACAGTGGCTGCTCAACGCGCCACCAAGTTGACCATCTCGGCGGCACGGCCCGTGAGGAAGCGGCGCAGGTTGTCGCGCACGATCGGGTACGCCTGTTCGAGGTAGACGTTGCTCATGCCACCGATCAGCGGCGAAATCAGCACACGCGGCTCGCGCCACAGCGGGTGATCGCTGGGCAGTGGCTGCTGGCGGAACACATCGAGCGCCGCGCCGGCGATGTGGCGGGCACGCAAGGCCTGCAGCAGGGCGTCTTCATCGAGCACGCCACCGCGCGCCACGTTGATCAGGAAGGCCTCGGGCCGCATCGCGGCGATCACCTCGGCATTCACCAGGTTCTCGGTCTCCGGGGAATGCGGCACCACCAGCACCAAGTAGTCGGCCTGGGCGGCCGCCTTGGCCAGATCCGCGCGGTTGAACATGCCATCGAATCCCGCGGGCACACGCGGCGAGTTGGACACGCCAACCACCGTCATGCCAAAGGCCTTCATGCGCGGGGCCATGTCTTCGGCAATGGCCCCCACCCCGACGATGACGGCCGTCTTGCCCCACAACAGCGGCTGCGGCCAGCGCTCCCACTGCCCTGCCGCCTGGTTGGCCAGGATGCGCGGCAGGTTGCGGGTGAGTGCCAGCATGTGCATGAACACCAGCTCCGACATCTGCGGGCCGTGCATACCTCGGGTAGAGGTTACACGCACCTCAGGCTGCAACGCCTTGAGTTTCAGGATGGCATCGGTGCCGGTGGTGAGCGACTGAATCCACTGCAGCTGCGGCGCATGCTGCAGCAACGCCTCATCGAACTGGAAGTGGTGGCCGATGATGCCTACGGCATCATCGGCCTGCGCTTGCGCGGCCAGACGATCGTTCGTGGCCAGCAGGTTCAGTTCGGGGAAATCAGCGCGGGCGCGTTGCGCAAACGCTTCAGCAGGCGCCTCGGGTGCGCCGATGTAAATGATCTTGCCGCTGGACATGCGGGTTGTCTCCTGGAGGTCATCACTGAGTGAGCCGGGCCACTCATCGCAGCGCAGTCTAGGGATCGGATCACCATCCAGAAAGACAATTTCATTGATACATACAATCCACCGTATGGATTTGAAATCGGTCGACCTGAACCTGCTGGTGGTGTTTGATGCCGTGTTTGAACACCGCGGTGTCACCCGCGCCGGCGAAGCCGTGGGCTTGAGCCAGCCGGCCATGAGCGCGGCCCTGTCGCGCCTGCGATCGCTGTTTGACGACCCGCTGTTCGTGCGCAGCGGCGCCGAGATGAAGCCCACGCCCACAGCACAGATGCTGGCCCCGGCGGTGCGCTCGGTGATGGACACGATCCGCTCCGACATCCTGCGCCGTGGCCATTTCGACCCACTCACCACGACGCGGCTGTTCACCGTGCTGACGCCCGACATCGGCGAGGTGCACTGCGTGCCGCCAATGCTGCAACGCCTGGCGGAGCTGGCACCACACGCGCACCTGCGCACCCTCGCCTTCCCTCGCACTACCGCGGCCGAGGCACTGGAATCCGGTGAGGCTGATCTGGCGCTAGGTTATTTCCCCGATCTGCACCGCGCCGGCTTCTTCCAGCAAAAGCTGTTCGTGAACCCGCACTGCTGTCTGATGCGCCATGGTCATCCCCTCGCCCAGGGCAAGCTCACGCTTAAGCAGTACCTGGGAGCAGAACACGCCGTGGTTCGCCCGGCCGGGCGCGAACACGTGCTGGAGCGCTTTCTCCACGAACGCGGCCTCACCCGCCGCGTGGTGGTAGAGCTGTCTCACTTCATGAGCCTGCTGCCGGTGATCGAACTGTCTGATGTGATCGCCACGGTGCCCAAGGACCTGGCTGACCTGTGCTGCCGCCACGGCCGGCTGCAGCAGGTCGACACGCCCTTCAAATCACCCGTCACCCCGATCCACCAATCGTGGCATCGGCGGTTTCACCACGATTCCGCGGTGGTGTGGCTGCGCAGTGTGGTGCATGGGCTGTTTGCGGCGACCTGAGCCCTAGCAGCGCTGCCCAGGGGCTTCCGCCTGGATCTGCGCCTCCAGCCGGCGGCGCACCTGAATCGCTCCCACATCGGCCTTGCAAGACACCTCCGCAGGCCGGGGCAGACTGGATGACAGCACGGCCTCGATCGCCTCGATGGCCAGCGTGTCCTGCGGCTGGATAGCCGTGCCCATCTTGAGGTTCAACGCGGTAATGACCGGATCATCGGGGCGGAAGTCGCGTGCCGTCATCACGAAGTAGTGCACCGTGGTGGGCGTTTCGGGCGTGATGTCGTGGATGAAGTTCATCGTGCCCAGCGGTGCACCCGTGGCCGAGTTGGCCGACATGCCACCGGTACGGATCAACGCCGGGCCCAGGTATTCGGCATCGAAACTCTGGTCGGCCGAGCCATCATGCTCGGGGAACAACAGCTTGAGGAACGGGTTGCTGGGAATGCCACGGCCCAGCCGGCGCAGATTGATCGAGCGTTCAGTGGCGATCAGTTCGTAAGGGATGCGTGCCACCGCCTCGGCTTTGGGGATGGTGTGTTCGTGCAGGAAGCTGGCGTGGGAGAGATCGAGCAGGTTGTCGATCAGCAACGTGTAGCGGCCCTTGAGCAGCGCGCGGGGATGGTGCTCAACCCCCCAGCCGGGCACGCCCAGGCCGATGGCGCTGAGATCCGGCAGCAGCGCAGGATCGGCGCGGTCGAGCTCGCCCGTCCACAGCCACACCGTGCCGCCGTGTTCGATGACCGGGAAGGCCTGCAGCGTGGCCGGGCTGGGCTCGGGCTGCGACGGCACCTCGACGCCACGCCCCGTGGGATCGAAGCGAAAGCCGTGGTAGCCGCATTGCACGGTGTCGCCCACGACGCGGCTCAGCTCAAGCGAAAACAGGCCATGTGGGCACAGGCCTGACAACGCGAACACCTCGCCCGCTTCGGTGCGATAGAGCACGATCTTCTGGCCCAGCACGGTGGTGCCGAGCAGCGCGCGGGTGACTTCATGGCTGTAGGCCGCCATCCACCATTGGCGGCGGGGATAAGGCTGGGCGGAGAGGGATGGGGTCATAGGGGTCTCCTGTAGATCGGTGTGGATGGCTGTCTCGCGTTGGTCAAGGCGATCGGCGCGAAGTTCGGGCAATTGACCAATTTATGTCAATCGACAAAGCTATCAACCCGACAACGCCAGCGGCTCGCCTTGAGAAACAATGCCGCATGACCCCGCCACGCACCCAGGACTCGCCGCCACGCCAGCGCCGCAAGGCTTCACAGGCGCATCAGGACGCCATCCGCGCTGCCGCGCTGACCGTGTTTGCCACACAGGGCTTTGATGGCGCCAGCACGCGGCAGATCGCCGCCGCCGGCTTCGAAGTGGGCCACCTGTCGTACTACTACCCCACGAAGGAAGCGCTGTGGCGCGATGTCGTGAGCGCAGGGCAACCAGAGCTGCAAGCGGTGTTGGACGAGGGGCTGCGGGCCGCTGTGGGCTTGCCCGCTACGCAGCAGGCAGCGCGGGTGCTGCCTGAGGTGCTGCGCTACTTTGCGCGGCATCCGCTGCTGTCACGGCTGATGCTGCATGAGCTGTCGGTGTCCTCGCCCCGGCATGACTGGGTGGTGGACACGCTGGCCAAGCCGGTGTGGCTGCGCCTGCAGCCGTTGTTCGAGGCGCTGGAAGCCGAAGGGGCGCTCGATGGCGCCGATGCCGCCACGGCGTACTTCACCATCGTCACCTCGGCCATTGCGATGTTTGGCTCATCGCAGGAGATTCGGCGCATCTCGGGGCTGGATGTGGAGGACGATGACCGCATCGAGCAGCACATCCGGCTGTTGATGCGGGCGATCACCCCGTCGGGGGTGCCCACCGCAAAGCCGGCTCGTGCTCGCGCCTCGCGGCGCGCCTGATCAAGCCAACAATCGCGCCAGCAGCCGTCGCGCCCGGTTGGGGGCGGCGTCCATGTGCGCATCCACCTGCACCGCGCCGGCAAAGTGGCGCTGGTTGCGGTACTGCGAATCGATCACGTCACAGTCTTCCAGGAACGTGGCGTAGAACTGCTCGTACACCGTGTCGATGACCGATTGGCGGCCCGGCGCGCGATTGCAGGCCGCCGTCCACAGGTAGTGGCAGCTGTGTTCGGTTTCGGGGGTCACGCCATGGAAGCTGGGCAGGTGCAGGCCGCCACTGTCGCCGGGCGCACCGAGGGGTTCACTGCCGGCATCCACCGCGCGGGCAAAGATCGTGACGTGGCTGGGCTGCCAGACGATCTCCTGCCAACGATCGACCAGGCCCTTGAACGGCCAGGCCAGCTTGAACGTGGGCGGAGGTTCGGAGCCGCGCAGCTCGCGCCGCACCCGCACAGTCTCACCTTCTTCCGACACCTGGGTGGGGGCTTCTGAATGCATGCGGGCGTTGCCACCAATCGTCTTGGTGTGCACGTAGCCAGCGTGGGTGAGGTCCAGCAGGTTGTCGTGGATCAGCTGCCAGGGGGCGTCGTAATGGAACACCGCGCCGCGGTAGGCGTAGCGATCGTCGCTGTGCGGCAGGTAGCGTGGTGGTGGGCTGGTGGGCTCGCCGCCGGCTTGCTTGGCAAACCATACCCAGATCACACCATCCTGCTCACACACCGGGGTGATGCCAACGCGAGCCTTGGCGGGAATCTGCGTCTGGCCGGGGATGTCCACACAACGGCCCGCGGCATCAAACACCAGCCCGTGGTAGCCGCAGCGCAGCCGCCCAGCATCGACCTGACCCATCGACAGCGGCAGCGAGCGGTGCACACAGCGATCTTCGAGGGCCGCCACACGGCCCTGCGCATCGCGAAAAAAAGCCAGCTTGTGGTTGAGCAGCGTGCGGCCCAACACCTGGCCTCCGGGCACCTCGGTGGCCAGCGCGCCAACGTACCAGCGATCGAGTGGGAACATGGTGGTCTCCTGATTGATTCGAAGACACCGATGATGGTGGCGCGACTATGATTGAACAACCTGATCAAGCCAATCACTGTCATCCGAATCTTGGATAACTTCGATCTCAATCTGCTGCGCGCCTTTGTGGCCATCTGGCGTGAAGGCCATGTGGGCCGTGCCGCCGTGGCGCTGGGCATGAGCCAACCCGCGTTGTCAGCCGCGCTGAAGCGCCTGCGCGAGCAACTGGGTGATCCCTTGTTCGTGAAGACGCGCACTGGCATGCAGCCCACGCCTTATGCGGCCCAGTTGGCGCCCGAGGCGGTTGACATCCTCGACCTGGTGCGCCATCGCGTGCTGGCCCCGCAGCGCTTCGATCCCGCCCAGGCAGACCGCGAGTTCACCTTGAGCACCACCGACATCGGCGAGATGGTGTTCATGCCCAAGCTGCTGCGCCACCTGGCGCGCGTGGCCCCGGGGGTGCGCGTGCGCACCGTGGGCGGCACGCTGCACCAGCGTGTGGCCGCGATGGAGCGTGGCGAGATCGACCTGCTGATCGGCCACTACCCCGATCTGCGCGGGGCCGATCTGTTCCAGCGCCGGCTGTTTGACCACGGCTATGTGTGCCTGGTACGCCAGAGCCATGGCGCGCTGCGCAAGGGCAAGCTCACGCTGGCCGCCTACGCGCGGGCCGACCACGCCGTGCTGCGCGACGAGAGCCGCAACGCCGACCGGGTGGAGCAGCACCTGCGCACGCTGGGGGTGACACGCCGAATCACCTACACCGGCTCGCATTTCCTCAGCCTGCCGTTTGTGGTGGCGGCCAGCGATCTGGTCGCCACCGTGCCGGCCGAAGCCGGACTGATCTTCTCGACGCTGCCCGGCATCGCGCAGGTGCTCCTGCCCTACCGCCTGCCCGACTTCAGCGTGAAGCTGCATTGGCATCGGTGCTCGCATGCCGACGCTGCGCTGCGCTGGCTGCGTGACACGCTGGTCACGCAGTTCGCCGGGCCGGCACTTTGGCATCTGGAAGACTGACATCGGAAACAAACAAGCCCTGCTTCGGCAGGGCTTGTTTGCAGAGTCCAGCCAATGGCGATCAGAAGGTGTGGCGTACACCCATCATGAAGCCAGTCTGCCCCTTGCCAGCGCCCGGTGCAGTGGAAGCACCGTCCGCCGGTGTCGTGCCGCCGCTGACGCCCTGATTCGCCGTTCCCTTGTTCGACATCCGAGCGGTAATCACGTACAAAGCGGTTCGCTTAGAGAGTGCATACATGCCACGGAGCGACACCAATGTGGCCTGCGATCCGTCAACGCTGTCTTTGTATTTGAGGCGGCCCCAGAGACCATCGACCGTCAACGCCGTGGTCACTGGGTAAGCTGCTTGAACGTAGGCCAAATCACTCTTCGGAGTCACTGTGCTGGTCGTGACACCTTGGTTGGTGCGTTTCACCAGACCTGACATGAGCTTCAAGTCTGCGAGTTTGACGTAACCATCCAACACGGTGCGCTTGTCAGTCTGGCTGGACAACGTCAAACCGCCAGTGCCGCCACTACCGCCGCGTTGCACGTCTTGCGCAATCGCCAATCCCCACTGCTTGCCTGGATCATCGTACTTTGCCAGCAAAGAGTGTTCGCGACAGGCCTTTGCATCGCCGGCCACCTCTCCCGCACAGTTGGTCGCATCACGACCGAAGCTGTAGGTTGCTCCCAGGGTGACATTGCTGAAAGTACTCTTGTAGGCCACGGTATTGTCTGATCGCGCACCGGGGATGCCTGCATCCAACGAACCCAGTCCATAAATGGATGGGCCGAACGAATCCGCGTCGAGCAGGGTCCAGAAGTACATCGTGTACTGCCGCCCGAAAGACAACTGACCCCAGTTGCCTGACAGCCCCACCCAGGCTTGCCGGCCAAACAAGCGCCCACCTTGGTTCGTGTTGTTCGAACCCTTGTCCACCGAGATGCCGCTTTCCAGAGCGAACACCGTCTTCAGGCCACTGCCCAAATCTTCCGTACCACGCAAGCCCCAGCGAGATGGCAACGAGCCGCCCGATTGACCGGGCATGCGGGTCACGCTGGACGTGGTGCCGCTCACGTTCGAGATCCGCTCGACGCCGGCATCGATGACGCCATACAACGTCACCGACGATTGCGCGCACGCGGCGCCGCAAGCCCAAGCCAAGACACTAATGGCGAGCCACTGGTGTTGTTTCATGCAAGTCTCCTGTCTTTTCGGGTTTCGGGGGTGGTATGAACAAAGCCAGGCCAGCCCCGATTCCGGCACGGCCAAAGCGAGTGATGCCGCACCGTAGGCATGAAGCGCCCACGCTGGCGCTGACGGTGACTTCACGACACCGACGGCAATGGGTGAGGATCGTTGGAGAGGACGGGTCAGCCCGTGCACCGGCGCACCGCCGGTTGGCTGACCCTGCTGATCACTTCAACCGCTGAGCAGCGGTCTGCAGCAAATCGAAATCGGCTTTGATCATCGGCGAGCCCAGCGTCTTGGCATTGACGGTGTTGACGGTCTCGATGTAACGCTGGCTTTCGGCAGGCGAGAACTCGATCACCTCGCCACCGTTCTGCTCCCAGGTCTTGCGGCCGGCATCGGTTTCGGCCTGGCTCTTGGTCAAGAAGACCTGCTGGGCCTTCACGGCTTCTTCACGCACGATCTGCTCAAGCTCCGGGCCCAGCGACGTGAGGAACGCCTTGTTGGCCACCGCACAGGCCATCAGGTAGTTCTTGGGCAGGAACGTCATGAACTTGGTGACGTCGTAGTACTTGAAACCCAAGAAGATGACCGGCGCGGCCATCACCGCATCGATGGTCTTGTTCTGCATGGAGGGCAGCCCTTCGCCGATGGGCATGGCCACGGGCGAGGCGCCCATCTGGCGCATCGGGTTGACCTGCAGCGGCGTGGTACCGGGAGTGCGGATCTTCAAGCCCTTGAAGTCGTCCACCCCGCGTAGTGGCTTGAGGGACGCGACGGCCAGCGGCCCGTTGGCGGCGCACAGCAGCGGTTCAACGCCTTTGGTTACGCCCCATGTGGCGACGCGCTTGCGCACCTCCGGGTCGAGCATCACACGGTTGGCATGGCCGATGTTGTCGAACAGGCCCACCGTTTCGACCGCTTCGTAACGCACGTCATAGTTGGCGAAGTAGCCGGCCGACACAAAGGTGAGCTCGATGGTGCCCAGCGCCACGCCTTCCACCGTGCGCGGCACCGCACCCAATTGATTGGCCGGATAGATCTCTACCTTGAGCTTGCCTTTGGCCCGCGCTTCGGCACCGGCCTTGAAGAGCTTCATCCACTCGTGGCTGGCGTCGTTCACCGTGGGGGTGGAAAGCTTCATCACAAACGGCTGCTGAGCGAGGGCTGGGCCGGCCACCAGGGCGGCAGCGACCAGCGCCATGCGCGTGATGCGTCCAGGGGCTTGGAAGAAGTGGCTGTTCATCGATGTCTCCTTGCTCGGTTGAAAGTGAATGGCGTGTTCTTTGGCTCACGGCGTGGGCATCAGCATGCGCATGCTCGTCAGCGAAATTTCGGGGATGTAGGTGATCAGGCCCAGCGCCACCAAATACAGCGCAATGAACGGCAGGATGCCCTTGTAGATGGTTTCCAGCTTCAGGCCCAGCACCGTCTGAGCCACGAAGATGTTGATGCCGAACGGCGGGTGGAACAGGCCGATGGCCAGGTTCACCGTGACGATGATGCCGAAGTGCACGGTGTCAATGCCCACGGCCTTGATCACCGGCACCAGCAGCGGGCTGAGCAGCAGGATCGACGACACCGGATCAAGGAAACAGCCCAACGCCAGGAACACCAGGTTCAGCGCCAGCAGCAAGGTGGTCTTCGAGACTTCCATGTCGCTGAGCCATTGCACCAGCGTGGCCGGCACCTGGTGCACCGTGAGCAGCCAGCCAAAGACCCCGGCACACGCCACGATCAACAGCACCTGCCCCGAGAACACCACGGTGGAGACGGCCGCCTGCAGGATGTCCTGCCAGCCCAGCTCGCGGAACACGAAGCGCGTCACCAGGGCCGCGTAGATGGCCGCCACCGCCGCAGATTCGGTGGGCGAGAACACGCCGCCATAGATGCCGCCCAGGATGATGGCCGGTGCCCCCAGCGCCCACACGCCACGCCCCAACGAGCGCAGGAACACGCTGGGCTTGAACGGCTCGCCGCGGGCCACGTTTTCCTTGCGCGCCACCCACACCACGTAAGCGGCCAGCAGCGAAGCGATCAGCAGGCCCGGCAGCACCCCGGCGGCATACAGCTTGGGCACTGACTCCTGCGCAGCCATGCCGTACACCAGCAGCGGCACGCTGGGCGGGATGATCACGTCGATCGCGCCCACCGCGGTGATCAGGCCGGCGGTGAACGGCTCGCTGTAGCCGGCCTTGCGCATGGCCGGCACCATCACCTTGCCGATGGTGGCCACCGCCGCTGAGCTGATGCCGGCAATCGCGCCAAAGATCGTGGCGCTGCCCACGGTGGTGAGTCCCAGGCTGCCACGCACCGAGCCAATGCCGGTCTGCACCACATCCACCAGGCGCTGCGCCACCGAGCCGCGGCCCATCAGTTCACCAGCGTAGACGAAGAACGGGATCGCCAGCAGCGCGTACGTGTCGATCGTGCCGAACAGGTTTTGCTGCAACGCGGCGAACGGCACGTTCATGAAGCCCACCAGCGCCACGCACGATGAACTCAACAACACCAGAAAGATCGGGAAACCCAGCAGCAGCAAGGCCACGGGCAACAACCCCAATGCGAACACCATCATCAACTCCTGTTGTCTCGTCTTCTCAATGCAGCACGCGCTCGATGTCGTCAGTGGCTTGACCGCGCAGACGCTGCACCGCACGTACCAGCCCCACCACGGCGACCAGCGCTAAGCCCAGCGCCACGACGCCATGGGGCAACCACATCGGGATCTCGGCGCCGTCGCTGTGGGCATCCAAGGTGTGCATCTGCATCGCGTAGCGCACGGACTGCCAAGCCGTGAATGCACAGCACACCACCAGCACCAGGCGCTCCACCACGTTCAACCCACCGCGTGCCCGCGCCGGCAGCTTGTGCAGCAACACATCCATGCGCAGCTCCTTGCCGCGCCAGGCCACCACCACAGCGCCCATGAAGGTGATCAGCACCATCGTGTAGGTCTGCACCTCCTCGGCGCCGATCATGGAGTAACCCAACGCATAGCGCCCAAACACGTTGGCAAAGTTCAGCAGCACCGCGCCGATGAAACACAGCGCCAGCACCTGTTCAAGCCGGCGTATCAAACGTTCGCCGAGCGGGATCGCCGGTGCGGCAGGGCCCCTGGCATCAGATGGGTTGGGCATCGTCACTCTGGGTGAGTGGCTCATCGACTCAGCGGGCATCTGGTTTGTCTCCAAGTTGTCCCAGGGCGCCTGATGGCGCATTGCGATGCACTGTAGGGCGCGCGGCATGCCCCCTGAAGATCGCAGAAAGGGCTGACTGATACGGCCGTGATATCCCGTGGAAACCATAAGCACCCCGCTCGTGAAGGAGACGCCGGACGTTCTTTTGGCCCCCTTCAAATGCACCGTTATACGGTTCGTATGAACCAATATACGGTCATTCTGAGCCACATTAAAGGGGCGCCCTGAAGCCATCTCTACATTGCGCTTCCACGCAGAACCCGGGCCGCAACCGCCCCGATGGCGCGGGCCTTCATCGCCATTCATCGACCCAGCAGACACCATGAACGCCACCGTATTCACCAACGTCTACGTGTTCGACGGCTCCTGCAGCGCGCCGTTTGCCGCCGAGGTGCGGGTGGATGGCAACACCATCACCCAGGTCGCCCGCGGTAGCGACTCGGTGGGCCACGCCGAAGCGCAGGTGATCGACGGACAGGGCGGCACGCTGATGCCGGGCCTGATCGATGTGCATGCCCACCTGGCGCTGGGCTCCACCGTCGAGCAGATCAACAAGCCTGGCGATCGACCCGATGAAGAGGCCGCGCTGCTGATCACGCATTGCGCCCGCGTCACGCTGGATCAAGGCTTCACCTCGGTGTACTCCGGCGGCTCGGCCTCGATGAAGGCCGAGGTGGCCGTCAAGAAGGCGATCGACGCCGGCTGGGTGCCCGGCCCGCGCCTGCGCACCTCATCGATCGAGCGTGTGCCCGGCGGTGCGATGGGGTTGCAGGTGCGCTTTGCCGGCCGCGACGCCCGCCCGTCCAATCCCGCCGAAGTGGCCGCGTTCGTGGCCGAGGCCGCCGAGACGGGCGTTGAATTGGTGAAATTCCTGCTCAACGGCGTCAGCGCGTTCGACGCCGGCTCGAACATGGGCGAACAGTTCTACGAAGAAGAGATCCAGGCCGCGGCCGAGATGGCCCGCGCCAAAGGCGTGTGGCTGACGGCGCATTGCTACACGGCCGAGTCGATTTGCCTGACCGTGCGCTACGGCTTTCGCGTGCTGTACCACATGAAGGACGGCCAGATGCACAAGCACCTGGGGTGATCACAGCCGGCCGGGTTCGTCGGCGTCTTGCGGCGCCTCGCGCAGCATCAGGTCCACAAGATGCTCGGCGGCGGGCGTCAGCGGCAGGTCTGCCCGGCTGATCAGCACGATGTCAGGCGCGCGCAGCACCTCGCGAATGGGGATCGTCACCAGCCGGCCAGACATCGGTTCGAAGTGCCCCCATTGCATCGGCAAGGCCGCGATCAGATCGGTCTGGGCCAGTGCCACCATCACCGACAGCGCGCTGCCAGCCTGCAATGCAATGACCGGTGGCGGCAGCGCATGCTGGGCAAACAGCCGCCCCAGATCGGCGCTGGTGTCGTAGTCGATTGACGGCGTGGCCCATTCAGCGCTGGCCAGTTCGGCCAACGACGTGGCCTGGGCAAGCGCATGCCCGCCACGGCAGAAGACCGCCCGCTGGTTGGCAAAGAGGCGCCGCATCGACAGGCCCGGCGCCGACGGGAACTGCGGTGACGCGCCCATGTAGAAATCGATCGAGCCTTCGCGCAGGCGGTTTTCCAGCGCGGGAAACAGCCCTTCAATGAGTTGCAAACGCACATTGGGGAACTGACGCCGGTAGGCCGGCAGCGCCTTGGGCAGCAGCCCCATGTGCGGCATGATGGACAGCCCCGCCACCACCGTGCCGGTGCCGGCACCGCCCAGTTGGGCCAGCTCTTCCTGCGCGCGACGGGCCTCTTGAATGATCACGCTGGCGCGCCGATGAAACCGCACTCCCGCGGCCGTCAGCACCATGCCACGGGCATCGCGCTCGAACAGCGGGGTACCCAGCTGCCGCTCCAGCGCGCGCACGCTGCGGGTCAACAAAGGTTGGGCAATATCGAGGTTGCGCGCCGCCGCCCGCAGGCTTCCGAATTCGACGATCGCCACGACATCGCGCAGCTGAGACAGTTTCATCAAGCGTCCATTGCAGGGGGGGTTGGCCTGAACATCAAATCAGTTGGCGACCCATCAGTTGGACACCAACTTGCGCTGCAGCCGCTGGCTGTGCTGCAGCAGCAGCTCTTCCAGCCGGCGCTGCTGCTGCTGGAAACGGGGGGTTGGCACCGGCACCGAGATGGCGGCGAACCCGCCATCGGGCAGACGCAGGGCCGCTGACACGGCGCAGATGCCCTCCGAGTGTTCTTCCATGTCGCAGGCCACGCCAGCTTGCGACACCGTTTCGAGTTCGCGCATCAAACCCGCCCACGTCGTGATGGTGCTGGCGGTGTAGCGCTGCAGCTTGAGTTTGGTCTTCAGCTTGGCCAGTGCTTCGGGCGCCAACTGGGCCAACATGGCCTTGCCGTTGGCGGTGCAATGCAGCGGAAACGCAATGCCCACACCCGATTCAGCGCGCAGCCGCTGGTGCTCGGCACTCACCTGCTCCACGAACACCAGCTTGTCGCCGTCAAGCAGCGACAAGTCCACCGTCTCGCCCGAAGCACGCGAGATCTCGGCCAGCGTGGTGCGCGCGATCTCGGCGATCTCGAACTTGGTGGCCGCGCCCAGCGCGATCAATGCCGGGCCGAGGCGCACGCCGCGCCGCGCCGAAGCGGCAATCACCAGGTTCTCCTGATCCAGCGCATCGACGATGCGTTGCACCGTCGAGCGAGGCAAGTCCAGCAACTTGGCCAGCTCACCGAGTGACAGGCCGTGGGGATGGTGCTGCAGCGCCCGCAGCACCGCTGCGGCACGCGCAATCACTTGAATGCCCGCACCGCGACCGGTGTCGAGCAGCTCTTCAGCCGAGTCGTCTCTTGTCTTCATGGCCCCAAAGGTAGACAGGGAATGAACAGTCGCCACTAGGGAATCTCCTAGTGACACCCCGACGCGCGTCACCGACGATCGCGTCCAATCACCAAAAAGTGATGCGAGTGTACCGTATTACGGTGCACATGTGAAGCCGGTTTTACCGGTTTTTTTGGAGTCCATCGAGATGATCAACATTCGCGGCATCAATTACCAAGAGAACCTCAACAACGACATGGGGTTGGAGTTCTATGACCTCAGTCACCCATGGGGTCTGGGGCAGCCTTGCTGGCCTTACTTTGAAGACGTGAAGATCGAGCGCCTGCACACCATGGCCAAGTCGGGCGTGCTGACGCAGAAGATCACCACCGTGATGCATTCGGGCACGCACATCGATGCGCCGGCCCACGTGGTCGAAGGCACCCCGTTCATGGACGAGGTGCCGCTGCCCTACTTCTTTGGCACCGGCGTGGTGGTATCGATCCCGAAGAAGAAGTGGGAAGTGATCACCGCGGCTGACCTGGAAGCCGCTTCGCCGCAGATCCGTGAAGGCGACATCGTCATCGTCAACACCGGCTGGCACAAGCACTACGGCGACAGCCGCATGTACTACGCCTACTCGCCTGGCTTCTACAAGGAAGCGGGCGAATGGTTCGCCAAGAAGAAGGTCAAGATGATCGGCACCGACACCCAGGCGCTCGACCATCCGCTGGGCACCGCCATCGGCCCGCACGGCCCGGGCTGGCCCAACGGCCTGCTGCCCGACATCAACCGCGAATACGAGCGCGAGACCGGCCGCAAGGTGATCGAAGACTTCCCCGAGTGGGAGCCCTGCCACCAAGCCGTGCTCAAGCACGGCATGTGCGGCATTGAGAACGTGGGCGGCGAGATCGACAAAGTCACCGGCATGCGTGTCACCTTCGCCGCGTTCCCGTGGCGCTGGAAGCATGGCGACGGCTGCATCGTTCGCCTGGTGGCCATCGTCGACCGCAAGGGCCAGTACCGCATCGAGAACGGACAGGGCTGACCACCCCCTACGCGCTGACGCGCGCCCCCTCAAGGGGGCACCCCCATAGAACCGGCGGAGCCGGATCCTGGGGGCTGGGTCGAGGCACGGCCAGTGCCTCGACATGCGCGGTTGCACACAAGGACAACAACATGTTGATCAAACGATTTGGCGAGGCCCAGCCTTATGTGGCCCCGAACCATTACGAGATGCGCTCGATTCGGCTGCAGGGCTTCGAGCCGGGTGGTCCGGAGAAGTCGTGGGTGGGCCTGTCCCACTTCCTGCCCGGTGGTGGCGCAGGCCCCGACGCATCGCCGCTGGAGAAGACCTACGTGGTCCTCGTCGGATCGCTGACCGTCAAGACGGCCGACCAGGAAGTGGTGCTCGGCCCGATGGACAGCTGCTTCATCCCGGGCAACGAAATGCGTGAAGTGAAGAACCTGGGCAATGACGTGGCCACGATGTTGGTGGTCATGCCCTATCCGGAGAAGACGGCATGAGCGCCGACGTACAAGACTGGATGAAGAACCCGCTGTCGCTGTTCGAGGTGCGGGGCAAGGTGGCGGTGGTCACGGGTGCATCGGGGGCATTCGGCAGCCTGGCGGCCAAGGTGCTGGCCGGTGCGGGTGCCCGCCTGGTGCTGGCCGCCAGCAGCCAGGAAGCGCTGGAAGAGACCGCGCAGGCCTGCCGCGCGCTGGGCGCCGAGGTGCGCACCGTGCTGCGCCGCCCCAACACCGCCGACGACTGCAGCGCCATCATGGACGAGGCGCTGGCCGCGTGGGATGCGCTGGACATCCTCGTCGTGGCCTCGGGCCTGAACGATGTGTGCCCGATCATCGACATGCCGCTGGACCGCTTCGACAAGGTCATGGGCGGCAACGTCACCAGCACCTGGCTGCTGTGCCGTGCCTTCGGCCAGCGCGTGGTGCCGCGTGGCAAGGGCGGCAAGGTGGTGCTCACCTCATCGGCCCGCGGCAAGCTCGGCCACCCGGCCGGCTACAGCGCCTACTGCACCTCCAAGGCGGCCACCGATGGCATGACGCGCGCGCTGGGCTGCGAATGGGGCAAGTACGGCATCACCGTCAACGCCATCGCGCCCACGGTGTTCCGCTCGCCGCTGACGGCCTGGATGTTTGAAGACAACGAGAAGGCCAACACCACGCGCGCCGGCTTCCTGGCCCGCGTGCCCATTGGCCGCCTGGGTGAGCCCGAGGATCTGGCTGGCCCGCTGCTGTTCCTGTGCTCCCGCGCATCGGACTTCCACACCGGCCACACCGTCTATGCGGACGGCGGCTACACCGCAGGTTAAGCGATGGCCGACAAAGCGCAGATCGCCATCATCGGTGCTGGCCTGATGGGCCACGGCATCGCCCAGGTGTTTGCGGTGACCGGGCATCCGGTCACCGTGTTCGACCCCAGCGCCGAGGCGCTGGCCACGCTGCGCGAACGCATCGCGCGCAACCTGGTCGACCTCGGTCTGGACCCGGCCGCGGCCCAGCGTGTCACGCCAGTGGCCGACATGGCCGAGGCCGTGCGCCACGCCGATGTGCTGTTTGAAGCCGGGCCCGAGAACCTGGACTTCAAGCAGCAGCTCTTTGGTGAGCTGGAAACCCTGTGCCCCGCGCACACGCTGCTGGCCAGCAACACCTCGGTGATCCCCATCACCGCCATCATGCAAGGCCTGAAGACCGGCCATCGTGCGATGGGCACGCACTGGTGGAACCCGCCGTACCTGGTGCCGCTGGTGGAGGTGATCAAGACACCCCACACCGAGGGCGCACTGGCCCAGCAGATGTTCGATCTGCTCGCCGCCGTGGGCAAGACGCCCGCGATGGTGGAGAAGGACGTGCCCGGATTCATCGGCAACCGTCTGCAGCATGCGCTGTGGCGCGAGGCCGTGGCGCTGGTGGCCGATGGCGTGTGCGACGCGGCCACGGTGGACACCGTCGTCAAGGCCAGCTTCGGCCGCCGCCTGCCGGTGCTGGGCCCGCTGGAGAACGCTGATCTGGTGGGGGTGGACCTGACGCAGGCCATCCACCAAACCGTGCTCGGCGACCTGAACCGCGACACCGGCCCGAACCCGTACCTGCAGGAGCTCATCGACCAGGGCCGCCTGGGCATGAAGACCGGTGAGGGCTTCCAGCGCTGGACGCCTGAACAACAAGCCGTGCTGCGCGCGCGTGTGCTCGCGCACCTCAAGGCCATGAACGCGGCTGAAGGCCGCTGAGCCCGATTTCACAGATTCGATCCTGGAGTTGCGATGACCAAGCCCGCCACCAAAAAGTCCAACAAGGTGATCATCACCTGCGCCGTCACCGGGGCGATCCACACGCCCACGATGTCGCAATACCTGCCGCTCACGCCCAAGGACATCGCCGCGCAAGCCATCGATGCGGCCAAGGCGGGTGCGGCCATCCTGCACCTGCATGCGCGCGACCCGAAGAACGGCCGTCCCAGCGCCGATCCGGAGATCTTTGCGGAGTTCCTGCCCACCATCAAGGCGGCCACCAACGCGGTGATCAACATCACCAGCGGCGGCTCCACCAAGATGACGCTGGCTGAACGCCTGGTCCCGCCGCTGCGCTTCAAGCCCGAGATGGCCTCGCTCAACATGGGCTCGATGAATTTTTCGATCCATCCGGCCGCCACCAAGATCAAGGATTGGAAGTACGACTGGGAACAGGCCTATGTGGAAGGCACCGAAGACATCATCTTCCGCAACACCTTCCGCGACATCCGCCACATCCTCAAAGACCTGGGCGAAGGCTGCGGCACCAAGTTCGAGTTCGAGTGCTACGACGTGGGCCATCTGTACAACCTGGCGCACTTCGTTGACCAGGGGCTGATCAAGCCACCGTTCTTCATCCAGACCATCTTCGGCATCCTGGGCGGCATCGGCCCCGATCCGCAGAACGTCACCTTCATGCGCGAAACGGCCAACCGGCTGTTTGGGGCCGAGAACTACCACTGGTCGGTGCTGGGCGCTGGGCGCCATCAAATGAGCCTGCTCACCGGCGCTGCACTGCAGGGCGCCAACGTGCGCGTGGGCCTGGAAGACAGCCTGTACCTGGGCCGTGGCCAGATGGCCGAGAGCAACGCCGCACAGGTGCTGAAGATCCGCCGCATTCTCGAAGAGCTGAGCTACGAGATCGCCACGCCTGACGAAGCCCGTCAGATGCTGGCCCTCAAGGGAGGCGATCAAGTCGCGTTCTGACCCCTGGGGGTGCGGTGACCGTCATGCCCGCACCCCTGCCTGACGCCGTTCCCACAAGGACTGCGCCCGTCAAGCGGCACCAGATCGCACGCACGGAGTGCAGGGCGGCTGCAGGCCGACCTCATGACACACCGATGGAGATGGAGATGAGACAACCGAAGATCCGGGCCCTGGTGCTCGGCTGCCTGACGGCGCTCGCCAGCATGGCCACCCAGGCGCAGGAATCCGATGCACCGCCGGCGTTCGACCCGCGCGAAGCGTTTGAGCACTACACCGGCCTGAAGCTGTCGGGCTACCTGCAGGTGGGCTACTCGGCCAACGATGCCACCACGCAGGACCAGGCCACCGCCGGTCATTCCAACTTCCCGCTCACGGGGCCTTCGGACGAAGGACTGCAGCTCAACGAGCTGAAGGTCATCATCTCGAAGGACATGCGCACCAACATCATCCCGCGCGTGACGCCGCTGCCCGGCCCCAAGCCCTGGGAGTACTCATGGGGCATAGAGATCCACACCGCCTACGGCCGCAACGGCCTGCCCGCGTCGATGGCCGGCTTTGATGCCAACTGGGGCATCAACCGCACCCAAGCCGGCGTGGCCCCCGGCACCAACCGCCAGAACTACCTGGCCATCCCGCAGGCCTTCGTTAGCGCCTACGCGCCCTGGGGCAACGGCATGACGCTGATGCTGGGCCGCTTCGGTGCCGGTGTGGGCTATGAAATCGCACCCGCGGTGCGGCCCTCGCCCAACTTCTTCTATTCCCACAGCTACATGTTCGTGGCCCAGCCCGACCAGGTGGCGGGCGGCCTGATCTCGGCCCATGTGATGGAAAACGAATGGGGCATCCTCGGCGCCGAATTGGGTATGGTCAAAGGCCGGCAGAACTGGCGGGACAACAACAAGGACAAGAGCCTGATTGGGGCGCTGCGCTGGCGCAGCAACGACATGGACACCTGGGTGGACTACAGCTTCATGCGCGGCAACGAGCAGAACTCGCCGCCCGACTACCCGGTGCAGATGCCCATCGCCCGCATCATCTCGCCGCGTGGCCAGCTGCGTGAGCACCATGCGCTGACGGCCACCTTCAAGCCGATGCAGGATTGGCGTGCTGCTGCCGAAATCGCCTGGGGCCGCCAGAAGGGTGACGGCCAGGCCGACACCGTCGACATCCTCACCGGCCCGGGCTTCACCGGCGCGCAGTACAGCGGCATCAACGGCTTCCTGGCCTACCGCATGAACCCCGAAGTCGAAGTGGCGCTGCGCGGCGAAGTGTTCCGGGATCCGAAGGGGTTTGCCCTGTTCCCCACCACGGCCGTGCCGAGTACCTTCAACGCCCTCACGCTGGGGGCCCGTTGGGACCTGACCAAGACCGTGCTGTTCCGCCCCGAGCTGCGCCACGACTGGCAGTCCAAGCACAACGGTATCAATGCCTACGGCGGTGGCCGCAAGGACAAGCAGACCACGCTGTCGGCTGACGTGGTCTTCTACTACTGATCCCCCGCAGCTTGTTTCAAGGAGACACCATGTTCAAGCAATTCAAGCTTTCTGCTGTAGCGCTCGGTTTGAGCGCCCTCGCCAGTGCACCGGCCTGGTCGGCCGACGAGATCATCATCGGCGCTTCGATCCCGTTGTCGGGGCCGCTGGCCGGCTTCGGCATCTATGAAAAGTGGGGCTACGAAACCGCGGTCAAGGACATCAACAAGGCCGGCGGCATCACCGTAGACGGCAAGAAGATGCCCGTCCGCCTGGTGATTCGTGACGACAAGACCGACCCGAGCGTCACAGCCAGCAACACCGAAACGCTGATCGCACGCGAAGGTGTGGTGGCCATGCTCGGCTCTTGCACTCCTGCGCTGGTGAATGCCGGCGCCCTGGTGGCCGAGCGCCGCAAGGTACCGCTGGTGACGGCCTGCAACCCGCTGATGGCCTTCAAGGCAGTGCGCAAGTGGAAGTACGCATGGACCATCTTCTTCGATGAGGAAGATCTGGCGAGTGCGCCGTTCAAGATGATGTCGGACTACGGTCTGAGCACCAATAAGAAGGTGGCGGTGCTGGCCGACAACGGCCCGGACGGCTTCGTGGTAGGCGGCAGGCTGTGGCCGCAGAATGCCAAGGCGGGCGGCTACGACGTCGTGCACACAACGCTGTTCCCCGTCGACACGCAGCAATTCACCTCGATGATCACGCAGGCGAAGGCCGGCAATGCCGACGTGGTCTTGGTGGACGCTATCCCGCCGCAGGCCATCGCCCTGCGCAAGCAGATGGCTTCGGCCGGGTTGGCGCCCAAGCTGCTGGTCATGGAAAAGGGAGCCGAGCCGGAAATGTTCTCCCAGGCCCTGGGCAAACTGGCTGAAGGCGTGCTGGTGGGGGGGTACTGGGATCCCAGCTTCCCCTATCCGGGTGCGGCGGATCTGGCCAAGCGTTTTGCCAGCGAGACCGGGCAAACGCAAAGCCAGCACATCGCCGACTCCCATGCTGCGGCCCAGGTGCTGCTGGACGCCATCGCTGCAGCGGGCAAGCTTGACCGCGAGGCCATCAACACCGCAGTCGCCAAGACCAACAAGTCTTACGTGGTGGGGCTGGTGAAGTTCGATGCCGACAACACGTCACGCATTCCCATCACGATGATGCAGTGGCAAAGCGGCAAGGCGGTGGTGGTGTGGCCGAAAGACCGTGCCACCGGCAAGCTGATGTTCCCCATGCCGGGCGGCGGCAACTGAGCCCGCGTCCTGCCTAACGCTTCGACGGAGCAAGTGATGTGGAGTTTCGATGTGGTGGCCAACAGTGTGGCCTCCGGCGTGTTGTTGGGCGGGATGCTGGCGCTCACGGCCTTGGGCCTGTCCATTTCACTGGGCGTGATGCGCCTGGTGAACCTGGCCCACGGCGAGTTCCTGGTGGCTGGGGCCTACCTGGCCTACTACTTGTTGCAGGTCACCGGCATTGATCCGATCCTGGGCCTGCCGCTGGTGGGGCTGGCGCTGGCAGCGCTGGCCTGGCCTCTCCAGCAATGGCTGATCGCCCCGTTGTCGAACAAGGGCATGGAGGCGCCGATGATGACCATGTTCGGCGTCTCGATCATCCTGCAGAACCTGTACCTGCTGATGTTCACCGCCGACACCCGCGCCATCGACACCCCCTATGCCGCGCGCGCGCTGCATGTGGGGCCGGTGACGGTGTCGGCGATCTACCTGATCGGCTTTGCGATCTCGTGCGTGTTGCTGGTATCGGTGCATCTGCTGGTGTCGCGCACGAGCTTCGGGCGCGAGCTGAGGGCCAGCTCGGCCGACCCAGTGGCGGCTGCGGCGATGGGCGTGGACGTCAAACGCGTGCATGGCCTGACCTTCGCCTTGGGCGCAGCCTGCGCCGCGATGGGCGGCGTACTGATGGGCACGGCCTTTTCCTTCACCCCCACCACCGGGGCGACCTACCTGCTGATCAGCTTTGCTGTGGTGGTGCTGGGCGGTGTGGGCAACATTTTCGGCACGCTGGTGGCGGGCATCTCGCTTGGCTTGCTGCAAAGCTTGGCCGCCATGGTGCTGGGCGACGGTTATCGCGATCTCGTCGGCCTGGTGATCTTCCTTCTTGCCCTGGCGCTTCGGCCCCAAGGGATCGTCGCCGCCAAGGTGCGGTGAGCGACTTTCACTCATGGATCAAGACATGTCTGCCATCGTGAGCCGGGCCCCCGTGCCCGCCGTGCCCACAGCCAGCCCGTCAGCGCAGCGCCTGTGGCCTTGGGCGACGTTGCCGGTGCTTTTTATTGTGCTCGCCGCCAGTGTGCCGCTGCTCAGCGACTATGGGCTGGAAATCGCCTTTCGCCTGCTGCTGCTGATCACGCTGGCCGAAGCGTGGAACCTGTTGGCCGGCTATGGCGGGCTGGTCTCGCTGGGCACGGCCTCCTTCTTTGGGTTGGGCGCCTACACCTTGACCAAGTTGCTGAGCGACCCGAGCGACAGCATCATCCTCGCGATGCTGGCCGGCGGCGTGGTGGCCGCGCTGATGGCCCTGCTGGTGTCGCGTGCCGTGTTTCGCCTGCGTGGGCTGTACTTCACCGTGGGCACGTTGGCACTGGCCGAAGCGCTGCGCCTGTTCATGGTGAACTACCGCGGCCTGGGTGGCGCATCAGGCTTGTTCCTGGCCGTTGACCCTCCCGCACAGCGCGAGATGGTGTGGCTGGCGTTGGGCCTGCTGGCATTCGCCACGTTGGTGGTGACGCTGGCCACGGCCACGCGCTTCTCGATTCTGCTGAGGGCCGTGCGCGACGACGAAGACGCCGCCAACCAGATCGGCATACGACCGTTCCGCATCAAACTGATCGCGTTCTTGCTGGCCAGCACCTTGACGGGCATGGCCGGGGCGCTGCAGGCCCTGAAGGTGGGCACGGTCGAGCCCTACGGCACCTTTGGCATCCAGTGGACAGTGGCGGTGTTGTCGGTGGTCATCATCGGCGGGCAGGGGCTGCGGCTGGGCCCCGCGGTCGGCGCGGTGTTCCTGGTGGCGCTGTCTGAACTGCTGGCTGAATACCCGGCGTTGCAGTTGGCGCTCACCGGCGCCATCCTGATCGGGGTGATTCGTTTGGCACCACTGGGTTTGGTGGGCCTGGTCCAGCGTCTGCTGGCTCGCAAGAAGGGAGGCACGCGATGAACGCGGTGCTGGAACCGGCTGCCGGCACGCCGCTGTTGCGCGCCGAAGGACTTGTCAAACGTTACGGCGGGGTCGTCGCCACCGACCAGGTGTCGCTCACGCTGGGCCACGGCGAGGTGATGGGCATCATCGGGCCCAACGGCGCCGGCAAGTCGACGCTGTTCGGCTTGCTGGGCGGCGCTTTTGCCCCCAGCGCCGGCACGATCGAATTCAACGGTGAGGACATCACCGCCCTGCCTGCGGCCGAAAGGGCGCGCCGCGGCATCGGCCGCACCTACCAGATTCCACGGCCGTTCCTCGACATGACGGTGCGTGAGAACCTGCTGGCAGCGCGCTTCTCGCTGCACCCCTTCGAGGCCGGGCGTGTCGCCCGCGCGGCCTGCGACGACATTCTGGAGCGCGTCGGCTTGGCCGACGTGGGCGCCTTGCAGGCGCGTGGCCTGCCGCTGCTGCGACGCAAGCGGCTCGAAGTGGCCCGCGCGCTGGCGCTCAAGCCGCGCCTGTTGTTGCTCGACGAAGTGGGCGCCGGCTTGGTGGATGCTGAAGTCACCGAGTTGATCGACGTGATCCAGGGCCTGCGCCAGGAACTCGACGGCATCATCATCATTGAGCACGTGCTGCGTGTGGTACGGGAGTGCTGCGAGCGCCTGGCGGTGATCAACTTCGGCCGCAAGTTCGCCGACGGCACCACCGCTGAGGTGCTGGCCAGCGACGAAGTGGCTGCCGTCTACCTGGGCACCGCGCATGGTGCGCCCAAGGCCACCCCAGCGGCCAACGAGACGGCGGCCACGCCACAGGTGGACCTGGCCCCGCTGGTGTCGATGGCCCCGCGCCAAGACGCCGCCGCGCCGCCCCTGCTGGAACTCGACAACGTGCATGCCGGCTATGGCCAGGCCCGTGTGCTCAACGGCATCAGCCTGCGGGTACGGGCCGGCCAGGTGGTGGCCATCCTGGGCACCAACGGCGCGGGCAAGACCACGCTGGCCAACGTGATCAGCGGCACCATCAAGCCCACTGCGGGACACATGCGGGTGGACGGGCAAGACATCACCGGCCTGGGCGCGCACCGCATCGCCCGCCTGGGCTTGTCCCAGTGCATGGAAGGCCGCCGCATCTTCGCGCCGCTGTCGGTTGAAGAAAACCTGATGCTGGCCGCACGCGATGTCACCCCGGGTGAAAAGGCCTTGCGCCGCGACCTCGTCTTCCAACTCTTCCCTGACCTGAAGGAGCGCCGCCACAACGCCGGTACCTCGATGTCGGGCGGCCAGCAACAGATGCTCGCCATCGGCCGGGCACTGATGTCGCGCCCCCGTCTGGTGCTGTTCGATGAAATCAGCCTGGGTTTGGCACCGGTGGTGATGGATCGGCTCTACGAATCGCTCGCGGTGCTGCGCGCGGCAGGCCTGACGATGCTGATCGTCGAGCAGGACGTGGAGCGTGCGCTCGCGTTGGCCGACGAAGTGCATGTGATGGAGCACGGCCGCATCGCACTGTCCGGGCCTGCCGCGCAGATTCGCGAAGACCCGATGCTGCGCCATCTCTACATCGGCACCGCCGACTGACCTTTCACCGACCTGGAGACTGCCATGCAACTCAATGAAGTCGACCGCCTGTTGGACCCGACCCCCCTGCCCCTGGAAACGGGCTATGAACGCCTGCCCGATGGCGTGCTGCACGTGGCCTGCCGCACCGACCTGCACGGCTGCACCGGCGAAATGTTTGAATGGTGGTTCCGCTCGCGCCCCAACACCCAGCAGTACATCTGGTGGCACCCGGTGGACCACCTGCACAGCGAGTGGGAAGGTGGCTCACCCGACACCCACATCGGATCAAGCCACCTGGCCGACGAATACTTCACCGGCCTGCCGGCGCAGAAGGTGCTCATCCAGTTCCGTCCCAACGAAGAATTCTTTGATGCCAGCGCTTACGCCGCGTCGCGCACAGAGGGTCGCATCAGCGCCAGTGTGTGTGCCCGCATCGGCATGAGCTGGGAACCCCCACGCCTGCCCGATGGCCGCGTGCTGGGCGGGCGGCTGCTGCACATGGGCCGTGACACACCCTGGGGCTGCGCGCTACGAAGCCACTTTTACATGGGGCAAGACCTGCCCGCCAGCGGCATGAGCCCTGAACAGGTCACCGAGATGGTGCCCGAGGTGTTTGCCCAGGCGTTGGTGCAGCACTGCTACAACGAATTCACCTTCTTGTCGCGTTTCCTGCCGTCGCTGTTCATTGGTGAGCACCGCGACACACGGAAGGTGGCAGTGCCTTGGTGATGGCGCCGGGGCACGCCTGGGCCGGGCCCTGGGTGCTGGGCCGCGGCCCAGCACCCAGGCTCAGCCAGCCAGGCCGAACAGTGCCGTGGCGTTGTGCTGAAAGAGCTTGGCCCGCGTGGCATCGTCCATGTCGGCCTCGTTGAGGAAGCGCACCGCTTCGGCCGCGTCCTCATAGGGAAAGTCGGCCGCGAACATCACGCGGTCGGCCCCCAGCACATCGAGCGCCAATCGCAGCGCCGGCCCGGACGTGACGCCAGCCGTGGTGATGACGAAGTTCTCCAGAAAATACTCACTGGGCAGGCGCTTGAGCTTCTTCACTGCGCCGATGCGCACCTGCAGTTGGTAGCGGTTGTCGATGCGCTGCAGCCAGAACGGGATGCCCTCACCCATGTGGCCCAGGATCACCTTCAGCTTGGGAAAGCGATCGAAGGTGCCCGACATGATCAACCGCATCGCATGCAGGCTGGTCTCCACCGCGAAGCCCCAGGTGGCGAAGTACAGGCCGTAGTCTTTGTAGGGATCAAGCAAGCCTGGCCCCGGCTCGCGTGGATGCAGGTAGATGGGCATGTCCTCGTATTCGGCCGTCGTGAGCAGCGGCTGGAACTTGTCGAGGTCGAGGTACTCGCCTTGGGTATGTGAATTGATGATCACGCCCACCAGCCCCAGCGATCGCCGTGCGCGCTCGATCTCGCGGGCCGCACGTTCAGGGTCTTGGGGCGCCACGGCCGCCAGGCCGGCCAAGCGTTGGGGTTGGGCCCGCACAGCAGCAGCCAACTCGTCGTTGGCCTCGGCGGCCAGTGTCGTGGCGAGGTCGGCATTGAAGACCTGCACCCCCGGCGAGGTGAGGGACAGCACCGCCATGTCGATGCCGTCACGGTCCATCTGTGCCAGGCGGCCCGGGCCCACGTCGAGCAGCCGCGCGTGTAGCGGCGCGTTGCCCGGCGTGTCAGCGAGGATGGTGTTGGCCATCAGCCGAAAGCCGTCCTCCATCACGCCGGACTGATGCAGCCGGTGCCATTCGGCCATGACCGAGCGGGTCACAAAGGCTTCTTCGATCGCGATTCGTTTCATTGGAAAAAATCCTTCATTGAGGGCGTCGGGCTGACTCTAAGAAATTGCCTTGCACCCAGGAAGATGCCAAGGACCGCAAGGCGATGCGGCGCCGGTATCCCCCATAGGCCGGCATGTCTGGCGCCCCCCGCACCCAAAACGAGGTGCGTCGGTCACCCACCGGCGGGCATGCGGTGGGACCACAGCAGCCAGGTAACCGGGCGCTGGTGGTCGTCAAGCTGCCGTGAACCCCGATGCCGACGCTTCAAGCCACTGCAGGTAAGTCGCCGCACTGGGATGCCACCGGCTGCTGCGGTTGAAGACGCTGTGGTTGGCTTTCTGCGCGAGCAAGGCGATGTCGTGCACGTGATAGCCCGCTTCTTTCAGCGTCGCCGGCAAGCCCAGGCGCCGCATCGTGGCCGCCAGAATCTGAGAAGGGCTGCCGTGTGGTGAATCGATGCCCAAGGCCGCACACAAAGGCGCGAGCTTGTGCGGAACCTGGGCCAACACCGCGTCGAGTGACGCCACGCAACCAATGCCGCTGAGCACCCCGTGATGCAGGCCCTGGTCACCACAGGTGATGGCGATGGCGTGCGCTGGACCGAGGCCCATGCCGATGGCCACGCCGCCGAGGTAGCCGGCCACCAACATCTCGCCGCGCGCAACAAGGTCGTCGCCGTGACGGGTGGCCTGGTCCACATGGGACATGACACGGCGGATGCCATCCAGCGCCAGCGTGTCGGCCACGGGAGAATCGACGATCGAGAGGAATCCTTCGATGCAATGGGTCAACGCATCGATGCCGGTGGCGGCGGTCATGCGCGGCGGCAGGCCGGTGGTGAGGCCGGGATCCAGCAGCGCCGCACGCGGCACAGCGCGACGTGATGACACGCCCACGGAGGCCGAATGTCCATCGGGATGAATGCCAGCATCGGGCGACGCTTCGCTGCCTGTGCCCGCCGTGGTGGGCACCGCCACCAGCGGCGCGGCGGGACGCACAAAGGGATCGGGGCGGTTCACGTAGTCGCACACCTGGCCGCCGTGTGTGACCAACAGGGCCACGTACTTGGCCACGTCGATGACGGAGCCACCGCCCAGGGCCACCACGCCGTCGCAGCCCGAGGCCTGGTACAGAGACAGCGCGCCCTCGACATCCGCGTACACCGGATTCGGGGTCACGCCGTCAAACACGGCCCCCCAGCCGGGCAGCACACGCAGCACGCGGTCGATCAAGCCAGCGTCGCGCAGGCCCCGATCACTGATCAGCAGCGGCCGCGCCACGCCCAGCGCGCTCAGCTCTGCGGCGAGGCCATCGACGGCCCCCACCCCGAACACGGAACGCGGCAATTCAAGGACGGCGTTCATGTCAGGCCCGGAACAGCATCTTGAAGGCCTGCCAGATCAGCTTGAGGCCCACCAGCTTGCGCATCGCGCGCAACTCGGCAGGGCGCACGATGCCCTTCATCGGCATCGCGCCCATGATCACGCCGTCGATCAGGATGCCTTGTTCGTGTGGTTCGATCGAGTTGACTGACATCAACTCGGTGCCATCGGTGGTGTAGAGACGCATGGCCGGCTTACTTGCTGATGAGTTTGTCGAAATTGATCTTCAAGTCCTGGCAGACCTTGATCGCGGTGGCGCGCCCGGCGCCGCTGACGCTGGAGACGTTGATCGCCGTACCGGTGAGGTACAGGCCTTCCACGCCCGGCACCTTCAGCTTGGCCAGCTCCGGGGTGGGCCGGTGGCCGCCGATCTGGTGGAGGAATTCGCCGCAGCCGCTGACGTCGCCCTTCTGGAACATCGACGAATGGCGCGAGACCTCCAGCGGCGTGTCGAAGCGACGGCCGATGATGTTGTCGTCGCCCATGTTGGTGGTGTACTCGCGGTAGCGTGCGAGCAGCCAGTCGGCCACCTCCCACTGCCGTTCGTCCCACGTGTGCGCACCACCGCGCAGGTCGTAAGGGCCGAAGCCGTAGACCGTGATGCCGGCAGCGCCTTCGGGACACTGCGTCGGGTCGAACTGGCACTGCATGTGCGAGGCCAGGATGGTGTCGGTCGAGCCTTCGCTCCACATGTCACCGAAGCGGTAGTTGTCGAACACCTTCAGGAAGCGCTCCATCGTGGGGGGCGCATAGTTGGCCAGGATCACACGGCCCGCGTCGGCACCGGCCTTGTAGATGGGCGGCTGCTTCAAGGCCAGGTGCTGCGGCATGATCGAGAACGAACCGGTCTGCACCCGCCTGGCACGCTGCACCACGCCGGCATCGACGCCCGGCACCATGTCACCGATCAACCACGGGTGGATCTGGCCGATCACCGCGGTCTTGGCGCGAATCTCCTCGCCATCGGCCAGGCGCACGCCCACCGCCTTGCCCCCTTCCACCAACACCTTGGACACCTCGGTGTTCATGCGCATCTCGGCGCCTTGGGCCTCAAGGCAGCGAATCAGCGAGTCGACCAGCGCACCACTGCCGCCCACCGGGATGCCGATGGGGTAGGTGTGCACCATGCCTGGCATGGTGTAGAGGATGAAGCCGGTGCCCTTGTCCTCTGGAGAGGTGAGCGTCTCTGCGGCGAACTTCAGCAGGTGGATCATGAGCTTCTCACTCTCGAACCACTCGCGGCAAATGTCCAGCTTGCTCATCTGCAGCGCACGGAAGATCTCCTGGCCTTCCAGGCTGCCGTCGAGCATGGCGTAGAACGGGCCCTGCTGCGGCGACGGCACGAACAGGCTACTTGTCACCATCGGCACGATCTTCTTGCCCATCTCGGCGAACTTCTTGTACGCCACCGCGTCGCGCGGCGAGATCTTGGCAATGTTCTCGCAGGTCTTGTCGATGTCCTGGTAGGTGATCAGCGAGGTACCGTCCTCGAACATCGTCGAGTAGATGCCTTCGGGGTACAGGTACTTCAGGCCGTACTTCGACTGCAGCTGCAGCTCATCATTGCGGATCAGCGGGTTGGCCTGGATGTTGACGTGCAACGACGAGTGCAGGTCGAACTTGTAGCCGGGCGCGATGATCTCCTTGGTCACCACGCCGCCGCCGTACCAGTCGTTCTTCTCCAGGATCAGCACCTTCATGCCGGCGCGCGCCAGGTAAGCGGCAGTGGTCAGGCCGTTGTGGCCGGAGCCGATGACGACGATGTCGTATTGTTTGGACACGGGGAAGTTTCCTTTCACACTCAGATGGGATAGTGCTGCGCCGGGTCTTCGATCGACACCCATTGCACTTCGGTGAATTCGTGGATGCCGGGCAGCCCGCCGAAGCGGCCGTAACCGCTGGCCTTCATGCCGCCAAGCGGCATCTGGGCCTCGTCATGCACGGTGGGGCCGTTGATGTGGCAGCAGCCGAAATCAAGCCGCTGGGCCAGTTGCAGGGCCAGCGCCACGTCGCGCGTGAAGATGGCCGATGACAGGCCGTACTCGGTGTCGTTGGACACGCGCACGGCTTCGTCGGCGTCCTTCACCCGCACGATGCACACCACCGGGCCAAATGACTCCTCGTAGTAGATCGTCATGTCCGGGGTCACGTGGTCGAGCAGCGAGGGGCCCATGACGGCGCCGTCCGTGGTGCCGGCCACACGCAGCACAGCGCCCTTGGCGACGGCGTCATCGATCAACGCCTGCACCTTGCGGCAGGAGCCCGCGTCGACCAGAGCGCCCAGCGGCGCATCGGCGGTGCCGGGCGCGCCGGCCTTCATGCTGCGGGCCTTGGCAGCCAGCTTCTCGGCAAACTCATCGGCCACGCGCTCGTCGATCACGATACGCTCGGTGGACATGCAGATCTGGCCCTGGTGCATGTAGGCGCCAAACGCGGCGGCCCGCACCGCGTGATCGATCTGTGCATCGGCCAGCACGATCATCGGCGCCTTGCCGCCCAGTTCCAGCAGCGCAGGCTTCAGGTACTTGGCGCAGGTGGCGGCCACCAGGCGGCCAGTGCGGGTGGAGCCGGTGAAGTTGACACGGCGCACGGCGGGGTGCGCAATCATCGCCTCGGCCACGGCACCGGAATCAGCCGGGGCATTGGTGATGAAGTTCAGCACCCCAGGCGGCAGACCAGCGTCGACCATCACCTGAGCCAGAAGGTACTGGGTGCCAGCACTCATCTCGGAGGCCTTCAGGATCACCGTGTTGCCGCAGGCCAGCGCCGTGCAGAAAGAGCGCACCGCCAGGATGATGGGCGCATTCCAAGGGGCAATGGACAGCACCACGCCAGCCGGGCGGCGCAGCGCCATCGCCAACATGCCCAGCTTGTTGCCGGGGATGACCTCGCCCTTGACCTGCGTCGTCAAACCGGCCGCCTCGCGCAGCATGCCCGACGCCAGGCGGGCGTTGAAGCCGCACCACGGCATGGAGGCCCCGGTTTCGATGGACATCTGCTCGATCAGGCTGGCCGCGCGCTGGTCTAACAGATCGGCCGCCTTCAGGAGGATGTCCCGCCGCTCGGATGGCGCCGTGGCCGCCCAGCCCGGGAAGGCCGCCGCGCACGAGGCCACAGCCGCTTCGGCGTCAGCCGGCGTGGCCGCGGCGCTGGTGGTCACCAACTGGCCGTTGACCGGGTTGCAACGCTCGAAGGTGGCCGCAGACGAGGCCGGCCGGGAACTGTTGTCAATGATGAGGAGGGTGTTCATTACTTCGATCACTTTTAAGAGTTTTCTCAATTTCTGGATCGTCTCGCAGGGCGCAGGTTGTCGTCATCAGTGAAAACCATTATCGAGATAACTCTCAAAATTTCAGTTCAGCGCGTGCTGCGCGGCCCGGACACCTGCGCGCTTTGCCGTCAGGGCAACACCTCGGCATTTCGTCCTATGCTCGGGAGGTTTCCGGCCTTCTCCGCCCCCCCCCGCTCATGCCTCGCAA
>Ga0209066_10001166_pt1 | contig 35714 bp, 42 predicted proteins | sample All_14_2_FD_187198 | JGI IMG/M metagenome (GOLD analysis project Ga0209066, IMG submission 187198) | Freshwater microbial communities in response to fracking from Pennsylvania, USA - Allegheny Zone_MetaG_DW_15 (SPAdes) (version 2) ... | reverse complement strand
GATAGATGTGGTCTACCCGCTGGGTGTTGAACAGCGAGGCGCGGCGCTTGATGCCGTGAACCTCATAGCCCTTTTCCAGAAGGAATTCAGCAAGATAGGAACCGTCTTGTCCCGTGATGCCCGTGATCAAGGCTTTTTTTGTCATGTCAAATCCCAGATGCTCGTCAGCTTTCTAAGCATAAAAACACTATACGGCGCCGTGTCGCACAAGATTCCCACGCGCCCGACACGACGCTGTCAGGGCTGTGTGGCGCATAGCACCGCCAAGGCATAACAAGGGGATTTCGGCAGGGCAACCGCCAAGCCTTGACCGCAAGCCGAATTCCGCCGCACATGCCACATTTTTGTGCTGCACTGCGGCGTGGCGGTAGCATAGGTGGTTGCGACATATTGATTTGCAGGTAAGTATCTGCCTGCTTGCCCTCAGCATCCCAACCATTGGTTTCAGAATGATGAACATTGTCTATGTCGTGACCCCGTGCATGAATGCGGTGGAAACGATCGACCGGACCATTCTCAGTGTCATCTCCCAGGCGGGAGATGTGAAGATCCGTTACCATGTTCAGGACGGCGGCTCTACGGACGGCACGGTAGAGCGGCTGGAAGAGTGGAAGCAGCGCCTGCGCAGCGGCAGCGTGCCGCGTCAGTGCCACAGCATCCGGTTCTCCTATACCTCCGAGCCCGACACAGGCATGTATGATGCGCTGCTGAAGGGGTTCACGGCCGTTGATGCCCATGCGGATTCATTCATGACATGGATCAATGCCGACGACATCCTGATGCCGGGTGCTGTGCCCCCCGACGCTCATCCGGCTGATACCAGAGTCGGCGGTTGAATTTGGCGCTGTTGCGCCGACGGAGCAATGGGCGATCTGCGGAGCGTTTCGGTCGCGCGAAGCAGATCGCCCATTGCGGTGAGTTGGGCGGCAAAGACCGCCGGGGCCTGATAGCCGAGGGCGGAATGAGGCCGCTCAGTGTTGTAGATGTGGGTCCAGCGAGCCACGGCCTCGCGGGCGTGGTCGATGCCGAAGAACAGGGTCTCGTTCAGGAGTTCGTCACGCATGCGGCCGTTGAACGCCTCGCAGTTCCCGTTCTGCATGGGCTTACCGGGCGCGATGTAGTGCCACTTCACATTCATCTTCTCTGCCCATTCCAGGATCGCGTTCGAGGTGAACTCGGTGCCATTATCGCTGACGATCACGCCGGGCTTTCCACGCCTTTCGATCAGGGCCGTCAGTTCCCTAGCGACCCGGCGGCCTGAAATCGAGGTGTCGACCACGGCGGCCAGGCTTTCCTTGGTCACATCGTCGATCACGTTCAGAATGCGAAATCGGCGGCCGTCGGCAAACTGATCCTGAACAAAATCGACCGACCAGCGGGCGTTGGCCAAAGCCTCGGTCACCAGCGGCGCCCGTGTTCCGATGGCCCTCTTGCGGTTGCGACGCCGACGCACGGACAGGCCCTCTTCCCGGTATAGCCGCTGGGTTCGTTTGCGGTTCAGCACATGGCCGTCGCGACGCAGTATCACGTGCAGGCGGCGATAGCCGAACCGCCGATGCGTCTCGGCGGCCCCGCGCAGCACCTCGCGCAAGGCAGCATCGTCCGGGCGCCGGTGCCGATAGCGCACAGAAGACCGATCCGCCCCGATCAGGGAACACGCCCGCCGCTCGCTCATCTCGTAGCCCTGTTCGAGATGGGCGACGGCCTCGCGCCTGGCGGCGGGCGTTACCATTTTTTTGACAGCAGATCCTTGAGCGCCGTGTTGTCCAGCATTGCCTCGGCCAGCAGGCGCTTCAGCTTGGCGTTCTCGTCTTCGAGCGCCTTCAGACGCTTCGCCTCGGACGGCTCCATGCCGCCGAACTTCGCCTTCCAGGCATAGAATGTGGCGCCGCTGATCCCGTGCCTGCGGCAGACCTCGGCTGTCTTTGCGCCCGCCTCCTGCTCCCGCAGGATCGCGATAATCTGCTCTTCCGTGAACTTCGATCTCTTCATGTCCGGTCCTCTCCTTGGGCCGGACTCTAGCATCAGATGGACGAGTTATCGGGGGTCACAGCAATCCGTTCCGCATGCTGCCCGCCCCGTCCGGGCGCGTAGGTGAAGGCCACGCCCGGTGGTGCGGTGCCACCCCAAGGCCGATCATCGCGGGCAAGCGCCCAGAAGTATCCGGTTTTGGTTTTTCGTGATCCGGGATCGAGGACTGGGGCGCGGGTCTCGTCCATGAACAGCTTCGTTGACCGCTTCAGATCGGCCATGAGAGCATCATAGACGGGCCGGAGCTCAAAGGCGGCGCGACCGACCCAATCCGCGAGGGTGGAGCGGTCGAGATCGACACCCTGGCGGCTGTAGATCTGGGCCTGCCGATACAACGGAAGGTGGTCGGCATACTTGCTGACCAGCACATGCGCGACCATCGCCTCGGTCGGCATGCCGCCCGGGATCAGCCGTGCAGGAGCCGGTGCCTGAACCACGCCGTCGGTGCAGGAGCGGCAGGCATATTTCGGGCGGCGGGTGACGATGACGCGGAACTGGGCGGGCACGATGTCGAGCCGCTCCGAGACATCCTCGCCGATGCAATGCAGACAGCCGCCGCAGGCGCAGGTCAGGCTTTCTGGCTCGATGATCTCTTCGATGCGCGGCAGATGCTTGGGTAGCGATCCACGATTGGCAGCGCGCGACTTGGCTGGACGTTTGGCGGCGAGATCCTCGCCATCCTCTTCGGCGTGGATCACCGCCATGGCGGTTTCCAGGTCTTCCAGCGCCAGTTCGAACTGGTCCGGATCGCTCTTCTCCGAGCGTCGCCCAAAGGCTGCCTGCTTGAAGGCCGCAACCAGCTTTTCCAGCCGCGCGATCCGCTCGTCCTTACGAAGGTTGCGCGCCTCCGAGGCGATCAACAGCGCCTTCAGCGCGGCAATTTCCCCAAGCAGATCATCGGTGTTCGGCATGGCCGGCTTTTACCAAACCACCACAGGCCGTGCCTCTGGAAAGCGCTGACTGAGTCATCCTGCCGCAGGGTCAAACCGGTCATTCCACAGCTTCGGGAGCCTTCGCCTCAATGGCCCGAACGCGCCGCCAATCGAGCCCGGCAAACAGCGCCTCGAACTGCGCATGGTTCATCAGCATCAGCCCGTCCGTCACGGCGGGCCAGGTGAAGCTGTGCTCTTCCAGCCGCTTGTAGGCCATCACCAGACCGGTGCCGTCCCAGTAAAGCAGCTTCAGGCGATCCGCTTTCTTGGCGCGGAAGACGAAGACCGTCCCAGTGAACGGGTCCTTGCGCAGTTCGTTCTTCACCAGCGCCGCCAGGCTGTCATGACCCTTGCGGAAGTCTATGGGCTTCGTCGCCACCATCACCCGCACACGGTTCGACGGGAAGATCACGGGCGGCCCTGCAGCGCCATCACCAGTTCCGCAACCCGAGATGCGGGCGTTGCCGCATCCAGGCGCAGCATCACAGGGCCGATGATCAGATCAATCGACGTGGTGACCGGCGTCTCGGCCTGCTCCGGCAAAGCCACAGGCGCGGCGAACTCCGCCCCCGCAATCTCGGGCACGGCCAGCTTGCCCTGCCGGGCCAACGTGCGCCACGCGGACAAATGGTTCGCCTTCAACGAATGGCGTCGCGCCACCTCGTTCACCGAAACTCCCGCCACCAGCGTTTCGGCCACGATCCGGCCCTTCGCTTCATCCGACCACCGCCGCTTGGACGCCGGAGCCGCCAGAAGCTCCACAAACCCAACGGCCTCCATATGGCGCTCCCGATGGACTCCCAATGACACCTCCTGTGCAAATCTCCACACAAGGGCGCATCGCACCTTACAGATTCAACAGGAAGGTGGGGTCAAAACGCCGCTTACACTGCTTCTCGTATTGCTCGCGGATGTCGAGCGGGTTCGCCCGCAGGGACATCTTCGGGGCTTACGCGGCTGCACTGCAGCCACGGTCCCCTTCGATATCCATCCCCCGCTTCGCGTCATAAACCCACCCCTCGATCTCCGAGGGCGACAGGTCGAAGGACCGGCTGGCCTCCGCCACCGTGGTCTTGCCCTGAATGATCTCGATCACCAGAGCGGTTTTACGCTTCGCCGTCCAGCGCTTGATGCCGTCGTCCATGGTCACACTCATTGCTACGTTCTCCCTTGTAGCATGAGCAGATTTTCACTGGGTCGATACAGTCCTGACCCTAGATGGTCGATCGAAGCTATTCGAGTAAATACTTTTGGGTGCTGGGGGCGTATCTGCTCAGTGCGGCAAACACTGCAATGCACACCAAGTACGTCAGAAGAACTGTCATCCAGTAATTTGACCACCCTTGAAAGCCAAAATTGCTCAACGCCACGGATATTGAGAAGTTGAGAATTGGGGTGTGCAATAGGTAGACTGCGCCGCTACCTGGTAGTGACGTAGGAACCAATCGTGTCGTCCGAATAAATAGCTGGAAGAGCACTAGCGCCACTGCGGCAACCGCGAATCGATAATCTACAAGTGCCCCAACTAGTAGGAACAGCACGAGCAAAATTGCCGGGGTTGCATCAGATGTACGCCTGCATAGGACCCCGGTCACGAATCCGACGACATAGAAAATGGCTAATTTCCACCCTGGCCCCGTCGTGTAGGGTGTTGGGGTCGCGAGAGTTGCAAAAAGTGCGACAATAAGGATTGTCGAGGCTGCGACACTTGTTCTGCTTCCGAACAATTTAAATGCGAAAAGCGCTAGGAGTTCTATAACGTATAGCTCGGGAAGGAAGTAAAGTTGCATTGCTCCTCCTCGAAGCAATACTGTATTTATAATGCGGTTCAGGAACTCCCCGCTTCCGAACACAACCCCGCTGACGACTGCATATGCGAGAGAGAACAAGAGATATGGAACAAGAAGGCGGCTGGCTTTTCTTGCTGCAATTTCTTTCAGGCTTGCTTCAGGTTTGAATAAGAAACCCGAAACCAGAAAGAATCCGAACACGGCACAACCCGTAACTTGTAGTATGTTGTCGTAGCCCTCTCTTAAATCTGGTCCATATCGTGATGCAGACCAAGTATGTATGGTAATGACAAAAATCGCCAAAAGATGGCGGTATGCGTCAAGACCAGTAACTCTCTTTGAAGGTAGTCTCATTGAATTCATCTACTGAGACTACCTTCTGAAGATTTTCGGCATTGCCGAAAGAACATATCCTCCACAGGTGCTGCTTGCAATCGTCCAGGGATCTCTACGATTGCAAGCAGTTAAACTGGGCTGACCTGCCCCCCGGAAGTTCCCTCGCTGTGATATAGAGTCTGCCCAACCTGAGAAGGACCAGACGAGATGAGGAAAAGCGGTTCACCCCACATCCGCCACGCGTTCCATCCCGCTCTGGCCTGTCAGCGCCAAGGCCTCCTGGCGGAACCTGCGCAAGGTGCGCGCGGCATCCCAGCGATCCAGTGCACGGTCTCGGGCAGCCTGACAGCGCGCGGCATAGGTCATGCGGTCGTCGATCACGCGAGTGATTGCCTCGGCCATGCCTGCCGGATCCGCGGGCGGAGCAATGGCACCGCAGCCTTCGATCGCCTCGGCCAGCGCGGTTCCGGGCTTGGCGGTAGCCACCACAGGCCGACCCGAGGCCAGCATGTTGGTCAGCTTTGACGGCAGCACCAGATCGGCAACCCCCGCGATCTGCGGCAACAGATGCACAGTTGCAAGGCCAAGAAGGTCGCCCAGGCGCTCTGCCGGTTGCAGCGGAAAGAACCGCACATTGGCAAGGCCGGCCGACAGCCGCTTCAGCTCGGGCAGGAAGGGGCCATCGCCGCAGATGACAAAGGTCAGATCGTCCCGATGCGCCAGATGACGGGCGACCTCGGGCAGGATTTCCAGCCCCTGCTTGTTGGCAATATTGCCGGAATAGAGCGCCACATGCGGCGTGGTGATACCGAAATCCTGCCGGTAGGGTGACGGTCCAGTCAGGGGCGTGACAGCATCCAGCCTGGCCCAGTTGGGCAGATCGAACAGGCGCTCTTCGGGGATGCCAAGCCAGCGCAGGCGGTTCATCATCGCGACCGAGATCGAGCTGACACGGTCAAAACGGTGATGGATCCAGCGGTCAAACCGCCGGGCCAGGCGCCCGGCAAGGCTGCGTTCGCGCAGCAGCCCGGTGGCAAGGGCGGCCTCGACCTCGAAATCCTGCACATGCAGCCAGCATTTCGCGCCACAGAGCCGGGCCACCAGCCAGCCCATCGGCGCCGAAAGCAGCGCCGGTTCCACAACCATCACAAGATCCGGCCGAAATGTAAGGGCCTTCCAGAGCATGACGGGCAGCGCTGTCAGGACAAACGTCACATGATGCAGGATGCGCCGCGGCCCTGTCGGCCGTGCCGGGATGTAATGCGGGCAATGGGTCACCCTGACCCCAGAGGCCAGTCGCGCCCGCTTCCACAGCAGGCGGGGATAGCCCTGCATCGGCTGCCAGGCCGGGTAATAGGGGTGAGCCGTCACCACCTGAACATGATCACCGGCCTCGGCCATGGCTTCAGCCAGACCCGTCGTGTAGGGGCCCGTCGAAATCATTTCCGGGGCAAAGTTGATCCCGAGTACCAGTAACTTCACAACATCACCTTGAGAGCTCTGCGCCTTCGCAGTTGCAGCATGCCGCAACCCAGCAGCGGCGGGAAGACCAGTTGGAACAATTATGCCGGAAGTACTCGAAACGGCGACATTCTGCCAATCTGACATTCAGGACAGAAGTCTGTTCTCCTCACACCCGCCGCGCGACATGCGCCGATGCGAAGAACAGAAGCGTCAGCGGCCAGGCCGCGCAAAGCAGAAAGCCGATCACCCTGAAGAGCGGAGAATCAACACCGCTGCGCATCTGTTCAAGATACGTCAGGCGAATCGCTGCCAGGGTGAGCACAACATAGGCTGCCATCACTGCTTCAAACATGCTGCCCCCAGCCTATCAACGTCTCAAAATCTTATCGTCCAGTTGCTTTAAGCACTACAATGGCCGTCTTGAAAATCAACCCCAGGTCGTGCCCAAATGACAGCTTCTGCTCATAATCCGCGTCAAATCCGGCCCGGCTGCTGAAGGAAATATCATTCCTGTCCGAAACCTGCCAGGGCCCGGTCAGCCCCGGGCGCATCCGGAAATAGGCGGTTCCAGGATAGAGGCTGTGCTGATCCACCATCATCGGGCGCGGTCCGACCAGGCTCATGTCACCGATCAGCACGTTCCACAGCTGCGGCAGTTCATCCAGCGAGGTCTTGCGCAGAATGCGCCCCAACCGGGTAATCCTTGGATCATGCTTCAGTTTCTGGTGCAGATCCCACTCGGCCCGCATGGCAGGATCGGCGGCCAGACAGGTTTCAAGCTTCCGATCTGCATCCCGCACCATCGAGCGGAATTTCCACATGCGAAACGCATGGCCATTCAGCCCGATCCGCGGCTGGCTGTAGAATGGAGAGCCTTCGAAGACATAGATTATGGCCGTCAGAACAGCCATGAGCGGCAGCACAAACGGCAGGGCCGCGACAATCAGCAGGATATCGAAGGCCCGCTTGCCAAAGCTCCCATACATACCAATCGGGGGCTGCGCCGCGCTATAAACCGGCAGGTCTTCATGTGATGCAGCGTAGGTCTTGCTGATCGTCATGGCCATGTCGTCTTTCATACCAAACTCTTTCGGATCTAGCCTGCGCAGCGATGGGCTTGCCTTGGGTCCCGAACGTACTCTTGAACGTGCAGCAGCGCAAAATCTAGTCAATCGTTAACGCAGAGGTTGCACCCATCGCGCCTACTGTCAAGTCAAGCGCTTGGACGGCTGGGACGGTAACCTTGCTTTCCTGTGGGCAATCCTCCCCAGCCCAAATTTTGTGCAGCCCCTTCAGGGTTCCATCGCGATGCGGGGCAGCTTTCAGTCGCCCCCCTGTGGCGCGATATGCCGCGCTGCAGAATCACCGTTCACAGACTGACACGACAGGGCGACAGGCCTGTGGCACGGACCATGGCGCGATTGTCGGCCAGGCATTTTTCGGCACGCGATGCGAGTGTCCGCTTCTGCGGGCTCCACTTTTCCGTCCTCTACCCCGGCTGCGCCATGCCGGACTGGCGGTGTGCATGTCCAAGCCCCCCCCCTGCCCCACACCGCGATACAGCCGTCTGGGGCGGGTCTTTTCGGAGACTTATCCACAGGGCTCGGGTGTTAAAGGGTGTTAAACATAGTGTTAAGGCGGAAAAAATCCTGAATCGTCTTTTTATATCAAGGCATTGCGAACCACCCCCGTGTGTAAAGTGGTGATTCGGTGTGTGTAAAGTGGTGATTCGGCGTGTGTGAAGTGTCGTTTGCCTTCCCGCCGTGTGTGAAGTGTCGTTTTGGGCTTTGCGTGTGTGAAGTGTCGTTGTATCACGGGGTGTGTGTGAAGTGTCGAAGGTTTGCCATGGTCAGTGATTATCCCCTTCTGCCGGACCGTCATCCCCAGGGCGATTTCTTCGTCTGCGACATCTTCGATGCCGCACCCAAGGCCGACATCGGGCCGATGGAACATCCGATCTTCTCGCTGTCGACCAAGCCGGACATCCGGCCGCGGAAATACGAACACAACGGCATCACCGTCGAGGTGAAGCCCTCATCCGATGGTCTGGCCACCGTCCATGACCGCGACGTGCTGATCTACTGCATCAGCCAGCTCATCAAGGGCATGAACGAGGGCCGCGAGCCGCAGCAGGTCATCCGCTTCCAGGCCTCGGACCTGCTGCGCGCCACCAACCGCATGATCACCGGGCGCGGCTACGACCTGCTGAAAGCCGCGATGGAGCGGCTGGCGGGCACCCGGATATCGACCAACATCACCACCGGCGGCCAGGAGGTGTTCGAAACCTTCGGGCTGATCGAACGCGCCCGCATCGTGCGCGAAACCCGCGATGGCCGGATGCAGGAGGTCGAGATCAAGCTGTCGGACTGGGTGTTCAACGCCATCCGCGGGCAAGAGGTGCTGACGCTCAGCCGCGAATACTTCCGCCTGCGCAAGCCGCTGGAACGGCGGATCTACGAACTGGTGCGCAAGCATTGCGGGCGGCAGCGGGAATGGCGGATCGGGCTGGAGCTGCTGCAGAAGAAATGCGGATCGGGCTCGTCGCTGCGCGAATTCCGGCGGCTGGTCACCGCCATTGCCGAAGAGGACGAACGCTATGGCCACATGCCCGATTACGAGATCCGCATCGATGGCGATCGGGATTTTCTGGTCGTGCGCAGCCGCGGCACCGTGGGGCCTGAAACCGCCGATGGCCTTTCGGCGGCGGTCATCCCGCCGCTGGACGGCGATGTCTACGACATGGCGCGCGAAGCCGCGCCGGGCTGGGATGTGCGCATGATCGAACAGGAATGGCGGTCCTGGGCGACCGAAGTGCCCAAGAACCCCGAAATGGCCTTTCTGGGCTTCTGCCGGAAGTGGTTCGAACGGCGCGGGCGGCCGTGACAGAAGAAAACCGGATTACTTTGATAATCCGGTAATTTCAAATACCGGATTTTGATTTGTACAGGGCCCAGGCTTCTTCGATGATCACGCCCTGCTGCACGCCGCGCCGCTTGGCCTCGTTGGCGATTTCGTCCGCGATGCCCGGCAGGACCTTGGCATGAACCTGCCCGGTGCGCGGGCTGGGCTTGCGGCCGCGCCGCTTCTGGCCATCGCGGGCCACGAAGCCCAGCTCCTCCCCTGCCCTTTCGGCCTTTTCGATGGCCTGAGGGCTGCGATCCTTTTCGCGGGTCTTCAGATGGCCAAGGTCGATGTTGAAGGCCTTTGCGTCTGCCATCTCAGGCCTCCTCTGCCAGCCGCTTGTAGACCGCCCGGGCGAATTCCGCCGCGTTCGCGATCGCGCCTTCCATGTTGCCCTGAACCGGCATGCTGCGCAGGTCGCCGCCGAATTCGAACAGCGCCGAAAAGGCCGCCCGCTCCATCAGCGGCGGGTCGATCAGATCGACCCCCTGTTCGGCCAGCGATTCCGCGATGCCGCTGTGCTGTCTGGACCGGATCGCCTTGGTCATGGTGAAGACCACGGCATGGGCGATCCGGCGATCCAGCGCCTCTTCCTCTTCCGCGATCAGCTGCAGCGCCCGCACGCCGATGGTGGCATCCAGCGTGGTGGCCCGCATCGGGGTGATGACCAGATCGGCCTGCGAAATCGCCCGCGAGACAAGCCGCGAGGCCACGCCCTCAAGATCGACGATCACCACCTGGCCATCGGTATCGTGCTGCTTGATGGTTCTCACGATGTCGGATTCGGTGACATCGGACAGCACGGTGATCCGGTCGGGCAGCGGGCCGCGGCCGGCCCAGAGGCTCAGCGAATGGTTCGGGTCGCAATCCAGCATGACGACACTGGCCCCGGCATGGGCCAGTTCGGTGCCCAGAAGCACCGCCGCGGTGGATTTTCCGGCCCCCCCCTTGGGCGAGGCGATGACAACGGTTGGCATCCGGTTCTCCTGATTATCCGATAAATAAAGTAACCGGATATTTTGAAATATCCAGTATTTTATTTCCACAGGCTGCCCGCCGCGATCCGAAGGGACGACCCTGCGAACAGATGCCAACATCCCCGGAACCCGGGCCGCGCAGCGGAACCCGGGCCGCAGGGCAGGGGGATCGCCCTCGCCTTTGTCCCTCTTGGTCATTAGTCTGATTGTGACAATCCGGGGCGCAGCAAGATCAGGGGCTTGGCGGCCGTTTTCCGAAGGGGGTTCAATTGGGACAACGCGCGGTGATCTATGCCCGGGTTTCGACCCAGGATCAGTCCTGCGACCGGCAGGTGGCCGATCTGACTGCCTTTGCCACCCGCGGCGGCTATGTCGTGACCGGCATCTTCCGCGAAACCGCCTCGGGCAGTGCGGCCAGCCGCAGCGCGCGCAACCGCATCATGGCCCTGGCCCAGGCCCGCCAGATCGACGCGGTGCTGGTCACCGAACTGTCGCGCTGGGGCCGGTCAACCCCCGACCTGCTGGACACGCTGCACCGGCTGGCGGGGTGGAATGTGTCGGTCGTGGCGCAAAGCGGCATGGCCTTCGAACTCGATACCCCGCATGGCCGCATGATGGCCACGCTGCTGGCCGGGATCGCCCAGTTCGAACGCGACCTGCTGAGCGAGCGGGTGAAATCCGGCCTGGCTGCCGCCCGCGCGCGCGGCAAGACACTGGGCCGCCAGCCGGGCCAGCGCCCCAAATCCGACAGACTGGCCCCCGCGGTGATCCGCGCGGTGGCGGAAGGCCTGTCCTACCGCCGGATCGCGCGCGATCTGGGCATCAGCAAGAACACGGTGCTGGCCATCATGCAGCGCCACCGAGGGGCGTGAACCGGGCCGGCGCCGGTTCTGTGCGGGGCTATGTTTACCATCAAAGAGTGCGGCTGGTGGCCGAACTGGCTGGCGGGGCAAGATCGTGCGGGGCCTACGGCAGGGCAGGGGGGCTGCGGCGCCGGTCCAGCAGGCGAACCAGCATACGGCGCTGCTGGTCCTGGCCACCGAAGAATACCGCAAGCACCTGGATTACCCCTTGGCCATCATGCACCGTGAACCAGAACGTCGCCTTGCCAAAGGCAAGCTGCCGCAAACCCGGCAACAGGTCATCATGGCTTTGCCCGCGAAAAGGAGCCGTCGCGATCCGAAGCGGGGCGTCCAGGATCTCGGTCAGGCGTTGCGTTGCCCGCTGCGTGGCCTCGGCCGGGCTGTCACCGAACGAGGTATAGCTGTCGATCAGATGGTCGAGGATCAGGGCAAAGTCGCGCTCGGTCTCTTCGGCAAATTCAATCTGCCAGTTCATTTCGGCTCAGCATCGCCCAACCGCGCAGCGACAAGGGAAGTGACGCGCCGCCGCATCTCTTCGGCCGGGACGAAGGTGCCTTTCTGCCGTTCTTCAAGCAGCGCGCGCAGGGCTGCGTACTCCAGCCGGTCAGCTTCGGCCTTCTGGCGCAGCAGATCCAGCCCATGTTGCACCACAGCGCTGACCGACGCAAAGCGACCATCCTGCACCTGCGCCCGGGCGAAGGCATGATGTTCGTCGCTCAGCGAGATTGAAGACTTTACGGTCATGGGCATGCTCCTTGCTGTCACGAAGGTATGACCCGGTGGTATTGCGGTCAAGCTTCTCACTCTGCCAAACCGGCGGTCTTCCAAGGCCGTCTGCCGCGCCGCGTTTTCTGACGGCGATTCAGGCTGCCCGTGATGCTTTCCGCCAGAGATCCCGAACGTCCTCCCGCATCCACACTGGACGCATATGGCAAACTTTGCCAAAATCACGTCCTGCATGAACCCCGGAGCATCCCATGGCCACCATGAACGTCTCGATCCCCGACCCCATGAAGGCCTGGGTCGAGGAACGCGCCCGCGATGGCCGTTTCAGCAACGCCAGCGATTACGTCCGCCACCTGATCCGGCGCGATCAGGAACGCGCGCAGGCTCTGGCCCGGATCCAGACGGCCATCACCGAAGGCATGGCAAGCGGCGAGCCGCGCCCCTTCGATGCCGCGGCGCTGAAGGCCCGGATGCGCCGCGCCCATGGTGGCTGAACTGCGCGGGGTGCGGCTGCGCCCAAGGGCCGAGGCCGACCTTGAGGACATCTGGCAATATGGCGCGGCCGAATGGTCGGCGGAACAGGCAGACCGCTACATCGACGGGCTGGCCGCGGTGTTCGACCTGCTGTGCGCCATGCCCGGGATCGCGCGGGAACGGGCCGAGTTCACCCCGCCGGTGCACATCCATCCCACCGGCCCGCATCTGGTGATCTACCGGATCAGCGACGATCACCTTGATGTCCTGCGCGTGCTTGGCGGCCGCCAGGACTGGCAGAAGGTGCTTGAGGCGCTGGACTGACGGCGCCGTCCGTCCGGCGGTTTCGCTCGCCTGACGCCCCACGTCTCTCACGGCCTGCACTTTTGCGGGGGGGGCATGCTCCCCCGGGCCATGACACTTTTATCATTTAAAATCAGATATAAAGCCCGGTCCCTCATCAAGGGTTAAGCCTTTTCGCGCCAACTGGACCCGGGATTGCACCCGCAAGGGTGCCCGGGACGGGGGGGCCTGTCCCGGAGGTGGTGTCAGGGGAAGGCCAGATCATGCAGTTTGCTGCGATAACCCGTTTGCGGGAACGGATTGCCATTGTTGTTTGCGCAGGCGCCGCAGGCCTGTCGCTGCTGGCCGGGCTGGCGCAACCGGCCACCGCACAGGGCTATGGCGTCATGGTGGTGCGGGCCGACCGGGGCGGGCTGCTGGGCCAGCGCAGGGCCGAGATCCGCCAGCTGCAGGCCAGTGGCCAGCGGGTCGAGCTGCGGGGCACCTGCTATTCGGCCTGCACCATGTATCTGGGCCTGCCCAATGTCTGCATCGACCCGGCCGCCGATTTCGGCTTTCACGGCCCCAGCGCCCATGGCGCCCCGCTGCCGCCCGCCCAGTTCGAACACTGGTCGCAGGTGATGGCCGCGGGCTATCGCGGCGGGCTGCGCGACTGGTACATGCAGACGGCCCGCTACACGATTTCAGGATATTTCAGGTTGAGCGGGGCGGAACTGATCCGCATGGGCTACCCGCGCTGCTAGCCCGCACCGGGGCCCCCAGACAGGATGTGCCGCGCTTTCGGGCAAAATGTTGCCGGGTTACATCGCTCGCGGGCGAAGGTTGCACACGGGCTGTGCAGTCGCCGCTAACGGGAATTCCGCCGTTGGCTTCGTTACACGCATATCCTATCCAGAGATGGTTGAAAGACCGCCTCTGCAATCTCCATGCCTGTCCATGGGCTGCAAGCCGGGGCGGGTCTGCTTTTTTATGCGGGGATTGCCGGGAATGCGGATCTGGATGTTGGCTCTGCCTGCGGCGCTGCTTGGGGCGGCCTGCGACGTGACGAAGACCGACTTTCCGGTGCGTACCGAGGCCGTGCGGGCCGAGGTGGCCGAGATGTCCACCAATGTGGCCATCGTGCAGTTGACAGCCGACAACATCGACGCCTTCAACACGCCGCGCAACCTGTCGGGGTCACGCACCACCATGCCCTCGGCGGGCGACTGGGATTACCGGGTGGGCGTGGGCGATGTGCTGGATATCGTGGTCTGGGATCACCCGGAACTGACCATGCCCTCGGGCGCCAACCGCACGCCCGAACAATCGGGGTTGCGGGTGCAGGCGGATGGCACGTTCTTCTACCCCTATGTCGATCAGGTTCAGGCCGCAGGGCGCAGCCCCGAACAGATCCGCGACGAGCTGACAAAACGGCTGGCGGATTACATTCCCGATCCGCAGGTCGAGGTGCGGGTGGCCTCGTACAAGGCCAAGGCGGTTTCCGTCACCGGCGAGGTCGAAGACCCCAGCCGCCAGCAACTGACCGACACGCCGCTGACCCTGCTGGATGCGATCGACGCCGCGGGCGGCCTGACCGAAGAGGCCGATCCGCGCGCCGTTTCGGTGCGCCGCGGATCGCGGACCTATACCGTCGATCTGCAGGCCTTCCTGGAACACGGGGTGGCGGCCAACAACCCGCTGCTGATGAACGGCGATGTGGTCAGCGTGCCGCGGATTGCGCTGCAGGAGGCCTATCTGCTGGGTCAGATCGTCAAGCCTTCGACCATCGACCTGACGCATGAAAACGTCACCCTGACGCAGGCCCTGACCCGGGTCGGGGGGCTGCGCGAAGATCAGGCCGATGCGCGCGGCATCTTCGTCTTCCGCGATTCGCCGATGGGGATCACGGTCTATCAACTGGATGCCTCGAACCCGACGGCCTTCCTGATCGGCACCCGGTTCGTGGTGCTGCCGCAGGATGTGATCTATGTGACCACGGCGCCGCTGTCGCGCTGGAACCGTCTGATTTCCAGCCTGCTGCCCACGATCACCACCGCCGGTGCGGTCGGCAACGTCAGCGAATGAAGATCGGGTCGGTTCTGGTGGTCTGCGTCGGCAATATCTGCCGCTCTCCTCTGGGGGAGCGGCTGCTGCGCGCGGCCCTGCCGGATCTGGTGGTGGCCTCGGCCGGTCTGGCTGCGGTCGAGGGGGCAGGGGCAGACCCGGTGATGACCGCCGCTGCCGCCGAGATCGGGCTGTCGCTGGATGGCCATGTGGCGCAGCCGCTGACGGCCGCGCTGGGGGCCGACCACGACCTGATCCTGGTGATGGAACCCAGCCACCGCACCGAGATCCAGCGCCGGTTTCCGCAGCTGTCGGGGCGCACGCTGCTGTTCGATCAATGGGCGGGCGCGCGGGGTATCGCCGATCCCTATCGCAAGCCCATCGAAGACCATCGCCGGATCCGTGACCAGATCGCCGCCGCCGCCGCCGTCTGGGTGCCGCGCCTGCAGGGCAGGGGGTAGCGATGCCAGCCGTCTTTTCGCCATGCAGGGTTTTGCAGGTTCCGCGCCCACCTTCCCGGCATGCTAGGATTTGCTAGGATTTTCCAGAAGAATGCAGGAAATTTGATGACCAACGCCTCTTCCCGTCCGACCGAACCGGATGACGTGATCGACCTGGCGGCGCTGTTTTCGGTGCTCTGGGCCAAGAAGCTCTGGATTGCGGCCAGCGTGGTTGTCGCCCTGGCGCTGGGGGCCTTTTACGTCCTGCGCACCGTGCCGGTGTTTCAGGCCCAGGGGTTGCTGCAACTGGAAACCAAGAGCGGCTCCCTGGCGCTGCCCGCCGGGATGCAGGAGCTGGTCGGATCGACCGGTGATTCCCCCGGGCAGACCGAGATGGAGATCATGAAATCCCGCATGGTGATCGGGGCTGCGGTGCAGGAACTGGGCCTTGACCGCTACGCCTATGCGCGGCCGCTGCCGGTGCTGGGGCGATTGCCCTTGCGGCTGGGCCTGTCGGGCCTTGGGGATGGCTTCCTGCGCCGGTTCCAGTGGGGCAATGAAAGCCTGACCATTGGCGAGCTTGAACTGCCCGAAGACTGGCTGGGCAAAAACATGGTGCTGACCATCACCGGGCCCGACAGCTTTGCCGTGACCCTGCCGGACGGATCGGAGCTGACCGGTCGCCTGCGTGAACGGCTGAGCCTGCCGGGGCGGGGCTTTTCGCTGATGGTGGATGATCTGGCCGGACCCGCGGACCGGGAATTCGTCTTCGGGCGGATGTCGGTGCAGGCGGCGGTCTCCGCCATCGGCAAGACCTTCAGCGTGTCCGAGACGCCGCCCAAATCGTCGATCCTGCGGGTGACCTACAACGACCCCGACCCGCGGCGGGCCGAACAGGTGCTGGATGCGATCTCGCGCGCCTATGTCGAACAGAACATCCTGCGCAGCGCCGCCGAGGCGCAGAACAGCCTGAGCTTCATCAACAACCAGCTGCCCGAGGCCGAAAAAGCGGTGACCGCGGCGCAGGCGGCGCTGAATGCCTATCGCCAGCAGCAGAAATCCGTCGATCTGGATTACGAAACCCGCAGCCTGCTGGAACGCGCCACCCAGATCGAGACCGAGCTGAACGCGCTGCGCCTGAAGGAAGACGAACTGAAGAAGCGCTATACGATCAACCACCCGGTCTATGAGGCCCTGCTGGAAAACCGCGCAGGCCTGCAGGCCCAGCTGGACGAGCTGCGCCAGACCAGTTCGGCCCTGCCCGAGACGCAGAAAGAGGTCTTCAACCTGTCGCGCAATCTGGAAGTGGCGCAGCAGGTCTATCTGCAACTGCTGAACCGGGCCGAGGAGCTGAAGGTCGTGCGCGCCTCGACCGTGGGCTCGGTGCGTATCGTCGACACCGCCTATTCCAACGGCGTCAAGATCGCGCCCAGATCATCGCTCATTCTCGCCCTGTCGATGGTGCTGGGGATGATGTTGAGTATCGGTGGGGTGCTGGTGCAGCATTTCCTCCGTCGTGGTATCCGCGGTGCGCAGGAGATCGAACAGGCCGGCCTGCCGGTCTTTGCCACCGTCACCTTCTCGCCCGAGGCCGCCAACCACCGCACCCGCAAGGGTGACCTGCCGATCATGGCGCTGGAGCGGCCCGATGATGTGGTGGTCGAGGCGCTGCGCTCGTTGCGCACCTCGCTGCATTTCGGCATGATCGACGCCAAGACCAATACCGTCCTGCTGACCTCGGCCGCGCCTGACGCAGGCAAAAGCTTTACCGCCATCAATCTGGCGACGGTGGCGGCCCAGGCCGGGCAGAAGGTCTGCGTCATCGATGCCGACATGCGCCGCGGCTGTCTGCGGCGCTATTTCGGCAAACCCAAGGGCACCCCCGGCCTTGCCGAACTGCTGGCGCGGGAAAAGTCCCTGGACGAGGTGCTGATTCCCGGCCCGGTCGAGGGGCTTTCGGCGATCCTGACCGGGCGCTTTCCGCCCAATCCCTCGGAACTGCTGATGCGCGCCGAATTCGCGGCGCTGCTGGCCGATCTGGATACGCGGTTCGACCTGATCATCATCGACAGCCCGCCCGCGCTGGCCGTCACCGATCCGGTGGTGATCGGCCGCTCTGTCGGTGCCACCATCCTGGTCGCGCGCCATCTGGAAACCGTACTGCCCGAGGTGGAAGCGGTGCGCCGCGCCTTTGAAACCGCGGGGGCCCGGATCACCGGGGCGGTGCTGAACGGCTACCGCATCGAGGAAGGCAGCCGCTACGGCGGGCAGTATCATTATTACAACTACCGCTACAGCTATCGCAGCGACAAGTCGTGACCCGGGGCTCGCCCCCCGGCTGTGATTGACGCCGCCCCCGGGCCTGACCACAATCCGGGGGCATTTCAGGATCGGGATTATCGGGGCCCGCCCCGGAACAGGAGCAGGACCGTGCAGAGACGGCAGAAGTTCTTCGGCATCTGGCTGCTGTCCATCCTTGGCCTGTCAGCCCCCGCGCTGGCGCAGGATCGCGCCACCCTGTCCTGGGGCTACAACAGCTATGGCATGCCGGGCCTGATCGACATGCCGACGGCCTTCAGCAACCCGGATGCCGAACTGGCCACCACGGTCAGCAGCTTTGCCGACCAGACCCGGACGGTGCTGGCCTTCCAGATATCGGACCGGCTGTCCGCGGCCTTCCGCTATTCGATGCTGTACAATCTGCGCCCGACACCGGACCCGAACGGTCAGATCTATGATTTCATCTTCGACCGCAGCTTTTCGCTGCAATACCGGCTGCGGGATGAGACCGACTATCTGCCCGCCTTTGCCATCGGCCTGAACGACATCGTGGGAACCGGCATCTATGCCGGCGAATATGTCGTGGCGACCAAGACCATCATGCCCAGCCTGCGGGCCACCGCCGGTCTGGGCTGGGGGCGCTATGGCGGGGTAGGGGGGTTCTCCAATCCGCTCGGTTTTCTGGGCGACAGTTTCAAGGATCGCGACACCACCACACAGCAGGCCGGAGGCTTTGCCCCCGATACCTGGTTCCACGGCGATGCGGCCTTTTTCGGCGGGCTGGAATGGATGGCCAATGACCGCACGCGCGTCATTCTGGAGTTTTCCTCCGATGATTACGCCCGCGAGGATGGCCCGGCCTTCGACCGGAAATCCTCGGTCAATATCGGGGTGGCCTGGCAGGCGAATGACAAGACCACCATCGCCGCAAACTATCTTTACGGTTCTGAAATCGGCCTGCGGGTGACCCATGCCTTCAGCCCGAAACGATCGAACCACGGCAGCGGCCGTGAGGCCGCGCCCCCGCCCATCCTGCCCCGCGATGCCGCCGCCGCCGCAAGCTGGGGCGAGGTCAACTCTGACGCCTTCCGCGACCGGCTGTCACGCGGGCTGGCCGAACAGGGTCTGACGCTCGAGGGGCTCGAGATCGCGGGCCGCCGTGTCTCGGTCGGGATCCGCAACGAACGCTATGGCATGGCCAGCGAGGCCCTGGGCCGCGCCGCCCGGGTGCTGACCCGCACCACTCCGGCCGAGGCCGAGGTGTTCGAAATCGTGCTGACCGACAAGGGAATGCCGGTCACCTCGGTCGTGCTGCGCCGACCGGATCTGGAACGGCTGGAATTTCACCCGGTTGCCCCCGATCTGCTGCGCGTGGGCACGATCATCCAGGATGCCCCCGACCGGCTGCCCGATATGGGGCTGGCCTATCCGCGGCTGGATTACGGGCTGGCGCCCTATCTGATCCCCAGCCTGTTCGACCCGGATTCCCCGCTGCGCGCCGATGTCGGCCTTGCCCTGACCGGCCGGTTCGAACCGCTGCCGGGCCTGGTGCTTTCGGGCCGGGTGCACCAGAAGGTTGCCGGCACGCTGAATGAGGGCGACCGCCCCTCGACCTCGGTGCTGCCGCATGTGCGGTCTGACGCCTATCTGTACTACAAGGAGGCCGATACCACCCTGCAGGAACTGACGGCCGCCTATTACTTCCGCCCCGGGGAAAACCTGTTCGGCCGGGTCACGGCGGGCTATCTGGAAACCATGTATGGCGGGGTTTCGGCCGAACTGCTGTGGAAGCCGCAAAACAGCGCGCTCGCCCTGGGTGCCGAGGTCAACTATGTGAAACAGCGCGATTTTGACCAGCTTTTCGGGTTCCAGGATTACGACGTGGCCACCGGCCACCTGTCGGCCTATTACGAATTCGGTGGCGGCTATACCGGCCAGATCGACATCGGCCGCTATCTGGCCGGGGACAAGGGCGCCACGCTGGCGCTGAACCGCGAATTCGACAATGGCTGGAAGGTCGGCGCCTTTGCCACGCTGACCGATGTGTCATCCGAGGATTTCGGCGAAGGCTCGTTCGACAAGGGCATCCGCCTGACCATTCCGCTGGATTGGGCCACCGGCCGGGCAGACCGTCTGCGTCTGGATACCGTGATCCGCCCGGTGCTGCGCGATGGCGGGGCCCGGGTCACTGTGCCGGGGCGGCTGTACGATACCGTGCGCGGCCTGCAGGCCACCGAACTGGATGCAAGCTGGGGGCGTTTCTGGAGATGAGCATGATCCGAACCGCCCCGCGCCCGGCCCTGATCGCCGCAGTCCTGATCACCGCCCTGGCCGGATGCCTGCCCGGGCAGGGACGACAGGCCCCCGCCCTTGGCGTCACCCCCGGCGAGCCGCTGTTGCAGATCACCCTGCCCGCCCAGGGCGTCCGCGCCACGCTGAAGCGCGTGGGGGTCAATGGCGATGTGGAAACCTGGCAAAGCGGCGACGGCGTATCGGTCTCGCTGCGGCGCGGGGTCGTGGTGGCAACCCGCGGCCTGGGCTTCGATCTGATGGGCGCGGATGCGGGCCCGACGCTGGCCGCGCTGGCCGGCGGGCCTGCCGGCCCCTATCGGCACCAGATGCGCTATCTGACGGGCGACAATCATTCGACCTATCTGTCGGCCGGCTGCACGATGGCGCAGGCCGGGGGCCGCCATGAAGAGACCTGTATCACGCATCGCGGCCGATTCACCAATCTCTACTGGCTGGATTCGGCAGGTCGGATCCTGAAATCCCGTCAATGGATCGCCACAGAAATCGGCTATCTGGAGATAGAATCAGCAGGTGGCGCATCCGCAGGCGCTAAATCTTCTGAATCAGTCGAGATCGTGCTGGAACCCTAGGAAGTCGTGTTCGGGCGTGTTAGTTTAACCTGTGCAATCTATGGAGGAATCCATGAATAAAGTCATTCTTGCTGCTTTGACCCTTTCCGTCTCGATGCCTTTCGCCGCTGTCGCGGCCGAGCAGATGACGAAGGAAGAACTGATTCAATACGCGACGGACAAGAAAGCCTGTGGTGAAGACCGGGCAGTGCTGGATGCCTATTACAAGGATCCCAAGACGATCGGCGTGAAATGCGGGGATCCCACCGGTTTCGTGCCGCTGCTGGGCGGTCTGGCCGGAGCTGGCGGCGCGGCTGCTGCCGCAGGTATCGCCCTGACTGCGGCCGCCATCGGCGGCGGCGGCGGCAGCACCCCGGATACGCAGTAATCTTGATCTATTAGGCGCGCTCACCTGCGAGCAGTGCTGTGATCAAAGGTAGTGCTTTAAGAAAAGGGCTAGATGTTTTTGTGCGGCGATCATTCGCCGCACCCTTTCTGCTGGCCAAGAAAAATTGTTGATTTCCACTGAGATTTGCCCCATGCGACCCTCCCCCGAGCGAAGTGCGAGGGGGGAAACGGAGTGATAGACATGGGGCTACTGAGCGTGATCCGGAAGCGGCACCTTCGACAGGGTTTGCCGATCCGCGAGATCGCGCGGTATACTAGCCTGTCGCGCAATATCATCAAGAAGTATTGACCTGCCCCCCGGAACGTCCCTCAGTTTAATGTAGAGTTTGCTTCACCACGAAGGAGCAGACGACATGAGGAAAAGCCGCTTCACCGAGGCGCAGATCATTGGGATGATCAAGGAGCAAGAAGCCGGAATGGCGACGGCGGAGGTCTGTCGTCGTCACGGTCTCAGCCCGGCCACATTCTACAAACTCAAGGCCAAGTATGGGGGCATGGACGTGTCCGATGCCCAGAGGCTAAGGGCGCTGGAGGACGAGAATGGCAAGCTGAAGCGGCTCCTGGCGGACGCCATGCTCGACAATGTCGTGCTGAAGGATCTCTTGGGAAAGCCCTGACTGTATCGAGCACGCCAATGAGATGGGCACATCGGAATTGCATTGAACCAGCATCATGTTGGCGGCCACCGCGCCGACCACGGACCGAAGCATGCACCCGGGGTCGATCTCAGATGAAGGCGGCAGCGAAGGCAGGGCGGCAAACGCTATCAGAAGTCGCAACCGCCCCCCCGGCGGGCAGCCTTGCGCGCCCAAAACCGCTTGACTGGAGGGGCCCCGTTACCGAAGTCCTGACCCTAGCGTCGAGAGATGTTGAGTCTTTGGGCAATTCCGAGAATGATGATCGGAGACCACGAGAATATGTAGGCTTTAAAAATTGCTGGGAAATAGGCGCGACTGAACTGGAAATATCCTACAATTGCGAAAATCAGAAACAAGGCCATTGCAAGGTCATTTCTATTTCTCCGCAAAACAAGCGCCAACCGCTTAAAGAAAAAATAGAATGCTGCCATGATGACCGGACCGACAACATACCCAGCCCATCCGAACATTATGACAAACTCGCCAACCCAGTAATACGCCGTACCAGAGTTTCGGCCCTCATCGGTTACAAGACCATTTACGAACTCTGTCAGGTAAACCCCGGTGACGCGGTTCGGCATGAATACCCGGGGTATCATTTCAAGTAAGGCGTCGACGAACGGCTGAAACCAGTAAAGGTTTCCGTCTCCGACTACGAACCAGTTATGAAGCGCCACCATCCCGAAGATCACATTTGCCTCAGCAAAGAATCCGTACATAATTTCGTCTGCGCCTCCAGTAACTGGACGCGAAAAATCCGGAACCCCAAACTTCACCCTGTAAAGAGTGAGGAGTGAAAATAGCGTAAGAATTGATGCTGTCGAAATAAGAACTATAACAACCTTACGAAAGAGAGAAATATTAGAATACAAAACGAACAAGATCAAGGGAAGCGCAAATAGCGCAATCTTGTACCGAAACCCTACCAGACTAGCATAGAAAATAAAATACATTATAAGAAGTATAGGACCCCAAGAAAACCCCTTTCTTGAAACATAGAAGCAGATAAGAGGAATCAACACGTCCGAAAATTGGTAGGCGATGAGAAAAATCCCTCCGCGCCCTTCCGTCGACTCACCGAAACTTCCGCGACTAAGAACCAGAAGACTGCAAAGCAGTCCGAGCCCCAGAGTCGCGAGAAAAGGTACGGCAGGGAATGGCGTGATGTTAGTTTTCTGGGGGTAGAAATCCAAACTTGAGACACTCACCGGCCTCGAAAGCCAAGAAATTACCAGAATTAATATTGCAAACAGAGCGTTGGAAGCTGTAACAAAAAGATCAACTCGATAGATTGTGTCGATCGGCCAGTAGAAACCGACAAAAAAACCTAATCGACCCACAGTCCAGAATAGCACGCCAAAATAGCAATAAAACACGTGAGAAATAAGGAAAACAAGCAGGAAAATCCGATCACCACCTCGCGCACTCAGCGCAAATACTGCGATCATAACCGTCAAAACGTTGATTAGGGCCCAGTCTGTCATCTCTTCTGCAGCCCAGACTTGCCTGCGCGCTTAAGCGCCAGCGCGGCGCATTCCGCGATGTTCCCGGACACCCGCTCGAGAGAGAAGCGGGTCTCATAGAGGTCCAGCGAGCTTCGGCGCATGGCCCGGACCTTCTCTCGGTCCGTTGTCAGCTCGGTGAGCCTGCCCGCAAGGTCGTCGGGCTCCAGTGGATCGATGACGAAGCCGTTCCTGCCCTGCTCCACGGTCTCGGCCGAAGCGCCGTCGTATTTCGACGACAACAGGACCAGCCCGTAGCCCAGCCCTTCGAACCCGGCCAGCGAGCGGTAGTCCGCAAGCGACGGGATCAGCAGAACATCGCTTGCTGCGTAGTACGGACCGAGTTCGTCATAGCTCTTGCGACCCAGGAACCGCAGGCGTTCACCCATGCCCAGGCCGGCTGCCCGGGCCTCGATGTCGGCGCGGCTCTCGCCATCCCCAATGATGGTCAGATCAAGCTTGTCGCGCACCTCGGGCGAAACCCGTTCGAGCGCCGCGATGCATTCCATCAATCCTTTCCGCGGCACGATGCTGTTGGCGAACAGCAGGCGCAAGGTAGGTGCTCCGGCAGACAGATTCGCCTCGGGTCCGGGCGGACGCGAGGTGAGGTAGGGAGCGACGACAATGCGTGAGGGATCTGCGCCCAGTTGCTCGACAAGGTATCGGCGCCCGTTCTCATTGTTCGTCTGGATGGTGTCGGCCAGTGACACGGCCGTGCGCTTCATCCTCAGGACCAGAGGGTTACGGCTCCCGCCCCGGCCGGACGGGTCGGACTCGATCAACAGCAGCAGCGCCTTGCGCCTGAATACCCGCGACGCGAGCATTGTCAGAAGCGCCGGAGGCGTGAATTCTATGGTAATCAGAACGTCGACCTTCTGCGCGGCCAACCTGACCGCCAGCAAGGGATCGGGCACGACGACTTCCGTCCGATACTCGGCACCGTTGTTGCCGCGTCGTCTGACCGGCACGCGGAACTGCCTGAGGATCGGCAACAACTTGAGGTCGTAGGGATTGCGAAACGGAGTCAGACGATTTTTTGCTGCATCGACGACGACCGCGGTATCCTGGACGAGAGACCGGAAGGTGCGGAATATCTCGCCGAAGTACATCAGGTCGTTGCCGTAGCCGAAGGAATGCGACACCCACAGCACACGCATGGGATATCGGTTGCCCGCCTCCGGTGCCTCGACGAAGGTCCTATCCGCCATTGCGCAGCTCGTGCGGTACGGCTCCCTCGGACAGGAAGGCTCTAGCATGGTTCGCGATTTTTCGCCGGAAGTCGTGCCAGGTCCACTTGTCCATCTCTGCCTGTATCTCGGCCGGCGAAAACTCCCCCTCTGCCTTGCGCCGGCGTAGGTCCCGCAAGCAAGCAATCAAGGCTGGAATGTCGCCGGGTTCAATCAGCGTCATCGCCCGATCGCTCAGCGGCAGGTCGGGCAGCCCCGTCGCCGTACTGCCGATGACATGGCAGCCGTGCTCGATCGCCTCAAGATAGACCAGGCCGAAGCCCTCGACGAGAGACGGCATCACGAAGACATCCGCCTCGTCGTAATGAGCGTTCAGCTCCTCGCGGGACTGACGGCCAAGCAGTCGGATGTTGGTGCCCTCAGCCATTGCCGCGATGCCCGGGTCGATACGGTAGCACACCAGAGTCAGGGTCGCGTCGGGGATGTCGGCTTGCTTCCAAGCGCGGATCAGGTGGTGCAGACCTTTGCGCTGTATGCCCTGTCCTACGTACAGGAAGCGGCAACCTTCGGCGGACCGCGGCTTTGCCGTCGGCAGTTCGGCGCGGGAGCGGAAGCCGTAGGGTACCACCGTGATCAGCTCGGGCCGGCAGCCGGCGAATTCTAGGGAGCGCCGCGTCATGTTGCTGGCGCAGACAACCGCCTCCGCAAGCCGCCAAGAGTCGGTCATGACCTCTTCCTTCAGCGATGTCTCCTCGTCGGCGAAGGACTTCGCGACCTCGGGATAGAGAGCGGCATCCCGGCTCAGCGTATCGTAAGTCAGTTGTGGCAAGGGATGGAACTCGAAGTCGATTATGCGCGTGCCAGGCCTCAGACGTTCCGGGCTTGGGACATAGGACGCGTAGCAGTAAAGATGCGCCGACCGGCTCTCGGCGAGGGTGCGCGCGTGCTTGGCCAGAATCCGGTCGGACAGGTTCAGCACGTTGCGTCTGGGCAGCTTCAGCGCGATCATCGCGACCTGCAGGAAAAAGCTCGACCAGGTCGACCGTGTCTTGACGGCCGGCAGTCCATCGATCTTGCGGGCGCGCAGCAACAACGGAAGCCAACGCATCCACGAGTCCCGCGCGTAAAAATCCGTCACGAAGGCTGATAGCAGACCCGCCTCTTGCAGGGCCAGCGGCACCTGGTAGCCGTCACGGTTGCGGTTGATTACGCAGACGAAGCCCTGGCCCTGCTCGCCACTTGTAGATGGTTGCCGCGTCCTTCTGGTATTATTCAATTGGCACGTCCGTCCTTGCTTCCGGCCAACGGCGGCGCTTGATCAGCGTCGCCGGATTGCCGCGGTAGATGCCCAGCTCCTCGGCTGTCTCGAACAGCACGCCCCGCGCTCCCAGCACCGAGCGGTCGCGCATCGCGACGCCGGGTCCCACGAAGGCCCCGGCCGCGACCCAGCAATTCCGGCCGATGCGGATCGGTCGCAGCAGAAGCTGGAAGTTCGGATCGTGCACGTCATGTGTGCTGGCACAGACATGCGCGTCCTGCGACACGATCGACCCGTCGCCTATGGAGATGTGGCCCTGGTTGTAGAGGTTAACCCGCGGCCCGATCAGCACATCCCTGCCCAGTTCGAGGTTCGCCGGGAGCCAGACCCGAGTGGTCCCATAGACCCGCGCCCTAGCTCCAACTTTGGCGCCGAAGGCGATCAGCACCAGGCGCCGCCAGCGATGCAGCGGTGGCGGCGTCCACTTCGCCAGCAGCAGCCACGTCAGCATCCAGACGACCCGGGTGAGCCGGTTCCGCAACGAGAAACTCGGCCCATTTCCGTGTTTGCTGGCATCCAGCGGCGTGTTGCGGGTCGCAGGTGTGTCCATGCGTTCAAGCTCCGGCCTTGATCAGTCCGACGTAGGTGTCCGCCCATCTCCGCGCGATGCGATCGGACGAGAATTCACCCGCCGACAGCCCCCGTGCCGCCACCGACATTCGGCTCCAGTCATCCTGCCGCATCCGGGCCGCCTTTACCAGCGCGGCACCGATGCTCTGGACGGTCACGCCGCAATCCATCGCGGCCCCGGCAGCAAATCCCTCTGGCAGATTGCACTCGGTGCTCATCAGGACCGGGGTGCGTGCGGCCCAAGCCTCCAGCACCACCATCGGCAGGCCCTCGCTCAGCGACGGCAGCGCAAAGAAACGGGCGCGACGGAACAGGGCCTCCTTCTCGGCACCAAAGATCGGCCCCAGAAAGGCGACGCTGTCCGAGACCTCGGCGACCTGCGCCTTCAGCGCGGCCACATCCTCGTCCGAGCCCCAACCGGCGATGGTCAGCCGCGCTTCGGCGGCACGTAGCGCCCCCTGCCGCGCCTTCCAAGCCTCGACCAGCAGGTGCACGTTCTTCTTGGGATGAATGCGCCCGAGGTACAGGAACTCGTTCGGGCGTGTTTCCGCGCCATCCACCGGCAGCGGATCGGCGGCCGGGCTGGCGTTAGGGATCACTTCGCTGACCGCCCGCGGCCCGGCTTCAGTCGAGATGTCCAGGGCCTCGCGCTGGGTCAACGCATGGAACAGCCGCGCCGCCCTCCAGCTTGCATGCTCATAGCCGAGACGTGCGATCATCTTCTGGGCCTTGCCCCGCCCAGTGATCCAGGGGTCCAGCATCCCGTGCGGGCTGATCACATACGGCCGACCAGTGCGCCTGGCCCACAGCATCCCGGCGCGCGACGGGTACATCCACACCCCGTGAATATGCAGCAGGTCCAGGTTCGCGGCCACCAGTCCGGCGGCCATCGTGGGCGCATAACCGATCTTGGCGGGGCCGACTACCGGATAGTGGTGAACCTCGAACGGAGCAAACTGCCCCTGGTCGGCCTTCGCATGAGGCTCCTCGAGCGCGAAGATCACAGGCTCGCCGCCTAGCTCCGCGATGGTGCGCGCATGAGCCACCATCACTCCGAAGACCCCGCCATTTGCCCGAGACGCCCAAGCCGTGAGCTGCCCGATGCGCAGCCCGCTTAGCGGACGATCATCAGCCGTCATCCCCTAGCCACTTCTCTGGAGCAAACCATGAAACATCCCAATGACGCCGCTCATAATCACTTACTCAAAGACAGGACCCTCAATATCGGCAGCGCCGACAGGAGGCAAGCGCCGCAGTGCAGAATCAAGTACTCGCCCGAGCACGTTCTGCATGTTTTTTGAGCGCAACGACAGTCATTGCCCGACATGGCGTCGTGCGATGTCCGACAGCCATTACGAATAACTTTCACTTGACATTTATTCCCGTATCCCGACGAACTCAACAAGCTACTTATGTTAAAGTCGCATTGGGATGAGTTATGACAATCCGAGAGATTTTGGATAGGAACTCGGGGCTCGGCCCTGGCTTCCATTTCTTCAGGCACATTCTGTCGATTCTAATCGTCCTCTGGCACGTTCGTCAAGCAATCTGGTGGTCCAGCAGCGCAGCCGAGCTTGCCGCGGCCAATGAGATCGCCACTGGCCTTGCGAGAAGCTCTGTTTGGAGCGTTGAGGACATGATCCGCCCCGTCGTGCCTGCCCTTGTCGGTAGCTTTTTTGCGCTTAGTGGATTTCTGGTGGCAGGGTCTGCCTTGCGCACTCGAGATACTGGAAAGTTCCTCTTGAACCGTGCGCTGCGGATTTTCCCGGCTCTTTCGGTAGAGACGCTTCTGTCAGCACTAATTCTTGGACCGGTTTTCACCAGCTTGACGCTGTGGCAGTATTTCACCCATCCCGAGTTCTACCGGTACTTCGGAAACATGATCGGATGGGTGTACTTCTTCTTGCCCGGCGTTTTCGACAACAACCCCCTTCCAAGAGTGATCAATGGGCAGCTCTGGACCCTTCCACCTGAGTTTTGGTGCTACTTCCTTATGGCTTTTGCCCTTACGACAAGCCTGATCTTGCAGCGCGGTGTCCTGCTTGCCCTCGCCGCAGTCAGCATGGCAGGAATACTGGTACTGTACGTCTATGACCCGGTGACGTTCGCGCCAAACGGCGAGAACTTTTACCGCCCTTGGTATATCATCGTTCTATTTTGGCTTGGCGTGATAACATTCCTCTATGCCGACAGGATCCCTATGAACCTGCCGCTGTTCGCTCTGAGCGCCTTGCTTTATTGGAGCACAATTTTCTTCAATGTCCTGCCTCCGCTCTCAGGCATACCACTGACGTATTGCATGGCCTATATCGGAATGTGCTCATTCAAACCTTGGGATAGAATTGTTAAATCTGATTATTCTTACGGCATTTATCTATATCACTTTCCGATCATCCAGGCATTGATCGCAGTAAATTCAGATTGGCTTTTAAAGCTGAGCCATCCTGTGCAACTCCTCATTGTCTTCCCGGTGGCATTGTTGGTATCGGCACTTGTGGCATCTGCGTCTTGGCGCTTCGTCGAGCGCCCTGCGCTAGCCCTTCGAAAAACCTATGCAAGAACGCGCACTGTACATTTGGACGCTGAGGTACAAAAAAAAGCATGACGCCAAATCCAAGTTTGTGGGAAAATGCCTCGCGCCCGCCCATGTAGAGAGCCAAGGGTTTCTTGCAGCACTGCGGCAGAAACCTCTGTCAATCCAGAGCCTGATGGGGCAAATCTTGAGCATCCGGGCACCGGTTGCCGATCGAGCGTTAAGAGTGAGCATGACCGACACCAGCACAGGCCTAGAGGCAGCCTCGTTCGCGCGCCCGCCCCTGCCCGTGGCCTCCTCTAAACGGGTCGCGGCAGCGTGGATGCTCAGCAACGCCTGGGTCTCTTGGCAGGGGGCGCGGGCAATCCGACGGATCGCCTTGGCGACGCCGGTGCCCCAGACTTGGGCGGCCGATATCAGGAGCAAACGGGTGCTGGTCGTCGGGACCGGGCCAAGCCTCGACCGAGTGACGCCTGACTTCTTCGCTGGATTCGATACCGCTCTCTATATGAACTTCGCCCTGTCGCAGAAGCGCGAGGGGCCACAACCCTATTTCTTCACCGGCGACATCGGCATGATCCGTCCTGTTCTCGACAAGATCGGACCGGGCGCACTGGCAGCGCTGGGGCCGGGTCGGAGTGTGGTCGCGCCGATCTACCTTGATCAGTGGAACCTGTTGACCACCCAAGGGCGCAATCTGTTCACCTTCCTCAGCTGCGACCGAACCTCGTGGACCGTCCGGTCGGCCAGGATCGGCCCGGTCCGCCTGCCGCTGATCGTGCGCTGCGCCCCGGCCGAGACGGACTGGACGACTTACAAGCTGCCCACGCCTGGTCCGCTGATCCCGGTGCCGACCCAAACCTCGGCCCTTGGCGCGGTGATGTTCGCCGCAGTGCAGGGCGCAGGCGAGATCGGTCTGATCGGATGCGACTTCTCGGCCGGACGGTCGCAGGGCCTCGCCGGGACCCAGGCAGCTGCCGCTGCCACGACCTTCTCGGGCGCGGCCGAGGAATTCAAGGCGATGGCCGCGGCGCTGCAGCGCAATGGCCTCACCGCAACCAACTACTCCTGGCTCGTGTGACCGCATGAGCCGCAAGCGTCTGAGCATCGGCGTCGCAACGCACATGATGGACAAGATCGTCGTGGCCTTAGTCCAGTTCATGAGCGTTCCCATCCTGGTCAACGGCTGGGGGCTCAACCTCTTCGGCATCTGGTCCATGATGATCACGATACCGACCTTCCTGGTCCTGACTGATTTCGGCATTGTCAACTCGGCCGTGGCGCGGATGACGCGGCAAGTGGCCTGCGATGCCTGGGACGAGGCCCGTTCGACGCTGCATACCGCCTGGACCGTCAGCGTCACGCTGATAGCCATTTTTCTGACGGCGATCGCCGCGATCATCTGGTCGCTGCCCGAAGGTAGCCTCAGCACGACGGCGGATTTCTCGACCAGCGATGCGCGCGCGACGATCACGATGCTGCTGGCCTACGGCCTGTTGACGATCCTGTTCCGGCTGAACACCGCGGTGCTGCGCTCGACCATGCGGTACTCGCTGGCGGTCGTGCTTGGCACCGGCAGCTACGCGATCGAGACCGTCACGGTCATGACGCTGGTGTTCCTCGGCTACGGACCTTTGCTCGCCGCAGCAGCCATGCTGGTGCTGCGCATCCTCATGATTATAGCTCTGCTGATCGTCAGCGCGAGACTGACGCCCAGGTTAAAATCCGGCTTCGCAGAGTCCTCGATGGCGACATGGCAGGAGCTGTGGCGCCCGGCGCTGGCCGCCTCGGCGCTGGGGTTCGGCCAGGTCGGCTATCTGCAGGGCAGCGTGCTGGTCCTCGGCATGATCGCTGGGCCCGCCTCCGTTCCGGCATTCATCGCCGTCAGGACATTGTCCCGCCTCGGCGTGCAGATGAGCACGCTGGTCTCGCTGCCCTTCTCGCAGGAATTCGCCTATGCAATGGGCCGGGACGAGCGGCTTCGCGCCGGTCGGCTGTTTGGTATCGTCCTGATCGTGGCGCTGGTGACGTCGATCTCCATGAGCCTGGGCTTGACCCTGTTCGGCCAAGCGTTCATCGCTTTCTGGACCCGGGACGCAATCCACGCCTCGATGCCGCTGATCCTCCTGATGGGCATTTCCTCGGCGGCGTCGATGCTTTGGAACCCGCTCGCCAACTTCATACTGTCAATCAATGAGCAACGCAGCTATTCTTACGCCAACGTTGTCGCCAGCATTCTGGGGGTGATCGCGATCTATCTGCTGGCACAGGGTCATGGCGCCACGGCTGCTGGGTTTAGCTTCGCATTCGTGGACATGGTCACTCTGATCGCCGTGCTTTGGCACATCGGGCGCCAGTGGTTCCCGTCGACCGATTTCAGGGTCGGTGTCACGCGTTCGGGCAAGGAATTCACAAGGCCCATAGCGCTGCTGCGCGGCCTGCGGTGATCGAGCATTGAAATCGAGGATTTACCTGATGAATATCGGCAAGGTTTTGGACGACATCTGGGCCTACTCTGTCGAGACCCTTGACCAGACGCTATCGCTTCGCAGGAATATCGCTTGGAAACCCGACGGCAGCCCGGTCACTGATGCGGATTTCCTGCACGAGCGCTGGATCGGCGAGATGCTCCGCGCCCGAATTCCGGGCATCACTATGGTGGCTGAGGAGAGCTACCAGGCCGGCATGGCGCTGGACAGCCAGTGGGTTGCAATCGTCGACCCGATCGACGGAACCGAGAATTTCTGCTCTGGCCTGCGCGAATGGGGCATCGCGCTGTCGATCTGGCACGAAGGCAAGCACGCCGGCAGCGCGCTGATGATGCCTGAACTCAATGCCTGCATGAGATCCGGACAGCCGGTCGAGAAATTCCAGTCCAGGATCGTGGGATGTTCCTCATCCTACAACGAGCAGATCGGCAAGGTCATTTCCGAAAACACCGAGTCACGGATCATGGGATGCGCTGTTTACAACCAGTATAATGTCATCCGCGGCTCATACAGCCGCTTCGTGAATCCCAAGGGTGCCTATTGTTGGGACCTGCAGGCGGGCGTATCTCTCGCTCTTGAAAACAATTGTACGGTCTTTCTTGAAGGAGAGCCTTATGACGGAAAGCTTCTTGCCCCAGATCGGCGCCATCGCATCGACATACGTAAATGACACGATCTTCATTCTCGGCAAGGGGCCTTCGGCAGACGATATTCCACAGGAAGTATTCGCCGGTTCTCTTGTCATCGGCCTCAACGATGCCGAAAGGATCTATCCCAGCGACATCTCGATCTTTCACGCCGATTGGGTGAAGAACGCTCTGGCGCATGAAGGTGCGCGGGCACAGCTTTACATCACGTCGACAGATTTCAACCCGCCCAACACTGGCGTGATGAAAGCGCCTCACGTCCAGCTGACCCAGGAAAGCGGTGACCTGATGGTCCAGCGGCTGCTGTCCGACCGGATCGTGATCGAAGATGTGCTGTTCATGACAGCGCTTCAGGTGGCGCGGCATGTCGCAAAGGTCAGGGGCCGACGGCAGACTGTTTACATGGTCGGCTTCGATTTCCGCACCGAGGTCGGCAATGCGCGGGCGATCGCCCGCCATTACGAGACCGACAGCCAATCGGTCCGACAGTTCCGCATCGAGATGCAGGAGAATTTCCTGCTGAACGCGCTGTATATGCTGAACGACAGCGAAATAGACGTCCTCCACGTCGGTGGCCGGCCCTATTCACGACTGACCAGCGAAGGGCTGACTTCGGAATTCCTTTCGAAGACCCCAGACATCAGCAGGGACTGGTCTGTCGAAATTGTTGCCGAACTGACCACCAATCACTTCGGCGACCGCGGCCGGTTGGAACGCATGGTGCGTGCCGCCAAGGCTGCCGGTGCCAATCTGGTGAAGGTCCAGAAGCGCGACGTCGAGACATTCTATTCGCCCGAGCAATTGGCGGCGCCCTACAAGTCGCCATTCGGCAAGACCTTCCGCGATTACAGACATCAGCTTGAACTCAGCGCCGAAGATTTTGCCTATCTCGATAAGCTCTGCACCTCGCTGGGCATACGCTGGTTCGCGTCGGCACTCGACGAGCCTTCATATCGCTTCCTGATGGACGTCGGCTCCTTTGCGATCAAGCTGCCCTCCACGATTTCCGAGCATCGTGATTATCTTCAGTCGGTCGCGGAGTCCTGCGATCGGCCGATCGTTCTCTCGACTGGCATGACGGATAAGGCTTACGAGAACTGGGTTCTCGAAACCTTTGCAAATAGCCCTGCGCTGTACCTGCTGCAATGCAATTCGGCCTATCCCACACCGGCCGAGGACTGCAACGTCGGGGTCGTTCGCCATTACGACCGGTTGGCACGTGTCAACTCCAGGATTGTGCCAGGGTATTCCAGCCATGACCACGGCTGGTTCGGCTCGGCCATGGCGGTCGCCGCCGGCGCCAAGATGGTCGAGAAGCACGTCAAGCTGGGTGATACCGAGTGGGCGCATTTCGATGCAGTCGCTCTCGACTTGACCAAATCCGACTTCAAGGACTATGTCCGGAAAATTCGGGAGGCCGAGGTCGTGGTCGGATTCGAAAACAAGGCCGTGATGCCAAGTGAGCATCACAAGTATCGCTACGTTCCGTCCAACTGAAGTCCGGGAGAGACACTTGGAATATATCGGCTTCATTCCGTGTCGCGCCGGCAGCGAACGCGTGAAGAACAAGAACACTAGACCGTTCTCAGGCTATGAGGGCGGCCTGATCGAGCTCAAGCTGTCCCAGATGAGCAATGTGCCCGAGCTGGCGGAGATCGTGGTGTCCTCGAACGACCCACAAATCCTCGACTATGCGGCGAAGTTTTCTGCCGAGAAGGACTCTCGGGTAGTGCCGCTGGAGCGCCCCGACGAATTCGGGCGAGGCAGCACTTCGATGGAGCGCTTCATCGTCGATTACATTGCGAGGATGCGCAAGAGCGGGACCATCGTCTGGACGCACGTGACTCACCCATTTGCAACGTCCACGATCTACCGAGAGGCGATCCAAGCATACGAGAAGTCCCTTCAAGAGGGATATGACTCGCTGATCAGCGTTACGCGTCGCCAGACCTTCCTATGGCGCGACGGAAAGCCCTTCAACTATGACAACAGCACTGAGAAGTGGCCTCGGAGTCAGGACATTCCACCTGTCTGGGAAATAAATCATGCCATCTATATCATGCCGTTCGCGACAATGCGCAGCGCTGGCGACCGTATCGGGGCCGCTCCGTATTTCTTCGAACTGCCCGAGAAGGACGCTATGGATATCGATTGGGAAGATCAGTTCCAGTTGCTGGAACAGATCTTTGAGATCAGGAAAACCCGCGGCGACAGTCTGGACTAGGTGGGTAATCCTCCCCATGGTTAAAGGGATTCGTGTATCGACCCAGCGGAATCTGCTCAGGTTAAGCCGCTAATCTGAATGCCTCGGCCGGCGTGCGCATGGCAAGGGCCTGATGAGGGCGGCGGTTGTTGTAGAAGCTGATCCAATCACCGATGGCGCGTGTTGCGTGCTGGATGCCGTCGAAGCGTTGGCGATGGACGCATTGCTCTTTCAGTGTCCGGATCACGCGCTCGACCATGCCGTTCTGTTGCGGGCAGTGGGGCGTGATGAGCTCCTGCTTCAACCCGTAGCTGCGGACCAGTGCCGTGAACTTGCTACTGGTAAAAACGAGCCCGTTGTCCGACCTCAGCAGGAACTCTTGCGTGACCCGGCCCAAGGTGCCGAACCTGGTGATCAGGGCATGCTCCAACGCGCTGGCTGCGGTCGTAGCCTTGCCGGATCGCGACAAATGCCAGCCCAACAGCTCGCGGGTGTGGCAGTCGATGACCAGGGCCAGCGCGGCCCAGCCATCCCGCCCGGCCCAGACCCGGCACATGTCGGTCGACCAGCGTTCGTTCGGGGCCTGGGCCACGGACGGGACGGCCTCGATGCGGGGACGCATGCCAATGGGCCGCTTGCGCACCTGCCAGCCCCTGAGCTGAAAGACACGCTGCACTGTATTTTTGTTGAAGCCGAGCAGCCAGGCCACCGTCCTGTAGCCGAAGGACGGTTCCTGCTCGATCATGGCCTTGATCGGCTCAGAGAACCGCGGATCGACCTTCGGAGCTGCCTTGGTTGGCAGGTAATACACCGTCCGGCGCGGCACCCCAAACCAGGCGCAGAGCTTGGTCAGCGGAACCTTGATACCCTCAGCGAGAAGGCCCTGATGGATGCTCTGGATCATTTGTCGTCCTGTGCATCCAGCAGGGCCTGGTATTTCTTTCGCGCGCGCAACTCCAGCATGGCCTCGCCATAGGCCTCCTGAAGATCCTTCAACTGCTTCGTAAGCGGTGTCCCGATCACACGGTGGCGGCGTAGTTCCACGGGAGCAGGTCAGCGATCTGGCTGTGTTTGTGGCCTTTGACGATGGCGACGAGCGTGGCGGCCAGCCAAGCATGCGGATCCACGCTGTTCAGTTTGCAGGTCTCGATCAGCGAGGCGATGACAGCCCAGTTTTCAGCTCCGGCATCGTGGCCAGCGAAGAGGGCGTTCTTGCGGTTCAGGGCGATGGGGCGGATGGTGCGTTCGACGGTGTTGCTGTCGATCTCGACGCGGCCGTCAGTCAGGAAGCGGCCAAGGCCGTCGCGGTATTTTGCAATATAGGCCAGCGCCTCGCCGAGGGGCGATTTGGCGGAGGCGCGGGCACGGTGGTGCATTAGCCAGTCGTCGATGCGGGCGAGGATCGGGGCAGAGCGCTCCTGCCGCTCAGCCAGTCGTGTAGCGGGTTCTCTGCCGCGGATTTCGGCCTCGATGGCATAGAGATCACGGATGAGGACAACGCCCTCCTCTGCAATCGGCGCGGGGCCGGTGCGGGTGATCTCGAGCAGCTTGCGGCGGGCATGCGCCCAACAATAGGCGAGCTGGATGCCCGGGCCGGTCCGACCTGGAGCGATCAGCCGGTTGTATCCTGCATATCCGTCGACCTGCAGGATACCGCCGAAGCCCAGCAAGATCCGTTCCGCATGCTGCCCGCCCCGTCCGGGCGCGTAGGTGAAGGCCACGCCCGGTGGTGCGGTGCCACCCCAAGGCCGATCATCGCGGGCAAGCGCCCAGAAGTATCCGGTTTTGGTTTTTCGTG